>Ga0118677_10014703_pt1 | contig 10989 bp, 12 predicted proteins | sample AliMusrvi5mmetaG_FD_86154 | JGI IMG/M metagenome (GOLD analysis project Ga0118677, IMG submission 86154)
GTGGCTGCGGGCGGCGCGCAGCGACAGGCGGGTTTGCGCGGCGATCAGGTCCATGACGCCCTCGGCCTGGGTCAGGTCGAGCGTGCCATTGAGGAACGCGCGGCGGGTGAACTCGCCCGGTGCGGCCAGCACGGCCCCGCAGGCAAGCAACCGTGCCAGCACCTCGCGGCTGACGAGCACGCCGCCATGCCCGGAGAATTCCACACAATCCTCGCCCGTATAACTATGCGGACCCGGAAAAACCGTGAGCAAACCGTTGTCGATGACCTCACCCCCGGCATCCCTCACCCGGCAATGACGCGCACTCCGCGGTGCCTGCGCCGACACCATGCCGTCGGCCGCCCGATCCGCCACCGCCACCGCCTCAGGCCCGGAGATCCGCACCAACGCAACCGCACCCGTGCCGGGTGGCGTGGCGAGCGCGGCGATTGTCGTGCGGTGCGGGTCCATGGGTCGGTAAGCAGTGATCAGTAAGAAACCAGAATCCAGAGACCAGAAACCAGAGAAGAGGAAATGGCTTTGTCCGTGCTGTGCCTGATTCTGTGGTCTCTAACTTGTGCTTGTTCTTTCTATTCTCTGGTCTCTGGTGTCTGGTCTCTGGTTTCTAAAGTACGGCGTCCAGCACTTCCAGGCAGCGCTTGTTCTGGGCCGCGGTGCCGATGGAGATGCGGATCCAAGCAGGCAGTTTGTAGCCGCTCATGGCCCGCACGATGACCCCCTGCTTGAGCATGTCGCGGAACACGCGGTCGCCATCGCCGGTTTTCACTAACAGGAAATTCGCGTGGCTGGGTACGAATTCGAGTCCGCGCTGGCGGCAGGCATTCTGATAGAACTCCATGCCTTCGCGGTTTGTCCGCAGGGTGTTGGCGATGTGATCCTTGTCTCCCATGGCGGCCAGCGCGCCGGCCTGGGCGATCGCGTTCACGTTGAACGGTTGGCGGGCCTTTTGCAGGAGATTGGCCAGGTGCGCCGGTGCCAATCCATAACCGACGCGCAGACCCGCCAGCCCGTGGAGTTTGGAAAATGTCCGCAGCACGCAGACATTGCGGCCCTCACGCACATAGCGCAGGGTGTCCGGCGGCGCGGCCGGAAACTCGATGTAGGCCTCGTCAAACACCGCGATCACCTGCGGCGGCAGCCGGTCCATGAACCGGTCGATGGCCGCCTGCTCCACCATCGTTCCCGTGGGATTGTTAGGATTGGCGATGAATACGAGGCGGGTGTCCGCAGTGATCGCGGCCGCCATCGCATCGAGATCGTGAATGAAATCCGGATCGGCAACCTCAACGTATTTCGCCCCGAAGAGCGTGGCCATCAGTTTGTAAACCACAAACGCGTGCTCCGCGGCGATCAGCTCGGTCTGCGGGTTGAGAAACGTGTGGCACAACAGCTCGATGATTTCATTCGACCCGTTGCCCAGCACCACGTTTTCGCGGCCCAGCCCCAACGCCTCCGCGATGGCCGTGCGCAGCCGGTAGCCGCCGCCATCCGGATAGATATGCCCGTCATCCAACGCCTCACGCATCGCGGCCTTGGCCAGCGGCGATGGACCCAGCGGATTCTCGTTGGACGCGACTTTGACGATTTGCGCCGGATCGAGTCCGAGTTCGCGGGCGGTTTCACTGATGGGTTTGCCGGGTTCGTAGGCTACCAGGTCACACACAAAGCGGTTCGCGTATCGGTCAAGGGTCATTTCGCCGCGATCCTACCCGCCAGCCGCCGGACGGTCAAACGCCAAGGTGGCACAATGAGTTTTGTTAGACCCACCCGCAGAACGGGAAGATTTTGAAGAACTGGAGGAAGAAGATACCGGCGACGATGTAGCCGATGAGGGTGAATGACTTCGGTTTGCCAAGCGCCAGGGCGAGGATTGCGGCGGTGATCAGGCCAATGCCGATTCCTTCGGCGATGCTGAAGGTGAGCGGAATGGCGAGGATCGTGCGCACTGCGGGCGCGACGGTTTTGAAGTCCGACAAGTCGATTTCCACCACCGACCGCATCATGAAGATGCCCGGGTTTTCGATTGCCGCACCGCGCGACCTCTGGTAGCGTACGCTGATGGAAACCGATATTCTCGTCGAGCATGGAGAACCCGTCCGCCAGTTCTCAGTCCTCCTTCCTAACAGAGTTGGCGCTCTCGCCGCCCTGTTCAAACTGTTGCATCACGCGAGCGTTGACGTGATCGGCCTGAGCATGCAGGACTCGCAGGACGCCACGGTGGCCCGCCTGATCGTCTCCGCCCCGGACACCGCCGAACAGCTCTTCATGGAAAAAGGCATCGGCCACACCACCTGCGAGATGGTGGTGGTCGCGCTGCGCGAAACCGGCCCCGGCCTCCTCCATTGCCTGGACACGCTGATGGTCGCGGAAACCAATATCGACTTCGCATACGCCCTGCTGCCCGTTCCCGGCGGTCAGCCGCTGCTCGCGCTGCATGTCGAGGATTATGAATTCGCAATCTCCATCCTGCGCCAGAGCGGCTTCAAACTGCTGTATCAGAATGATATCAGCCGCTGAAGATCTATCTATCCCACGCGGTCAGGCCGGGGTTTCCTCAAAGCGTTTGGAAGCTTCGACCCAGTTGACGACGTTCCACCAGGCGGCGATGTGGTCGGCGCGGCGGTTTTGATAGAGCAGGTAGTAGGCGTGTTCCCAGACATCGAGGCCGAGGATCGGGGTTCCGATATCGGCGGCGGGCACCAGCCCTTTCATCAGGGGATTGTCCTGATTGGGAGTGCTGGTGATCTTCAATTTTCCATGTTGCAGGATGAGCCAGGCCCAACCGGAACCGAAACGTTTGGCGGCGGCGTCGGCAAACGATTTTTTGAAGGCATCCATTGAGCCGAAGGCGGACTGAATCCCCACGGCGAGCGCTTCCGAGGGATCGCCGGATTTGGCGGCGGGAGTGAGTGTTTGCCAGAAGAACGTGTGGTTCCAGTGACCGCCGCCGTGATTGCGCAGCGCGGTGCGCGATGCTTCATCATTGACCCCAGGCAGGTTGGGAAGAATCTCTTCCAGAGACAACCCCGCCATGGCGGGAGCCTTGGCGAGGGCGGCATGGAGACCGGCAACATAGGCCGCGTGGTGCTTGTCGTGGTGGATCTCCATCGTTCTGGCATCGATGTGCGGCTCCAGCGCGTTGAACGCGAAAGGCAGGGGTGGCAGCGTGACCACAGGTGCGGGAGCGGCAGGGGCCGCAGCGGCAGGAACCGCAGCCCGCGCCTGGCCGGAAACGAGGGCGGTGCCGACGGCAAGCGTGCCCAGTTGGACAAAGTGGCGGCGGTTCATGGCGGTGGGTGATTGGATCATCCTCACTCCCTAACCCGGATTCACGGAAAATCAATCCGCTATTGGCGGAATTGGCAACTTCCCAGCGCGATCATTCCCCATCGCCGCGCGCTGCCGTGCGAAAACCTCTTGCCATTCCCTTGTCCGGATCTTATAAGTCGTCTGTGGCTCTATTTCCCTGCGGTTTTCCATGCTTGGCAGATCGTCCGCAGCAGGCATTCTTTCCGGCGAAGCCCGCCCATGCCGCTGCCCTACCGCTCATTTGTTCCGCTGTTGTTAGCCGCCGCCCTGTTCTGCCAGTGCGGCGTGCCGCAGCCGCCGCAGTGTCGGCATGTGCCGTTGTCTTCGCGGGTGCCTGCGGCCTCGCTCATTGCGGAAGCCGGCCACGATTGGGCGGTCCTCGGGGATGCCTCGCGCCACGAGCAATGGCCGGCGGCCCGCGACCAATACAACGCCGCCATCGCCAAATTGTTCGACCAACTCCGTTGCGGCTCCGCCGCTGGCTGGGACCAGCGCGCGGCGGCCCTCGGCACACGCATCGCGCCGCCGAGCCTCCTCGATTGCGACCCCGGCACGCTCGATGCCGTGTTTCCCGCCGCCTCGGTGAACGTCCGCGCGGTCAACCGCCATGCCACCACCGAGGGTGTCGGTCTGCCCGTGGTCGGGTGGAAAATGACCACGCCCGTGGGTGTCAAGCGGGATCCCTACCTGCTGCCTAACGGACACCCGTATGTCCTCACCGCCACCCTCGAATTCCAGCGCACCGGCCCGCCCGTCTGGCATTTTGTCAAACGCTGGCTGCGCGAGGACCTGCCGGTTTCCGGCACGTCCCACCCGCTCGCGGCGGATTGGACCGCGCCCAACGCGTTCTTCTGGCACATGTGCGAACTGGATAACCTGTGCATCCAGAACGTGATCCTGCCGGAGCGTTACACGGAGGAAACCGGACTCTATTTCGTCCAATCCTACGATCCTGATAGAATCCCGCTGGTGTTCGTCCACGGCCTGGTTTCCAGCCCGGACGCCTTCAAGAACATGATCAACGAACTGGCACCCGAGCCGTGGTTCCGCCAGCACTATCAGATCTGGCTCTACAACTATCCGACCGGCACCCCGTGGGTCTTCAGCAGCATGAAATTCCGCGAGTCGATGCGTGGTGCCTGTGCCTATGCGCGGACCAAGGGCGACGACCGCAACCTGAAACGCATGGTGGTCGTCGCCCACTCGATGGGTGGCCTGCTCACCCGCTCCAGCATCACCGATCCCCAAACGGTGTTGTTTGATGCCGAATTCAAAAAGCCGCTCGATACGCTCAAGGTTCCTGACAAGAACCGCCGGCTCATCCGCGACACCTATCTCTATCAGCCGCTCAAGGAACCGCAACGCGTCGTCTTCCTCGCCTGCCCCCACCGCGGCAGCCCGGTCGCCGATTTCCGCATCTCGCTGTGGATCTCCCGCCTCATCAGACTGCCAAAAACCCTGACTGTCGATCTGCTCGACGCCACCGTGCATGCTGTCGGCGACGCCATGCGCGGCGGGGATCCATCATCCCAACTGCCCACCTCCATCAACAGCCTCTCGCCTAACAACAATCTCACCGTCGCGCTCAACAAGCTGCCCCTGCCCGGCCGGGTCACCTTCCACTCGATCATGGGCGACCGCGGCAAGGGCGACACCCCGGACAGCAGCGACGGCGTCGTCCCCTACCGCTCGTCCCACATCACTCCGGTCGCCTCCGAACTCATTGTCCCCAGCTATCACAGCGTGCAAAACGACCCGCAAGCCGCTGCCGAACTCAAACGCATCCTTCAATTTCATCTCAAAGCACGATCATCGCCACAAGACACGAGAAACAAGACTTGAAGACACAAGACGCAAGAAAAGATTCGCCGCACATGTTCTTCCCGCGATCTAACTGAAGAGCAACCCGCCTCAAACACCTCTTCCCATCCTGCTCATCACTCATCACTGATCACTGATTACTGATTACTGATCACTGATCACTGATCACTGATCACTGATCACTGATTACTCTCCACACCCCCACCATGACACCCGAACAGCAACTCACCCACCTCACCGCGGGAGCCGCCAAGGTTCTATCAGAAAAGGAGCTTCTCGAAAGGCTTCGTCTCGGGCGTCCGTTGCGGATCAAGCTGGGGGTGGATCCGACCGCGCCGGACATTCATTTCGGTCACACGGTGGCGTTGGAGAAGTTGCGGCAGTTCCAGCTTCTCGGGCATCAGGCGGTGTTGTTGATCGGGGATTTCACGGCCACCGTGGGTGATCCGTCGGGGCGGTCGGTGACCCGTCCGCCGCTCACCCGCGACGAGGTGCTGGTCAACGCCGCGACCTACACCGACCAGGCGTTCAAGATCCTTGATAGGGCCAAAACCGAGATCGTGTACAACGGCGATTGGTTCCGCAGGATGAGTTATGAGGAAATCCTGAAACTCAACTCGCGGGTCACCCTGCAACAAATGCTCCAGCGCGAGGATTTCCGCAACCGCCTGGACGTTGGCCAGGAAATCCGGCTCCACGAGCTGCAGTATCCGATCATGCAGGGGTGGGACTCGGTGGAAATCCGTGCCGACGTCGAACTCGGCGGCACCGACCAGCTTTTCAATATCCTGGTCGGCCGCGACCTCCAGAAGGATGAGGGCCAGCCGCAGCAAATCGTCATGGTCATGCCGTTGTTAGAGGGCCTCGATGGCGTCAGGAAAATGTCCAAGTCTTATGGCAACTACATCGGCGTGTCCGATCCGCCGCAGGAGATGTTCGGCAAACTCATGAGTGTGTCCGACGGGCTGATGGACCGCTATTACCTGTTGTTGTTAGGCGAGACCCGCGATCCCGCCGGCCATCCGATGGACGCCAAGAAGGCGCTCGCGGAAAAACTCACCGCCCGCTACCACGGCGCGCAGGCCGCCACCGCCGCCCGCGACGATTGGGATACCCGCTTCTCGAAAAAGAACCTAGTGGACGCCGATCTGCCAGAATTGCATCTAACGGAAATGCCCGCGGGACCCACCGTGCTGGCGCTCGCCGCTCACGCCTTCAAATCCGCCTTCGGGATCGAAAAGTCCAACAGCGAACTGCGCAAACAATTCATCACCTCCGGCTCCGTCCAGCTCAACGGCGAAAAACTCACCGACCCCGCCGCCGCCGTTTGTCTCAACCCCGGCGACATCCTCAAGCTCTCCAAAACACACGCGGTGCGGCTGGTGTGAGGCAGCCGCATGGCGATCGGGCTGGAAAGCATAGGTGCCCTTGTTGAGGGTGGCGGTGGTGAAGGAACCGGCCAGGCCCTTGTCAACGATGACCAGACTCGGGCTGCTGCCGACCTCCCACCCGCCGCTGCGGTTGAGGTTGCGGATGGCGTCGTCATCCATGAAAAACAACGCGTAACCCTAGGAAGGGAAATGGGAACCACTGATTTCACTGATTATACTGATTTTGAATACGTTATGTTACCGTGTCCGCTAACCCAGGAGGTGAGCTTCCTAGCTGCTATTTCCAATCCAATTCTTTCAGTGAAATCAGTATAATCAGTATAATCAGTATAATCAGTGGTAACTGCTGCCCGGCGAACCGATTCCATTTTCCCATTTAGGTCAACGGGCAGATCGACGAGCGGAACTACAATTCCAAATACCGAGGCCTCTGAGACGCCCGGGCGGCATCATGAACAGCGCGAAGATCCGCGACCGCCGCAGCCCAATCCGGCATTCCCGGATTTTGTGCTTAAGAATGGCCGCGGTTTGCGCTAGAGCCTGCCCATGCACGACGACGCGACACGCGACCACGGACTCCAGCCTCTTGACGCCCTGGTTTCCCGCTGGGGCCTGACCAATCACGGGTTGGTCGAAGTATCCGTCGAGCAATTGAATCACAAACAAGTCCAACGGGCGCGCCAAGGCCGGCAACTTACCTTGTCGATGATGCAGAAAGTGGCGCGCGCCCTCAACGATGCCATCCTGATCCGCCTGTCCAAGGACGAGCGGTCGATATTCTCCCCATACACCCACAAGCACCTGTTCAATTACGCCAAGGGCCATGACGCGGACTGGACCGATCCGAACGCCCCCTTGATGTCCGATCCTGCCGCAACGGGATTGAGGAAATAGCAGGTAGGGACCGAGAGACCACTACTCGTGAGGCAATGACGCCACGTATGCCTTCCAAAGATTCTCCACGCTCATTTGCGCTGTGAAACCATCGCTGCCCAGACAATCCACCCAAACGGGATATCACATGTCAACCGCCGGCTTCAGCTTCGTCTCCGCCCGGTTCTTGAGTTCCGGTGCGTGCGATGTATCCAGCGTCAAGTCGAACTTCCCGGGGGCTTCAGGACCGGCCGCAGCCATCGCCGTAACGCCTGCCAACAGAACAACTGCAACTCCGGCGACAATTGTGCGATATTTCATATTCTTCTCACGGACAATCTGGCTGCCGGGCAGGTGCATGGACGAAAAGCTAACCCAGCGCAGCAGCTCCATCAAGACAGACCTTGAACGGCGGTCCGAAGCCTGTGCTTGCCGCCGCCCGCGAAACGCCGTAGCTCTTGACCCGCCATGCATTCCGCCGCCAAACGCTCCCTGCTCGTCATCGGCAGCCTGCTCGCCGTGATGTGGGGAGTCGAATTGTTGGATTGGATTGGCGGCCGCTGGCTGGAGTTGGACCAATTCGGCATCGTCCCGCGCCGCTGGTCCGGCCTCATCGGCATTCCCCTGGCGCCGTTCCTGCACCGCGGATGGTTTCATCTGGCCGCCAACAGCTTGCCGTTCGCCATCCTCGGACTGTTGGTCCTCGGCCGCGGCGAGCGCGTCTTCTGGGTGGTCAGCACGGGCATCGTTGTTTTGGGCGGGCTCGCTGTCTGGTTGTTCGGCCGCGGCCACGCCGTCCATGTGGGAGCCAGCGGCCTGATCTTCGGCTATTTCGGCTACCTGGTGGCGCTGGGAGCGATCGAGCGCAGCGCGGCTTCCATCCTGCGCGCCCTGCTGGTCGGTCTGTTCTATGGTTCACTCATCTGGGGCGTGCTCCCCATCCACCGGGGAGTATCATGGGAAAGCCATTTGTCCGGCCTCCTCGCCGGCCTCGCCATGGCCGGGCTTTCAAGCCGTGGCACCACCGCCCGGGACGGGACAAAACCCTGTTGAAACGAAACCCATGACCAGGCTGCCCGGCGTTTTCGTAATCTCAGCGATCCTCGTCGCCACCGTTCTGGCCGACGCGCCCCGGCCCCTTGAATTCCGCACGATTTCCCTCAATGGCGACAAGGGCGGAATGCTGGCCGTCGTCGATGGACAACCCCGCTTGGTCAATTCGACCGCCGCCTGGACGGAATGGACCTTGCAGGAAACCGCGAAGGGATGGACGATCCAGGGCCGTCTGTCCGGCGAAAAGCCCGAACCACGATTCCTGGCCATCGATGCGAAAGGCAAGGTCACGCTGGTTTCGGAACCGGGTGACGGGGCCTACTGGAAGCTGGCCCGCAAAGGCGCCGGGCACAGCTTCGACGCCACCATCCAGGCATCGGTAGGCAAATTCGACGGCTGGTATTTGGGATTCTCGGATGTGCAGGAAAAGATCGAAAGGAACAACCGGAAGCATGAGTCGTACCGGGTGGAGTTATCGGAGAAGCCCGGTCCCAGGACGAAGCTGTATATCTTCATCGACGGTCCGTAAACCGGTTAGGTGGGTGCTGCTCGCCCGCTCGCCCGGTCACCCAACCGCTCTTCAACTCCGGCTCCGGCACACGGGGGAAGGCAATGCGCCTGGGTGCCACGTCGCGGCTCTCCTGTACGCCGCCGAAGCAACCGACCTCAGCGGGCTCGGAGCTTGTCAACGGTGGCTGAAAGGAATTCGCTATCCCGGCGAAGGCCGTTGAAAGAGCCAGGGCCGGAGCGGAGGGCGGAGAAAAGGGGGTGACTCAGGTATTGAAGTCACCGTCCTCTCCGACAGACGCGACGCCGTGGACACGATTATCAAACTCGAACTCGACGCTCCGGCACCGGAAGTTACGATAACACCATGAACTCCCGCGAACGGGTACTCACCGCATTTGATCACTGCCAACCCGACCGCGTTCCATGCTGGTGTGGAGCGTCTCCGGAGTTCCTTGCGAAGGCCCGCCGACATCTCAACCTGCCGGATGACGAAAGTTTCCGCGTCCGCATCGGCGATGATTTCCGCCGGGTCTTCCCCAGATATGCCGGCCCGGAATTTCCACTGGCACCCGGTTCGGTTTATCGCACGGTTTTTGGCATTGAACGCGCCGGGCTCGGTTACGGCCAACCGCTCAGCCACCCGCTCGCTGACGCGACGCTCCGGCATGTCCACGATTATCCGTGGCCCGATCCCAATTGGCAGGATGTCTCGCGGATCCGTGCCGAGGCGCTGGCCTGGAACCGGCAATACGCCGTCCTCGGGGGTGATTGGTCGCCGTTCTGGCACGACGCGATTGATCTGCTCGGCATGGAGACGCTCTACCTCAAGATGTACGATGAACCGGAACTCGTGGATGCGCTGTTGCAGCACATCGTGGACTACTATGCGGCCGTCAGCCAGCGCATCTTTTCCGCTGCGGCCGATGCGATCGACATCTTTTTCATCGGCAAAGATTTTGGCAGCCAGAACGGACCCTTACTCAGCCCCGCACAATTCGACCGCTTCCTGCTGCCGCACCTCAAGCGCCTGATTGATCTTGGCCATGACCACAATCTCAAAGTCCAACTCCACTGCTGTGGCGGATTTGAGCCGTTGATCCCTGCAATGATTGCCGCCGGCCTCGACGGGCTGCACGCGATCCAACCGTGTTGTCGCGGCATGGACCTTGCCGCCCTCAAATCGCAATACGGACGCAAAATACTCTTCAACGGGGCCATCGACTCGCATCATGTCTTGATCAAAGGTAGTCCGGAAACCGTGCGCCAGCGTTTTGAGGAACTGATCAAGGGCCTCAATGTCGGCAACATCTTCCTGCTGCTGCATGTCGGCAACATGCCCAAGGATTTGTGCATGTATTCGACCAAACTGTTCGCTGAAAAAGTGCTGCCGCATCTGCGCAACATGTGGCCAGAATACAAGGACGATAACCGCTTCTGGTGCAGCCCGCTCGCCGAACGCGCATTGCCGGCGCCGCTCGGTCCCGACTTCGCCCCCACCGCCCCAGCCGAAATGGTGCCCGCGAAATGATCCAGAACAAAACGGTCAAAACCCCAAAGGGCACTGTCGAATATCTCGAAGGCGGCAGCGGCCCCGCTTTGGTGTTCCTGCACGGCGCCGGCGGCATCACCGCCGACAGCCCGTTCATGACGGCACTCGCGGAAAAATACCACGTCCACGCCCCGTTCCTGCCCGGCTATGGCGAAAGCGAGGACAACCCAGACATCCGCGACATGCTGGACGTGACCTTGCACACCTACGACGTGCTGGACGCGCTCGGCCTGTCCAAGCCGATCCTCGTCGGCCACTCCCTCGGCGGCATGATCGCGGCCGAGATGGCCGCCGTCGCCCCCAACGATATCGACCGGCTGTGCCTGATCGCCTCGGCCGGCCTGTGGATCGACAGCCACCCGGTGCCGGATCTTTTCAGCCTGCTGCCGCGCGAGCTGCCGGCGGTGCTGTTCCACGACGCCGAGGCCGGGGCCGCGACCATGACCCGCAACGTCAACATGCAGGACCCGGCCTTCCTCATTC
>Ga0118677_10014704_pt1 | contig 10989 bp, 13 predicted proteins | sample AliMusrvi5mmetaG_FD_86154 | JGI IMG/M metagenome (GOLD analysis project Ga0118677, IMG submission 86154)
GCTTCTAATACTGCTGTGTCATAAACGTCGAACAATATACCAGCATCTTTCGTGTATGATGACTACGCGTCTGGGGTGTGGGTTCGTGAGAAATGTCATTCAAGAAGCCATTCAGGCTATCGAGGCCGAGATTGAGGAACGGCAGGGGCTGATCTCGAAGCTGCGGGAGCTAAGCGTGCGTCCGACCGCAGTGGAGCGAACCGACGGTATTGCGCGCCCCAAGTGGAGCGCGGCACGCCGGAAGAGATTCAATGCCACCTGGGCAAAGAAGAAAGCAACCGAGAAAGCAAAAGGGGCCTGAGAACCAGGCCCCTTTTGCTTTCTCGGTTGTCGGCTATGCGACCGCTGTGGTCGGCGTCCGTACCTCTTCCGTGGTGGCCCTGAGTGAGAGTAATCCGAAGCGGCCTTCGGCGGTCTTGTAGAACATTGTGCCCTTGCTGGCACGTTTGTAGAGCATCTGATCCAGGGTTTTGGCCGGTCCGATTCCGTAGGTCTTCTTGATAAGCGCGCGGATCTCGTCCGGTGTCTTCTCTTCTCCGTCGAGGTTGAGTAAGACGACCCGCGCCATTTCTAAGCTGTTGGGCCGTGCGTTCGGTGAATCCTTGCCCTCGGTGAGGGCCGTTAAGGTTACAGTCTGGGGTGAATAGACCTGCGGTCGGGCGCTGATAAACCCATCCAGGTCCAAACGCGCTAGAAGCGCGGCATTTAAGGCAGTCTTGTATTTCTCCAGCCGAACGATTTGTTCGTTGACTCCTGCCAGTTCCTTCTCCAGTACCCCGGTGGTTTCTTCTGTCATGTACTCTCCCGGCGACCAGTTTTCTGATCTGCTTGGATTAGAGCACAGAGTCATATACTAAGTCAAATACCCTATGGCGTTATTGGCGACTTGAGTCTTATACCATTTCGAGGGTTCAATCTTATACAAAGTAGAATCTTCAATCGATGTCGGTTTAATATCCGCCGCGATGCGGCGGTTGCTGCACACGATCTCATGCCAGAGCCCCAGGGCGAAGAGGATCGCCATCAGGGGGATCGGGATGTAGGGATACACATCGAGAAGTGTCTGCCAGGTTCCCATTCATATTCCATGAGGTTCATAGAGGCAAAATACACAAAACAGAAGACATAAATCCATGAGAGTCAGGAACAAGAAGGGTAAACAGGCGAGGCTCTCGCCACTAGCTAGTATAGGAACCGGGTGGGCAAAACCCCGGAAGTGCATCAACACCACGCGGCCTACGGCCGGCTTCACCCAGGCCTACCTGTTGATAGAAGAGGCCCACCCGCTGGTGCTGAGGTGAGCCAAAAGGAATGGGCCGAGTATAAGCCCGGCCCAAAGAGGAGAGGAAGCGAGTCAACTACGCAGCGATCGCTTCCGGAACGCCAACGTGCCCGCGCAGGTACTTCATGACATCGCTGTACTGCTGGCGGGCCGTCTGCGTGCTGCACTGCAGCATGGCTGAGATCTGAACCCAGTTGAACTCCTTCCGGAAGATCATTTGGAGGAGCCAACGTTCAGCAGTTGTCAAGTTGCGGAACAGCTTGTCGCTGGTCTGTCGGACCCAGCCGTCGGTCATCTCGCTGATGTCGAGCTGGGCCTCCATCAGAGACGTGTCAGCTGCCCAGGCGGTGCCGTGTTGGTCCACGAAGTTGCCGTCCGCATGAGGCAGCGCATCGCTGGAGTGTGCAAAATCCTCGTGAGAGGAGACCTTTCCGATGGAAGTGATGCCCCGATCCAACTGAAGCACTCCCTCCCTGGACTCGAGTTCGCCCATCGCCGCCACAATATGTTCCGCCAGGTAGTAGCGAAACCACATGGCCGCGAAGTATGTAAACCCAATCGGCCCCGATTCAAAGAATGCTTGCTCAGGTGGCCAAGACGGCCCCCTTTGATAACCGACAACCTTCCTCTGGTTGCCGACCACCGAGACCAGGTACTGCTTGCGAACCAGCAGCCTAATGCACCCAACAGCGTCAAAACCCACAACTGATGAGACGGTGTCGGCTGTGAACTGCTGGCAGAATGTCTTCCCATCCAATACCTCACAAACTTGACGGACCTTATCCGTATAGAGCGGATCGTAACGCCGGCAGGCGCGAAGGAAACACATCACCATCGCGTCGTAGATGTCATCCGTGGTCATGGTCTTGAAGGCCAGATGCAGGGTGTGACAAGTCTTCGACAGGATAGTCTGGTCAGGGTTGGATCCCCGCGGCAGCAACTTCTTCAGCATCTCTGCGGCGTCCTTGCCGACCCGGGATGTCGGGTTCGGCAACTGACCACGAATCACCATGTTGGTGTACTTGATCAGATAGCCGTGGAAACACTCCACCAGCTTCAGAAAGGCCGTTTCTTTATCGGGCCCGTCTGGCAGCTTGGCGTAACGAATGGCGAGATCGTTGACCTCAGTCCGAACGTTGAAGTTGTCATCATCGGGCACAACCCAGCCCGCTGCATAATGTGTTGCTGACAGAGTATACGATCTCGACACGGAAGCCCCTCAAAGTGTCCCCACACGGAGAAAGGCCCGTACTCGATAGTTAGCTGATGCGTTTGTAGTCGAGGAAGACGACGATCTCATCTTCCGAGAAGTCCGCGCCGTAGGCGTCGCGCATGGCGAGCAGGACGCTGGAGTAGCTCTGGCTGCCGGAGTGGTTCCGATCGAGCACGGTGGCCGGAACCTCGTTGAACGGGCCGGTCCAGACCTTTTCCACGCGGCCGCGGCCGACAATCTTGTGATCCGGTCCCTGGGTCAGAAGAAGATCATGTCCCCTGGGAACGTTGGCCCACTTGTCGCCGCGGCGGACGGTGTTGCCCAACTGCCCCGGCTCAAGACGGTTCACTTTGAGGTTGTGCAGCTCGGTCGGCAGCGGCGCCGGCGGAGGCATGAATGGAAACTGCATCTGTTCAATTGCGAGTGTTGCCATGTATCTGTTCCTCGTACTTCTGAATTGTTGATGGTGGGTCCGGTACTACCAAAGCTAGGCAGCAATGGGAAGTTCTTCGGCCAGAACGACCTTGTCGTCGCCGATGATCTTCATGCCTGGAACGAGCGTCAGGATGGCAATCGTCTTGACGAAGCTTGTGCCTTTCGGATCTTTGTAGAAGCTCACAGTTTGCTCGCCGAGGTTCAGGTCGTCGGCTTCAATGTCAACGTCCTGCGACGGGTCTTCGATGTAAGAGACGTGGTACTTCATGGTGCCTCCGGTTTCGGTTGGGGCCGTGGACTATGCCGCGGCGCCTCTTTGGTGATGGCTCAGACGCTTGACCCAAGCCAAAAACTGATCGAGCGGAAGATCGAGTTTTGCCCTATTGCATATAAAGCAGCAGGACACCACATTGTCTTCCACATAGCCCTTTGAATTATCGAGCCTATCCATCCCGTTATAGGTGTAATCGCCATAGCCACCTCGCCCGCGCCGAACAAAGGAGGGAGAAGACCCACAGTAATGGCAGTTGTCTTGAAATAGACAATTGAGATGCTCATCAGTAAGTGCAAACTCCAACCCGCGAGTTTTCGCACCTACTTTGTAGGAATGGATTACATTTCGACGGGCCGCTTCTCCCTGAGGCAGAGCAAGTTTTGGCTTGCGATTATGCTTCGTGTCATCTTGATAACAACCGCAACTCCTGATTTTCCCCCAATGATATGCGGGTATATTCTTCGTTGTTCCACAGTCGCATCGTGCAATGATCACACGACTCCTTTTTGTACGTTTCGCTTCTCCGATGATCTCCAATCTGAAATATCGATCATGGAGCTTAAACATCTTACGCAGTTCACAACTGCTTGAACACCAGTAGCGATTACCCGTTCTCAGGTTTCCTGAACGAACAACTGCTGTGCGTCCACAGGCGCATTGAACCTCCCACCATACGCAATGAGCTTTCTTTCCTTCTGGTTTGGGGACCTGACGAACCACTGTAAGATTTGGGCCGAACTTCTGACCGGTCAGATCAATCATTTTTCGCACAGGTAGGATGCTCCTTCAGGTAGGTTTTGACAACATCCGATACAACTTCCTTTTGGAAAGCAAGAAGGGGTTGGTCGTGAGTATTTGTGACTGCTCGCCCTAGTTGAACCAGGCTGAATGCATCGCATACATTATCATCGTTGATGTCGGCGCCAAATCGCTTATAGACTTCCTTCAGCATGACCTGTTTCTGGGCTATACCAGATCCGGTCACGAACCGCTTCAGCTGCGTTGGCGGGATCTCGATGAAGGGAACATTCAGGTCATACAGGGCCACGCGGGTAACCCCGCCAAGCTCGCCCAGGCTGATGCCACTCGATCCCTTGGCGCCGAAGGCATAGCCCTCGATCATGACCAGACAAGAGATGCGCTCACCCTCTGCCGTATGCGTCCGGCCAACACCATGGTTGACGGGGCTGGGCAGCCGGGGATAGGCTACTTTGCCGCTTTGGCGGCGTAGGCAGTCGGGGTGAGTTCGTCGAGGGACTGGATGGAGCGGTCGGCCAGACCGGGCAACACGTCGGCCAGATATTCGCGAATGGGTACGTTCAGTTTGCGGCAACTCTCGACGATGCTGAAGATGGCGGCGATCTTCGGTCCCGCCTCTTTGCTGCCCAGGTGCAACCAGTTCCGGCGTCCAATCGAGATGGGGCGCATCGAGTTCTCGGCCCAGTTGGTCGACAACTCGATCACCGGATGCTCGATGAAGCGCGTCAGCTTCTCCCAACGCGTCAGTGTATAAGAGATTGCCTTGCCCGCAATGGACTTCGGCAGTATCGCCCCCGAAGCCTGCATCGCAAGCAACAGCGCATGCAACTCTGCCAGAACTACAGGCGCGCGTTCCTGCCGCAGCGCATGTCGGCCATCAAGCGACAACTTCTGTTCGCGCGCCTCGCGATCAATCGCAAAGAGTCCATCCATGAGCACGACGACGCTTTCCAACTTATGGTCGGTTGCCTTGGCCTTAGTCTGCACCTTGATGGAATCGATAACTTTACGTCTTGCGTGCGACCAGCAGCACGCGTGAACAGAATCTTTCGTGCCGATATCTTTTTCATAGGCGGCATACCCGTCCGTGTGGAGAATGCCGCCATAGTCTTTGAAGAAAGCTTTCGGCACCTCTTTGCTGCGCGTCATCTCGAAGTCGAAGACCACGCCTTTGCCCGGTGCGCTGTATTGCCAGAAGTAGCCGGTATCATTCCTACCCTTCTTGTCCGGCGTCTGAACTCCGACATAGGTCTCGTCTGCCTGGATGTATTTTCCGGCGAGCAGACTGCGCGCCATCACGTCGACGATCGGGATCAGCAGTTCGCCCACGCGCAACACCGCGTCGTTGATCGTGCTCAGGGCCACATCGATACCGAGATCGCGAAGCAGAATCGCGCGTTGACGATACAAGGGCGACGCATCACAATACTTGCTCACCAGAAAGTCGATGATCACTTCGTCGGAAAAGATCGACTTGGGTGCGATGCGTATCGGGGTCGGAGCGGTTGCTACACCCTGCTCGATGCAGAGGCCGCAGGCGCGCTTCTCACGCATAATGCGAGAGACAAAGAATTCAAGCGGCTTCATGTCGAGTACTTCTGACACCTCGTAGCCGATGACTTTGGTATCGCCGCCGCACTTGCCGCATGTGCACTGCTCGGGCGGACAGGGGATGATCTTGTCTACGCGTTCCAGGTGCGCAGGCAACTCGTTACGCCCTGGATGATTCTGGCGGCTTCGCCGCTGCTTGTCGGTCGCTTTGTTGCTCTCGTTCGATTCAGGTAGCGGGCCGCGTTCGCTCTCGCCCCGGACCTCATCGCTTGATACGCCGGGTTCAAGATCAAGTAATTGCAACTGAAGATCACTAAGTTTCTCGCTCTGCTTGCCATACTTCTTGATGCGCTCCAGGCGAAGCTCTTCTTTGAGCTTCTGGATTTTCAACTCGGACGTTACCAGCGCCTGCTGGTTGCGCGCGATCTGCTGATCTAGCTCCGAAATCGTCTGCTTCAACTGCGCAATGATCGCGGCGCCAACCGGATCAAGCACAACGGGCAGAGGCGACTTGGAAGCAGGATTCATCCTGCTTCTATTATCTCAAATAACCTTGTGGATATGTCATCGAATCGCCTGTATTCATGCGGTCTGTCGCGATATGTCTGCAGCTACAGCAATGGGTTTGCGAAACCATTTCCGCTGCGTCGTTGCGGTTAGATCGATGCCGCCAATCAACAGCGCAAACTCCTCGCGGGTCAACTGCACGCGGCCTTCATCCGATGTCGGCCAATGCAATCGCCCTTGTTCCATGCGGCGCGCGCAAACCCATAGGCTGTTGCTGTCGAAAAAGAGAATCTTCATGCGATCTCTCCTCGAATTTGCGAACAGAAACAGATGGCCGCTTTGAGGGTTCTGCTGCAACTTGCCGACCACAAGAGCATAGAGGCCATTAAAGCTGAGACGCATGTCGGTTGCGCCGGTAGCCACGAAAATGCGCGTGGCCGCGCCCAAGCCCAGCATCGCGCTACGCCTCTTCGAGCACGGTGATCAGCCGTGTCAACGTGGCCGCGTCGAAACCGGCAGATACTGCAATGCGCCGCCCGCCTGCCAATTCAACCAGCAATGGGTTGTGCTGCTCTGTGTGCGTTGCGGACTTCTCGACAAACTCGACCCGCGCCAGCGGCAATTCCACAGCGCTGAGGGACTTGCTCATCGATGCGGGCGGGAGCGCATCGCGATGGCGAGCATGTGGGCAATACTTACTGAGAGTAGACAGCGACAGGCCATGCTGACGGCAGAACTCCGACCGACTCAAGCCACTCTGCGCGTAAGATGCGGCGACCTGTGCCACCTCCACACGGCTGCGACGATGGCGACGACGAACTGGAGGGACTGGTGGATATTCACTCATGCCTTCAGTGAATCATCTTCCAAATCCTACGAAAAGAATGGACTTGCCCGGACGCATACGGATGCCCTGCTTTACATGCGCGCCCCCGAGGCTGCTCCGGATGTTCGCCTGGTCACAATCGACGAGCGAGAATACCAAAACGACAAGACTTTTAACGCACGCAGCCCCCTGGATATAGGCAGCCTTCAGAATTTACTGGCTGCAATAGCCCGGGCCCGTCCTTCGGTCATCATCGTAGACATCGATACCGGCGATGAGTCATTCAAGAATCTGCCTTCCAAAACCCTCAACGTTCCGATTATCTGGAACACCGATGCCATCGCTCGCGGCGTTGACAGCTCCGATAGCGACCCGGATCTGGCCGACGCCTTCTTCACAGTCAGGCCTCCGCTTGGCGGCCAGCCGTTGGACCCTGACTCGAAAGTGAACCTTTCGGCATTTGTTTTGGCCTTCACTTATCCCGATGACCACGGCTACCTTTGCGACTATCAACGGACCTATGCCGGCGAAATGCTGCATAAGAACAATTCCAAGAGACCTCTGGGGCCGGTCCACTCGCCTGCTTACGAAACTGCCCGTATTCTCTCCCCGGACCGGGAGGTGGACCATCTTTCGCGCTCTGAGAATAGGCGCATCTTCGCGCGCAATTACACAATTCCGACCAGCAATGTGCGAGACATCCTCAATTCGGCAGAAGCTGGCGAAGCGTGGGACAGCCTGGCCTTCTTCAAGAACAAAGTGGTTGTGTTGGGCGGAACTTATCGCGCTGCACGCGACGAGAATCGCACGACCAAGAGGAACCTGTACGGCTGCGAAGTCGTCGCCATGGAGGTTCAGGACGAGCTGAGGGGCACATCGATCGGCGTCAGCTATCGCAACCACATGGCATTGATTATGCTCCTGGGAGGCGCGCTGTACATGGTGTACCCATGGCTGAGAGACAGGGAAGAGGGCCGCCAGGAGCTGAAATCACAGGTTTCCATGCTGCACTGGCGAGCAATTGTGAGATCCCGTTTCGTGGTCTTCACGCTGTTGGCTGCGGCGATAACGCCGACGGTCAACTGGGTGTTGCATGGCTCATTCTCTCAAGCATTCCCGCTCTTTCTTGCTGTAATGATCGTTCTCTGCATCGAGTTCTATAGCTTGATCGAGATGCTAACCCCGGCTCTCGATGCGGCTGAGTCGCTGGAAAAACGATATCGAGAGCATCTTTCGCGCAAGAACCAGGAGGCCTCTGCCAATCGTCCGGCCGCCGAGTTGTAATGTCCGGGCCCCCTGCGCCGCGGAGGCCAGCTCAGACAAATAGTTTGGATACTGGACAAGACTTATCAGTGGCCAGACGGAAGTCGAGTGGAGCGGCTAACTGGAAAAGAGGGCAGCTCGAGACTCCGGACCGCCGGGAATCAGCCGGATGCAAACGGGTGTATGCTGTGGGGCATGCTGCATCAATCTTCACCAAAAGCCAGGCTCGCGTTCAGGGTTGGCGTTGTTGGGCACAGGCCGAATCGGCTGCAAAACGCCGATCTCGACAAACTCGGGGAACTGATTCACCAGGTTCTGGAAGCGGTAAGGGACGAAGTCACAAGCTTCGCGGCCAGTGCTTCCAGCAAGAAGCTGTATTCGGACGAGGAACCTATCCTACGGGCGGTTACGCCGCTTGCGGAAGGGACCGACCGAATTTTTGCGGACCAGGCGCTCGACCTCAAATACGAGTTATGCTGCCCAATGCCATTTCATCAAGAGGAATTCGAAGAGGACTTCAAGGCGCCCCATGCGCTTGAAGAGAATTCACTCGACCGTTTCAGGGGCCTGTTCTCAACAGCAAAGGCTACGCGCGGCCTCACTGTCTTTCAACTCGATGGAGAGAGGAGCAACGAAGCAGATGCCTATGGGGCAGCCGGACGAATTGTCCTGAACCAGTCCGATCTCCTGGTAGTGGTGTGGGATGGCGGCAAGCCCGCGGGCGGCGGGGGGACGATTGAGACTCTCCATGAAGCGATTGGGTACGGTGTGCCTGTGGTTTGGGTCAGCGCGCTCAAACCGCACTCCTGGCAGGTTCTCCGGTCAGAGGAAGAGATCAGATGCCCGAAGGGCGTGCGTCCCTGTTTTCCGGAGCCGTCGACAATGTCCATCTCGGACGCGGTTAGACCGATCGTGAACAAAGAGATCGCGCTGCCTGGAGTTCCGGAGCCTGAAACACCTTCAAGCAGACCAGACGCAGCCACAAGTGCGGAGAAGTATTTTGGAGAGCACAGGCCTCGCCTGCATTTGGCTGTTCTGTGGAAGCTCTTTCGCGACCTGGTGGGCTCGGCGAAACTGGCGCGGCCGAACCTGTTCCTGAAGGACTACGAAGCGGAACTTGCGGATAAATGGCCAACCGGCACAGGCACGCCCACTTCAAAGTGGGTGAACGAGAGGCTGCTTCCACACTATGCATGGTCTGACAAGCTTGCCGACCGTTACGCGGACGCATATCGAAGCACCTACATATTCATCTATCTCGCGGCGGCTTTCGCGGTGTTTCTTGCGCTGCTGCCCATGGCGGCGGGGTGGCAGGAGGGCAAGCACATTGGGCAGGCGTTTTGCGTGGTGGGCGAGTTCGCTATTCTGCTGTCAATCATCGGCCTTCTGACCTGGGAGAAGACCCGGTGCTGGCATAGGCGCTGGCTGGCGTACCGCCTTCTGGCCGAACTCATCCGCCAGTTGAAGTGCCTGCTGCCGCTGGGGGGCGGGCCTCCGCTTCCGCGCATTCCCGAGCATCTGGCTCTCTTCGGAGATCCGGGGCAAACCTGGATGTATTGGCAGTTGCGCGCCATCGCACGCGCTACCGGCATTCCAGACGCTTCGGTGACACCGGCATACCTTGACGATTGCGTCGAATACATTGACAGGCTTGTTCGCGGGAGCGACAGCCAAATCAAGTTTCACATCGACAATCAGGAGCGCACGGAACACCTGAATCACAGGCTGCACGTAGCGGCTCTATGGATGTTCGGCTTGACGCTCGCGTGTATCGCTATCCATCTGCTTCCGCATCTATTGTCGCGGTTCGGCTTTGCGGTCGCCGGCCACGAGGAACTGGACAGGTGGCTTACGCTCGCTTGTGCTACTTTGCCTGCGTTTGGCGCGGCGATGGGTGGAATCAGCAACCAGGGAGAATTTGCGCGGATCGCGAAACGATCGCGGTCAATGGCAAACTTGCTCGGGCGTTTTGCAGAAAGGATTGACTCGCTTCACGCGCAGAGAGCGACAGGGAAGGACGTTCTCCACCTCAAGCAGGTTGCCGACCTGGCGGGCGGAGTTACGCAGTTGATGGTGGACGAAGTGGTGGAGTGGCGGGTGATTTTTATCGACCGGCCGGCCACGGCGGCATAGCGGTAAATTCCAGTTTCGCAGGGATCACTCACTGGGTGAGTCGCGCGGAAACCGGGGGAACGCCTCGGCCACCGGTCTGGAACGGCTGTTGCAGCAGGTGGCCAAGATCATGCGGCGCGTGGCGCGTGGCTGAGAAGCGATCCGTTGCTTGTCGGCGGGTTAGGTAACCTCAAAGAGACCTAAAGTAATCTTTAGAATAGGTACTTCAATTAATTATCGCGATTTGTGATCCCAAATCAAAATAGGTCCATTTCTAATTGGACAATGTGAGACTATAAAGCAACCAATCCTCTGGAACTTGTGGCTTCCCCGCTTCAAGAAAGAAAAGTGAGCGACCCATGTCCCTGCACTCAGCTTCGCTGCCTGCGGCCAGTCCTTCGACACTGCCCGCACGTCTTGTCACAGTTCTAGCCTATGCAACGGTTGCCAAGAGTCATGGAATCGCAGGAAACGGAGCGCGCGGATTCGTTCGCCGGGGCCTTGGCGCGTTGCGCTGTCACACGGCCTGGGGCACGGTTCTGGTTGCGCTCCTGTGCCTTGCGTCCGGGGTTGCTTCTGCAACAAGCACCAGTACTGCAGTGAATTTTGGCTCCGTCAATGTGGGCACGACCACTGCTGCCACAACTGATCTTGCCCGCGCAAAACGTATCCCTTAGCGAGCTGCTCTAATGCGAAGGGGTAGCGAAGATGAGGAATGGGAAGCGGGGCAGGTACACGCTGGAGTTCAAGCAGGAAGCGGTTCGACT
>Ga0118677_10014705_pt1 | contig 10988 bp, 12 predicted proteins | sample AliMusrvi5mmetaG_FD_86154 | JGI IMG/M metagenome (GOLD analysis project Ga0118677, IMG submission 86154)
GATCGAAACCGTCCAGCAGCACATAGAAGAACACGGCCAGGCCGCAGATCAGGGTCCAGAGCGGCACGAAATCGAAAATCATGGCGCATCTCCCGGTATCGGCTTGACCGCCGCAGCAGGACGGCCACCGCCCACCGGGCTGTCCTTGTCCTTTTCGTGGCCGATGCCGCCCAACCGCCCGCCGACGAAAAAGTGATCTCCCTGTGCCGGGCTTTTCTGGAACGCTACCCGGTTTCGCCCCAGCTGGCCGAAGACCGGGCAAAGGTCCGGATGAAACTCGGGCAGGTTTTCTTCCGGAGCGGCGATTTTGCCAGCGCGCAAACCCAGTTTGAAACCCTCGCGAGCGAAACCCCCACCTCGCCCATGGTGGAAGCGGCCCTGTTTCTGGCCGCCCAATCTTCAATGAAACGCATCGACGCCGGGGCGATCGACCACGCCATCGAACTCTTTGGCGAAGTCGCCTCCCGCAACGGCCCCCTCAAACTGCACGCGCGCCTGCAACTCGCCCTCCTGCAAAACCGCCTTGGCAAAGAAGCCGACGCCATCAAACTTTACGACGACATCCTCCGGGCCAATCCCGCCGCCGAGATGAAATCCGCCGCGCTCGCCGGAAAAGCGGACAACCTCTTCCTCCTTGGCGCCAAGGACAAGACGCAATACGACCAGGCGCTGGTCCTCTACGAGCAGCTCGCCAACGAACCCGGTATCGACCTCACCGCGCAACACCGCGCGCTCTACAACAAGGGCCGCTGCCTGGAGGTGCTGGGGCGCCCGGAAGAAGCGCTAGCGGCCTATTACCAGGTCGTCGAATCCGGCATCGCCAAACCGCAGGAATACTTCTGGTTTTACAAGGCGGGCTTCGACGCCTGCCGCCTGAGCGAAACCCGGGAACAATGGAAAAGCGCCATCGCCATCTACCAGAAGATGGCCACCCTGGACGGTCCCCGCGCCCAGGAAGCCCGGGAGCGCATGAAGCAGTTGCGCCTGGAGCATTTCATCTGGGAGTAGGTGGCCGCGCGGCTTTCAACAATCGGCACTCGACGCCTGTGAGCAAGACAAACAAAACTTTCGAGAAAGTGATGAGCGGCAACAGTGACGCGAATCTTTCTTTTGATGAGCTTTGTGTCCTGCTTCAGCGTCTCGGCTACAGCATTCGCCCCACCAAGGGCAGCCACGTCATTTTCACGCGAGACACGAGCTTCCTGAACCTCCAAAACCAAGGCGGCAAGGCGAAGGCCTACCAAGTGCGCCAAGTGCGCGAGGAGTTGAAAAAACTCAACCTTGAGCCATAATAGATCATCCGTATGAAACACGAACCCCGCGATTACGAAATTCGCATCTGGTATTCCCCCGAGTCCGGCGACGAATGCTTTGTGGCGCAAGTGGTTGAGTGGCCCGGCATCATGGCGCATGGCGACACACGCGAGGCGGCGGCTCATGAGATCGGATTGGCACTTTCCGGGGCTCTGGAATTCGCAATGGAGACCGGGGCTGCTATTCCCGAGCCGCGCTATGCCCGCGCCTAAGCGAATCCAGCGAGCAATAGAAACAGGGTCCCGAACCACTTAAAACTTCACGTTCAAATCGAACTCCACCACCTGCACCGAGTTGGCGTCCGCGAGTTTCGCGCCGCCGGTGGCCTGACCGCCCACGAGGTCCTTGCGCAGGTTGTCCCCTGTGTAACCCGTCACGTTTGCCGTCACGGCGTCGGTGAAGTTGTAGCCTATCCCTGCCTTCCATCCCTTCATGTTGAGCCGGCTCAGGCACCAGTCCGAATCGTTTAAATTCGGATCGAGCGACCCGAGTCCCACTTGCCGGTAGTTCACATAGACGGCCCAGTCCCCCTTCTTCACGTTCTCGCCCACTTGGAGGCCCACCAGCCACGCATAGTTGTCCTTGCGGATGTGATGGCTGGCATGGTCGAGTCCAACGAGGTTGCCCTTCTTGTCATAAACCGGCAGGACGTAGATGTCATTCACCCGCTTGGCGCCGGCGGTGTTGTAGACGCCATCCCAGAGCAGCTTGATCTTGCGCCCGCAGAGCTTGAAAGAGAGATCGCCCGGCACTTGGATGATCGAAAGGTCCCGCGTTTCCCCCCATCCGAGGGGGAGCCCGTCGCCGGTGCCGCCGTTGACCGTTTGGGCGAATCCCTGCTGGTTCCAAACGAAATTCACCTGCGCGGAATTGTAGCGCAAGTACGCCGGGGCGAGGGTGAATTTTACGTCGTTGCAGAACTTGTAGCTAAAAATGAGCTGCTCTTCGAAGAGATAGGCGTCCGTGTTGCGTCCGGCGGGGTTGTATTCCTGATTGTCGTCAAAGAAGAACTGCCCGGCAACCAGCGTCAACTGCCAGGGGCATTCGAGAGGCGAGCGCGTGACGGAAAGCACGCGTTTGCCGTCCCCGGAATATTCCGTGCGCACCTCTTCGCCGCAGCTAAAGAGCTTGTGGATTTTGAAGGTCTCCACCATGCCGGAGGGGTTGATGTCCGGGTCCCACATCAAATCCGTGGTGTAAAACGGGTTGGCCTGCTTGCCGGCAATCAACGTCAGCCAGTCCGCCGCCGCCCACCCGACAAAAGCGCGGCTCAAATAGATAGGGTAGTTCTGGAACCCGCCGTCGTAAGTCTGGTTGGCGCTGTCGGAAGCCTGGTTGGTCTGGATCTGCACGCCGCCGAACCAGTTGTCCCCCAGTTTGAAGTCCGCGTTCAACCGCACCCGGAACCGCCAGCGGTCGCGTTGATCCCCATTCCCGGGGTCCACCAGTTTCCCGGTATGCACATCCAAGACCTGCAACTGCGGGTCCACATTGTCGTATTGAAACCGCAACCGGGCGTCCCCGTAGAGCGAAAGCTGCGTCACCGGCCCGCTGAGTTTGATCTTCCGGGCGTCCTCTTTCTCCGCCGCTTTAAGGAGATCCGCGCGGACGCAATCCGCCTCCGTGGGGGTGAGGATTTTTTTGCAAACCAGAACGTCCAGGAGCGCATTGCTCTCCTGCTGGGCGCGCGCGCCTCCCGCGACCACCAAAAGGACAATACCGGCAAGAACAAGGGGTGTTTTTGTCATGGGAATGCAGATTTCGAGGGTTTGTGCGCTCCCCAGCGCCCCGCCATCGCAGAGCCAAAGGAGGACGCCTACAATCGTTCCCGGCGCCTCTCTTGCGTGGGTGATCTGTGGGCCATGGCAAATCGGGTTCTGGAAAATCTGCGTAAATTTGTGGAATCAGCGGATGCCTTCTTCCTTCTCTTTGATTTTAATTACCGATTTGCAGCCGGATCGCGCCCGGAGAGTGCGGTCCGCCTTGCCTTTGGGTGTGATTCAAAGGTGGTGTGAAATATTCAGGTGGCGCTTGTGTGAGCGCCAAAGGCCCGTAGGCATACCAGCCTTGGGCGAAGCCCTAGGTATCTTGTTGTCGGGTGGTTAGGGCTGAAAGCCCGAGGCATCAAACCCACGAGAAATGCGTCGGGCTTTCAGCCCTAAACGCTTCTTTTCTCCAAGTCCTTGGGCGCTGCCCAAGGCTGGTATGCCTACGGGCCTTTGGCCCTCCCTCCACAACGAACTCACACCACCTTTAACTGCCCCCTTTGCCTTTCCCGCCCGCAAAAACCGCTTGCCTTGGCAGGGGGCGCGGTGTAGGGATGAAACCGTGAAACCTTCCTTGCATTGGTGGCGCTAGCAGTCGGGCTTGCGGCTTTGGCCGCGGTCGAACGCTTCGTTTCGCCATTGCGTCGAACTCTTTGCCCGATGATTCCAAAAAACGAATCGTCGGGTTTTTTATTATCCTCATTTCACCGAAAACAGAACCGAACATGAACCTGAACTTCAAATTCAACAGCGACGGGTTGATCCCGGCCATCATCCAGCAGACACAGAACGGCAAGCCGAGCGCCGGTCGCGTGATCATGATGGCGTGGATGAACCAGCTTTCCCTGGAAAAAACCCTCGAGACCGGGTTCATGCACTACTGGAGCCGCTCGCGCCAGAAACTCTGGCTCAAGGGGGAGAGCAGCGGCCACACCCAGCGTGTGATCCGGTGGTATATGGATTGCGATGCGGACACGCTGCTCTTTGAAGTGGACCAGGAAGGCGGCGCGTGCCACACCGGTTATGCCTCCTGCTTTTACCAGGCTCTCGGCCGGGATGGATCGCCCGAACCGATCACCGAGCCGCTCCTTTTCGATCCGCAAAAAACCTACGCCAAGTGACCACTCATCTCATCACTCCGGGTCGCGAGGCCTTTCGCGAGCTCGCAAAACAGGGGAACCTGATTCCCGTCAGTACGGAGCTGATCGCCGACGCCGAGACGCCGATCTCCGCGTTCCAGAAGCTCGACCGGGGCGGTTACACCTTCATGCTCGAAAGCGCCGAGAATAGCGACGAAGGCGGCCGCTATTCGTTCGTCGGCAGCGAGCCGCGCATCCTCTTTCAGGCGCGCGGCCGCGACGTGACCGTGACGGAATACGGCGAGACCCGCACCTTCCAGGCGGAGGGCGATCCGCTGCACGAACTCCAGCGGCTCATGAGCCGGTTCAAACCGGTGACCATGCCCGACCTGCCGCGCTTCGCGGGGGGAGCCGTGGGCTACATGACCTATGACATGGTGCGCTTTTTTGAGCCGACCATCGGCGAGCCGCCGCGCGAGGAGAATCCGCCCAATGACGTGCCGGACATGGTCTTCATGGTCACGGACACCATTCTCATTTTCGACCACCGCCTGCGCCGCATCCGCGTGCTCTCCAATGCGCTTGTGGACGGAGACGCGGATACCGCCTACGACATCGCGTGCGAGAAGATCGAGGCGCTCGTGGAGCGGCTCACCCGGCCCGCGTTCCTGCCGCCGGTGAACATTCACCACGGCGGCGCGACGGAAGCGCCGCGCAGCAACACCACGCGCGAAGAGTTCCACCAGATGGTGAAGAACGCCCACGAATACATCCACGCGGGGGACATTTTCCAGGTGGTGCTCTCCCAGCGCTTCGAGACAGACTTCGAGGGGGACGCGCTCCAACTCTACCGCGCGCTGCGTTTCATCAATCCTTCGCCGTATCTCTTTTGCCTGAAGTTCGGCGGCGAGTTCGCGCTCGTGGGGAGTTCGCCGGAGGTCCACGTGCGGGCCATCGAGGGGAACATCACCATCCGTCCCATCGCGGGCACTCGCAAACGCGGCGCGACGCCCGAGGAAGACGCCGCCAACGCCGAGGATTTGCTGGCCGATCCCAAGGAGCGCGCAGAGCACCTCATGCTGGTGGACCTCGCGCGCAACGACGTGGGCCGCGTCTCCGAGTTCGGCACCGTGCGCGTGACGGATTTCATGACCATCGAGCGTTACAGCCACGTCATGCACATCGTCTCCAACGTCGTGGGAAAACTCCGCGAAGGGTGCAATGCCTACGACGTCCTGCGCGCCACGTTCCCGGCGGGCACCGTCTCCGGTTCGCCCAAGGTGCGTGCCATGCAGATCATCAACGCCTCCGAAAAAAGCCGCCGCGGCGCGTATGCGGGCGCGGTGGGCTACTTCGGCTTCGACGGAAACCACGACTCATGCATCACCCTGCGCTCCGTCCTTCTCAAAGACGGCAAAGCGTTCGTGCAAGCGGGCGCGGGGATCGTCGCCGACTCCACCCCCGAGGGCGAATACCAGGAGACCGTCAACAAGGCGATGGGGATGATGCGCGCCATCGACCACGCCAAGGGCATCGCCTGCCCGTGCCGACATTAACGAAAGGAAAACGCCATGCTCCTCGTCATCGATAACTACGATTCGTTCACCTACAACCTCGTCCAGTATTTCGGCGAGCTCGGCGCGGACCTGCTCGTGCGCCGCAACGACGAAATCACCTGCGAGGAAATCGAGGCGCTCAAGCCCGAGCGCATCTGCATTTCGCCCGGCCCCTGCACGCCCAAAGAGGCGGGGATCAGCTGCGAGGTGATCCGCCAATTCGGGCCGCGCCTTCCGCTGCTGGGTGTGTGCCTCGGGCACCAGGCCATCGGCTACGTGTTTGGCGGCGACGTCGTGCGCGCCGGGCGGCTCATGCACGGCAAGACCTCGCCCATTTTGCACGATGGCAAAGCAATCTTCGCCGGGTTGCCCAGCCCGTTCCAAGCCACGCGCTACCACTCGCTGCTGGTCAAGCGCGAGACGTTCCCGGATGTGCTGGAGATTTCCGCCGAAACTGCCGAGGGCGAGATCATGGGCCTGCGCCACCGCCAATTCCCCATCCACGGCGTGCAGTTCCACCCGGAATCGATCCTCACGCCCGATGGAAAAAAGCTGCTGCTCAATTTCCTGAACCTGTAGAGTTTGCAAGTTGGCCCCCCATGAATTCCCTCTTCACCCGCCGTAACGCCGTCCTGCTTTGGTTTGCAGGCGTTCTTTGGTTCGTGGCCCTCCTGGTTTACCCCATCAGCCTCGGCCTCACCCGCGCCGCTGAAGCGGGGTTGGCCGGAGGGCTGGCCGCCGGGTTGCTGGCGCTCTGGTGGCGCTACCGCTGGCTGCGTTGGAGCTTGCTGGCGGTCTATGTGCTCGTCGCCGGTTTCCTGGCGATGCCGGGCCGCGAGGAATACGACCGGCCCGCGCTGCGGCAGGAAATAGTGAAGGCGCTTCAACGGTATGAGGGAGTGCGCTTCGACATGGGCGGAGAGGGATTTCTCGGCATCGACTGCTCCGGACTGGTGCGGCGCGGGACCATCGACGGCACGTTTGTTTACGGCATCCGCACAATGAATCCGCTGCTCGTGCGCAAGGCGGTGGTGATCTGGCGGCATGACACCTCCGCGCGCGAGATGGGCACGGGAGCCGGGGGCGCGGCCCGGAGAATCCGGGAAGAGAAATCGATCACGAGCCTGAACCCCGCGCTGCTGCATCCCGGCGATTTTGCGATCACCTCCGACGGCGTCCACGCCCTGGCATACCTGGGCGACAACCTCTGGCTGGAGGCCGATCCCAGCGCGGGGAAGGTGATCCGGGTGAACGCCCGCTCCACCAAGAACCCTTGGTTCCAGCACAAGGTGTCCATCATGCGGTGGCGCTTCACGGACGCGCCGTTTCGTGCCGGAAAAAAGTGAGCGCGGGGAGCGGACTTTCAGGTTCTCTCCAAGGGGGCTGAAAAATTTCGAGAAATGCTCTCCCTTTGCGTCGCAGGCTTGTTAGACTTCAAGCCCTCCCGCAGACGCCCATTTTGGTCTGGAGCGGGTAAACTTTGGACAAAAAATCGCACCTGTGCCGGTGGGGACACCCCCGCCGACCACGCCATCAAAAACTAGAATCAATACCATGCAAGTAAGACTCGCTGTTGGAATCAAGGAATACGAACGGATGACCACGCGCGAACTGCGCGACACGTTCATGGTGGAGAACCTGTTCAAGCAAGGCTCCATCGAATTGCTCTATTGGGAGACCGACCGCACCGTGACCGGTTCAGCCGTGCCGGTGGGCGTGCCTCTCAAGCTGGAGACGCACCCTGAGCTCGCCTCAGAATATTTCTGCGAACGCCGCGAAGTGGGCGCCCTCAACATCGGCGGCCCCGGCAGGATCACCGTGGACGGCACGGTGTACGAAACGGGCGCGTTGGACTGCCTCTACATCGGCCGCGGCAACCGCGAGATCACCTTCGCGAGCAACGACCCGGCCAACCCGGCCAGGTTCTTCCTGATGAGCTATCCGGCGCACACCGCGCACCCCACCACGCTCGCCACGCAAAAAGACGCCAACCAGGTCAAGCTCGGAAGCTTGGAGACGGCCAACAACCGCACCATCTACCAGTACATCCACGAAGGCGGCGTCAAGAGTTGCCAGTTGGTGATGGGCTTCACCGAGCTCGGAGTCGGCGGCGTTTGGAACACCATGCCCGCGCACACGCATCTGCGCCGCTCGGAAGTCTATCTCTACTTCTCCGTGCAGCCGGATGCCGCGGTGTTCCATTTCATGGGGCCGGGCCAGGAAACCCGCCACGTCTTGATGCACAACGAGCAAGCCGTGCTCTCGCCCATCTGGTCCATCCACTCCGGCTGCGGCACCCGCGCCTACCGGTTCATCTGGGCCATGGGCGGCGAGAACCAAAAGTTCACCGACATGGACGGCATCCCTGTCGCCGACTTGAGATAACCGGGCCGACGGAATTCAACCAGAACGCCTCCTTTCGATCCAAGCGAGAGGAGGCGTTTTTTTGTGGTGATTCAGGATATCCTTTTTTGAGCTTGTGAAAAAGTCAGGGGAGTGCCCGCACTCTTCGCAACAAAAACAATGCCGCGCCTTGCCTCCTACGCGCGCGGCTTCATGTGCGGGAAGAGCACGACGTCGCGGATGGACTCCGCGCCGGTGAGCATCATCACCAACCGGTCGATGCCGATGCCGATGCCGCCTGCCGGGGGCATGCCGTGCTCGAGGGCCGTGAGGAAATCCTCGTCGATGTTCTGCTTCTCCTCGCCCGCCTGATCCTCCAGGCGCTGGCGTTGCACTATCGGGTCGTTGAGTTCCGAGTAACCCGGCGAGATTTCCTGGCCGTTGATGACCAGTTCATAAACGTCCACCACGTCCGGGTTGGCCACGTTTTGCTTGGCCAGCGGGACGAGTTCCTTGGGGCAATGCGTGACAAAACACGGGTTGAAGGTCTTTTCCTCCACCAGTTTCTCGAAGACGTGCTGGGTGACCTCGAAATCCGCCATCTCGGGCGAGAGCTCCACGTGCAGCTCGTGGCATTTCTCCCGGCGCTGCTCCGGCGTGAGGGCGAACCAGCCGGGGACGGCTTCCTCGATCAGATCACGGTAGGGAGCGCGCCGCCACGGGCGGGTAAGGTCGATGGTGCGGATCAGGTTTCCCTCGGCGTCCTTGTGGTCGATCTGGAGTGTGCCGATCACCTTCTGGGCGACCGTGGTCACCATCTCCTCCACCATGTCCGCCATCACCTCAAAGTCCGCGTAGGCCCAGTAGGCTTCGAGCATGGTGAACTCCGGGTTGTGGCGGCGGGAGACGCCTTCGTTGCGGAAGTTGCGGTTGAGCTCGAAGACCTTCTCAAAGCCGCCCACGAGCAGGCGCTTGAGGTAGAGTTCCGGGGCGATCCGCAAAAACAGGTCCATGCCGAGCGCGTTGTGGTGCGTCTTGAAGGGCTGGGCCGCCGCGCCGCCTGCGATGGGCTGCATCATCGGCGTCTCCACCTCCAGGAAGCCCCGGTCTTCGAGGAAGCGCCGGATTTCCCGCACGATGGCGATGCGCTGCTTGAAGATGTCCTTGGAGCCGGGGTTGGCGAGCAGGTCCAGATAGCGCTGGCGGTAGCGGGTCTCCACGTCGGAGAGGCCGTGCCATTTATCCGGCATGGGGCGGAGCGCCTTGGAGAGGACGGTCAGGGTCTTGACGCGGAGAGTCGGTTCGCCCGTCTTGGTGATGAATGCCTCGCCGTCCACACCCAGGAAATCGCCCATGTCCAGGAGTTGGAAGATGGCGTAGGCCTCCGGGCCCACCTCCTTGGCGTGGATGAAAATCTGGATGCGCCCGGTGGAATCGGTCAGATCGAGAAAATGGCTCTTGCCCATGTCGCGGTGGGCGGTGATGCGGCCGGCGATGCGCTCGGAGTTGCCTTCCGCGAACCGGGCGCGGATTTCGGCGATGGAGCCGGTGCAGTCGAAGCGTTGTCCGAACGGGGCGGCGCCTTTTTCGCGCAGGGCGACCATTTTTTGACGGCGTGTTTCAAAGAGGGCGTGGGTCTCTTCCATAGTGATAAAGAGGGGCAGTCAAACAGGCCCGGAGCGCAAAGTCAAAACCCGAGGTGTCAAAGTGTAGGGCTCACGCATCTAAATGATTCTCACGCAAAGCCGCAAAGGCGCAAAGGTCCGGAACAGAAAAATCCGGGCAATACCCCCTGTTTTTCCAAGATTTGTGAATTTTGGCGATGCATTCCTCTCTTCTTTCAGCCTTTGCGGCTTTGTTGCTTTGGTGTTCAACTGTTGTTTTTAGGATTACGCGAATGATTAAGTGGTCGGGCGGCTCAATACCGGGTGCGGTAGAAGCGAATGGGGTTGGTGATGGAGCTTGCAAGGAAGAAACTCCACATGATAACAACCGACAGGGTGATCAGGGTAATAATAAAGATGCTGTTCGCAAGACCGATGTTATTGATGATGCTGTTCTTATCTCCCATCATTACTATCCCGAGAAGGATCATCGGGATCGTGGCGACAAAGAGCATACTGACCATTAACTTGTAAAATATCGGGATCTGGAAGGAAAAACCAGCCGGGGCCGGTTTTGGATCCTCGCGTTTCATAGCAGACATACATCAGTATTTACAGAAACACCATTTAAAATTTACTCAATTGGTCCGGGGGTTTCCTGTGGGCGGATAGGTAAATGCTGGCAGGAATATAATAAAGGAAAACCGTTATCCCGAATATCCGGTATTATCCCCCGGGTTAGTTCTCATGATCTCCAGAAATACCCGTGCTGCAATTTCTTCCTTTGTTCCGGAAACGGGGCTCCCTCCATTGGTTCCCAGCAGGAAATATTCGCCGGTAACACTGCCCATGGTATCCGGGGTATTCATGAGCACCCACCGGATACCCGCATCAAGCATTTTACGGGCCCCTGTTTCCGGTAATCGCTCCAGTTTGAATGCAAGGATGACCGGATGATAGATCTTCACCACTTCAGAGAGCAGTTTCGGGAGGGGATCCAGTTTCAGGATCACGGGTTTGCCGCTCCGGATTTTGCCATCAACAGGAACCGGGGCAAAATCCGATATTGCTGCCGCACTGATGTAGAGATCAGTACCCTTCCCGCTGGCGAGATGGTTGAGTACTGCGTCCCTCATTTCAGCAGCAGTTTCTGCATGAATATTGGCGATGCAGGGAAATGTGTCCCCATGGACAACCGTCACTTCAGCCCCCAAGACGGAAGGCTTCCATGGCCAGGGCCCTTCCCATCCGCCCGCTTGACCGGGTAGTGAGGATACGGACATCATCCACCGGTTCCCTGCAGGGGCCGCTCGTGATGAGGACTCG
>Ga0118677_10014706_pt1 | contig 10988 bp, 9 predicted proteins | sample AliMusrvi5mmetaG_FD_86154 | JGI IMG/M metagenome (GOLD analysis project Ga0118677, IMG submission 86154)
GTGCTCACAAAGTGCTTGATCGTATTCTTCCATCCACACATTCTCCCATCTTCCGTTCCTTTTTCACCCCCAAAATTCCCGCAAGAACCTCCCGCTGGGCAAAATCCACGCTTTGATCTTTTGGTAATCGAGAGATCCCTGAACCTCTGCCGGATCGCCCTTTTGAAAGCGCCATCCGCTGTTCAACGACTGGCATTCACGGGGCGAGGGCGTCGAAGCGCTTTCCGCCGGTGCGCCGTGAAGAGGAGAAAGCACAAGCAGGATTGCAAGAGGAAGAGAGCGAACGAGGGATGAGATCATATGGCAAGGGCAGTCTTGCTGCCATCGTGGGTTGCCGGTGCCGCCCATTCCCACCAGCCGCCGTGCGTCGTGTAATACATTCCATAAAACGACAGGAGGTTGTACCCCATCACAAAATCGGCAATCGTCGCATCCACCACGTGTGCGGGTGCGCGGCTGCGGGAGGGTTGGCAAAGAGCGCATCGAGAGAGTCTGCAGCGTGAAGCGGTGCCATCGCGAGAAAAGTGGCGGCAAGATATGTGAGAACACGAGGGAGGCCAGTCATAAACAAAGAAGGGGTTGATGTTAGTGAAGGCAAAACAGCAAACGTGAGCTTTCGGAACTTACCGCGTGTTCAACTCCAGAACCGTGATCGACCAGGCCGGGAAGGTATAGTCGAACGTCGGAGCCACATTGTTCAACCGGGCAGTGACCGGCATGATTTTCATGATGGCTTTTCTTATTTCAAAATCATGGACAAAGGCTCAGTCACATCGGTGCGGAACGGCGTGGCCGGCAGCCCGTTCTGGTTGAACAGGTTGACGTCGGGGACGTTGGCCCAGCCGTAACGGACGGCCACCGGCGCGGCGACCTGGTCACTGCTGACGACGACGCTGGCACCGCGGATCTCGGCGGTGGCGGGGACAAAGTTCTTGTCGGCCCCGGCGATGGTGAACCCTTTCAGCGCGCCGTCCTTGGCGACCAGCCCGCCGCCGAGGTGGGTGAAGCTGAGGACGGCCTGCTTGCCGTCTATCTTGACCGCCTGGTAGAGCGGGCCGCTGTATTCGATCTTCTCGTCATAGGCGATGGCGCGGGCGGCCAGCGCGAGGCGTGCGCCGACGGGTTCCTTTTGTTTGGGATGAATGTCCTTGGCGTCGCCGACGTCGGTAGTGACTGCCATGGCGGTCATCGGAGTATTCTGCCATGTGAGCAACTGCGCCTCGCGAAGTTCCGGGGTCATGCGGTACTCCGGCGCAATCTGGACGAAGAGGAATGGGAACGTGCCTTGGTTCCAGGCGCTGCGCCAGTTGGCGATCATTGCCGAGAACAGATTCTGGTATTTGGGGTCATTGTTGTTGCCTTCCCCCTGATACCAAATCACTCCCCGGATGGCGTATGGTTGGAGCGGCGCAATCATTCCGTTGTAGAGGCCGCACGGGCGGGTCATGTTTTCCATGGGGGAGGGGATGGGCCGCGGCTCTTTGGGCTTGGGCTTTCCTTCGGTCCGGGCTTCGGCGGCGTCATGCCGATATTTTTCAGCCTGCTTCTGGTTCTGTTCTGCGAGTTTGACCGGATTAAATTCCGCCACCCTTTTGGCTTGTTTTTCGAGGATAGGCTTCAGCTCCGGATCACGTTCCAGGGCATTATTGCTTGTCCACGACTGGGCGGGTGAGCCACCGTAACTGCTGCTGATCAGGCCCACTGGCACCTTCAATGCCCGGCGCAAGTCACGTCCGAAAAAGTAGGCGACGGCGGAGAAATGATTCGCCGTCTCGCTGGTGCATTCGGCCCAGGCGACGGCGGCATTAGATTGAGGCGCATCCTTGGCCAAGGCCGGCACAAAGAGAAGCCGCAGATGCGGATCGCTCGCCGCTGCGGTTGCTTCCGTGGCGTTGGCAGCCTCCCACAGCCTAAAGCCCATGTTCGACTGGCCGCTGCAAACCCACACCTCGCCCACCAGCACGTTCTTGATCTCGACTTTGTTCTCACCGGCAATGGTCAGCGTCTGCGGCGCCGCATTGGCCTTGAGCGCAGGCAACGTCACCTTCCATTTGCCAGCTTTCGCGACCGTCGCCGCCGTCTGCCCGGCAAACGTCACCGTCACCTTCTCGCCGTCATCGGCCGTGCCCCAGACAGGAACAGGCTTGCCTTGCTGAAGAACGGCGTTGTCGCTGAAGAGATTGTTTGGCTTCACCGCCGCGTGCAGCGCGAGCAGCGGGGTGAGCAGCAAGGAAACAAGGGGGAGTAGGGATTTTTCCATTTTTGGATTCTTTCGTGAAGGGGATACTAGTCGGCACCAACCGAATTTGGAATAGCAGAATCGCTCCGCTTATATGCAATTTCAGCCATCGTGAATGGAAGCGGCCGCTCGGCCTATTCTTGAGCAAGTGAATAGGCTTAACGAAAATGCGCGTTTAGAATTGCATGATTTCGGGGCGATAATGCCGATTGCGATACGCCGGTTCGGGATTAATCTGAGGCCAGAAGATTCCCCTTGATAAAGTGTCCAACTCCAAACGCGATTTGAATTCACAGCCATTCTACAGAGGAGATGAAACAGTTGAGGGCTTGATAGACGCGTGACGTACCGACTCCCCTTTCGAAGTGACCAACCACTCAGTCATCCAACATGCAACTCGTTCACCCGCTCTTTACCGCGCTGCTACTCGCCGTCGCCGTCCATGCATCTGAACCGGCGGATAGAATCACTCCTCTTGGTGCAACATTGCCGGTGAAGGTCGCCGATCTGGCGTCGCGTTCGCCTGAGAACCAAGTCTTCCAGTTCGCAGCCACGGTAGGATATACGCCTGACATCTCTAAGTTCCAACCGCAAACCGCTACCGGATACCTCTGGATCCCCCCCACCTGCGCAAAGGTGCGGGGCGTGCTTGTCTTCGGTTACAATGTTCCCGAGCATTGGATGGTCGGGCATCCCTCCATCCGTGAGGTGTGCGCGGAGCAAAATCTCGCCATTCTCTTCACGAGCCCGCCGTGCCGGCACTTTGCTGTCTGCGCCGATGAGAAATACTCCCTGGAGGCCAAGGGAAAAGCGCATGCAGAGTTTCTCCAGCAACTCATGGATGCGCTGGCCAAGGAGTCCGGCTACGAGGAATTGAGCACCGCTCCCTGGCTGCCGATGGGCGAGTCGATGTCGCTCAAGATCGTCACCCATGTGACGAACGGTGCCCCGGAACGCTGCATTGCGGGCATCCACATCAAAGATGGGTGCTGGAATGAAATCAAATCCCCCGGCGTTCCCATGCTGGAGGCTTGTGGCACTGCCGCTGAATGGGGCCACCCGCGCTATGACCTTTTCTCCCGCTGGCGGGATATGGCCGTGGATGATCTTAAGAACCATATGGAAAAGCGAGCAGCAGATCCATCCTGGCCTGGCAGCCTGTTGGTCGAGGCGGGCAGCGCACACTTTTCAGTCACCGAGCCCATGTGCCGGTATTTTGCCCAATACATCCGCGCTGCCGCCAAGTCGCGCCTTTCGGCCGATGGAAGCCCAACTTTGCGACCTGTCGATTTGAACAGCGGATATGTGGCAGGCCTCTCAGTGCCCGGGATCGCATCTGTGAAGCCTAAGCGCTACTCCGAATGCACCCCCGAGGAACGCAACCTGCCGTGGAATTTCGACAAGGAATTGGCCCAGGCGGCCTACGACATCGCCAACGTCAATTGGGATGCCAAGTCCCCAGAACCAGTTTTTACAGACGCCCAGGGAAATCCGATTCCCTTTAACAAAGCTGGAATTGTCGATGTTCCTTGCACAACGGATAAGGATGGCGTCACATTCGCCCTCAGCGCGACCTTCCTCGACAGGCTTCCCGAGGGGTCCTTAAAAGCCCTCGCTCCGCTGGGGCATCCGGCAGGCCAGCCAGCGATCGAATGGGTTTGCGGACAGTTCATGCCGCTCGGACAAAACCGCTTCCAGATCGCTCTCGATCGAACCTCCCGTATTGATCCGAGCAGGATTCCGAGCGTCGCCGGCTTTGTCCGTGTCATCCATCCAGGCGATGCCAACTACCGGCTGAGCACCAATCCTGGAAGCCTGAAAGTCGAGCCGAACAAAACGGGAACACCGCAGAAGATCACTTTCGATGAGATTCCCGACCAGAAAAGGGAATCCAAAGAAGTGAAACTCCACGCGCTTTCGGATTCCGGAATGCCTGTGAGCTATTTTGTCCAGGTGGGCCCAGCGGAAATTCACGGCGACAAGCTGGTATTCACCCCAATTCCGCAGCGTAGCAAGCTGCCACTAACGGTTACCGTGGTGGCCTGGCAATGGGGACGCGCCTCCGAGCCGGCCGTCCAGACGGCTCCGGTTGTGGAGCGAACGTTCAGAATTCTCGCTGCAAAATAACTGGATCCGGTGAAAAACAGGACTGAGACAACCTGTCTTCACCTATTGTGTGGAGCCATAGGGGCGTTGAAGGAGGGCACTTGCGGTAGCGGCGGTCGAGGGTGCCGGGCATGCCGGATATACCGGCTCGCTGCTGTAGCGGCAGTGCAGAAGCTTGGTGATCGGGCCGCTGAGCTGCTCAGGTATGGTCGCTGCCCGCACGGCGCCGATGCCGAGGCGGTCCTTGAGCTGAGAGAGGTAGAGGCTGCGGGGAGTAACCGGTGTGCCCCAGGATTCCCATACGCCATCCGCGCGCGGCAGGGTTTCCCGTTCTCCGCCCGCACGCGGCCAAGGAGGCTTGCCCTTGGTGCCGGTGCAGCCGATGGCCCAGTTTATGCCGGTGGGCGGCTGCTGGCAGACAATTTCGCCTGTGCAGTTCCAGAAAACATGGCAGGTGCCGGCCCAGCCCTGCCCGGAGCCTCCGTTGGCGCGGTCGATGACTTTCAGCTGAGCGGCGGCGATATTGTCGTACAGGATGCCTGCCGCCCAGCGCTGGTGGGGGCCGCTGTCGGCGTGGGAGATCTCCGACAGGCAGTCCACGAAGGAATTGGGGCCGGGAAGCCTGCCGCCGGTGACAAAATCATGGCGTGCATTGCGGCTGTAGCACCGTTGCACCAGCACCTGCTGCCCGTCCACAGTGAAGGGGTAGCGCCGTCCGCCCGTGATCTGAGACACCGGATCGAAACTGGCACAAGCCTGGATGGTAATGCGCCGGGAAGCGGATTTGGCGTTAACGCAGCCCATGGTAAAGTGCAGGGCGCTCACCTCGCGAAGCCAACAGTCGAGGGAATAGCCGAACTCCACACCGAAGCTGGCGTGCGCTTCATCGGTTTTTTCATTTCCGACCTGATAGGCGCTGACCAGCCGCAACCGCTCGACTCCCGCCCGAGCGCACGGATTTCCCGGTTTGCAGGCGGCCACTTCGCCGCCGCCATAGGATTTCTCGAGCGCCTGAACCATCGGGATGTCGAGGGTGATGCCCTGATCGTCAACTGCGGTAACCGTGCGCTCAAACGCCATGCCGTAATCTGCAGGGTTCCATTGGTTGATGACTCTTCCAGGGGGCAACGGGATCATGTCCATGTTGATGGCATGAATCCACGCCTCGGTCGACGGCCTGGAGACGACGACCGACTCGCCCACACGGAAGGCGTGAGGGTTCGCCACTCGCAGATGGCGCCGCTTCGAGTTTGCCTTGGTCCTTATCTTTGCTTGCTGCGCGCCAGGCATTGTTCAAGGGATTCTGAAGCTCATCGATGAGCGCGCAGATCTTGGCCGCCCGTTCGGCAATCGGGCCTTCCTGGAGGGCGCTCATGTTCCAGCCTTTGGCCAGCTCTTTATTGGTCAGCGTGGCGACGGGCTTGCCATCCATCTGAACGCAATACTTTCCAGCGGGCAGGCCGGGGACGGTCAGCATGTATCGGGAGAGGGCGGTGATTTCCGGCATAAGTGCGGCGGCCGAAATGGCTGCCGGCAACAGCGGCCAGGGAGAGACTTCGTCCAAACGCGTAAAAGTGAGCTTGCCATCTTTGGATGTCGCGTCGGTAATTTTGCATCCCTTGGCCTCGGCCACCGTGCCGTCGGGCTTGACCGTGGCGGAACTGACTTCGCGGTCAACATTCAGCGCGGCGAGGATGGTGGCGGCCATCATATACTGGCCAGCCGGGCCGGGATGCACCGTGTCGCCACCCAGCGGAACACCGCCGGGCTTGCCCTCCCACGATTTTGCAAAGGCCTGGAGCGTTTTCAGGTCGGGAACATTATTTTCAGGCTTCAAGAGGCGGATGCGTTCCGCCAAGGAATTGGCGTCATCGAGCGTCTTGTTTGGTCCCCAGATGGCGATCAACGGGTGGTATTGGTCCACCACCTGGATGTTTTCCTTGTGCCCCATTTCCTTGAGGGCTTCCGTGAAGGGATCGATGGTGCGGCAGCGAACGGATGCCCATGCCCCCATCATGCTGCCGTCGTTCACGGGGCTCGAGGAATTGAAGATTGGCAGCGCGGAAAGGGCGCGGGGTTGATCGGCGAGCTTTTTCATGCCTCCGATGTAAGGGGCGGCGCAATCCTTGCTCTCCGGGTTCTGAACGCCCACGTCATTCATTCCCAGCTCGATGCTCACGATGGTCGGCTTCCAGGCCGCCACATCGTAGTCGAAACGCGCGAGGATGCTCCCGGTTCGATTCCCGCCGATCCCCGAGTTGCGGAAATGGAGGTGAAGCTGCGGGTAGCGCGTGCGGAAGAAGGCTTCGATGTAGTTCGTGTGGAGGCGTTGAGCGGTGATGCTGTCGCCAGCCATCACCCAGGTGTCGTTATCCTTGAGTGAGAAGATCGGCTGAGCCGCAAACGCTTGAGTGAGCGCCGCAGCGAAGAGACTGATGGATAGAAGGTACTTTTTCATAATGCGGGTTCGCGTGCTATTTATTGGGTTTGATTACTATTTTTTATATGAAGGTTGAAGCTGTGTTTGTTCTCTCGGAGAAATCCATCCTGTCCGGCTATTTCATCATGGCTTTGCCGCGGCGAGACGGATGATCTGCACAGATACTGCTGGCACCTGCACAGTGAACTCCGCACCTGCGGTAATCGTTGAAATGACCGGGGCGACACGGTCAGGATGTTCCTGCTCGTTGGTTGCATCCTGGTCGCCAGTCAGTGTCGTAAGCTGAGCCTTGGGCTGTATATCCTTGAACCCCTTCATGGCGAAACGAGCAGTCACAGGCACCGACATGGGGTTGGCAACCTTGATGTACAGCACTCCATCCTTACCTGCCAGCGTCGGAGATACTGCTAAAACTGGCGGCTTACCGTCAACTGCGGCATCCGTTGGAAAAACAATCTCATTGCCCAGATAATGATCGCCCAGATTGGAGCTGAAGAGCTGCTGCACATGGTAGTTCGGGGTCTTCACCAGGTGCTCGGCATCGAACCAGATCAAGTTTGCGGCCTTCCATTGCGAATAGTCATAGCGCGCAAGCAGCGGAGCGTAAGCTGTCATCACAACCTGGTCGCTGTTCCGCTCGATTCCAGCCAGATAAACGGCTTCTGCCACGGCATTGAAAAGCATGTTGCCCTTAGACGCGTACTCGCCCACATAGACTTTGGGTGCCTTCCGTGCGACCGTATTAAACCGGTTGCGATTCTCGATGAACCATTCTGGCTTTTCGTAGTAATGTTCGTCCGCAATGTCGGTGCCCGTACTCTCCATAAGATCGAATAGGGGAATGCGAGGTGAAAGCCCTGATGTTCCTATTATCAGTATGCTGGGACACTTCTCACGCATTGCCGCTACGAAGCGCGGATACAGGGCTCGGAACATGGTGGTGTCATTTTCCTCGTTGCCGATCCCGATGTATTTCAGATTAAATGGTGCGGGATGCCCCATCTCTGCACGTACCTTGCCCCACTTACTGGTGGCCGGTCCGTTCGCGAATTCCACAAGATCTACGCAGTCCTGAATCCACTCGTTGATCTCGGCACCATCCGCCACCTGGTACGGTTTGCTGAGTCCGCAACTCACGCCACATGGCAGGATCGGCAGCGGTGTCGCGCCGATGTCGTCACAGAACTGCATGTATTCGAAGTATCCCAGCCCGTAGGTTTGATGGTAACCCCAGCGATTCCAATTTGGTTTGCGCTGTGCCACATCGCCGACCGTATCCTTCCATCGGTAGGCATTCGCCAGCCCACAACCGTGGACCAAGCAACCGCCTGGAAAACGCACTGTCTTCGGATGGATAGCTGCAATAGCCTCGCCTAAATCATTGCGCAAACCATTCTTTCTGCCCTTGAAAGTATCCTTTGGAAAAAGCGATATCATGTCGAGATCGAGGGTTCCGGGAGAGGTCGTTGTGACGACCAAGCGGGCTTTGGGCTCGTCTTTGGTAACCGTCAGAGATGCTTCCTGCTTGGCCCAAGCGGCACCCGGTGCGGCAAGCGTAGCCTGGGCCAACACCGTGCCATCTGGGGCTTCGATTGAAACGTTCAGCGGCGCCGCTTCGCCTTTTGTGCGCCGGGCGTACAAGGACATGTCATAAACCGCATTCGCCCTTACCGGCATCCCTCCATCATAGCCGGTATTCGCAATTCCCGCCTCACCCTCACCGGCCAGCGAAAGCGTGACGTAGGTTGTATTGCGCACGTTCAGCGGATCGGCGATCGAAGCTGCCGCCTTACACGTCATGCCGCGCCTTTCAACCGGCACCCAGGCAAAGAGCGGTTTCATCTCGGCGCTCTTATCATTACGCAGCAGCGGGTAATACTCAAACGACCGATTCTGAACCATCTCGGCGTAAAGTCCACCATCCGCAGCGTAGTTGATATCTTCGAAAAAAATCCCGTAAAGCGTGGGGCTGATGACAGCGCCAGGGTGATCGCCATGAATCGTAATGTCTGCGGTCAAGTCGGCGCCAACGACAAATGATGTCGTAAACGTGCAGGCCAGCAACGATGAGACGATCTGTCGCTTTATCAAGCGTGTAACGATATTCATATTCAGTTCTCCTTGTTATTCGAGAAATAGAGATTTGAGCCGCGGAGGATACGGAGTTTCATGAGCTTATGCCTTGATTGCGGTGATTATTTTCGCACGGCTGGTTCTATTAGATCCTGCGAAGTTGCCAGCGCAATGGTGCGATGATCTTTGGGGCCGACGGCGCAGTAGAAATGATAGACCACGCCTGCATGTTTGATGACCCACGACTTGTGCGCAAATTGCGCGTCATAGGGCTCGGAGGCCTTAACCAAGTCGGCACCGGTCCATTTTGTCCAGTGCACGAGATCGGGAGAAGCAGCGAAGGTGTTGAAGGCGCCAGGCTTCCAGAACGCGCCGAAGTAAAACATGACCCACTCATCGCCCATGCGGACGATCTGCGGGTCGCCGCTGATGACGCCACGCTTCAAACCGGCCGGCGGCAGGTTCTCCACCGCCGGGCCAGCCCCAAATCGTCTCCAGGTTTTTAGGTCATCGGAAAGAGCGGTGAAGATTTGCTCACTGCTGCCCTTGGCGTTGTAGAACATGACAAAGGGCGCGCCGAGCGTCTTGGACTCATCCCGGAAGATGTAGCTCTTGTAGAGGGTCGCGTTTTCCAGCTTCGGCCGAGCGTCGGCGTCGTCCGTCTTCATCGCAGGCGCAGGCTGTTTGCGCCAAGCTGCCGGTTTGGAGGGGTCCGCTGTGGAGGCCAGGCCAATGGAGAGCGGCATCGCCTCATACCCAAAGAGTTTCCCTCCGATATACGAGAGCCAGTAGCGGCCATCATGTTGCTGGAGCGTGTTGTTTCCACCCCATTGCGTGTCAAACAGGGCGACTCCGCCGCCAGCGTTCGCACGATCCCAGGCGCTGGCATCTCCGCGCTCCAGAATGGTCCCCAACGGCTTCCAGTGTAGGAGGTCAGCGCTCTCGGCCAGCTGTGTCGTGTAGCCCTCCGCCGGTTTCTTTTCCAGCTGGACATAGACCATGTACCACTTGCCGCCGTGGCGGAACACGCTCGGACAATCGACCTTCTGGCCGGCGGGCGGCTCAATCACCACGCCATATTTGAAGGGAGTCTTGACCTCCTCGTAGATCGCCTGCATCCGGCCCTGAGGAACATCATCCCCGGCGAACGCCGCCACTCCGGGGACAATCAACATTGCTAATATTATTAAACAGCCTGATGTGAATAAGTTTTTCATTGTAGAGTTTCCGTATAATCATTCATTAGGAACCATGCAAAGCAGACGCTCATTATCGGGCCTTGAAGGCATCAAGCGGCGAGGCGGGCAGATCAGGCACTGTGCTCCAGGGGGCGTGCTTGGTGGAATAGGGGGGAGCTTTCCCGATGAGATCGGCAGTGGGAGTTTTGCCCCAGGGTTTGGCCTGTTCTTTAATATCTTTCTGGCTCATTTGAGGCGGCGACATATTGGCGAGCCGGAAAATCGGCAATATCGGAACCCCCTTGACATCCTTGGAGTATTGGCCGTTTGCTTTCTCGATGAGTAAATAGGCGTGTAGCAGCCCGCCCGGACATTCGCCTATTAAGACTTCCATGCTGTAGGGGCTCCCGGCATTGACGGAAAACCATTCCCCGGCAATGGGCCCGCGGCCCCCGAGGTCTGCGTAGTTATATTTAACAGCGGGCTTGCCAATGTTGTGGGGTCGTGCTGATTGAGGACAACCTTCCCGTTAAATCGCACGATCAGGATATCGTCTCCATAGCCCGCAAATCGGAAGTTTCCGCTCACCGGAGAAACCACTCTGGCCTTATAATGAGCCACCCACAGGCGGGGCTTCACCTTATTCTCGACTTGGAAGGCTTTGGGGCCCTCGTTCGCCGAGATGATGGGAATATAGATAAAAGGAGCATGCAGCTTGCTCGGGCCAGCGTAGTAGCCTTGCAGTTCCTTCACGTCCCAGGGACCCTTGACCCATTTTTGGACAAACTCTTTCCACTTGTCCACCGTCATGTCGGTCGCTCGCCCGCCTTTGGTTTGCTTGAGATCGTAAAACGTTCCGGTCAGCTCGCCGGTTCCCTTGACCGTGGACTGTAGCCCGAAGAAGGTGATTTTTGAAAAGCCACCACCTCTTCCTCCCCCGCCACCACCGCCC
>Ga0118677_10014707_pt1 | contig 10987 bp, 7 predicted proteins | sample AliMusrvi5mmetaG_FD_86154 | JGI IMG/M metagenome (GOLD analysis project Ga0118677, IMG submission 86154)
CGTGGCCGGGCGCAGCCGGAACAACGCCGTGCAGAGCTTGGCGGACATCCTGCAAAACGTGAACCTGAGCCTTGGCGAGACCGGTTCCTACACCGGCTTGGCCGGCACCAGCGTGGTCAAGCAGGCCTTGCATGACCGCAATCTCCTGCACGGCGGCGACGGCAATCCGGTGCGGTTGTATGCCGAGGGTGGCGACATCACCGGCCTGACCCTGTTTGCACCGAAGGTCTCCCGCATTGTGGCCGGTCGCGACATCACCGACGTCTCGTTCTATCTGCAGAACGACTCGGCCAACGACATCACGTTGGTGTCCGCCGGGCGCGACATCGTGTTGTTCAACGAGAATTCGCCGCTGCGCTCGGTGGCCGACAACCTGCCGCTCGGCAATGCGGTGGGCGACGCGCGGCGCACCACGGCGACGGGTGACAGCGTCAGTGCGATGGCGGGTGACTTGCAGATTGGCGGCAACGGTGTGTTGGAGGTCTTGAGCGGCCGCAATCTTGACCTTGGATCGGGTGCCAACTTCTTCGATGGCACCGGCGTGGGCATCACCAGCATCGGCAATTCGCGCAATCCGTTCCTGCCGTTTGCCGGTGCCGACGTCATCGTGCTGGCCGGGGTTTCTGTCGCAGGGGGCAACGGGCCGGCCTTGGGGCTTGCCGACAGTTCGCTGGACATCGCCGGCTTCCTGCACGATTACCTGCCGGATCCTTCCAAGTTTAACTCGGCGTATTGGGACAAGGTCGGCGCCAAGCGGAGTTTCGGCAGCCTGACTGAAGAGCAGCAGGCGATCATTGGCTTGGAGAAGTTCTATCTCGTGTTGCGCAATGCGGGGCGTGATGCGGCCAAGACCGCCAATTACGACGCGGGCTATGCCGCGATCACGTCCTTGTTTGGCAAAGACAAGCCGACGGGAGAAGTGTTCACGCGGGCGCGGGAAATCTACACGACGTCGGGCGGCGACATCAGTGTGGCAGTGCCGGGTGGTGGCATCACCATGGCTTCCGACATTTTCGGCAACCCGTTGACGCCGCCGGGCATCGTCACCGGATACGGTGGCGCGATTTCGACCTTCACCGACGGCAACGTCGATATCGGCCGGGCGCGGATTTTCACCCTCCGCGGCGGCGACATCATCATGTGGTCGTCTAATGGAAATATCGCGGCCGGGACTTCGCCGCGCACCGTGGTCACCGCGCCACCGACCCGGGTGACGGTCGATTTGACCAGTGCCGACGTGCAGACGGACTTGGGCGGCTTGGCTACGGGTGGCGGCATCGGGGTGCTGGCGGCGGTGGAAGGGGTCAAGCCGGGCAACGTGGACTTGATCGCGCCCAAGGGGTATGTGGACGCTGGCGACGCCGGGATTCGCGTCACGGGCAATCTCAACATCGCGGCACAAGTTGTGTTGAATGCCGGCAACATCTCGGCGGGCGGTGCCGCCACCGGCACGTCGTTCTCCGCGCCGGCGGCGCCGAGTGTGGCGACGGTGACCGGGGCCTCGAATGCCAGCGCCGCCGCGGGTGCCGGCGCCGCCAAGCCAGCCGAAGAGCAGAATGCCGCATCGGCGGCCAAGGAAGAGCCTCCGTCGTTGATTACCGTGGAAGTGATCGGTTACGGCGGCGGTTCCGGCGACGAGGCAGATCCGGAAGACAAGGAGAAGGACAAGGACAAGGACAAGGACAGGGACAGGGACAGGGACAGGGACAAGGACTCCGCTTAGAGTCGATTCAAATTCAACAGAGTGATGAGTGATACCAAATTATGCTGGGTTGTCGCGAATCCTGGGCGGAAGAGGCGTTCGGCAGGATGCCGAACGCAGCCGGCAAGATGCCGGCGCTCCCCGACGAAGCGGCTTCAGTTAGCACTATTTTACACCGTCATGAAGGCTTGCTGGTGTGTGATCGTTTGCTTGGCTCTGGGGTTGTTGGTGGCCCGAGCCGAAGAAGGAAAGAGAGCCGTCGTTCAGCAATGGGAGGCTGCGGCCGACCGTGGCGAAGCGGAGGCGCAGTTTCAACTGGCCCGCGCCTGTCTTCGTGGCGAAGGGGTAACGAAGGATGTCCACAAGGCTTTTGAGTTGATGAAGGCCGCCGCAGCGCAAGGGCATGCCGACGCCATCGGCGGGGTGGGGTATTTCTACAGCGTGGGTGTGGCGGTGGAGAAGGATGACAAGCAAGCAGCCGAGTGGTTTCGCAAGGGGGCCAATCTCGGTTCCGCGAAGGCGCAACTGAACTTGGGCAAGATGCTGCTGGCCGGAACTCCTGCGGCGGTCGAAGACGGCGAGGGCGGCATGTCAAGGCTGCGCGAGGAAGGTGCGCGGTGGATCAAGAAGGCGGCGGATCAGAAGCTTGCGGAAGCGGCGTTGGCCTACGGCAGCCTGCGGTATTTCGGCGACCAAGGAATCGACAAGAACCCGCAACAAGCCGCGCAGTATTTCCGGATTGCCGCCGATCAGGGGCAAGCGCACGCGCAGAATTTCCTCGGCGTGATGTGCGAGAACGGCATCGGGGTGCCGGTGGATCTCGCCGAGGCCGCCCGTTGGTATCGCAAGGCGGCGGTGCAAGGTGTGATCAAGGCGCAGGCGAACCTGGGCCGCGTGTTAGGCCCGCTGTCGGAAAAGAAGGAAACGCGGATCGAGGCGCTGGCGTGGCTGCTGATCGCGGAAGGTCAAGGAGAGATCACCGCCAAACGGGAACTCGACGATTCCGCGCCCGCGCTTCAGGAGGGTGACTTGCCGGCCGCGCGGGCCAAGGCGACGGAATTGCGCAAGCAAATCGTCAGCAAGGAATGAGCACCGGAACCCCGGCGTTGGTTGGCCCCCGCAACCGCCGCGCTTTCCCCGCGCTTGGGCGCGAGGTTCTCCTGCACTTGGGATTGACGCGGCGGGCACGGCAGACCACGCTCGTTGCAGGCGGTTCCGGCAAACGGGCGGCTGGCACTTGATCTGGGGATGATCTCCGGATTGGGAGGCGGCTGGCGGATTCCGGTGGCCGCGTCGGCATCCTGCGGCCGGTGGGACGACGGATGCCCCCGAGCAGTCACCGACCTTATTCATGAACTACATTTTCTGTCTCGTTAGTTTGTTAGGCGCATTCCTGCTGTTCCAGGTGCAGCCGATGATCAGCAAGTTCATCCTGCCGTGGTTTGGCGGCAGCCCCGGGGTGTGGACGACGTGCATGTTGTTTTTCCAAGTGGTGCTTTTCGGCGGCTACAGTTACGCGCACCTGCTTTCCCGGCGCAAGGCGGCCACTCAGGCGTGGATGCATGTGGCGTTGCTGGCCTTGGCGGCGGCGTTGTTGCCGATTGTGCCGGGGGCATCGCTCAAGCCGGCGGGTTCGGAAAACCCGGCCTGGCACATTTTGTTGCTGTTGTTGCTGACGGTGGGGTTGCCGTATTTCGTGTTATCGGCCACCAGCCCGCTGGTGCAGGTTTGGTATTCGCGCGTCTATCCGAACCGCCCGCCGTGGCGGTTGTATGCCTTGTCGAACGCCGGTTCCTTGACCGCGTTGCTAACCTACCCGATCCTGATCGAACCCCGGTGGGACGTGGTGAAGCAGGCATGGATTTGGTCGGTTTCCTTCGGGTTGTTTGCATTGTTGATGGGGGCCTGCGCGCTCGGGGAGTGGAAGCGCGGCACCGCCGAAGCCGCACGGCGCTTGCACGCGGAGGAAGTCAAGGATGCGCTTGCCCCCGGGCCGGGGCTGTTGCGCCGGGTGCAGTGGATTTTGCTGCCGGCCTTCGCTTCCTTGGCTCTGTTAGCCACCACCAACCATGTCTGCCAGGACGTGGCGGTGATTCCGTTTCTGTGGGTGGTTCCGCTGGCCCTCTATCTGGTGACCTTCATCATTTGCTTTGATCACCCGCGGTGGTATCTGCGGCCGGCGTGGGCGGTGCCGGCGATGTTGGCCATTTTCCTGGCTTCCGGGTTGTACGAGATGCCGTGGCATTGGCGGCCCGGCTTCGGCATGGAGTTGGTGATCTACTTTGCCACGATGTTCCTGCTGTGCATGGTGTGCCACGGCGAATTGGCCCGCTTGAAACCCGGCACGTCGCACTTGACCGAATACTACCTGCTGATGTCCGCCGGCGGGGCGTTGGGTGGACTAACTGTGAGTCTGGTCGCACCGCTGGTGTTTCGAACGTTCATGGAGTGGTCGCTGGTCATTGCCGTCGGTTTTTTGTTAGTGACGTGGGTGGCCTACCGCGGGTTGGCCACGGCCAAGGCGGCACGCACGAGAAAGCTGCTTGGAGTCACCTTTGCCGTTACTGCCGCGGTGGCGATGTCGTTTATCGTGGATTGGGAATTCCTGTCGTTTGGCGGGGCGCTGCAGCGCTCCCGCAATTTCTACGGCATCCTGCGGGTCAACGAGCGAAGGGATCAGGACGGGAAGAAATTTCGCTCCCTATACTGCAGCGGCACCGAGCACGGGCGCCAGTACCTGGAGCCGTCCAAACGACGTGAGCCGTTGACTTACTATGGTCACGAGTCCGGTGTCGGCATGGTGTTGGATGGATTGAAATCGAAGGCCGACGCCAAAGTCGGCATCATCGGCATGGGGACGGCCACGGTGGCCTGTTATGCCGAAGCGGGACAGACGTTCCGGTTCTACGAGATCAATCCGGAAGTGGTTGGCATGGCGCGGAAATGGTTCACTTTCGTCGATGACCTCGAAGCCCGCGGCGCAAAATACGAATTGGTCCTCGGTGACGCGCGGCTTTCGCTCGAGCACGAGGCACCGCAGGAGTTCGACGCCTTGCTACTCGACGCCTTCAGCGGCGATTCGGTGCCGGTGCATTTGCTCACCCGCGAGGCGTTCGAGATCTATCAACGGCACCTGAAGCCCGACGGCATCATCGCCGTGCACATCACCAACAAATACCTCAATCTCGCGCCAGTGGTTGAGAAACTCGCCAAGACGTTCGGATACTTGACGACCCGCCAGTGCATCGACCCGGGCGGGCGACTTGGGCATTACCAACCCGACTACTTGTTGCTGAGCAAGAACGGGGATTTCATCCGCTCCCATCCGCCGGCCCCGCCGAAGTATGCCAAGGATTTGGACGTGCCGCTGTGGACGGATCACGCGCACAACCTGTTTCGGATTCTGGACCGTCGTTAGAGTGGGGTGAAGATCCGGCGGCCGGACCCTGGAGGGCGGGGAAAAGGGGGGGCTTCGCTACGGTTGTGACCGTCGCCTTGCGTGATTCCAGGGTTCCATTGAGTGCGTCGCCGGCGGGGGATGGAGTGTCTTTTTCAAGGCGTGGAATGCCATCCTGGTCCATGTGGGCCACGACCGTGTCCCAGTCGAGCAGCCCATGCTTGTTCAAGCGCAGCCGCAACAGCCAGCCGATGCGGCCGGGCCCCTCGTCGAAGCCATCGAACACGAAGTTCCCCAGGCTGTAGAGGATCAGTTTGCCTTGATAGTATTCCGGATCCTGGGTCCAGTGCGGATGGCTGCCGACCACGACGTCCGCGCCAGCGTCGATCATTTTGCGCGCGAGTTGTTTCTGCCGGTCGTTGGCCGGGTCTTGCTCGTCGCCCCAGTGCATGAAGGGAATGACGAGATCCGCTTTATGAATGGTGCGCGCGGCCTTGATGTCGGCCAGCACCTGTTCGTTGACGCACCAGGCTACGCCCGGCCAGGACGGGCCGGCCTCGAACTCGCGGGGATGGAAATCGTTGTAGCCCAGCAGGGCGATGCGAATGCCTTTCACCTCAAGGAGGTACGGCGAGCGGGCCTCGGTGCAGTTCCGGCCGCCGCCGAAGTGGGCGATGTGATGCCGGTCGAGCAGGTCGAGTTGCTCGATGAACGCTTCGGGACCGAAGTCGCCGGTGTGGTTGTTAGCCAGGGAGACAATGCCAAAATGCCGGGCCAGCACCGGCAGCACCCGCGGATGCGGTTGAAAGGTCCAGGGCTTGTCTGCCATCGGTTTGCCCTTCGTGGACACCACGCATTCCAGGTTGCCGATGGTCGCGTCGGCCGCTTTCAGGATCGGCGCGAAAGCGCGGAATGGATCGACACCCTTTTCGATGGCCTTTCCAGGCAGATCGGCCAGCATGATGTCGCCGGCGAAAACGAGTACGGCGCGGTCCGGTGCCGGATCGCCCTTGCCAGGCTCATCGGCCGCAACAGGGAACATGCCCGCCGCCAACAACCGGACGGACAACCGCAAGACATTCAGAGCGCTGGCGCGACCTGACTGGAGAGGGAAAAGCTTGAGGGACATCGGACTGGTGGGAACTGACTTCAAATCCTTGGCGGGGAGATTGGAATCCCGCCCGGCGGTGCCAAGATATGATTCGCGGAACATGGCGCGATCAGCGGAACAACAGCGGCGCGAATGTCGCCAAGGCCCGCCGCCAGACGCCCCACGCGTGGGCACCCGCGGTTTCGGTCCATTGGTGTTTCACGCCTTTCTTGTCGAGCCAGGCCACCAGGTCCAGGTTGGCCTTGAGCAGGCCATCCTGTTTGCCGCAGGCGACCCATAACAGTTTGAACTTGCGGTTGAGCGATACGGATGACGGTGGATGACGCCATGCGGCACATCGCGCGGCTCCCATGGAGCGGCATCGCCGCCGCCGGGAACCAACACCATGCTTTCGTTGCCGAAATAGCCGGTCTTGAGATCGGGATTGGAGGGATCGACCATCTTGGTGCCATCGAGCGTGAACGAATACGAGTAAAGGTCCGGCGGCTGCGGGGGGCTGGTGAAGGACCACACGCCGCCATCGTCCTTGAACATTTCGCGGGTTCCCAACGATTCGCAAGTCACGGAGACTTTGGCGGCCTCGGGTGCCTTGAGATTGAACGTGACGGTCCGATCCGGGTGAACCACCGGTGAAAACAGGGTGAACGCGGCGAGGATCATTTCTCTCATGGAAGTCGGATGGTTTGGAATGAGGTGACGCCTTGATGATGCAATGAAACGGCACAAGCTGACAAGCCGAACATTCGTCCCGCACGGGTTCGAACTGCGGTGAGTCCGAAGGATTGAGCTCGCGCAAGGTCAGGGTGGACCCGGTGCCGGGACGATTGGCCACGCCGCCGTCGCCATCGTCAAGCGCTCTCTTGCAGTTTCCCACGAAAGCGAAGCACCAGTGGAATCGGGGTCCAGGCCTTCATACTTTGCTTCGAGTTCTCCAAACTGAAGATCCTTCTTGCCAAATGTTCATGGGGTTTCAAGCTGGCCACGTTCGACGGCGAGCTGCGCATGGACCTGCCCGATGTCATCAGCCACATTCTATCAAAACCGGGGGCCGAGGAAACGCTGCCCTTCGGACCGGATACCCTGGTTTACAAGGTAGGCGGGAAAATGTTTGCGCTCACCTCGCCCGACGAATTCCCGGCAACCGTCAACCTGAAGTGCGATCCTGACCGGGCGCTCGCGTTGCGCGACCAACATGCGGCGATCACACCCGGTTACCACATGAACAAGCGGCATTGGAACACGCTGATCCTCGATGGTTCGGTGCCCGCCAGGTTGGTGCGGGAACTCATCGATCATTCCTATGACCTCGTGGTCGCGGGCTTGCCCAAGGCCAGGCGTTAGGGTGCTCCGTCCTTGCAGACAGCGGATTCCCTCACGGGTTGAAGACAGACTCAGTTGCCGCCGATGCCTTCGACCAACCGGCGGGTTTCCATCTGGCCGTTCATGGTTTCGCGATTGTATGCCTCATCGCCAAACAGCGCGCGGTACCGTTCGTTGGCCTGGGCGCGGATCGCGTCCACTTCAGGACCGGGAGTGATCAACAGGGTAGCCGGCTGGGTCGGCGAGTTGGCGGTTGGATCTTCGCCTGCGGCTGCCGCAGCGGCGAGGTTGTGGGTGGCGGCGAAGGCCGCCAGTTGACGGTCGTAGGAATTGGCGATCTCGCGCAGGGCCGCGGCGATCGGCGCGGGCAGGACCTTGCCTTCGGCTTCGGCGGTATTGATCGCCATGATCGCCGCCGGCATGGGCACGTTGTCGGCGAATTGCAGAATGCGGGCCTTGCCATCCGACAAAATTTCGGATGACGGCACGGGGTCGCGCGGGCCCTCGGCGGCGACGGAGCGGGTTCCGACGGTTCCTGGCTGGGGCGCGGCCGTGGATGACGGGCCGGGAAATGGAATGTTAGAAATGCGGTGTGGCGGCGTCTGCTCGGTGCCGCCGTGGTTCGCTGCGCGTGACGAGTGAGTGCGGGCGGGGTGGGCGGCGCTGCCACCGGCATCATTGTTAGAGAGTGACCTGCGGTGCGCGGTGTCAACCGGTGCGTTGCGCGCGAGTGTGGCATTCACGGGAGATGACTGCGGGGTCTTCGGCGCGGATTGCCGGATGATTAACAAGGTTCCGGCGGCCAACAGGCCGGCGGTGAGAAGATAGTGGGCAGGTCGCATGGCAAAAGGAAGGTTTGGCTTTGGCTGGGAAAGGGAAGGCTGGTGCCGGTCAAACCCGGCACCAGCCATGGAGTTTTGCAACCGCTTTGCCGGAAGGGTGTGAGCACCTCAGGCAAGGTGTTGCTGGACTGGGTTACGGCGCGACCGTGCCGCCGTCGCTCGGGCGGGAAACCGCCATGTCCGTGAGCGCGAGGCCCGCCGAGGCAAGGTGGGTCGGCACTTCTGCCTTGATGTAGTCAAACACCGTCTTGATGTCGCCAGTGTAGCTGTCGTTCTTGCAATACATCCGCTCGTATCCCCAAGCAGTGTAGAGGCCATTGACCACCTTCGCCTTGTCATTGGAGGACATGACGGCCGAGGAACTCGTCTGGGCGGCCACGGCAACGTCACTCAGACTCACGCCGTTGAAGGCGCACATCACCGCACCGCTGTTGGTGGCATAGGTGCCGCCGTTGTTAATCGCACTCACGGCGTCGTTCACCGAGAGCCAGCTCACCAGATCGACGTGCTGCGGCGAACCGAAGGAATCCACGTAGTTCGAGTTGTACACGGTGACCGAGCCACCGGTTTTTTGCAGGGCCGTCGCCACCCCACCGCCGGAGGAGTAGCCACCGTTGCCGGCCACGTCCTGACCCCAGATCGTCGAGGCATAGGCCGTGTTTTGTCCGGTTTGCACCGGCGAGTTCACGCCGCCGGCCGGAACCATCTGGATCGCGGACATCGCGTTGCCCGAGGAGGTGAGCATCACGTATTGCTTGACCGTGTTGACGATGCCGTAACCGGTTTCGGCGAGGTACGTGGTGCGGGTCCCCGAACCGTCATTGCGGCCCGTGCCATAAACCAGGCTGGTGTGCGCCGGGTTGCCGTCGAACAAGCTCAGCGGTTGCGGCTGGGCCATGATCGCGCGGAATTGTTGCGAGGTCACGTTGGTGATGGTGGAACCGTTGTTGGCGATCATGGTGAACACGATCACGCCGGCATTCGGGCTGCTCGGTTGCAGCGAGTAGCTGGCGTAGGGAGTGGATGCCTTGCTCACGTCGGAATACGCGACGTGCGAAGTGTCCGTGGCCGCGCCGGTCGTGCCTTGATTGGCAAGTTCCGCACCACCCACAACCGCCGTCGTGCCGGCAAGCAGGGAGGATTGATAGTAGGTCGGCGGAGCGGTGTCGGTCGCCCCGGAGATCGAGCGAATGCCTTCCACCGAACCGCTGAAGCAAGTGCGGATGGTGGTGGTGCCGGCGACACCCGGGAAGGTGCCGATCCAGATCGAGCGGGTCGCGCCGTTGTAAGTGGTGCCGCCGGAGGTCGCTTTGTCATGGGCGAACTTGAACGGTTGACCCGAGGCGACGAATGCGGCCTTGATGGCATCGAGCGCCGCCGCGCGGAAGGCGGTGGCACCCGTGACGTTCACGGTCACGTCGGCATAGGCCGGTGCGACGACGGCGAGAGCGGAGAGGCCCGCGAGGTATGCAGTTGGTTTCATGTGTTTGGTTTGGTTTGTCTTGGTGTTGTGTTGTGGTTGCAGGGACTTGGAAGAGTCTTGTCTGTCGTGGGTGTTAGGCCGGGTTGCTGATTGTCTGTTAGCTGCCGTGCTGCCGGTCGCTTTCCATCCCGAAGGGAATCGCAGCGCACCGGAACTCGCGTCAGCGGTCGTGATCTTTCCCCGAGAAGCCGATTCGCCCACCCAATTGTTGTGAAGCTTTCGTCACAGGCGTATCCGAGGCTGAGGCAAATGGCGGTGCAGGCGGCGGCAGGCACAGCCAATCGAGCGGTCCGTGATGATTTCGGGCCATGGGGCCGAAGATTTGACGATTTGGTGACGAATTCGTGACTTCAAAGAGGTTGATCGGGAGCGGGGCTTCGGCCGCGAGAATGTTAGGTCGGGCGTCCGGCGGCGCCTTGAATGGAGGAGGGGATGATTCCGTGACGAACTTGTGACCTTGCGGGGGTTGTCCGGGGCGGGTCTTCACGCAGGATGCGGACGCCTTCACGAAAGCGACCCGCCGACGACCCGAACGCACATTGCTTTGTCCTTGCCCGTTCCGAACGGTCTAACAAAAAAACGATCTAACAAACCAACGCCAACGCAAACCTCATGTCATGAAATTCAAATCAAACAAGTTAGCCACGATCGCCGCGCTCGCGACGCTGGCCGCCGTTTCCGGCGTCCAGGCGCAGAACGCGAACTACGCCCCGGGAGACCTGGTCATGTATTTCCAAAAGCCGGGGAGCACCAACACCGTGTATGCCCGGCTGGGCAGCGCGGCTGCGGATTTCCGCGGTCGCGCCAGCAGGGTCAATTTTTTGGACATCGGCGCGCAGTTGACCGCCGCGTTCGGCGCCGGCTGGGCGACCGACACGACGATCTACTCGGGTTTGGCCGGGGTGTGGGGCACGGACCCGTTTGACACGACGTTGCAGAACGGCGACCCGTCACGGACCTTGTATGTTTCCAGCCCGCGCAGCGGTGTGGGCACGGTTGGGCAGGCGAACTCGACCCAGTGGGTCATGGCCGGCAACACCCAGATGACTTCCGGTGCTGCCGGGATCTTCAACCAGAACAATGTTTTGGAAACCCAGTACACGGATGCCGTCACGGTGTCCGACACTTCGGT
>Ga0118677_10007143_pt1 | contig 10986 bp, 8 predicted proteins | sample AliMusrvi5mmetaG_FD_86154 | JGI IMG/M metagenome (GOLD analysis project Ga0118677, IMG submission 86154)
GATCTTCTCCTCTGTGCTGTATCTCTTTCCTTTCATGGTCTTTGGGTTTGGTTGTCCCAAAGACTAACACACCACCTGGCTCAAATCCCCGAGGTCACGTCAGATAGCTCCATTCCCTAGCTATTCTTTTCATGATGCTATCATGCTAGCCTCATAAATTTACCAAGGACTGCACTTTCCATAATAATTAACGATCAGGCGAGTATTCAGATCCCTGCCAGACTTAACTGAAGGAAATCGGTACATTACATTCCTTTCAGCCCCGAAAGAAGCAATTCGGCATTCGTCTTTGTTGTCTCAAGATTCAATATAAGAATGTGCATAGCCTCAGCTGCAGGAAGTTCCATGAGTTGTTTTCTCAAATGAAGGATTCTTTCGTATTCCTCGGGATGATAAAGTAGCTCCTCCCTCCTGGTTCCAGATCTGGTGATATGGATTGCCGGGAATGTTCGTAGTTCCATGATGGAGCGATCAAGATAGATCTCCATGTTTCCCGTGCCCTTGTATTCCTCAAAAATCAGGTCATCCATACGACTGTGTGTCTCGACAAGTGCCGTTGCCAGAATTGTAAGGCTTCCTCCTTCCTCGATATTTCTAGCCGATCCGAAGAATTTCTTTGGGCGTGCGAGGGCGCCCGAGTCAACTCCCCCGCTCATGGTTCGTCCCTTGCCGGGGATGGAATTGTTGTATCCGCGTGAGAGACGGGTGACGCTGTCAACAAGGATGACAACATCTTTTTTTAATTCCACAAGACGCTTTGAGCGTTCAGAAACCATTTCTGCAACCTGAACGTGGCGAGAAGTGGGCTCATCAAAAGTTGAGCTAAAGATATCGCAGTCCAGTGAGCGCTTCAGATCAGTAACTTCCTCTGGACGTTCATCCACGAGAAGAAGCATTAGATGAACGTCAGGATGATTGGCGCGTATTGCGAGCGCGAGACTCTTGAGTAGCATCGTTTTGCCAACGCGAGGCGGTGCAACAATTAGGCCTCGTTGGCCCATGCCCAGTGGGGCTATGAGATCAACTGCACGTGCAGTCAGGTTGGAGGTCCCGGGCTGCTCAAGGTATATGCGCTTGTTAGGAAACATGGCGGTGAGTTTATCGAATTCGGCCGGACATTTCCATTCAGCGACTGGTATTCCTTCGATGGAAGTAATTGATTCGAGGCCGAGACGGCGTTCACTAACAAGGCGTGCCTTGCCCTCCAGCCTTAGCCCAGGCCTGAGCTCATAGTTTCGTAACAGTTGAACAGGAACTGTCATATCGCAAGGGGTGGCTTTGAAATTGAAGCGAGGCCAGCGAAGCATGGGCGAGTCGGGAGCGAACTCCAGAATGCCTTCGGCATTAAGTTCCCCTCCCTTCTTTAATTGATCGCGAGCCAGCTCGAAGGAGAGATGATGACGGGACGAATCTCGATAGGGAGATAGGCATCTGCTGGCGGCTAATTCAAGCAACTCCGCATGGCTCATTCGATGGAGGGTTTCAAACGACAGAGGCAAGGGCGGGGCGTTACTGGAAACTTCCTCGGGTTGTTCCGTGTCGGTCATGTTACTCATCAGTTGAAAAGTCCTTTGGCAATGATGTCAATTTGACTGGCAAGGGTTTCAATTGGTCCATCATTCCAGATCATAAAATCGGCGCGTTTGATTTTTTCCTCCTGAGGGCGTTGCATTCCCATCCAGGAATTTATTTGAGTTGAGGTAAGTGAACGAGAAGACTGCAAACGTTTCTTTCGAGTCTGTTCGGAACAGCATACTAGAAGTGTAAGGTCAAAAAACCCTTCGAGTCCTTCTTCAAAGAGTAGCGGAATTTCAGCGATGAAGAAGTCATGATTGGGGCGGCGATATTTTTCTGCGAGGGGTTTCCACAGAAGTTCAAGGCGAGGATGGAGGATTTCTTCTAGAGTTTTACGAGAGAGTGGATCAGCACTGATGATTTCAAAAATTCTGCTGCGATCTGCAACTCCGCCGTCGAGGTAGCATGAAGGTCCGAGTGATGAAGAGATGAGCTTTCTAACTTCTGGATCTTTGTCGAGTAAACGTCTGTTCTCATTATCGGCTAAGAAGGTGATTGTATTAAGACGCTCGGAAAGAAGGCGCATAACCTCAGTCTTGCCGCCGCCCATGTTTCCCGTGATTACTAAAGCTGGCATCTGATGATCTGCGGTAAACGAAATCCCCTTTGTCACAGGGAAAGAAAAAACCTACTTATTTGGACGATGTGCGAGTGGAGAGCTTCGGTTGTGGAAGATTCTGAGGCAAACCGATAGGAGTCACGATCTCAGGTTCATCCGTGTCAGCGCGGCGATATTGACCGTCAGCATCAAGAATTCTGGGAGTCACAAAAATAATCAGATTTTCCTTTATCTTCTGGTCAGCATCGGACCGGAAGAGTCTCCCAGCGAGAGGGATGTCTCCGAGGATAGGAACTTTGTCCTGCGTCTTCTGCACATTCTCGGTTATAAGTCCGCCCAGGGCAACCGTCTGTCCATCCCATACTGTCACAAAGGTGTTCACTTCTCGCAGTGAAAATACGGGCTGCTTAATGACGTTCGTCGTTAGGGTCTGGGCGTACGGAGTGAGAAGGCCAGGCACCGTGGAATTGGTGTAGCCGACTGCATTGATTGGAGAACCATAATTAATGAATCCATCAAAATCAGTTACCCTAGGATTTAGTTCCAGATCGATTGTGTAACCGTCAGGACCTATTGTCGGTTTGGCTTCCAAAATAATGCCGATCGGCTCCATTTTGAAGTCTCTTGGGAAGGAAGGTGTGATGGTTGGGGGTATCGAGACAAGCGCATTGTTTGAAGTGCTCTGAGGCACCTGAGGTGGGTCGTACTGGGTGGGATAGATGAATTCCTGAGTTATCTTAACTACTGCCTTTTGGCCACTCTTCGTCGTGACTTTTGGGGCAGCCATCAGGTCGATTCCTTTCTTCTGATTGAGCGCGTTGATTACCATCTGGAACTGCGGATTACTGAAGATGCCAGCGACGCTGAAAATTCCGGGGGCGTTTGGCGAAGTGTTGATCCGGCCGCCTGGGCCGTTTGCAATGACTTGATTCACAGAGTTTCCCAAGATGGCTGCATCACCGGAACGTAAGGCCCCAACCGGATTTAGCTGACCATAAGAAGTGCCAAATGGGTATTCAGCACTGTTGACGGAATTAGTAAGTCCGCCACCGCTACCGTAGACTCCACCACCGACACTGAAAGGCCCGAGAAGCCAATCAAAGCCGAGTTCTTGCAGGTTGTTTTGTTGTATGTCTAGAAATTTCGTTTGTATATCAACTTGAGTCGGTGCGACACCCGTTGCTGCGTCGACAAGTGAGTCGATCATATCAAGGTTGTCCCTTGTGTCTCGCACAACAAGTTTGCTTCCGGATGGAATATAGTTAGCACTGGCTGTTTCGTTGCCGATTTTAGGAAATGCCACCCCTTGGGATAGCAGATACTCCTGAGCATTGTATCTGGAGGCTATTCGTGCCATGGCGGTCCAGTCAGCCATGTTGGTTGCTTTGCTTTCGGTGGGATGATCCGTGCCGGCATCAAGCGGGCGCAATGGTATGAAGTTAGGAGGAACCCTATATTCTTTCGTAATCAAGACATCGGTTGGTTCCGCCAGCGGGACGATCGAAACCGCATAGGGATCTATTTTGAGTTTAAGGTTTGTGAGTTTGCTTATATATTCAAGCGCTACATAAAGGGGCACTTGGGAGAGCGAAAGCGTGACCTGAGGTTCAGCTGTCGGCGAATCTGCTTTGCTTTCGGTCTTCGAACTCGTTTTAGCCGGGCTAGTTGAAGATTCAGAATCAAGTTTCAGGAAGATGTTAACACCCTTCCTATCTGGATCCTGCTCCACGCTCTTTTGTTTTAGATAATCGACAGCCTCGCTAATTGGCGCATCAATCAGATTGATCTTTGGAATGATGATGGAATTCAGTTTGGCAACGATCTGATCAGTTCCCCGAATGTCCTGCTGGTGTCCCATTGATTCCGTGGAACGTCCTGATGTTGATTTGCTAGGAGGGCGTTCCCAAGCCTTATCCACCTGCCAGAGCATTCGGCTTCGGGTCTCATTGTAGGCTTCATCGGAATATTTGATACTCGCGTTATTGACCGCTTCCATTCCCTTGCGCGCTGCGGAATTGTATGGGTCAATGCGAAGAACTGCTTCGTACTGTTTGATGGCAAGTGCATGGCGTCCACTTTGCTCTAATTGATAGGCCTCACGCAGCAAATCAGTCACCTTTTGCCGGTCTGCAGCAAATTCCGGGGTGATCGTCTTGTTAAAGACCTCAGGTTGTTCCAAATCGGAAAGCAACCGGATAGCGTCTTTGTTTCCAGGATTCACAGAAGGGTCCAAGACTGATTTGGCCACGCTTTCGGCCTCTGAATAGTGCCCATTGGCTATGAGTTCTCTGGCATAAGCTAGGGAAATTCCGGTGTAATTTGAAACAATAGAGGCACGTATGTTTCCCGAAGATGGGCCACCTGAGGGGGTCAACTGTAGTGATTCAGTGGCATAACGATAGGCCGTCTCGAGATTTTTATCGGAACGCTCCAGAAGGGCGTCCTTCATTTTGGCTTGGGCTGAGATCAGGTTTTCCTGAGTTCGAACGATGGCGCGTTCTGCTTCGGGTGAGTAACCTGAAGAGGTGGTATTCTGGGATCGAAGACCCGATGTCAGAAAAAGAGTTGCACAAGAAAAAAACAAGAAACCTGTTCGTGAAAAGGAAACAACTTTCAAAAGAGAATTGTGTGAACGACGTGTATCAGACATCTGTGTTTCTCTTTTCATCGTGTTGAGGCAGTGGAGGGATCGTCGGGGATCGCCTCCGAGGAGACGGCCTTGGCATCAGGAACAGGCATATCCCGTCCGTCTTCAACGGATTTCACAAGAGGTTGGCCAGCGGGATCAAGCAAGCCGGCTGTCACAAAGATGAGCAGGTTGCGCTTGATCCGTTGATTGTCGGAACTCCTGAATAGTGAACCGACTAGGGGTAGGTCACCCATGATAGGAGTCTTATCCTGCACCTTCTGAACATCCTCCCTCATCAGACCTCCCAAAACAACTGTCTGGCCATCTTTGATAGAGACTTGGGTGTCGACGGTTCTGACACTGAAAACGGGTTGATAGATGGGGTTCTGAGTGAGCACGACAGTGCCTGTTCGAAGGGTGAGAAGACCACCAACAGTGCGGAAGGGGGCAATCGTATTGATTGGAGTTCCGTAGTTCACGAATCCTTGGAATTCATCAATTCTAGGGGAAAGGCTCAGGTCGATGGTATTTCCATCAGGACCAACCGTAGGTTCAACTTCGAGTTGTACTCCAACATTACGCGTTTGAAAGGAGGTAGGAGTGGCTGGGGTCGCTGGGGCCAAGCCACCGTTTTGTGTCTGGGGAATTTGGGGAGGGGAATAATCCTTAGGATAAGGAAATCTCTTGATGATGTTTATGGTTGCCTTGCGCCCGCTTGTAACTGTGACTTTGGGTGCTGAGACCAGATCGACGCCCGTCTGTTGATTGAGGGCGCGCAACACGACCTGAAATTGAGGGTTGGTAAAGACACCGGCCAGGGCGATAACCCCTGCAGCAGGTCCCGTTCCTGCAAGTCCTGGAATTAGGAGGGCATCGAGAGCATTAGCCGTAATTGCTGAGGATCCTGTTTCGTTTCCCGCCGTGAGATTCCCTCCCGTCCCATTCGCAATGGATCCGATAGGGGATCCATTCGGGTTGTTCATCGGAAATCCCCCAATGTTGACTTGTTGGTTTCCCGCTGTTCCACCCCCACCGTAGGCGCCGCTTCCACCTGGTAGTTGAAAGGATCCCATGAGCCAGTCAAAACCAAGCTCCTGAAGATTATTCTGAGTGACTTCTAGAAATCGTGCCTCGATCTCAACCTGACTAGGAGGGGTGACATTCTCGAGCAGGGAATCAATAAGGTCGAGATTTGCCTGAGTGTTCTTGACGAGGAGTTTACTGCTGGAAGCAAGGTATGTGGCGCTTGAACCTGGTGTGTCGAAGGTCACCCCTTGAGCTAAGAGAATATCCTTGGCGCTGGTCTTGCCAACTGATGCATCCACACCTGGGGAAGGTGGTGAACCGCCTTCACCGGATGCTGAAGAGGATGACGATGGAGCACTATAAATGAAACCTGGCGGAACCTTGTATTCTTTCGTGAGAAGAATTTCGGAGGATTCGGAAAGAGGAACTATGGCAACTGCATATGGCTCAACCTTATAATGCAAGCTTGCTGCAGACGTGACGTATTTAAGTGCTTCTCCGAGTGGAATGTCGTTTAAGGAGAGATTTATTTTCGTGCCACCGTTTTCCGATTCCTTAGTGGGATCGACTTTAAGTACAATGTTGATACCCTTTCTCGATGGATCGCTTTCGGTAGTGTCAAGGGACACCGACTTCTTCTGAAGAACTTCGATTGCCTCCCTAATGCTAGCATCTGTGAGGGTCAGTTGGGGGATGCGTATCACACGGAGCTTCCTGTTGATGGAACTTATACCCCTGATCTCCAAAGGTTCCTGTTCGATAATGGTTGAGGCACCGCTATCAAATTTTGGTACCGGGAGTTCCCAAGCCCGTGCAACGTCTCCGATCATCTGGCTACGACGTTCATTGTAAGCAGTTTCTGCATAATCGTTTCTCTGCTTATTGACCTGTTCCATCCCGAGCCGAGCCGATGTGTTTTCAGGATCAAGATTAAGAACTTTTTCGTAATCCTTAAACGCTGCATCGAAACGTCCCGATTGATAAAGCCCCTGTGCCTCGCTCAGGAGCTGTTTCACCTCCTCGACTTTGGCTATGAACCCAGGAGTCATTGTGCGGTTGAACTGATTGGGATCCGCCAATTGCTTTCGGAGGGAGATGAGTTGGGGTTGAGTCGAATTGTAGGGTTTTCCTAGAGCGGCTTTTACAACAAGTTCGGCATCCTCATACCGTCCTTCCGAGATTCTCTGAGTAGCAAGAGAATAGGCTGATTTGGAAAAGGTCTCCAGTGCAAGAGAACGAAGTCCAGAGGTCGAATCGCCTCCTCCCGGTAGGGCGTCAAGGGCACTTTTTGAAAGAGCAAATGCGGACTCAAAATCATTTGCTGCAAGAGCTGCCTGGGCCTTTGCTATTTGAGAGCGAGCCCAATCAGTTCTCTCCTGTAGGATTTTTATTTCCCGTTCAGTCTGACCGATGACCCCGGACTGTTGAGCCATGCAACAGGAGGAGCATGCAAGAAGAAGTAGTAGGTATCTTGTTCCCGTTGCCATGCTATGGCCCGGAATGAATGCTTTCCTCTTCGGTTGATGGTTTGGGATGATAATCACGGGGGGCAAAAGAGGGACAAGGGCTTCCTAAACAGGTAATTCAGTTTTTGTGCTGTGGAAGGTGGATGTGCTTTTAGGAGAATCGGGTGTTGTGGTCGAATTGCCCGGTTTGACGATGAAGGTTTGTCCACCTTTTTCCAGAAGAATTCCCTCGTTGGAAAACTCCTTTAGCTTGTAAGTTTCGTTGGTGTTTTTGTCAAGGGAGTGCAGGTCAAAGTTTTCCCCGCGTTTTACTTCAATCGGCTCATCGGGATTCCCAGTGAGTCTGTAGTGAAAGGTGACGCCTTCAATGATTTCGATCGGATGGGCTACATAGCCACGGGGATGATTTTTCTTGGTTTGTAGGACATAGCGTTCGCCCGTGATCCCATTCTCAAGGGTGAGTTCACTGACATCGTATTCAGTGTCATGTATAGTGGTTTTCTTATCATTGTAGGCAATCACCTTGAGGAACTCAGCTCCGGGAATGGATCCGCCAATGGGAACTTTGCGTATGCTTCTGTCCGGCTTGTCCCCACGGGAAGGGTTTTTCAGTGGCTCAGCTGGTCTGAGTTGATAGGAATTGGTGCTTTCATTTTCATCGTCTGATAATCCTAGAAAATCAAAGGTGTAGATTTGCTTGTGTATGTCGTCGTCCGAATAAGAGAGCTTGGTGTATAGAGGGGGCAACTGGCTAGGGTTGTTGGGATCTGTACCCGCCTCAAATTCCTCAAGTACGGTGAATCCCTTATGTTTTGGGTCCAGATTCAAGATGTTCAAATCGGCGTAGTCTAGTTGGTGATCGACTAGCCATTGGTTGGGTACCGGCGGATGAAGTGGTTCACCCCCCTCCAAGGGATCCACCAGTTTTCCATCCTTGAGAAGGTAAGGGCGGGAAACGAACGGTGAAACGCCATTCTCTCTGGGATTCCAAGAAGCGGTTTTCAAAAGGAGATTCACGGCATCAGTTGCGTGATTGAGAGGTGCCGGGAGTCCGTCAGTCGTTGATTTGTAGATGTTTGAAGACTGGGCAATCGAGTCGCTCAGACCAAGAGTAGCAGCGATCAGGACTCCAGCTGCTACCAGGAGAGAGAGACCAGCGAATCCCAGCAACAAGTGATGATAATGACGTTCGAGAAACTCCTTCATGAGGCAGTTGTTTTTGATGGCATCGAAGGAGTTGGATGACTTGGTGCCTGAAACTCCAAGATACGAATTTTCATGGAGATATTGAGGTTTTCTCGTCCGACAAGAATCGGGATCCGGGCAGGTGGGTGTTCTTTTCCAGCTGATTGCCTAAGAGTCTCGGGAGCTGCCATATCTACCCGTTTGGGAGGCTCTTTTGCAGTGTTTTGAAGCTGAAGATTGTCAATAAGTACAAAGTAAGGTGCTGATGGGGAGCTGAGGGCATTGATAAATTCACGAAGTGTTGTTTGGCTGCAACTGAAGACCAAACTGGCGCTTCCAATGCCTGAGTAAGGTGTCAAAACATCCCTCTGATCTGGGGATGTAGGGCCCGATTTTTTGGAGTTATTGGGAAGTGTTGTATCCCTTCCTGCTGGTGCTTCGTTCACGGGTCGGGAAAACTCCCCGACTACAACGCTCTGGTGATTTAGTAGCGTTTCAGCAACCCATGCGAGCACGGTGAGTTGCTTGGCTAGAAGCAGGGCTTGATCAGGTTGTGGTGGTTTGTTTTCGAAATCATCAAGTCCCAGATAAAATGTCGGTGGAAGAGTGGATCCGTTATTGGTTGCCAGTGACTTTACTTTTGTGACCTCTTCCCGAAGGGCGTCCTGGAATAACTGCGGCCAATCTTGCGGCTTACTCTTTTCGAGATCGCCCATTGGTTGGATACGGTAGCGCAGGAGTTCCGTATTGAGCTTGTCTAAGTCTGCCTGATCCCAGCTCAAGGTCTCCTTCAACCTCGAGAGATTGGAAGCATCCGGGAAGGGTTTTTTTCTGGAAAGAATGGCGAGCTCCGAGGACTTGGAAATGTATTCCGAGGATGCGGCATCATAGTTGCCCCATGAATACCAAACAAGACCTCCAAGCAATAGAACCGAAAACAGAAAAAAGATGGCCAATGAGCCTTCCAGCCTATTGGCAAGGAACCATGTTTTAAGTTTAAGCCAGCTCATGGTAGTATTGAGATCGGGTTGCGGAGCGGCAATTTGAGGGCGAAGGGGTAAGCCCAAAAATCGCCGTTGGGACTACCTCTTTGAGTGATGATTTTGGACTTACTGTTCTCATCCACAGCAAAAACAGTGGAGGATTCGAGATTAGTGACGAAGTCATCAATCACGGTTGCCTCCCTCGGATTATCGAGATAAAGGCCTTTGATTATGATGGCCTTGACCGAAGCGTTCGTTTGCCGGGAACCTGGTAAACCTTTCGGGATGACTCCCGTATCCGGTTGAAGATCGGTAATCCAGAGAAAGCGGTCAGGAACTCTAGCGTTAAGATCTGCAAGCATTGACGGGTAGACCTGCCGAAGGGAAAGCAACGAAAGTAGCTGATTTCCGGTGGCTTGTACGGCATCTACTTTCGTTAGTATTTGCCTCATCTCTGTATAAATCCGGTTTTTCTCGGTCACTTCGGCCGAGATGTTTTGTGTTTCATTTTTGATCACCCTAGTAGCGTGAAGAAAAAATGCATAAACTGATATTAGCAGGATCAGGAAGATTCCACCCGCGCCGACGAGGAAGGGGAGTCTTTTAGCAAGATCCCGCTTTCTAACTAAGGACGGTGGCAGGATTTCGAGTTTTGTGTGGGGGGAGGAAGTGGAACCGAGTGCGCCACCAATAAGTTCACCAAGATTGTTGGAATTTTCATTGATGAAGGAGGCGGCTGTCGAGTGCTCCGCCTCTTCCAGAGGTATCCCTCTTAAGGGATTGAATGGGGAGACATCTCTCTGGAGTTTCTCGGCTAGGAATTCTCTCAAATGGTGCAATGCAGATGTTCCGCCGGTAATAAGGACCCTTGAAGGGGGGGATCCCCCCAATGTGGTGCGATGGTAGCTCAAAGAGCGGCTTATGTCGGCCTGCGTCTTGATGAGAACTTGTCGGGCTATACGGGCCAGGTTTTCTTCGAGTGGATCCACTATTGCTTCCGAAGAAGGACCGAGGGCAATGCTACCTTGAGAAATCTTGAGTTGCTCGGCGACTTCCAGATCTGCACCGATGTCTTTGGCTATCGCCGAAGTGACGGTTAACCCTCCCGAGGGGATGCTGCGGGAAAAAAATGAACTAGGAGATGCAATCACCATATTGCTTGTCCGTGAACCTATATCCAGAAGCAACGTGGTCTCCTCCGCCATTTCCGGGTAAGTGTTTCGGAAGGCATCATAAAGGGCAAGCGGTGCCACCTTGATGGATAAAACCCGAAGCCCAGCCGAGAGGATAGCTCCGCAAAGCTGCTCCAGCAAATTAGTCTTCACCGCCACAAAAACCACATTTTGAGCCCCTGCTGTGCTTTCTCCCATTATGGCGTAATCCCAAACAACCTCATTGAGTGGGAATGGTATGTTCTGCTGCGCCTCAAATTGAATGACGTCCTGCAAGTCTCCTTCCAATCCCTCAGGGAGTTCGAGGGGAACTACTCGAGTGAAGACGGTGTGAGCGGGTAGCACACAGGTCACATCGCCCAGGCGAAGAACGCATTCACCCAGTATCTCT
>Ga0118677_10014708_pt1 | contig 10986 bp, 11 predicted proteins | sample AliMusrvi5mmetaG_FD_86154 | JGI IMG/M metagenome (GOLD analysis project Ga0118677, IMG submission 86154)
GTGTAATTGCGGCCCATACCACATTGCCGGTCATCGGTGTTCCCGTAAAGGGCGGTGCTCTGAATGGCATGGATGCTTTGCTGGCAATTGTGCAGATGCCGGCTGGAATTCCTGTTGCGACAGTGACGCTCGGAAGCGCAGGGCCTGTGAATGCCGCGGTACTGGCGGTCCAGATTCTGGCTGTCGCTCAACCTGAATTGACGAATAAACTGGCAAAATACAAGAAGACGCTTGAAGAAAAGGTGGCCAGCGGTAATTTGAAGGTTCAGGCTGATCTCAAGAAAAAGTAATATCAATGATGCTCCGTTTCTTCCTTATATTTGTTGCTGTAACATTCCTGTTGTGTGGCGGAACTTTTTGCCAGGATGGAACGCAGAATATTGCGGATGTATACAAAATTCTTCAGGATCATAATATTCCATTTGATGCGAACAAGACGCGCAGGGTGACCGTTGAAACTTTGGTGAAAGCAGTAGACCCTGGTGCAGTGCTTTATACCGCCGAGCAGTTCCATAAATTCCTGCTGGAAAAATCCGTTGAGAAGGAAGAGGAATGGCCCGAGGATATTTGTTACCTTAAGATAAAAGGTATCTACAGGGATGGCTCAGAAGAAATTGCCGGCAGGCTCATGAATTGGAATGCTGCAGGCAAGGCGGGAGTCATTCTTGACCTGCGCGGCGCCGGTGGCGAGAATCTAGCTTCGGTTGATAGAATTACCGGCCTTTATGTCTCAGGTGATCCGCTCCTGTACCAGCTTAAAGATGGGTGCGGCAGTGTTGTGAAGAACCACCGGTTGAACCTCGAATCAAAACTGCTTGGCGGAAATATGCCGCTCATGGTTCTTGTGGATGGAGCCACTGGCGAAGCGAGCGAGCTCCTTGCGGCATTGCTGAAAAACAGGGCGGGAGTGCTGCTGATTGGAGCCAAAACGAAAGGCGATGCGAATGTAAGGGAAAATATTGTAGTTTCCAAAGATGAAATTATTCATATTGCAGCAAAGCGCATCGTCATCAACGGTTTGCAGTATGACTTGAAAGGTGTTGAGCCTGATATTGTCGTAACAGCAGATGCCGGTAAAGAAAACAGGAAGCTTCTGGCAAAAGCTATTTCTGTGAAGCCGGAATCAGAAAAGGCAAGGAACGACAGGGCTCTTATGGAAAAGGTTTATCCTGATCCTGTGCTGCTGAGAACAACAGATATTCTCCTGGGAATGAAGGCAACAGTTTCTTATGGAATCAAAACAACCACGGATACTCCGACTCCGGCAGGAAGCCGCTGACAGGAGTGATTCAATAATCATTGCGGCAGAAGCCCTTCGGAACGGCTTTCTTGTCATCATGCCTACGGATACTGTTTACGGTGTTGCTGCTGATGCGTGTATTGCCGGCGCCGAGAGAAAACTTTACCTGGCCAAGAACAGGGAGCGCGGCAAACCTATTCCAATACTGGCATCGGACATTAAACGGATTGAAAAATATGGCGCGAAATTTGACCATGTTGAGAGGATATTGGCTGAAAAATTCTGGCCTGGACCTTTAACCCTGGTGTTGAGAGTGGGGAACAGGACGGAAGGCTTCAGGGTCCCGGATTATGATGTTGCCCGGGAATTATTAAGGGCAGCCGGCGGAATTTTGCGCGTTACAAGCGCGAATGTAAGCGGAGAACCACCGGCGCTTACCGCAGATGAAGCAATCAATTCTATCGGTGGCCATGTCGAGGTTGTTCTGGATGCCGGAAGAGTGCGTGGCGGTGTTCCAAGCACGGTTGCCAAAGTTGAGAATGGACGGGTTGTTGTCCTGCGTGAGGGCGCGATAAGCTCTGCGGAGTTGATGGCAGTTTTGTGTTGAGAACACTTGTTTTCTTTCTGTACTTGCATATTAATACCTTGTATTCTCAGTAACAGAAATAATATGAAAATACTGATTGCAGATGATGAACACGGAATAAGATTAATGTTTAAGACATTTCTCCGTTGTGGATTCTCGGACAGCATAATAGATGTGGTTGTAAATGGAGCAGAGGCCGTAAGTGCTTTCCGGGATGGGAAGCATGACATTCTGTTGATTGATCTTCATATGCCGGTAAAAGATGGTTATCAGGCATGTCTGGAAATTCAGGAAATATGCGGGCAAGAGAACCTGAAGATGCCTTTTGTCATAATCTGTACGGGCTTCACAGTGTCGAAAGAAGTTGAGAAACTTCTTGCTGATAAGACTCATTATACCCTTTTAAGGAAACCCGTGGATTGCGAACAAATCATAGACACAATCAGGGCTGTGACATAAGCATTTCAGATATGGCTAATCAAACTGCTGCATCTATAGCAACAAGTTCATTTAATCCCGATATGATCAAGCTCAGCGGCACGGATCAGGGTATTCTTCGAAACCTTGCCGGCAAGGTCGCCGAGCTGGCCGCTCGCCCCATTGAAGACCAGAAGCGCAAGCTCTGGTACGAACATAATGATCTGAAACCCGGCAGGCCACTCATCTTCTGTGACCCCGAAAACGGATGGAACGAAATCATTACACCCGATCAGATCAAATGCGAAGGCGAACTGGCAAAGCAGTGGGAAATGGTTCTGCGAAAGGAAATATTCTGGGGAACCAGGATGGGCGATGACCGTGTCATCGAACCCAATTTCAACGTTGGCCACGTTTATACTGAAACCGACTGGGGCATGCACGAACGCAAAATCGGCGGTGAGCATGGCGGCTCGTACAGGTGGGAGCCACCGCTGAAAAGTTATGCTGACTTCAATAAGCTCAAGTTCCCAAAAATAGAAATCAACCACAAGGCAACGGCAGACCTGTTCGGCCTGGCTGAATCCGCATTCGGGGATTTGTTGAAAGTCAGGCTGAAAACCAGCTGGTGGTGGACGCTTGGAATGACGTGGACACTTGCCAACATTCGCGGGCTCGAGCAGATCATGCTGGACATGTATGACGAGCCTGAGAACCTGAAACGGATAATGGCGTTCCTTCGAGATGGACATCTTGCAAAGCTTGATTTCCTGGAACAGAATGGTCTGCTGGGTGGCAACCATGACGGCACTTATGTCGGTTCCGGTGGATTCGGTTACACAAACCAGCTTCCTCAAAAAGATTGCAATCCTGCACATTATAGAACAAAAGACATGTGGGGTTTCTGCGAGAGCCAGGAAACCATCGGGGTGGCCCCGGAAATGTTTGCAGAATTCATCTATCCCTACCAGGTCCCGATACTCGAACGGTTCGGGTTGAACTGTTACGGATGCTGCGAGCCGCTTGACAAACGCTGGCCTTATATCAAAGACACACCACGACTCAGACGTGTTTCAGCATCAACCTGGGTGGACCCTGAAACAATGGGCGAACAGCTGGGAGGAAAATTCATCTTCTCAAGCAAGCCGAACCCTACGCACCTTGCAGAACCGGTATTGCGCATGGACGAAGCCAGAGATGAGATACGAAAGGTCCTTGCTGCCGGGAAGCGGAACGGATGTATCATGGAGTTGATAATGAAGGATAATCACACTCTTGGTAATAATGCCGAAAACGCCGTGCAATGGTGCGCCCTGGCAAGGGGAGAAATCGGGAGGATGGAATAATCATGGAAGTATCCATCGTATTGCAATCGTTGGATAAATGGATGATTGGTATTTACGCTGCGGTGATCCTTGCAATAGGTTTCTGGCTTTCGCGAAAAACCCAGAGCAGCGAAGGCTATTTTCTTGCCGGCCGTCAGCTTTCGTGGCCGTTCATAGGCGCCTCGCTGTTTGCCGCCAACATATCGGCGGAACATGTGGTGGGTCTCGCCGAAGGCGGCTGCAAAGGCGGCATGGCAATCGGCGGGTTCGAGTGGATGGCTGTCTTCTGTCTCGCGCCGCTTGTCTTCCTGTTTCTGCCATTCTATGTACAGAACAAAATTTACACAGTGCCTGAATTTCTCGAAAAACGTTTCAGCCCAGGGGTACGGCTTGCTTTTTCGGGATTCATGATGATTCTTTCAATCCTGACCAAAATATCAATTTCACTCTGGGCTGCCTCGGTTGTTTTTTCGAAAATACTCGGACTTCCGAATGTGACGATCATCTGGATCGTAGGTCTACTGACCGTCCTCTACACCATGAAAGGCGGTCTGCGAGTCGTGGTTTATACTGATGCTATCCAGACCATAATCCTCCTGGTTGCGGCATTCGTCATAACGTTTGTCGGGCTTCAACATGTCGGCGGCTGGTCAGGCCTGCATGCAAAACTTGATCCGAAAATGTTCAACATGGTACTGCCTTCAACTGATCCGAATTATCCTTGGCCGGGAATGTTCATCTGCGTGTTCATTCTCGGCAGCTTCTACTGGTCAATGGACCAGGTTCTTGTTCAGCGCGTGTTTGCGGCCAGGAACCTCAATGAAGGCCGCCTCGGCGCCGTTTTCTGCGGCGGCTTGAAAATTCTTACACCATTTCTGCTGGTCCTTCCGGGCCTGATTGCCGCAGCGCTTTATCCGCAACTGAAAGAGAAAGCCGCCGACGGTTCTTTCCCGAATGCCGCACAGGCCTACCCGATGCTGCTTTCCAATCTCATGCCTGCAGGATTGCTGGGTATTACAATTGCCGGACTGGCCGCAGCATTGATGGGGCACATCAGCGCCACGTATAATTCCGTGGCAACATTGTTTACCCGGGATATCTACATGCGATTCAACCCGCAGGCGGACGACAAACGCCAGGTTCTTGTCGGTCGCCTGGCATGCTTTGCTATTTTCATTCTCGGCGCAACCTGGGCGCCCATGGTTGGAAAATTCGGAGGAATCTTTGACTACCTGCAGAAAATGCAGAGCAACCTGATGATGCCCTTTGCCGGAATATTCTTTCTTGGCGTATTCTGGATACGGATCAACTCGAAAGGCGTTCTTGCCTGCCTTGCTGCCGTGCTGATCCTGAGCCCGGTATTCATCGCAAATGCAGAGGCTCTGGCCAAGCCCGGAGGAACCGGGTTCATTCCGTTTATGGCTCATCCCTTGTTGCGGCCCTGGCTGCATTCAGCCTTTGTAGTTTTCGCCCTGTGTATGGTCGTGCTGATTGTTGCAAGCCTTCTGACAGGAGCGCCGGAAGAAAGCAAGACTACAGGAACAACAGTGAAGTCGCTGTCTTTCTTTGAACATGACAAAGTAGCACTGATAAAAGATTACCGGCTCTGGTATGGGGCAATCACAATAATAACGGCATCATTGTGGTGGTGGCTGGCGTAGATGGAAGAAATGCCGATTCAGTTTCTTGCGAATGATTATGTTGCGAAATACTCCAGCAGTAATAACAACTTTGGTAATTGGTGCAATTCTTGCAGGCTGTGTGATCCTGCAGCCAGCCTCCCAAATCACACGCAAAGAACTTTCGCTCGACACTAAAGGCTGGCGTGTCTGGCTGGACGAGAAAGCCTGCTGGACGAATGATACACTCTATGCTCCCGGCGAAGTGCCGGTGCTGGATACATTGGCGATGAATCAGCCAACCGGCGGATGGGATGTTCTGGCTACCGCAGGCGTAACAGCTGCCACTCCCGCCTCAATCGAACAATTGTTCGCCAACGGTGAACCTTCCTGGCTGTACCACGGTGTGAGCTGGTTCTCAAAGATGGTTGATATTCCAGCCGACTGGAAAGGGAAAGTAATCCGCCTGACAATCTCCCGCGCGCGTTTACGGGTAGAGCTGTACGTGAACCACAAACTGGCAGGCTACGACCTCTGCTGCGAAACACCGGTAGAATTTGAGCTTTCTCGCTTCCTTCAATACGGCCAACCCAACCAGATTGCCATCCGTCTCACCAATCCCGGCGGCTCGCGCGGGTTTGATGATTGTCCGCAAGTCTTCTGGGGTAAATATTCCCTGCCGTCCGGTCGTGACTTTGCAGGGCTGGACACGGTTGCACTTGTTGCAACACCGCCGATATTTATCAGCGACGTCTTCGTCATGAACCAACTCCCTGCAAACAGCCGGAATGTCGAAGTTCGGGTAACTATCAAAAACACAACTGAAAACACCGTGAAACATACCCTCTCTGTTGGCATTCCAGGAACCAGCGCATCAGCCAGTAAGGATATTGAAATTCTGCCAGGAGAGAATATCGCGGCATTCCCCTTGACCGCGGCGGAGGCGAAAATATGGGACCTCAACCATCCTTACCTTTATAAATGCTCGGTTACCCTTGCTGACATTCAACACCAGACGATTGATAAAGTAGAACAAAAGTTCGGCTTCCGCGTATTTGAGGTACACGCCAACCAGGACGGCAAGAACTGCTTTTATCTCAATGGCAGGAGATTCCGCCATCGCTCGGCAATCGACTGGGGGTTTTATGCTCACACCGGGTTCAATGGCACGGAGGAGATGGCCCGCCGGAGCGTTCTGGCCGCGCATGAAATCGGACATAACGGCATCAACCTTCACCGCCACATAGGCGAATTCCGGATGCTTGATGCAGCGGACAAGTTCGGTCTGGCCCTGTACGAGGAACCCGGCGGCTTGCACCAGTGGCAGGGTGATGATCCCATTATGGAAGGCACGCTCGCCGACAAAATCATCCAGGAGAAAGTTCGCCGCATGGTTCTTCGCGACCGCAATCACCCCAGCCTGCTGATCCACAACTTGAGCAACGAGGATAACTGCTGGGACAATGTGCGCGCGAAAGCATTGAGCACCATTCACTCGCTTGACCCAAGCACCATGGCGTGTAACTCCTCCGGTGATACCAGCGGAAAATACGGCGGTGGCCCTCGATTACAGCCCAGCGGTCCCGACAATCATTTCAGACCCTATGAAACGCAGATGCGGTCTGATTACCAGGACGACCATACTGTTGGCAGTTCGGCAATGTTTGATGAATATGCATTGACCAGTCATGCACGGGAGCCGGGCAATGACCTGTTCTATTATGGTGAGGTGTATTGTTACACCGGCCCTGCAAACTGGTGGCTCGTTGCCGAGCAGCAGAAAGAGGCTCGAAGAAACCTCGCAAACGCTATCGAAAGTTACGATCAAATCGCGTACAGCATCAACCATGATAAGATTGACCGTGCATTCTCAAACTGGAATCTCTCCTCGTGCGGGTCAAGAAACATCAAGTCGCCGGCTGATGTCTCCCGACAGGCAGGCCGCAGCCTGATGTACAAGGACGGACGCCTCAGCCAGCGCATCATGTCCAACAATCATGTCGACGGGTACGCGATAAACGGCTGGTCTGCCCATTCGTACTTTGCAGTCAAAGGAGATATCTGGGAGTCGGCTATTGTTGACGAAGGCCGCAATCTGAAAGGTATCCATTTCGCGATGGAGTTCCTCTCGGCCAACACCAAGAGCCTCCTCGACTCCAACCACAGTGATGGAAAGTTCATATCCGCCGAGGGCCGCAGCGTCGTAATAATCGGCGGCGGCGACACCGGAACCGACTGCGTCGGCACCGCGATGCGCCACGGGGCGTCCAGCATAACCCAACTCGAGATTCTGCCCCGGCCCCCCGAGCTCCGGGCGCCGGACAATCCCTGGCCGCGCTGGCCCCGGACCCTCAAAACCGACTACGGCCAGGAAGAGGCGGCGGCCCTTTTCGGCGCCGACCCTCGCATCTTCCTCGTCACCGCGAAGAAATTCCTGGGCGACAAGGAGGGCCGCGTGAGCGGCGTGGTCATCGTCGACGTCGAGTGGAAAAAGGACGGATCAGGCCGCTTCGGCCCCCAGGAAGTGCCCGGCAGCGAGCGAACCCTTCCCGCAAGCCTCGTCCTCATCGCCATGGGTTTCCTGGGGCCCGAGGAAAGCGTCCTCAAGGCCTTCGAGATCGAGGCCGACGAGCGGGGCAACGCCAAGGCCGACTTTGGCTCCTTTGGCACGAGCGTCCCAGGCGTCTTCGCCGCGGGCGACTGCAGGCGGGGCCAGAGCCTCGTGGTCTGGGCCATCGCCGAGGGCAGGGGAGCGGCGCGCGAGATCGACCGCTACCTGATGGGGGAGACGAGGCTGCCAAGCTGAGCAAGCGCCCCCGCCGGCAAAGCCGGTGGGGGAAGGATTCGGTCCTCTATGGTTATCGGCCGTGCCCGAGAGAGGAGCCCTCCCTCAGGCTCCGAACCAATGTGCGATGTCCAGCTTTCTCCCTTCGGAAAAATCAGGCGAGACCGAATCATAGAGCCACTTCAGCGTCTTTCCGCGAAGGTAGTTGCGCATCTGCTCCTCTCCCTCGGCAATGACCACCTTGATCAGGCACGGGTTCTTTGCGGAATAGATTGATGGGTCCTCCACCACTACATTGTTTCGCCGGATTTCGGCGCAGCGGAAAAAATGGGAGGGGCCCTCCACCGCCTCGATGATGTCCCAAAATGAGATGGTTTCGGGATCGCGAGCCAATTCATAGCCGCCGCTGGACCCGGGCACGGACCTGACTATCCCCGCTTTCTGCAGCTTGGTGAAGGTTTTCGAGAGATAGGTTTCGGTCAGGAGCTTGAATTGGGTGAGGTCCCTAATAGCCGTGGTCTGTCCCCAGACCATGATATCAGCTATATTTGAGAAATGGAGGAACTGCGGTGAGAAGCTATACGGCTATTATCGAACGATGCCCGCAAACGAAGCTTTTCGTTGGCTATATCCCCGGCATAGCGGGCGCGCACAGCCAGGGCGAAACGCTCGATGAGCTCAACACCAATCTTAGAGAAGTGCTAGAACTCATTTTAGAGGATGGTGAGCCGATCCTGCAAAGTGAGTTCGTTGGCACGCAACTTGTCGAGGTTTGATGGGAAATATCCCTGTTCTTAAACCGTCGGAAGTCGTGAAGATACTCAATGCCCTGGGGTTTATTGAAGCTCGCCAGAAGGGCTCGCATAAACAGTTCAAACATATCGATGGGCGCCAAAGCACCGTGCCTTTCCACAAGGGCCGTGACATCTCTCCAATACTACTGCGCAAAATAGCGGATGATGTCCAACTGGATGCGCAGACCTTCCTAGCACACCGGTAAGAAATGCGCGGAATTGGGGCTGTCCCCCAACTTGCCGCTGCGCTCAGGCTGTGCCACACTCACACACGTGACAAAAAGTGAGTATCGCGGCCGCCTCGCGAAGCGCCGGGTGGGCATAGCCGGCGCCGGGGGCCTGGGCTCCAACTGCGCGGCCGTCCTCGCCCGCGCCGGGATCGACAGCCTCGTGATAGCCGACTTCGACACGGTGAGCGCAGACAACCTCGACCGGCAGTTCTATTTCCTCGATCAGGTGGGCAGGCCCAAGGTCGAGGCCCTGGCCGAGAACCTGCGCCGCATCGATGGCGGCGTCGCCCTCGAGATCCACGTCCTCAGGCTAGAAAGCGGCTCCATCCTGCGGCTGTTCTCCGGCTGCGACGTCATCGTCGAGGCCTTCGACAGCGCCGAGGCCAAGCTCATGCTCATCGAGCGAGCCTCCCATCGCCTGCCGGGCAAGCCCCTGGTGTCGGCCTCGGGGCTCGCAGGGTTCGGCCGCTCCGGAGAACTGCGGCTGCGGCGCTCCGGGTGCCTCTGGCTCATCGGCGACGAGGAGAGCGCGGTCGGCCCCGACAACCCGCCCATGGCGCCGCGCGTCGCCATAGCCGCCGCTATGGAGGCGAACGCCGTCCTCGAAATCCTGCTCTCAGAACCCTGAAGCCGCTCTCAGATTTTACAGGTCTGGTCCCGAATGCTGATCAGGGCTTGCATGCAGGAATAGAGGTCGGCCGACCTGCTTTGCTTGGCGAAAGAGTCGGTCATACACAGCCCGGTTCTTCGGATCGGGAATGTACTTCACCACGCGCACCCCTGTCATGTTCCGGAACCTCGGTATAGAGCGAGATGCCCCCGCAATTAATGACACGGACGATCCGGCAACCCACCACCCCGGGAGCCACGAGATCGGCGAACCAGTTGAATATGTCACCCACGGCCGACTGGCCAGCCTCCAAACCGTAATACCCGGACAGGATGGAGTCGGGAAGGGGCAGGGAGAGACTCACAACCATCATGTGGCAAGTCGAGGTCCCTATATTCTCGACCCAGGACGATTCGCTCGAGTACGCTCCGCCCACTTTGCCCAGGTGGGCCGGGCGCAACTTTCTCGCCAACCCGGCTATTTCCTCCGCCTCCGCATTGGAAGTATGGTCCTTCCATAGCCAGGCGCAGGCGTCGGGGTTGCCCGTCGCGTCAATCCCGATGCCGATGACATCGGAGGCCTTGATGCTTTCCTTGCGTCGAGCCTCACCAATGTACTATTGGCGGATTCCTCGAAATTCGGACAGGTGAGCCCGGCGTTCTTCGCCGATCTCGGCGTCTTCGACATAGTCATAACCAACGAGATTTCTCCGCAGGAATACGTCGATAGCATCACCAAGCTGGGCAAGAAAAACTACCTCGCTGGTTGATCCCTTCCCGGGCGAAGGCCCGAGGTCGGCGCCAGCCACCCCCTCGAGCCTTTATGATCGCCCACGGGGCCCGCATGCCCTGCACCCTTGTCTTGCGCGGAGGCCAGGGCGTCTAGTAGTTGGCAGTGCTCTTCTGCCCGCTTATAAGCAGCACGCCGGAACTAGTACCGAGCCTCGTCGCCCCCGACCTTATCATGAGCACGGCGTCCTCGAAGCTCTTGACTCCACCCGAGGCTTTCACCCCCATCTTGGGACCCACCGTCCTGCGCATGAGAGCGACATCTTCTGCCGTTGCCCCGCTCTTGCTGAAGCCGGTCGATGTCTTCACGAAATCCGCCCCTACATCCTTTGCGATCTGGCAGACCAGCACTTTTTCCTCGTCGGTCAGGAGGCAGGTCTCGATGATGACCTTGAGGACGATCCCGGCCCTGCAGGCCCTCCGCACGGAAAGGATATCCTCGCGAACCAGCGCCAGGTTCTTGACCTTGAGCGCGCCCACATTTATCACCATGTCGATCTCATTTGCCCCGCTGGCGACCGCCGTGCGGGCTTCGAAAGCCTTTGCCCTGCTGTCCATGGCGCCGAGGGGGAAGCCCACGACCGCGCAGACC
>Ga0118677_10014709_pt1 | contig 10985 bp, 12 predicted proteins | sample AliMusrvi5mmetaG_FD_86154 | JGI IMG/M metagenome (GOLD analysis project Ga0118677, IMG submission 86154)
GATTGAAGGGATGAAGTGCTGCGAGCAGCAAGTTCATCGTCCTGCAAAAGGAGAGTGCTGAGAAGTCCGAGGTGGCCTGCGGGGTTAGCGGACCATTTCACGCGTCAGCGGGTTAGTCCAATGACGACTATTGCCTGAAGTCCATAGTCGTCATACCACTGCCATGCATCTGCTTCAGTCTGGGGTGGATATCAGCGTGATTGCGTTGTGGCTGGGCCATGAGAGCCCATCGACGACCCACCAATACGTGGAGGCCGACCTAGCAATGAAAGACCGCGCACTGGCTCGTTTGCAAGAGCCGGATGAAACAGTTCTGCGCTACCGTGCACCAGACTCACTTTTGGAGTTCTTGAAAACCCTTTGAATTATGCAGACCAAATGAGCATGCCGAGCGCCCGTTCTCAATGGCATCGGCAGGCTCAAGCGCAGCGATATTCATAACTGGGTGCTATGCATAAGGGCACGCAAGCGCCGATGACGGCCGGCGGATTACCGACGACACCATCATTCAGATTTCAAACGCCCGACCCCGGTCGTTGGCGAATGCTGCGGGTGCCGGGATCCCGCCATGTCCCTGCGACCTCCAAGAACCAGTCACCGGTGGAGTATCCAAGTTTGCCCGGTCAAGGCCCCAAGCAGTCACAGGCGGCACTGAGCCAGTCGGCTCCTGCGCAGCGGGCGCGGTGAGCCGACATCGCCAATCAAATTTACCGTGTCGGCTGTCGCCCCCTATCTTGTGGCGGGCGGTGGCACCTGGTCCATCATCATCTTCATCATGGCCTGCATCATCTCCATCTGCTTGGCCATCATCTGATGGTGCGCGCCCATGTCGCCAGGCATGGCTTGCATACCCTTCATTTCGGCCATTCCAGCGCTCATGGTCTTCATTCCATCCTGCATGGCTTTCATGTGCTCAGCCATCAGTTTGCTGCGCTGCTCGGGCGTGCTGGCGGTCATCATCTTGGCGTGCATCTCATGCATGACCTTCATCTGCGCATCCATTTTTGCCATGTGCCCGGGCATGGCCATGCTGTCGGCAGGTGCCGCACCCATGGGCATGGCCGGGGGCGTTGTGCACGCCATCAAAAGGCTGGCGCTGGCAAGCACAGCGGCCAATGGGATGGATCGAACAGGTGTCATGACGGCCTCCGTTGGGAAATTAACAAGATTGAACGCATAAAGCCAAGGCTGATGGGCCACGGACTGCTCTTTTGAGGCGCGTCAGTGGCACCCTGTGCGCGGGGATCGCTCATCTGCGGCCGCGCATGGCGATCCGCGCCACGACGCCGGCCACGACGACCACCAGCAGGATCGTTCCCCACGGCCCGCCGTAGCCACTCATCCAGCCGTCGTTTCCGTTCATCATGCAGTCATGGCCCTGCAGGCGGCAGCGCAGAGCTTGCAGGCCTGCGCGCAACGCTTGCAGTGGTCCATCTCATGTTTTGCGCATTCGGCAGCACAGGTTTCGCAGGCTGCGGTGCAGAGGGCGCAGACCGCCTTGACGTGTTCCCCGCTCCGGCCGATGGACGACGCCGCGAGACGGCATATATCGGCACATTCCAGATCCAGCGAGATGCACCGGACCATCGATTTTGGGTCTGCCTCCTTCAGGCATGCGCTTGCACATTGGAGGCAGGCAGCCGCGCAATCATTGCACGCACGAAGGCAATCGATTTCTTGTTGACTGGGCATTTGTGATTCCTTGAGGGGTTACCGGGTATACGGTCGCCCATCATCAGGAATCACAAATGGCCCGTCTGTGCGCTGGCACGCCCCACGACGAATCGGAGAAGGTGGATGCATGAGAGCAGGCAGCGTGACCGGGAGTTGGATCAATCCATGACTTGACGCCTTGTCGGTCTGTGCACATTCGGTTTTCGCCCGACAAATGCAAGTCCCTTGCCGGAAAAGGCCCTGGCAGTCTTGGGCGACCCCCGCTTTGGTCAGTGACTCTGCCGGGGCAGGACTGGCCAGCCAAGTCGACAGAAAAATCACACGTGCTTCATGCTGACAAGTCAACACGCAGCCCTGCGACAATTGGTCGCAAGGGTTCAGTCGAGCCTGCCCACAAAATGACCACCCTATGGTCCAACTCCCCGACGAAAGTTACGATGGCAGACACAACTCTTGAGCCAATCCAGCAGGACCGCCTGTGGAGCAATGAACGTTGGACCGCCCGCGTTATCAAGAACGAAGATGACGACGGCTGGGCAGTTGCAATGACGCTCCACAGCGAATCAGAGCCCGCCTTGGTTGGACCCTGGACGATGGGCCGGGACAAAAAGAACCCCAAGCCCCTCGACATCTCCGCGTTCAACACGTTGGTCAAAACAGCTTCTGAGGTGCTTCGCCGGCACGAGCAGCAGCTTCATGCCCAACTCAACCGGAGTATCACCGTAACGGCCGTTGGACGCCGCATTAGCGTCGTGCTGACAATCGTGCCGGACGAGGAAGGCGCCACCGCTTGCCTGGTCGCTGCAAACGATCACGGTGAGGAATTGGGTCGAGTTCCCGTCTCGCCGGCTTTCAAGCTGAATACGAACAGCGCCCTCGCCTGGGCGGAGTCAGGGTTCGTGAGGCCGGATGGTCGGGCAACCTGAGCCAGGATGAATTCATCGTCACGCTCACCGGGGCACTTAACGCGTAGTGGCATTGGTCTTTTGTGTTGCTTTCGGTGCCAGAGTCGAATCGTCATTGGCCTGGCCTGGCATCGGCATAGCGTTCGACTGCTGCGCCTTGCTCATATCGGTTGTTGCGGCGGATGTTGTTGCTGGCGCTTCCTGGGTCGGTCCGGCGGGCACGGTGCCGACGACGGACGATTGCGAAGTGGTATCAGTGGCGGATGCCGCCGGGGTCTGCTCTGGCGGCTTGGGCGCAACGGCATCCGAGCAGCTCGCTGAAAGGGCAGCGGCAAGAACAATGATTGCCATTGCCCCCTGTTGACGATCCAAAGCATTCATAAGAACTCCAAGCAAAGAATTTCGCGTCGCTCTCGAGGCTCGAGACCATCAAGCAAGTCGGTGGTCCGCTGCTATCGCGAGTGGCACGGGTTGCCCGTCTTGTAACGACAACGCAGGAAATCAGTTTTTGCCGAACCTCACATCCATTCAGGCCAGATGACCGCTCGAAGATGGAGTGAAGTCGGGACCTGAGCGCCAACGGCAGCTCAGTGCCCACGTGCAATGTATTTCGCATTCGGAACTGCGTCTGTTCGCAAACAGACGGACCGAGTCAAATCACGGCTTGAGCCAAAGAGATCGCCGACGGCCGGTCCTTTGGCCCCGACATGGCTATGCGCCACACCGACACGTCGGTCGCCGAAATCATTGGCGGCAAAGCAGATGACGCCGGTTCGGCCTTATGCAAAGAATTGACACGAGCTGTGTATGCAATCGCACCGACCTGAGGCTCAGTCGTGGCTAATCTGGGTTTGGGTCCGAATCAGACTCACATTTGCATTTGTCCACTTCATTCAAAAGGAAACCTCATGAACAAAGACCAAGTCCAAGGCCAGGTCAAGAACATTGCTGGCAAGGCACAGGAAGCCGCTGGCAAGATGGTCGACAGCAAACCGCAGGAAGTCAAAGGCATCAATCTGCAGGTCGAAGGCCAGATCCAGAAGGGTTATGGCGATGCCAAAGAGGTTGTCAAAGATGCCCACCGTGCCGCGCAGGATGCCGCGAAATCACATTCTTGATACCGCTTCACTTTCTCACTCACCTCTAGAAGGGAATTTCCATGAATTATGTAGAACAAGACAGTTACGGCATGTATGCGGTGCCTGTGGACATCGGCCCCGGCCCCCGGCTGATGGGTGCAGACACCCTGATGGGAAACGACGTCTACAACCGCCAGGGTGAAGATCTGGGCGACATCAAGGAAATCATGCTCGATGTGCTGGCTGGCCGCATCAGTTATGCCGTGCTGTCGTACGGTGGACTGCTCGGCATGGGCGAGAAATTGTTTGCCGTGCCTTGGGAAGCGCTGAAGCTTGACACCGACAACAAACGCTTTACCCTGGATGTGTCCAAAGACCGACTGGAGAATGCGCCCGGTTTTGACAAGGACAGCTGGCCGAATATGGCTGATCCCGTGTGGGAAAATGGCATCCACAGCTACTACGGCACAACACCCAGCGCCGATTGACCCGGCCGCGCCGCTGCAGTTCGTCATCAATGCCGCATCGGGGCAACACGACCCGGCATTGATTGGCCAGGTCATCGAAGAAGCGCTGCGGCTCAGCGGCAGAACCGGCGAGCTGGTGTTTGCCCGCCCCGATCTACTTCCAAGCATTGCGCGGCAAGCCGCTGCAACGGCGTTTCGCCAGCGCAGTGCGGTGGTTGCAGTCGGCGGTGACGGCACCATCAATGCCGTGGCCCAGGCGGCCCATGCCCAGGCTTGTGCCCTGGGTGTGCTGCCCCAGGGCACCTTCAATTACTTTGCCCGAACCCACGGTATTCCCGTTGATGCCGTGCCGGCTTTGCAGACTCTGCTGGGCTGCGAGCCGGTGCCGGTGCAGGTGGGGCTGATCAATGCGCATGTGTTTCTGGTGAATGCAAGCCTTGGGCTTTACCCCGAGTTGCTGCAGGACCGCGAGGCGTTCAAGAGACGCTTTGGCCGCAGCAGACTGGTGGCGTTTGGTTCTGCTCTGGTCACCCTGCTGGGGGTGCACCGATTGTTGAAGCTGCGCATCGAACGCGGCACCGACAGCCGCGACATCAGCACGACCACCCTCTTCATTGGCAACAACCGCCTGCAGCTGGAACAGGTTGGCTTGGCGCAGGCCAGCGCGCTTGATCAGGGTTGCCTGGCGGGCGTGATGCTGCGGCAGATTGGCGTGCCGGCCATGCTCTGGCTGCTGCTGCGCGGGTCGTTTGGCACGCTGGGAGAGGCCGACACGATCGAGAGCTTTCAGTTTCATCGCATGGTCGTGCGGCCACGGCTTGGCTGGGATGGTTTGATGGTCAAGGTGGCGTTTGACGGCGAGGTGAGCTGGATGCCCACACCCCTCGAATTCAAGGTCTCGGCGACGCCGCTGTATTTGATCAAGCCGGTGACCGAGGATGGCGTAACCGGACGTGCCGGAGGCGGCACATGAGCGTGCTGCTGCAACTCTCCGACCCTCATTTCGGTACCGAGCAGGCGCCGGTGCTGGAGGCGCTGGTGGCTTTGGCACAGCACCAGCAGCCCGATCTGCTGGTGCTCTCGGGCGACATCACCCAGCGCGCAACACGCAACCAGTTCGCTGCGGCGCGGGCGTTCACCGACAGGCTGGCGGCGCCGCTGCTGCTGGCCATCCCGGGCAACCATGATATTCCCCTGTTTGACCTGCGTCAGCGCCTGTTTCATCCGTACGCCCGCTATCGCGAGACGTTTGGCAACGTGCTGGAAGCAACGCATGCCTCGCGCGAATGGCTGGTGCAGGGCGTCAACACCACACGCTGGTACCGGCACAAGGGCGGCGCGGTGTCTTCGGCCCAGATCGAGCGCGTGGCGCGCCGGCTGCGCGCCGCCGAGCCCGGCCAACTGCGCGTGGTGGTGGTGCACCAACCCATTGGCGTGCTGCGCGCCACCGAGCAGCACAACCTGCTGCACGGCCACGCCCAGGCACAGCACAGCTGGGCCGCGGCTGGCTGCGATGTGGTGCTGGGCGGTCATATTCACCTGCCTTACGTGATGGCGCTCGCCGGCCTTACCCGTCCCATGTGGGCGGTGCAGGCCGGCACTTGCGTGTCCAGGCGGGTGCGCGCCGGTGCGGCGAACTCGGTCAACGTATTGCGTTGGGGCGGCGATACCGCAGCCGGATGCTGCCTCATCGAGCAATGGGACTACAGCGCCGCAACGCAGGCCTTTGAGCGCACGCGTGTGACTGAAATCCACCCGGCCCACACGTCAGAATAAGCCCATGTGTTCGGTCCCCAGGTCTTTAACCATTGGCAGCGCCGTGCTGCTGGGGGGCGTGTTCGTTTTCGTATTGCTGGCGAGCGCCCTCACACTGGGGTCGCCGATGATCCGGTTTGACCAGGCCCTGGCTGACGCCTTGCGCGCCAACTTGGCACCTGGGACGCTGCAGGTGTTCGCCGCCCTGACCCACTTGGCAGATACCGCCACTCTGACCGTGCTGTGCGCGGTCGGCACGCTTGTGTTGCTGGCCCGGCGCCAGCGTGGTTTGGCGCTGGCTTGGGTGCTGGCGATTGCCGGCAACGGCCTGCTGAACCAGAGCCTCAAGACGCTCATTGGCCGGGTTCGCCCCCTCAACCCCGAAGGCGCCCTGCTGACGCAGGGGTTGAGCTTTCCAAGTGGTCACAGTTCTGGCGCGGTCGTGGCCTACGGGATGATGGCCTATCTGGCAATGCGTTTGCTGCCAAAAGCATGGCGCTTGCCCGCCCTGATGGCGGCGTTGACACTGGCTCTCACCGTCGGAATCAGCCGCGTCGTGCTGCGCGTGCATTTCGCCAGTGACGTGGCTGCCGGCTTTGCCTCGGGTTCGGCCTGGTTGGCGCTGTGCATCACCAGCGTTGAACTGATGGGCGCGTGGCGCGGTAGACGAAACCAATCCTCAGCCTGAGCAATACGAACAATTCTCCTGACAATGTATTCGGGTGACAAATGCGGCAGAGGGCCTTTCAGGGTCACTCGACGGTGACGGACTAAGCTCGGTTTTACCTTTCGAAAAGTCTAAGTTGTTACGTTTTTTTTTGAGTAGGGTCGCGACGTGTGTTCGATTATCAAAGAGTTCACACCTGGCACAACCTTAGTCCCGCCTGATCTCTTGACTGGATCGACGAATACAAGTTCGTCATTGACCAACGGAATCTTGAACTCAACATCCAGCCAATGCGTCTGCGTGTCAATCATGTACACGTCAATCACAGTGACCAGCCCCGACAGGAAATCTTTCTTCTGCTCGGGTGAGAATTTCTTGTAGTCGTCGATCTTGCTTTGAAACTTGACGACCCAATCAACCCACTTTTTCTGCCGATTGGCACCATCAATTTCATTCTCGATCTGCTCTATTTCCGCCTCAGTCTTGACCTTCTCGTCGGTAATATTTGACTTGACTATTGGGTACTGCTTGGGGCTCAGTTGTTGCAGCAACCGTTCTGTTTCGACCTTGATCAGTGCATCGGACAGTCCGAGCAAATACTTCTTCATTTTCTTTAGCTTAGCCTTGGCAGCATTCAGTTCCAGTTCGTAGCTAAGCGAACTTGCAAGACCATCACCTAACACCTCAACCTTGATCCGCTCTCTGACAATCTTGCTCCGAGACAGAACGTCTACTACCGTATTCCAGACCAGTTCATCAGTGTCATGGATGTTGAGAGATCTGGTCATCGTGCAGACTCGTCCCCTCTCCCATTTATCCTCTTGGTTTATCGGATTCTTTGTCCACATCCGTTCTTTTTTCGGACAGTAATAGTGGTTCTTTGACTGTTCACCGGAGTAGATGCCCGACAACCAAGTGCCACAGTGCCCGCATCTCAAAACCCGCTTCAGCATGTAGAAGTGCTTTACCCCGTTGTCACTTCGCCGAGCCGTGTAGAAGTCACGCGTCTCCTTTACTTTCGACCAGAGTTCGGTTGACAGTATTCGCGGAGAATCCACCTTAATGACTTCTCCCGACTTGGCATCCTTGTAATGCCAGAACCCGATGTAATGGGTGTTGCGCATCAGTGCCTGCAACGAACCGATAGACCAAGTTCCAAGTTTTCGCCGCGGAGAAACGCCATTGGCATCGAGTTCTATCTTTATGTCCATCGTTGAAATTCGATTGGCATACATCTCGAATATTCTGGTCACCCACTTTGCCTCAGCCGCTTCAATGACCAATTTCTTGTCTCTAATTTCGTAGCCAAACGGCGGCGGTCCACCCATCCAGTTTCCCTGCCGAATTCTTCCGATCTTTCCAAGCCGGGTGCGCTCTGTCCGTTGGGCGTTGTCGAACTGACCAACAGCATCCAAGATCTGCTTTAGAAACTGATCCTGAGGGTTGCCAAGGTCGTACTTGCCTTCCTTGTTGTAAAGAGTCACGCCCTGCTTATTGCACTCGTACCTGAATATGGAAGAGACGTTATCGTTACGCGACAGGCGCGACTGGTCGTACACGAAAAGGTGTTTGATTACGCCCTTGCGTATGCCGTCATAGACTTGGGAGAGGACGGGGCGCTTGTCGATCTCTTCGTGGTTTGAAGAGCGTCCACCCTCGTTCCAAAGCTTGAATTCGAATCCCAGACTCTTTGCGCGGGTTCGATTCCAATGTCTCGCTGCACATCCAGAGACATCCCCTCATCTGCCTGAACAACCGTGGACACACGTGTGTAGATGTGCAACGTTTCAGCCACAAGTCACCGCCGCTGGAGTTGACTCTTTTGAGAGAACATTTCTAACACCCATAAACGTGAGCTTCACATTTTCACTTTCCGCCAACCAAGTCTCAATGCTCCTGTAGCTTGCGCCTTCGGCACGTTTTGCAATCATCCTCTGAATTACCCGCTGTTCGTCGGCGCGTGGCACCTTTACGCAATCTACAACGTCATAGCCAAACGCACGTTTTCCGCCGGTAAACTTTCCCTGCGACTTCTTCAATTGCTTGACTTCCCGGATTCTGGTGGCGATACGTTCGCGCTCAAACGTTGCGAATGCCGCAAGAATGGTGAAGACGATAGCACCAATGCCGTTGCCGGTGACGTCGCCGCCAAGGTCAATGAAGTGGATGTGGACTCCCTTCGCCTTCATCTGGTGCAGGACGTTGAGCGCGTCCCGGGTATTGCGAAATGCTCTGTCGAGCTTCGGAAAAACGATCATGTCACCGGCATGCACCTGATCGACAAGGCGTTTGCCTTCGGGTCGCATTTCGAACTCAACGCTGCCGCTAACGCCGGCTTCCACGAACACGTTTCCATCCACCAGTTCCAGCCCCTTGCTGGCGGCGTAGCTGACAACTTGCCGCCGCTGCGCCTCCAAGCTTTCTCCTTCGCGCGCCTGCAAGACCGTAGACACCCGAACATATCCGAACACTGCCATCTGATTTCTCCCATGGTCCAGAGCTGAACCAGTGCGGGAATTATTGGTTTTTCCGCGATAAAAGAAAACTCAAGCACGCTAATGTTTACAGCGTGTAATGTTCCCTAAAACGCGGATTACAAAGCAGTTAAGAAAAACGGGGACGGGAACCAATGCTTCGGTGGACCGAATCCGCTTCATATTGAAGTGGACCCCGGAGTCAGGACAGACTTGATGGCAGTTTAAGTTGCACTCGACTTCTCGCAGCTGGACGGCGCTGCCCCGGTTTTTGCAATTGGTATTGCTGGCTCATTCTCAACCCTGACTTCCTCGAACTCAGTCCCGCTGGAGCGAAGCGTAACTGGGAGTCTTTCTTTGGCCCGATATTTGTCCACGATCATCGCACCACCGCCGCTTGATGTCTTGTGGACTTCTTGCGGGGTTTTATTTCCCAAGGACTGGTGCGGGCGCTCTGTGTTGTACAGGGCAAAGTATTTAGTCAGCCCAATCAGCAGCTCGCCCATCGTCGCGTAACCGTTGAGGTACACATCTTCGTGTTTGACGCTCCTCCAAAGTCGCTCGACAAAAATGTTGTCATAGGCCCGGCCCCGGCCATCCATGCTGATGGTGATGTCCTCGCGTTTTAGAACGCTCGTGAAGTCTTCGCTGGTGAATTGGCTGCCCTGATCACTGTTGAACACCTCGGGCTTGCCATGCTCACGCAAGGCGTCTTCCAAGCAGTCGACGCAGAACACCGCATCCATGCTGTTGCTGATGCGCCAACTCAGCACACGCCGGGAGTACCAATCGATCACGGCCACCAAGTAGGCAAAGCCGCGTTCCAGCCGTACATAGGTGATATCGGTACTCCAGACTTGGTTCGACCGCACCACAGGCACGCCGCGCAACAAATAGGGGTACACCTTGTGCTTTGGGTGCGCCACGCTCGTGTTCGGTCCTGGCGCCATCCCGGCAAGAAACATGGAGCGCATCAGGCGCTGTACCCGCTTGCGGTTGACCCGGTGGCCACAACGAAACAGGTACACCACCATCTTGCGGCTGCCGTAAAAAGGATGGCGGGTGTATTCCTCATCTATCAGGCGCTTGAGCACCTCGTCGATCTCAATGAACTCCACCGCCCGGCGCTTGGCGTAGACCGTCGAACGCGACACACCAGCCAGCGCGCACTGGCGCTTCTGCGTCAGATCGGCATGTGCGTCGATCCAGCTGTGCCGGATCATGGCAGGCTGATACCTGACTTTTTTTTGAGCCAGTCGAGTTCCATTTTCAATCGCCCGATCTCACCGTAAAGCCTTTCAGGCGCACTCTCGGCTGATACCGGCTGTGGCCCACGTTTGCCTTCAAACAAACTCTTGGCCTGGGCTTGGATCTCCCGCTTCCATTGCCCGACCTGCACCGGATGAACTCCATATTCCTGCGCAATCTGATTGACGGTCTTCATCCCACCGAGCGCCTCAAGTCCCACCTTAGCCTTGAACTCCGGTGGATGAAATTTCCGCTTCTTTGATTCAGTCATTGGTAACCCGTTTCTTTAGACAGTGTCCCACTTAAACAGCTGTCCCAAATTCCGGGTCCACTTCAAAAATCACCGAAATCACCAACCCACTTCCCCTCTTCCACGCCTTAGTCAGAGCGAAAGCTGCCAACATGACATTGACGCTGAAGACGGCAATCTACGCTGAAGGTCCAACGCAAGCAAGGCAGCTGCTGACAGCGATCTATGGTGAGGGCAGTGTTCAGAGCATCACGCAAGGCATGACTGAGGGCACGAAGACGCTCAGCCCCCAAGAACTTCAAGTCAAGAGTCTTGCTGACAAGTCAAAGCAGTTCGCACAACAAGCGAAGCGATATACCAACACTGTGTAAGCGGCTAGCCATGGCACCTTGACGCAGGGGCCGGCAATATGCGAGGTCGTTGACTGCGCTCAGACCAGAGGCTGCCAGCGATGCGGAAGCAACTC
>Ga0118677_10014710_pt1 | contig 10985 bp, 6 predicted proteins | sample AliMusrvi5mmetaG_FD_86154 | JGI IMG/M metagenome (GOLD analysis project Ga0118677, IMG submission 86154)
AGAGGGCGAAAAAGGGCGTAAAGAGAAAGAAGAATTTCAACCAGACGCTGATAAAAAATGCCGGGGCCGTGTTCATAGGGGGCGCCTTTCAATGATCGTTTGAGCAGGTCCAGAAGGCTGTCGGGGTTTGGGTTATAGAAATGTGACTGCCCCGGTTAATTCCCTTCTGAGTGAACGTATCCTATCAGTCTGTCGGACTTTGGCAAAGCCAAAGTCCACAGCCAAAGGCCACAGGCTACTAATAAGGGGGGCAAATCCGCTGGAACGGGGTAGCCGGGCTGTGTTGTAATGCCCCGATTTTTTTCAGATTGAGACTGGAGTTTCAGGCCGATTTCAGTAGTATTCATCCCCGTTATGTTTTATTCGATCATCCACGAAAAGACCCGCAAGCCTGGTGTGAACCCGTCGCCGGACCACCCTCCCCCAAAAAAACCACTCAAAGAGAAGAAAACTAAGTAAGGTGAATACATGGGCCAAGCTAAAAACAAAGGACGACACTGCCCCGTCTTGGATCGAGGCATAACCTCCGCCGAATGCGGGGAGAGCCGTATTTCCTGGCGCGCCTGTCCGGCCGAGTGTCCGCATAACCCGTGGTCTCCACGAGCCTACGAACAGGCGCTCGCCATCGAACAAGAGGTTTACGACGAACTGAGTCACCGATTGGCCCGTGAACTGGGTTCCCTGGAGGCGGTCGGATTATCCGGAAGCATCGCCCAAATTCTGGCCAATTTCACCTCCGCCTATTTTTTCAAGCGCGATACCGAGGGGTTGACCTTCCTTCAGCGTTGGGAACGAAAAAACTGGATCGACCTTAACAATGATCAACGGGTTTTCTTGAAAGCGCTCTCCCTGCAAAAGGTCGCCCTCATCGAGGTGCTGGAAGTCCGCAACGGCGAAGAAACCTTGGTGCGCGACCGGTTGAATCTCTCGCGCCCGCCTTTTGTCATCCACGACCGAAAACTGGCAGCCCATTCGGGGCGTTTCACCGCCTTATTGTGCTATCTGGTGGAAATGCCGTACTACGCGCGACTCAATGGCGCCGCCATTCCCGTTCCGACGTTAAACGGACTGGAGGCCGAAGACGTCGTTCGCGCCATCGCGGAACATCAGGGTGTGCCGACCGATGGAGACGCTCTTCGCCAATGGTTATTGCTTAATTACGGTTTGGCTGCCGACATTTTAAAGGCCATTTCTGCCGTCATCCAAGATGCGCTGTTTAAAAACGCCGTTTTCACCTTCGCCTGGTACCGGATCGTTGGTGAGTCAGGCGCAGTGGTCGCGGCCCTGCAACGTTGTCCCGATGTCATCTCCCTGCCCATCCAGGACGAATTGGACGAAGGCATGACCCACGAATGGGCGTGGAAAGCCGACGTTGACCCTTCGGCCCCCGACACCATTCCGGTACTCGGAAAAGTGCTCTGTGGCGCAAGTACCGCGAGAATTCAGGCGGGGGGAGTCAAATCGTTCGCCGTCTTGCGTGAGGCCTTTGAGAAGGTTGCCGGGCCAACCGTTCAATTCGAGCGTCAGCGCCAGGAGGATCTGGGCGCACAACGGCCGCGCCGTTCGACTACGGAATCCAACCCCGCGCTGGTTCCTCCCTCGCTTCTGAAGTTTATGCCTGAGGCGGAAATCTCCTTATCGTTGATGTCCACCGAATCCGGCGCAACAACGACGGAGGACATGGACGCCAAATTAGCGAAACATCTCGCCCAGTGGTGTGATCACACCCTCCCCGCATTAGGCGGGAAAACACCGCGCGAAGCCGCCGCCGACCCCGCTCTTCGTCCCCATCTTGTAAACATGGTCAAGAGCCGCATTCGCCGGGCCGACGAAGCCGGGTTGGACGGCAACCGCTTCCTCGACGATTCCTGGATCGTGAAGGAATTGGGCTTATTCGAGTTGGACTATCCCATTCCCCCCGCGCTGCAAGCCAAGTTGGATAATCCGGCTCCAGACGATGAGGAATTTGAAGAGGATGATTTGCGGCCTTTAAGCCCCTGTCTGCCGCCCATTCCTTTGAGCCGAGACGACATTGTCGAACGGTTAATACACGTGGTCGAGTGCTTCCCCGAAGAAACCGATTTATTGGAAGCCTTCGAAGAAGATGCCGGCGATTTATACGATTGGATTTTCGAGTGGACCGAGGACGTACTTTCAGAAGAGGAACTGTCTGTTTTGATCCATTTATCCGCCACCATGTGGTTTACGGTCTATCCGCCGGAATATGCGCCACGAGGAATTGATGGGGACCGTTTCGAGCATTCAGCGGAACAACTCATCGAGTTGCTGGGGCATGACGCCAAAGCGTTTTTCGCCGACGAAAGTCATTTTCAATCCGCTTTTCAGCCGGAATTTTCCGTGATCTTTCGAGATCTTTTGATGGAGGCCAACGGTAAAAATATCGGTGGCAAACCCTTTTCCAAAGAAGCCATTTTCTTCGGTACTTTATTGTGCAAACTGCTGGCGGACGAATTGGCGCTGAGTGCCCAGTTTTAAGAGAATTTTACTTGCCGCCCATGGGCTGGCTTTCGGGGAAATGACTCCGGCAATGGCGTGGCTGATCTAAATATCTTTTCGCGTAAACGGTTATCCGCTGCTAGGGAAAACCGGCGCTCAAAATCAGGTCTCGCCTGATGGCGAATCCCGATGGGGCCTGAGAAGGTATTAGTGCTTGATTTCGGGGTGATGCGAGGCCTCTGCTGAGTCGATTTGCAATCCATCCCCATCCCGGCTCTGATGAAAGGGGTTATGGCAATTCACCTTACGACACGCGAATTTCTGATCCAATCGGCGAATTTGGGGGGCGTCGCCGCGCTGGCTCCCATGGCGGACAAATTTCGTCGATTGATCCCCTACGTCAACCCCCCGGAGCAGATTACACCGGGAATCTGGGCCTTGTATGCCACGACGTGCCGTGAATGTCCCGCCGGGTGTGGAATGCATCTGCGGCACCGCGATGGGCGTGTGGTCAAGGCCGAAGGCAATCCGACGCATCCTTTGAACCGGGGCGGCTTGTGCGCCCGGGGGCAATCCTGCGTCCAGGGTCTCTACGATCCGGATCGGGTTCGCGCCCCGATTCAATGCAACAGCGCGGGTTCTGGGGTGGAGACCGGTTGGCCGGTTGCGTTGGACCGTGTGGCGCAACTCCTGACCTCGCCGGACCGCCGGGTGGCGGTGATGAGCAGTCTGCAGACTGGGGCACTGGCTGAAGTCATCGCCGGTTTTGGGGAGGCATTCGATACGGATCGGATTCTATTCTATGAACCCGTCACCTACGATGCGCAAAAGCGCGCGCACGCGATGTTGTTTGGGCGCGCTGAAATTCCCGATTACCAACTCGACGAGGCCGACTTCGTGCTGAGTCTGGGCGCCGATTTTCTGGATACCTGGCTTTCGCCGGTTCAGTTCACGAATCGATTTGGAGGCTTGCACAGCTATCAGGAGGGCACCATCGGCCGGATGGTTTATGTCGGGCCATCGCTATCGGTGACCGCCGGAAATGCCGACGAGTTTGTGTGTGTCGCGCCGGGCGAGGAATGGCGGGTTGGCGCAGCGGTGTTGAATGTCATGTTGAGCAATGGGTGGGTCCGGCAGGATGCGGACGCCGTGGGGGGAGCTATGAACCGGCTCGGGTGGAGCGACCTTCGCCGGGTACCGGGCATATCCGATGACCTGATTCACGACTGGGCGGGTGCGCTTCATGACGCCCGTTCCGCGGTCGTATTGGGCGGCCCGGCCTGCACGGATGCCCCGCCCGCGATCAAGGCCGCGCTTGCCGCCGCTTTGCTCAATGTGGCCACCGGACAAATCGGCCGGACGGTTGATTTTTCCAGGACCTGGGCCATCGGACGCGCCGCCGAACAGCGGGCCGTAACCAACTTTCTGAATTCGCTCGGGAGTCAGGATGTTCTCATTGTGATCGATGCCAACCCCGCGTATGCGAAACCTTCGGTGGAGGAACAACTGAGGGCGATCGGCAGCGTGATTTATTTGGGAACCCATCAGGATGAGACGGCGGAACTGGCCGATTGGGTGCTGCCGATTCATTCGCCCCTGGAAGACTGGGGCGATTATGAACCCCTGACCGGGGTGCATGGACTGGTCCAGCCAGGCTTGCGTCCCCTCCATGACACCCGCTCAGCGGGCGATGTGTTGTTGAGTCTGGCCCAGACCGCCGGGCGTCCACTGAAGCGCGGGTCTCACGGGACGGTTCCGGATTTTCACGCGTGGCTTCAATCGCGATGGCAGGAGCTGTCGGTCAATTCAATCGGCGAGGGACAAAATGAAGACGGCTGGACCCGCGTCCGTAAACAAGGCGGCTTTTGGATGGAACCGGCCAGCCCATCGATCCCGATCCATCTCAGAACCGATTTCAAAGTGTCTTCCATACGGGAAGCCGAAGTCGGCCCGCTTGCCGGCCATGACCTGTGGCTCTGGGTCAGGCCCTCGGTAATGTTCTACGATGGGCGTGTTGCCAATCGCGGCTGGCTGCAGGAAGCGCCCGATCCCGTGAGTACCCTGGCATGGGGTAGTTGTGCGGATCTGAATCCCCTCACCGCACAGCGGCTGGGATTTGTCGATGGCCAATGGATCAGTCTCCGATGCGGGCAGGAAAGCATCCAAACTCCTTTGCGAATAACGGACGACGTAGCCATCGATACCGTCCTTGTGCTGCTCGGGCAGGGGCATACCGCGTTGGGTCGGCAGGCGAAAGGAAGCGGTGCCAACGCTTTTCGCCTGATGTGCGACAACTTCGTCGGAGGACCCTTCGGCCGGGTCGAGGTGTCCCCCGCGAAAAATGCAGCGGAACCGGTGTATTTGTCCGCTTCGCAGAAACAGTTCGAACGCAACCTCGTGCAATGGGCCGCGCTGGATAAGCTTCGCGGTCTAAAGCCGGGTGACGGCGAGGCTCTGGTACTTCCACTTCCTGAGGGATACGATCCGAAACGGGATCTGTATCCGCCTCATGAGCACCATCCCCATCGTTGGGCCATGGCGGTCGATTTACAGCGCTGTACCGGATGCGGAGCGTGCGCCGTGGCCTGCTATGCGGAGAACAATGTGCCCGTGGTGGGCCGCCGCGTGGTCGCCGAAGGCCGGGAAATGGCCTGGCTGAAGATTATACCTTACCGGCATGAGACGAATCCGAACCGCGTGGCCTGGCTTCCCTTGTTTTGTCAGCAGTGCGATGCCGCGCCGTGCGAACCGGTCTGCCCGGTATTTGCATCCGTTCACAGCGAGGAGGGACTCAATCAACAGGTTTACAATCGCTGCATCGGAACGCGGTACTGCTCGAATAATTGCCCCTATAAAGTTCGCCGATTTAATTGGTTCAACGTCAAATGGACGCCTCCGCTGGATCTGCAGCTCAATCCGGACGTTTCCGTCCGTTGCCGCGGGGTAATGGAAAAATGCACCTTTTGTATTCAACGCATCCTCGGGGCGGAACTCACTGCCAAACGCGAGGGACGGCCGGTCAGGGATGGAGAGATCCAGCCCGCTTGTGCCGAGTCGTGTCCGTCCCGTGCGATCCTGTTCGGGGATCTGCTGGATCCGGCCTCACGGGTCACGCAGCTCACCCGGACGGACCCCCGCCGTTACCATGTTCTGGAAACCCTTAATACCAAGCCTGCGGTGACTTACCTTCATCGCATCCTTCGGGACAAAGCCTGATGAAAAGCGCAGACAGCCTGTTAGGTTATGCGGCAACCGATGATCTGGCCTTTCAGGGGCTCAAACCACCGGGCCGCGGCTATTTCAAGACCTTGAAAGTGCTGGCCTTCGTTTTGCTGGCCGTTCTCTCTATCTGGGTCTTTCAGATTCTTACCGGTCTGGGGGTCACGGGGCTAACGCATCCGGTGGGGTGGGGCGTGTATATCATCAACTTTGTGTTTTGGGTTGGGATTGCGCACTCCGGTACGCTGATTTCCGCGATCCTCCATCTCGTGCGGTCCAAATGGCGAGACGCCGTATGCCGGCCCGCCGAGGCCATGACCGTGTTTGCCGTTCTGACGGCCGGGCTTTTTCCCTTGATCGACCTGGGCCGTCTCTGGGTTTTTTACTACCTGCTGCCCTATCCCTCAGAACGCCAGTTATGGCCCAATTTCGACAGCCCGCTGGTGTGGGATGCCTGCGCGGTGCTGACGTATTTGACCGTCAGCGTGATTTTCTTTTATGTGGGAATGATTCCCGATCTCGCGTCGGCTCGTGATCGTTTTGAGGATTCCATGGGGCCGGACCATCCTCGAACCCGTCTATACCGGGCGCTGTCTTTGGGTTGGGCCGGCGCCGGCAGTCAGTGGCGGCATTATGATCGAGGTTACCTTTACTTTGCCGCATTGGCGACGCCCCTGGTCGTCTCCGTGCATTCCGTTGTATCCTGGGATTTTGCCGTATCCTTGCTGCCCGGTTGGCACTCCACCCTCTTTGCCCCGTATTTTGTCGCCGGCGCCATTCACTCCGGCTTGGCGATGGTGCTGACCCTCACGATTCCCATGCGTCGGTTGCTGGGACTTAAGCCCATCATCACCGACAACCATTTGGAGGCGGTGGCTAAAACGATGCTGGTGACAACGGTCATTGTCGCCTACGCCTACCTGATTGAGCCCTATATCGCCTGGTATTCCGGCAATCGTTTCGAACAGCAATTTGCCTGGTGGCGCATGACCGGCTGGATGGCCCCCACTTACTGGATGTTGACCGTGCTGAATGTGCTGGTTCCGCTTTCATTCTTTTTTCGCCGGGTGCGGCGCAATGTTCCGGCCCTGTTCACGATCTCAATTCTCGTGAACATCGGCATGTGGTTGGAGCGGTATTTCATTGTGGTCGGTTCCACCTCGCACGACTTCATGCCCCATAATTGGGCTCCCTACCACATCTCTTTGGTCGAAATAAGCATTTCCCTCGGGGCCTTTTGCTTCTTTTTCTTCTGGTTCCTGCTTTTTGCGCGTCTCCTGCCGACCGTCGCGACCAGTGAACTGAAAGAATTGCTCGCCGAACAGCAGGAGCACCGGCACCAACTACCAATACCCGTTCAACGGCACTGCCGAATCGCGCGCTCCCGCAGCGGGATCCTGGGCATCTTTTCGCAACCTGACGCCCTGCTGGACGGGGTCCGGAGATTCAATGGCTCCCCCTTCAATCGAGTGGAAGTTTTCTCCCCCGTTAAAATAGGAGAAGTCGATCGGATCCTGGGACTTCCCCACGGCCCGGTGCGATACTGGACCTTGACCGGAGCCGTGCTGGGGTGCCTTGGAGGATTTGCCCTGGCCATCGGAACGGCCCAGGTCAACAGTCTGATCACCGGCGGCAAACACCCGGTTTCGTTGATCCCGTATTGTGTGACCGCGTTTGAAGGCGCCATTCTCCTCGGCACCCTGGCCAATCTGGCGGGGCTCATCGTCCACGCGCGCCTGGGTCGGCGAGCCCTTCCTTCGGCCTATGATCGCCGGTTCAGTCGCGATCGTTTCGGCCTTTTGGTCGCATGCAACCCGGGCGACTATGAGGCGGTGAAGCGCGAAATGGTCGAGGCCCTGGCCGAGGAGGTGCATACCCTTGAATGACACACTCCAATCGCGAATCGGAATCGGGGTGGGGGCCTTGGCTCTCGTCGGCGGCCTTGCGGTGTGGACGGCATCACTTTGGTGGGGAGGCGATCCGGCCCGGGCCTGGAGGGCGGTTCTGATCAGCTTTTTGTTCTTCACCCCGCTGTCCGCCGGACTGGTTGTCTGGCCGGCCATCATTCGTCTGTCACGGGGCACCTGGGCCAGTGACATCGAACGGAATGCCCTGTCCAGTATCGGGTTTGCGATTCCCTCCCTGGTAGCCTTGGCCGCGTTAGCGCTGGGCAGTAAGGCCTGGGCTCCGTGGTGGAACGCTGAAGCCCTTCCGCAAGGCATTTGGCTCTGGCCTCCTTTTTTGTTCGCCCGCGACGGTGCCGTCCTGGCCGTTTTCTGGGCCCTGGCATGGGAGTATGTGCGTCGCCCCGGCCAGAGATCGGCAATTCTGCTGATCGTGGGCTACCTGCTGACCTTTTCTTTGCTGGGGTTCGATTTGGTGATGGCGCTGGATCCCTATTGGTCCAGCGAGATGTTCGGCGGTTACTTCATGATCTCGGGACTTTTCGGCGCGATGGCCGCCTGGGCGTTTATTTGTGCCTGGGTTCTAAAATCCAAAGCCGATACGCTGCATGACCTGGGACGCCTGACGCTCACGTTTTCCATTCTGACCAGCTACCTGATGTATTCGCAGTTACTCCCCATCTGGTACGAAAACCTGCCGGATGAAACCCGATTTCTCATCCCCCGGATGCAATCCATCTGGGGCGGGGTCAGTGTGGTATTGCTGATACTGGTTTATCTCGGACCGATCGGAAGCCTGCTCACCATCCGCGGAAAACGCGTGCCCTGGCTGTTAGGGTCCTCCGTTTCGCTGATTTTGGTGGGGCTATGGATTGAACGGCTTTGGCTTGTTCAACCCGTGTTTCAGCCGCGGCCCTTGTGCGGAGTGCCTGAACTTTCCATGGTCGCGTTTTTTTTGGGCGCCTTTGTTCTCAGCCGGGCGCTTTCAACCAACCTGCCGATACCCTGGCGTGAAACCGATCGCATCAATCCTTGAAAATGAACCTGATCCAGACAAATGGCGACAACGAGCATCTCGCTTCCCGTTATCGGACCTATGCGCGACGTGCGGCCTTTGCTTCCGGCGTGATACTGCTAGCGCTGGTGGGCTTTCTCTACCTCCCGCGCCGGCAAAATGGTCCTGCCCAACCGATTCCCTTCAGCCATCGTCTGCATGTCGGCGAAAAGGCCATCAGTTGTTTTGTCTGCCACCCCGACGCCCTGCGTACGGCTCATGCCGGCGTTCCGCCCCTGGAGACGTGCCTGTTGTGCCACAAACGGATTATTGTCGATTTCCCTCCCATCCGGGACTTGCGCAAACACTATCAGGAGAACCGTCCGATTGAATGGGTACGGGTGAACGATATGCCCGACTATGTGTATTTCAACCACCAGGTGCATGTGGGGCGCGGAATCGATTGTGGACATTGCCATGGAAATGTTGCCGGTATGGACCGGATCGTCGAGACCCCGGAGTTGACCATGGGATTTTGTGTCCAGTGCCACCGTGACAATGGGGTCTCACACGATTGTTACCAATGCCACCGGTGATCCTGACCGACGAAGGAAAAATATGAACTTTATGGATCGCATGACAAAGCCGCAGAGCGCCGCGTTGGCGTTTCTGGTGGCTGGTGCCTTCTGGTTTCTCATGGGGACGATTTATGGTTTGATTTCCGCGATCGACCTGGTGGCGCCCGAGTTATTCAACAATATCCCGTTCCTCGTCTTTGGCCGGTCGCGCCCGGTTCATGTGAACACCGTCGTTTTCGGATTCGTAACCACTACCTTGATCGGAGCGGGGCTCTACTATGTTCCGGCCCTGCTTCGCACGCGGCTTTGGTCGGAAAAACTCGCCTGGGTGAGTTTCGTGCTGTGGAATGCCGCAGTCGCCAGCGCGCCATTCACTTTCTCGTTCGGTTTGAGTCAAGGTCGGGAATATGCGGAATATATCTGGGTCTTCGACGTTTGCATCGAGGCGGCTCTTCTGCTGGGGGGATTGAACATCCTGATGACGGTGGCGAACCGAACCGAAAACCAGTTGTACGTCTCGGTTTGGTATTTCGTGGGGGCCTTTATCTGGACCTGCGGTGTGTATCCGATCGGGAATGTGATGTGGCATCCGGCCACAGGGGCGCTTCCGGGCCTCGTAGATTCCGTTCTCCTGTGGTTTTACGGTCACAATCTGCCCGGACTGGTGCTCACTCCGTTGGCGGTTGGGGCGGCGTTCTTTGTGATCCCCCGCGTCACGCGCACGCCCCTCTATTCCCACACCTTGTCGCTGGTCGGGTTCTGGACGCTGGTGGCGCTCTACACGCATATCGGCGGACATCACCTGCTTCAGGCCCCCATTCCGAACTGGCTGAAATCCATGTCGGTGACTCACTCCATTATGATGACGTTCCCGGTATTCGTGGTGCTGACCAACTTGTGGCTGACGGCGCGAGGGCATGGGAACCGCCTGCTGCATGATCCGGCGGGGCGCTGGGTGATCGTCGGCACGATCTGGTATCTGCTCGTCAGCATTCAGGGCGCCTTGCAATCGACCCCCTTCCTGCAACGGGTGACGCATTTCAATAACTGGACCATCGGGCACGCCCACATCGCGGTTCTCGGCTTTTCGGGTTTCATCGCACTGGGTGCGCTGTGGCATATTCTGCCGCTCGCGGCTCGCAGTCGCCTGTATTCACACCGGCTGGTGAACCTGCAGTTCGGTCTGGTGATGTTCGGATTAACGGGCTTTTTTGTGGTGCTCACCATCGCCGGACTCATCCAGGGGTCGGCCTGGTATAACGGCGAGATGGAATATCGCGTGCTGCCAGAAATTGCGATCTATATGGTTCTTCGCGCCGCGCTCGGAATTTCCATCCTGACGGCGGCGGGGATCGGTTTCTTCAACGTGGTCATGACGCTCCTCAAGAGCGAACCCCCTGAAGGCAAAGGGCCGCAGGAGGATTACGCACTATGAGAATGACTCCCGGATTATTGGTGGTTGGATCCTTGCTGGTCTTCTGGTCGGCCGTATTTATGGCGGTATTTATGCCGGCGGATTCGATGAAAGACCAGCCTCCATCGGACATTTGGCGACCCTGGACCGCCGCGGAGGAGGAGGGGCATCGGCTCTACGTGGCGAATGGCTGCAGTTATTGCCACTCGCTCTTCGTCCGCAATGTGGACTGGGGGCTGGGCGCGGAGCGCATCGCCCAGGCAGGGGACTATTACCGCCAGGAACCGGCGATTTTGGGAACCGAACGAATCGGTCCCGATCTGTCTCAGGAAGGGGGCGAACATCCGGATGACTGGCATTTGGCGCACTTCACGAATCCCCGCAATACGCGACCGCTTTCCTTGATGCCCTCGTGGGAA
>Ga0118677_10014711_pt1 | contig 10985 bp, 13 predicted proteins | sample AliMusrvi5mmetaG_FD_86154 | JGI IMG/M metagenome (GOLD analysis project Ga0118677, IMG submission 86154)
CCCTTGGATCGATTCCTATCTCAAGACCGACCGCAGTGGGCAAAAAGTTTATTGTGGAGACCTCCAACGGCGGCCTGATTCTCTTGGATCCAGCAAGCGGCAAAGAGCTTTGGAACTACATCATCGGCCCAGTCGATGAAACCGTTCGCACTACCACAGGCACAACGTCTGGCGGCGGCGGTGGTTTCGGTGGCGAGCCTGGTGATCGGCTTTTCTGTGGCGGTATACCAGGCGCGGCGGGCGGAGCAACGCTTTAATCAAGTACGGCAGCTTTCGAACTCGTTCCTGTTTGAGTTTCACGATGCGGTGAAGGACCTGCCCGGGGCCACTCCGGTGCGGGAGTTGATTCTGCAGCGGGCACAGCAGTACCTGGACAGCCTGGCGAAGGAGGCCGGCGGCGATAACGATCTGAAGCGCGAGCTGGCGGTGAGCTATCGCAAGGTAGGGGAGGCGCAGGGGCTGTATTTCGAGGCGAATCTGGGCAAGCGGAATGAGGCGCAGGTGAGCTTCAAGAAATCACTGGACCTGTTTGAGGAGCTGGTGCGGAAGCAACCTTATATCCCCAGCCTGCAGGGAGAGCTGGCGATGACGACCTTGCGGTATGCGAGCACGCTCGACGAGAAAGAGGCTTTGGAGCTTGACCGCAAGCTGGCGGCGAGGCTGGAACCGATCGTGAAGCGGCTGCCCAAGATTCAGGGGATGCGGTTCGCGCTGGCCGGCTGCTATTTCGGGGCGGCGGAGAAGCTGGTGACGAACAAGAAGTACGAGGAAGCCCTGGTGGACTACGGGACGGCGAGCGCGATGGTGGATTCGATGGTGAAGGATTTCCCCAATAATCCGGAGTGGCAGGTGTGGGTGTCGCGCGTGGCAAAGCGCAAGGCGGCGGCGGAGATCAACGTGCCGGGCAAGAGCGAGCAGGCCTTTGCCGATTTGAAGAGGGCCTTGGAGGTGGATGAGAAGGCGTTTGCGCGCCAGCCGAACAACCCCAACGCGAAGATGGAGGTGGCGATGGATGTCTCCTATGACGCGACCTTTTCAAGCCGGATGAAGGATTTCGAAAGGGCCGATCGGCAGTACCGGCGGGCGATCACGATGCGGGAAGAGGTGCTGGCCTCGGACCCTCGCAACATGCGGGCGCGGACGCTGCTCATCAGCGACTATACCCGTCTGGCGGGCGTCAACCGGCTCATGAACCGGCCCGCGGAGGCACGCAAGCAACTGGAATCCGCGACGAGGCTCGCGGATTCGATTGCCGATCCGAAGACCGGCCGGGAGGCGAGGGAACTGCTGGCGGAGGAGAAGGCCAAGCAGGCTGGCAAATAAAGGCAACAGTGCCCGTATCCTTTTCGGGCCTGGTGCGAATCCAAAGACGTGCATCCTGAGAAACAGCTCGTCAGGCAGGCCGCCGATGGCGACGAGGCTGCTTTCCGGCGTATGTGGAGTGAGCACCGCGACGCGGTGTATCGCTTCGCCTGCTGGGTAATGCAGGATGCAGACGTTGCCGAAGACGTGGTGCAGGAGTGCTTCCTGGCACTCCTGGCGAAGCCGGACCGCTTCGACCAGCTGCGCAAAGCCTTACGGGAGGTTGATCCGTCAGTTCCTGCAGAGCTGGAATGTGGGTCAGATACTGAATTGCGAGACCCGGTCACTGGCGCGATTTACGGGCTGCAGCCAAGGCCAACAAGCCTGCGGCTATAAGCGCCAAGGAAGCTGGTTCAGGGACAGCCTGGGTGCCTGTGACAGTGTATTGCAACACGTCGCCGCCAAGCGCGTTAAAGCTGGAAGCCGGTGGGAATCCAACATTGATTGACGCGTTTCTGAAGTCAGAGCCGCGGGCAACACCGAAATTGCTGACAATCGACGGACTCCCGGTTGCATTCCAAATAGTTGTGCCGGCCGTCTCCAAGAGGATGGCGAAATAGGTGCCAGCGATCAAGTCCTGAGCGGAAAACAGGGTCTGGCTTCCCGAATATGAGAAGGACTGCCACAGGTCGCCGACGGTTGCCGTAGGGCCGATGTTATTGAGCATCAGATAGACTGTTCCGGTGCAGGAGATACAAGTTACATCGGCACTTAGTGAGACGTTGCTGAAGTCCGAGGGCAAAACAAACGACACCACCCGGGCCTGATTGGTACTGATTGACTGGGTAGAGGTGGTTGTGCCAGTTACACTGAGGAGCGTGGTTGCCGAAAGGTTCGCCGCTGTTGTTGCAAGGAATGCGCTGACAAGTATGAGTTGCAGTTTCTTCTTCATCATAGGCTCCGATTAAGTCCTTAGTGGGCGTTTTAACCCTTGGGCAATGGTCCCACTAAAGTGAAGTGGAGATGGTCGAGGAGTCCGCGGCCATTCTTAGGCGTAAAATTGCGGCCGGCACCCGTATCCTTTGCGGGCCTGGTGCGAACCTAAAGACGTGCATCCTGAGAAACAGCTCGTCACGCAGGCCGCCGATGGCGACGAAGCTGCTTTCCGGCGGATGTGGAGTGAGCATCGCGACGCACTGTATCGCTTCGCCTGCTGGGTAATGCAGGATGCAGCCGTTGCCGAAGATGTGGTGCAGGAGTGCTTCCTGGCAATCCTCGCCAAGCCGGACCGCTTCGACCCGCTGCGCGGCTCACTGCGGATCTTCCTGCTCGGGGTTGCCCGCAATCAGTGCCGAACTCGCTGGCGCAAAGCCTCAAAGGAAGTGGAAATGGTTGAGGAGTCCGCGGCGTATGACCCGCACATTCTGGACGGGCTGGCCGAGCGGGAAGCCGCGGCCATTCTCAACGAGGCTCTGGCGAAGCTGCCTCCGCTGCAGAGGGAGGCGCTCTATCTGTTCGAATACGAGGGGCTGAGCCTGCAGGAGACTGCCGGAATCGGGCGGGTTCCGGTGGGGACAATCAAGGCCCGGCTGCGCCGCGGCCGCGAAGGGCTGAAGCGGCAGTTGGGGTGGCTGGTGAAGGAGGAGTCGAAATGAAATCGGACGAAGAACTGAAAGGCCTGATTCAGGGATGGCAGCCTCCGCCGCAATGCCCGGACTTGAATGACCGGATGCTGGCGCGCTACCGGCGCGGGCGCGGTTGGCGTGCACACTGGAACCGGTTCCGCAATGCGCGGATTTCCATTCCGGTGCCGCTGATCGCTGGTGTGGCCGTCGCGGGTTGTCTGCTCCTTTTCCTGATCCGGCATGCGGAGGATGCGGAGGACAGCATGGCCGGATTTGTGCCGGTGGCTTCGCCAAGCATGACCGTGATCAGCGCGGAGGAGCATCCATGACTTTCCGCTACATCCTGCTGCTTCTGCTGCCTTCGGTTGCGACCGCACAAACAGCGTGCCAGGACCTGCTGATTCGACTCGACCATGCGGTGGTGCAGTTCCAAACGAAGTCCGATATGGGCCGCATCCTCAGGCAGCCGTGCGTGGGGACATTCGCCCAGGGAGACACGATCACGCGCATTATCTACGATAGCTACCAGCAGCCCTTTTTCGGCTACGAGATTCGGATCACGGCCCTGGGCAACGACAGATACAGGGCAGAGATGGGGGCGATCAGGAATTCACGGTTGCGGTCATTTTCCAGTTTTCCCGCACCGGTGACGGTGAGCGCTTACGATTTCCTGGACGTGCCGGTGCTGGAGCAGAAGCGGGCGAGTGCGAGAGAGAGCAACGTCTGGCTCGACTTTATCTATTGGCAGCTGGTTCGATTCGGCCTGCTATCGCCGCCGCCAAAGGGGCCGGAGAGGCCGGGCCGCGTGGTCGACTACCTTTCCATACACGCAAAGGGCAAGCCGAGCATCGCCTTTCCGGCGTTTCGCAACTGGGCGAAGATGCTGCCGGAGGGAACGGCCCTGGCGCTGGACCGCCCGCGCGTGAGGAGAACCTATGACTACAGCGAGAATGCCGTGCGCAGCGAGTTCGGCGTGATCGGGCCGGTGGTGTGGATCTATTGGGAGGGCAACGGCAGGTTTCTTTTTTCCGCGACGCCGCGGGTTGGATATAGGAGGGCGGGGGTGACCGACAACGCGATGCTGCGATTTTCTGTGTATAAGGGCGGAGTGGTGGGCGAAGCGTATGAGATTGGCTTGCGGTCGAGCGTTGTGAGCCAGCCGGGCCCGTGGTGGGTGTGGGTGAAGCATGAACCGGATTTCAAGGTGCCTGCCGGTCCGTGGACGGCGGCGGAGTTGAAGCGGGGCATGCCGGCGATTGGCTTGGAGAAATAATTACAACGGGATGTTGCCGTGCTTTTTGCGCGGCATGGTGTCGACCTTGTTTTCCAGCATGCGCAGGGCTTTGATGACCTTGAAGCGCGTTTCGCGCGGCTCGAAGACGTCGTCGACGAAGCCGCGTTCGGCGGCGATGAAGGGATTGGCGAAGCGGTCTTTGTATTCGGCGATCTTCTGTTCGCGGTCGGGGTCGCGGCGGTAGATGATGTTCACGGCGCCTTCGGCTCCCATGACGGCGATTTCGGCGGTGGGGTAGGCGAAGTTCAGATCCGTGCGCAGGTGCTTCGAACCCATCACGCAGTAGGCGCCGCCATAGGCTTTGCGGGTGATGACGGTGATCTTGGGCACGGTGGCTTCGGCGTAGGCGTAGAGCAGCTTGGCGCCGTGGCGGATGATGCCGCCGAACTCCTGGGCGGTGCCGGGCAGGAAGCCGGGCACGTCTTCAAAGGTCAGGATCGGGATATTGAAGGCATCGCAGAAACGCACGAAGCGCGCGCCTTTCACTGAGCAATCGATATCGAGGCAGCCGGCGAGGTACGCCGGTTGATTGGCGACGATGCCGATGGTGCGGCCGTCCATGTGGGCGAAGCCGACCACGATGTTTTTGGCGTAGTGTTCGTGGACTTCAAAGAAGTCGCCGTCATCCACCACACGATGGATGATGTCCTTGATGTCGTACGGAATGTTCGACTCCGCGGGCACGATGGTATCGAGCGCGGCGTCGGCGCGGTCGATCGGATCATTGGTCGGGCGGCGCGGCGCATCGTCCTGATTGTTCTGCGGAATGAAGCTGAGCAGGCGGCGGATCTGGCGCAGGCATTCGGCATCGTCGACAGCGAGGAAGTGGGCGACGCCGCTGGTGGCGTTGTGGGTCATGGCGCCGCCGAGCTCTTCTTTCGAAACATCTTCATGCGTGACCGTCTTGATCACATCAGGGCCGGTGACAAACATGTAGCTGGTTTTGTCCACCATGAAGATGAAGTCAGTAATGGCGGGCGAGTAGACCGCTCCGCCGGCGCAGGGGCCCATCACGGCGGAGAGCTGCGGAACAACGCCGCTTGAAATGGTGTTGCGGAGAAAGATGTCGGCATAGCCGCCGAGCGACATCACTCCTTCCTGAATGCGCGCGCCGCCGGAATCGTTGAGGCCGATCACCGGTGCGCCGTTCTTCAGGGCGAGGTCCATGATCTTGCAGATTTTCTGAGCGTTGGTTTCAGAGAGAGAACCGCCGAAGACGGTGAAATCCTGCGCGAACACATACACGAGCCGGCCATGCACCAGACCGTAGCCGGTGATGAAGCCGTCGCCATCGACGACCTGCTGGTCCATGCCGAAATCGATGCAGCGGTGGCGGACGAGTTTGTCGAGCTCCTCAAACGAACCTTCGTCGAGCAGCAGATCGATGCGTTCGCGCGCGGAGAGCTTGCCCTCTTTGTGCTGCCGCTCCTGGCGCTCGGGGCCGCCACCTGCGTTGGCCGCGGCGTGACGCCTGCGGACCTCTTCAAACCGGTTCAATGACATGCTTAGTTCACTCGTCTCTCATGGCCCGCCCAAACGCGGGACCTCAGTTCATTCTTGCGGATTTTGCCGGTCGCCGTCTTGGGGAGCGGTCCGAACTCAATGTGCTTGGGGCATTTGAAGTGGGCGATTTTCGAACGGCAGAAGGCGATGATCTCTTCGGCGGTGGCGGAGTGGCCGTCTTTTAAGGTGATAAAGGCCTTGGGCACTTCGCCCCATTTCTCATCGGGCATGGCGACGATGGCGGCTTCGAGCACGGCGGGGTGGTCGTAGATGGTTTTCTCCACTTCAATGGACGAGATGTTTTCGCCGCCGGAGATGACGATGTCTTTGGCGCGGTCGCGCACTTCGAGGTAGCCATCGGGATGCATCACGGCGAGATCGCCGGAGTGAAACCAGCCGCCGCGGAAGGCCTCTGCGGTGGCTTCGGGATTGTTGTAGTAGCCGAGCATGACGTTGTTGCCGCGCATGACGACTTCACCCATGGTTTCACCGTCAGCGGGGACGTCGTGCATGTGCGAGTCGACCACGCGCACGTTGGTGCCGGCGATGATGTAGCCGACTCCCTGGCGCGATTTGCGCTGGGCGCGTTCGGCGATGGGGAGCGCGTCCCATTCCTTCTGCCAGGCGCAGAGGGTGTGCGGGCCGTAAGTTTCGGTGAGGCCGTAGGCGTGGGCGATATCGGCGCCGATCTCACCGGCGGCGCGGATCACGGCGGGCGAGGGCGGGGCACCGGCCATGAGGATCTTCAGGCCATGCTCGAAGCGGATTCCGTTGTTGGCGCAGTATTGGGTGAGTGAGCCGATCACGATGGGCGCGCCGCAGAGGTGCGTGACGCGTTCGCGCTGGATCAGTTCGGCGACGCGGACCGGGTCCACCTGACGGAGCAGGATGTGGCGGCCGCCTGCGCCGGTGACGCCCCAGGTGAAGCACCAGCCGTTGCAGTGGAACATCGGGACGGTCCATAGATAGACGCTCGATTCGTTGAGGCCGTACTCCATGATTTCGCCGAGCGCGTTGAGATAGCCGCCGCGATAGGTGTACATCACGCCCTTGGGGAAGCCGGTGGTGCCGCTGGTGTAGTTGATGCACATCAGGCTCTCTTCGTCTGGCACGTGCGGGTCAGGCATGGGCGACTCGCCGGTTTCGAGGAAGGCTTCGTAGTCGGTAACGGTGAGGCCGTTGAAGGAGAGCGAGAGGCTCGGATCGCGCAGCAGCATGGTGGCGCCGCAGTGGTTGATGATCCAGGTGAGTTCGTGCTCCTGGAGGCGCGTGTTGAGCATCACCAGGACAGCGGCGGCCATGGGGACCGCGAAGTGGACCTCGAGGGCGAGGGGCGTGTTGGGGGCGAGTACGGCTACGCGGTCGCCTTTCTGGACGCCGGCGCGCCTGAGTGCGGAGGCGAGTTTGTGGACGCGCGTGTTGAATTCGGCGTAGGTGAAACGGCGGGCGCCATCGACTACGGCGATCTTATCCCGGTAGACGTAGGCGGAACGTGCGAGCAGGTCCAGCGGACTTAGCGGATTGAGCATTCTTTTGATACTACAACGGCTACGGCTCGGTTACGGGACGCCATGTGCCGTCTTTTTGTTTTTCCCAATCGCGGCCGTTTTTGCTGCGGTAGTTGCCACCGCCTGCGTTGCCTCCGCCGGCTCCTACGGCTTGCTGGGAGAGGAAGACTTTTAGGTATTCGCCTTCGAGTTTGATTTCCTGGCGGGTGCAGGTGGTGAAGCCCAGGTAGAAGTCGGGCTCCAGGACTCGTTCTTTTTTTACGGCTTCGGCGGTTACAGCGAGGAGATAGAGTTTGCAGTCTTGGAGGAGGAAGGCTGTGGGTTTACCTTCCAGGATGGTTTCGAAGATGGTGCCGTTTTTGGGGCGGACTTCTTCTTTGAAGCGGGCGAGGCGTTGGGCGGGGCTGAGGATGGGGAAGAAGTGGAAGTAAGCGGCTGCGCCGGCCAGGAGGATTACGGCGAAGATTACGGCTAGGACGATTAGGAGCTTCAGCATGTGGAGTGTGGTTAATATAGCAGCTTTTGAGTGGGGGCAAACCGGGGACAGACAGCCCTATTCCGGCTGAAATACGCCGAAATAGGGTATCTGTCCGCTCGGTTTGCGCGGGGTCGTGTGGGGCAAACCGGGACAGGCAGCGAAATTCCGGCAAGTGCGGCCGGAAATTCGTGCCAGTCCCTGGTTTGCGCGGGGTGGGATATCCTACACTGATTGATTGGCCTCGGATACTGTTACTCAAGAACAACAACTGCGTGAAAAGCTGCGCAAGATCTATGCGCTGTTTGAAGGCGCAACCACGCTGGGCGAGAAGAACGCCGCGATTGCCGCGATTGAGCGGCTGAAGAAGTCGCTGGCGCAGATTCCGAAATCGGACCCGTTGGTGGAGATGCAGTTCAAGCTGCCTGACCGCTGGCAGCGGCGGCTGTTCATGGCGCTGTGCCGGCGCTATGGGCTGGAACCCTACCGCTACAAGGGGCAGCGGTTCACTTCGGTCACCGTGAAGGCTCCGAAATTGTTTGTGAAAGAGACGCTGTGGCCGGAGTACCTGCAGTTGAGTGAGGCGCTGGATGAGTACCTGAACGAAGCGACCGAGAAGATCATTCGCGAGGAGTTGTTCCGCGGCTCCAGCGAAATGTCGAAATGGGTTTGAACCGGCGGAGCCTGATGCGCTATAAATAAACTCCATGAACCTTCCGCCGTCCGTTGAACAAGGGTTGGAACAATACGTCGAAGCAGCAAAGAGCGCGTTCGGCTCGGAGCTGGTTTCGATTGTCCTTTATGGAAGCGCGGCGGAGGGGCGGCTGCGCGCGAGTTCCGACGTCAACACCATCACTGTTGCCAGATCGTTTTCGAAGGCGGCGACGGAGGCCGTGGCGCCGGCGCTGACGGTGCTGGCGACGGCGATCCGGCTGGAGACGATGTTCGTACTCGAAGCGGAGATCGAACATGCGATGACCGCTTTCCCTGTTAAGTTCGCGGATATCGGGCATCGGCGGCATGTGCTCACCGGTACGGATCCCTTCGCGCATGTCGCGATTCCTCGCGGCGCACTGATCACACGGCTGCGGCAGGTGCTGCTCAATTTCGTGCTGCGCACCAGGCAAGGGTATGCGCTGCGGCTCGACCGCGAAGACAGGCTGGTGGAGCTGGTGGCCGATCTGGCGGGTCCGTTGCGGTCATCGGCGGCGGCGCTGCTGGAGTTGAACGGCACGGAGGTGGCTTCTCCGCGCGAAGCCTTGGATGCATTCACGCGGCAGACGGGCAATGCAAAGTGGTTGGAAGCGGTGGCGATGCTTTCCGCGGCCAGAGAGAACCGGGCTTTGCCTGAGGGAAGGCCGGCCGGCGTGGTGATCTTCGAACTTCTGGAGTTGGGTCATTACATGTTGGAGGCCGCACACCGGTTAGATGCATGAACCCTTTCGATCTGCCAGGCACCTTATTTCTGCCGCTGTATCTGCTGTTCGGCATCGGCGTCACACTGGTTGTGGTTGCTATCCGGAATAGCATGGAGCCCGCGGAGGGGCCGCGTTTGAATCTGTCTGATCCTTATCCGATCGCCTATCTTCGCGGCGGCTCTGGAGAGGTGCTGCGGCTGGCGACGGTTTCACTGGTGGGCGGCAATTTTCTGAAAGTGGAAGACGACAAGATCACGCTGCCGGGCGGGACGGAAAAGAAGGGGACGCATCCGAAGATCGAGGCCGAAGTGCTGCAGTTCTTTTCCTTCTACGATGATCCGAAGCAGTTGTTCGAACGGCAGGCGGCGTTGGCGGTAGCCGAGACTTACAAGCAGCGGTTGACCGACCTCGGCCTGTTGCCGGACGATGCGCTGCGGCAACGCAGAATGATGTTGTTTGGAGCGGCTGTGGCCGTGCTGTGGGGCACGGCGCTTTTCAAGATCGTGCTGGCGCTGGAGCGCGGCAGGCACAACATCGGCTTCCTGATTGTCCTTGCGCTGATCTTTACGCCGGTACTGTACAAGCTGTGCACGCCGAAGCGGACGCAACTTGGCAAAAAGGTGCTGAAGGACCTGAAGACGCTGCTGGCGGGTTCGCTGAAGACGGCCAAGAGCCATAACGGACGGGGTCCGCGCGACGAGACGCTGCTGCTGGCGGCGGTGTTCGGCACGGCGACGGTGGCTGCCCTGGGGTACGGCTGGATCAAGCAGATTTATCCCAAAGCGATGGTGAATCAACTGGGCGTGGAGACTTCGTGCGGCTCGTCGTGCGGGAGTTCTTCCTGCGGGTCGTCCGGTGATAGCGGTGGCGGTTCGTCGTGCAGTTCGTCAAGCTGCGGTGGTGGAGGCGGTTGTGGCGGCTGCGGCAGCTAACGACCGCGTTGGGCTGGGGTGGCGGGCCGAACTGGCGGCGGGCATCTTCGCCAACCTGCACCGCATTGACGCGGTGGAGGTGATCGCCGACGATTATTTCCAGGCACCGGCGGCGAGAATCAGTGCGCTGCAATTGCTCGCGCGGCAGGTTCCTGTGTTGCTGCACGGAGTGGGTATGGGGCTTGCGTCGACGGCGCAGGTTGACCGCAAGCGTCTTGAAGCGATGGCGCGGCTGGCTGGCAAGATTCGCCCTGAATGCTGGACGGAGCACCTGGCTTTCGTGCGCGCGGGTGGGATTGAGATCGGGCATCTGGCCGCGCCTCCTCGGAACGCCAATACCATTCATGGACTTTGTGAAAACATGCGGCTGGCGCGTAGCGTCACGGGAGCGGTGCCAGCGATGGAGAACATCGCGACGCTGCTGGATCCTCCGGGGAGTACGATGACCGAGGCGGAGTGGATTGCGGGGGCGATCGGGCAATCGGGCGCGGAGCTGCTGCTGGATCTGCACAACGTGCATACCAATGCCGTGAATCTGGGGTACGACGCGTATGAGTTTTTGGGGTCTGTGCCGCTGGATATGGTATCGATTATTCATATTGCGGGTGGGCGGTCCATGCGGGGCGGGAGCCAGTTGTTCTGGGGGTAATCGACTAGGCCCGGAGGGTGGAGGGAAGGAATAACCCCCGGGGTTTTTCCTTGGGCGTGCGGGGATTCTTGTCGCTGACATAAGACCCGATCTGGACAGTCTCCCCGAGTTTGTTCACGAAGGTCTCTGTATTATTGATGGGAAACTCTGGGCTCGGCAGAATGGCCCCGCATTTTTTACACCTGATCTGGTCGGGATGCATCGGATCGAATTCCATCCAATCGGATTTCGCTTCATGCGCCGTCATTTTGGGATCCTTGAGCGCGCACGACGGGCACG
>Ga0118677_10014712_pt1 | contig 10984 bp, 7 predicted proteins | sample AliMusrvi5mmetaG_FD_86154 | JGI IMG/M metagenome (GOLD analysis project Ga0118677, IMG submission 86154)
GGCTACACCGGCGACCGCGCTTTCGTCCGGGACGACGACTCGCAAAAAGCTTTCTCCAAGCTTCGCAGTTCGCAGGCCGGCGTGTATGCTTGGCGCTGCTTCCCACAAAGCAACTTCAATCCAAACGGTTGCCCGCCCGGCTACTGCCAGAAATCCGCCGCCACCCAGGCCGCCCTCATCCGCGAGACCGACTTCGCCTTCAAGCAGGCGTTTGCGTTCTGTCCTTACAGCCCGGAAGCCGTTTACCGCTATGTCAATTTCCTTCTCCAATTAGGCCAGAACGAAGAAATGTCCGGCCGGTTTGACTCGGCCATGCGGCACTTTGACGACGCGATCCTGGTCGCCAGCACCTGCAAAAAACTTGATCCCTACAACGAATCAATTTCCAATCTGATCGGATACCTGAAATCCATCAAAGACCAAAGCACCCATCGCGTGCAGGCGGTCAACCAAATCAACCGCATGGAAACCACCGCCCACGCCAACCCCACCAACGTGTCCAATCTACTCGCCCTGGCCGGCACTTATCTGCAAATGCAACAGACCAACCGCGGCGTAGAGTTGCTCGATCAAGCGCTGGCCAGCCCCGGCGTTAAACCCGAGGAAGCCGCGGCCATCGGCTTGGTGAGCGTCGCTCCACGCACCTTGCTGGAAAAAGGCCGCGGCTTCCTCGGCGTCCAACTCGAAGCCGATGCCCAGGGCCTCACGATTCGCGAGGTGGTTCCCGGCGGCGCCGCGGCCAAGTCCGATGTCCAGGCCCATGACCGCGTGCTCGAAGTGGACGGCACCAAGCCCGACTCGATTTTCAATTTCACCAAGCTGATTTCCGCGCACAATGCCGGGGAGAAAGTCAAACTCAAGCTCCAACGCGGCGATGAACTACTCGAAAAGGAAGTCGCGCTGGGCGACCGCGGGACCCTCGCCAACGCCCGCAGCGAGCGCGGCGACGACCAAATGGACTCCATGGGCAGCACCCTCAGCAAGCGCAAGGACGACTTCGCCACCGTCCTGCAATCCGACTTCCCGCTCGACGCCAATCAATGTGGCGGCCCGGTCACCGATCTCGACGGCCACGTCGTCGGCTTGGTCATCGCCCGCGCCGGCCGCGTCGATACCCTCATCCTCCCCAGTGCCACCATCCACGACGTCCTCGCCACCGTGGACTTCGCCAAGGAAGCCGCCGCCACGCGCTGACCGCCCGTGGAGTACGGCAGCCCGCTGCCGCTGTTGGCCACGCAGCCTGCTGCGGTGTGCCGTGGACTGCCGCCAGCCCGCTGCCGCTGTCGACACGCCGGCTGAAGCCGGCGCTCCAATCGCTCAGCTCAGGCTCCGCAAGATCTATCTAACCGAAAACCCCGCGCCGCACACCATGCTATCCGAGGCACCATAATACATTGTTATGGTATCGGAACGCGCCCGGGTTCAGCACCCCTTCCACCGTCAGGCCCGTCTGGCTCGGCGCAGGGTCCGCCGCTCGCAAGATCGGGTTTTGCGGGAATCGTTTTGCTAGATCGGCCATGGCCGTGCCTTTCCTATCGTTGCGCTTGCGCGAGGAAGCTTGTCCAAGCCCATCGATGTCCCGACCCATGGCACAAGCCGCGGTCCCCGCCAAGTCCAAAGTGGCGCAGTCCAAAGTGGCGCGCCCGCAGGTAGTTGGGCTTCCAGCCGCAAGTCATCTCCGGCGCGAAAGCCCGTGAAAGCGTTAAGGAGCCACGGGCTCCTGCCCGCCGTCAAGAGGGGAACGGGCGGCTCGCCCAATACTGTTCGTATAGGCGGCGCTGGAATGGAAAGGAAGAATGGCGGCGGGCAGGATGTCCGCGCCACCGTGGTCCGGGCATCCTGCCCGGAGCCATCAATTGCCAATCAATCTGCTAACCGAACTGTATTGGGCGGCTCGCCCGTTGCCCATGGTGAGCCAATGCGAGGAGGATTTCCGCATTCCATTGACCCCACAGGCAAGACGCAAGAAGACCCCTCTCTGTCTCACCCGCCAGGTTAGATCCGAATTTGGCTCAATCCTTTTGAAATCAGCGTTCATCTGCGGTTCATCTGCGGTTCATTTCTCTTTCACGGGTAATGGATGCTCGCCGCGAGACGCGGCGACCACGGCCTGCGGCGAGACGCCGCAGCCACCGCGCAGTCGCGCGTGCTATCATCGCAGCGCGGCTGGAAGCCGCATCTACTTGCGGCGCAGTTGGCTGGGTTTGGGCAGGACGTTGCCGAGGCGATGCAGGGTTTCGCTGACGGACTGCTCGCGGAGAAACGGCAACAACTCGATGCGGCCGTTGAGCACCACCGGGTGATCCACCAGGCGCGCGCCGCAGCCATGGACCGCGCGGCGCAAAACGTCGCCCGCTCCGGGCGCGCGCACCACCACGTCCCATGCGCGTGGCAGCGTGGCCAGACGCGCGGCCAGCGACGCCTCGGGCTCAATGCCAACCGTTAGGCCGGTCACCCGGTCAAACCACACCCGGGGCTTTCCCAGCGAGATTTCCAAAGAAACGCGGGCGGCCGTCGCGGCCAGCATGACGCGCGCCACATCGCGATCGCTCATGCCCTCGCCGACGCGCAGCACGGCCCGATGGAACGCACAGTAACGAAACTCGTTGCTCTCACAGAACAGAGCGGTGGGATCATGCGGGCGGCCGAATTCCTCCAACCACCACCAGCCATCACTGCCCGCCGCCGCCCGCAATGCGTCGGCATCACCGGGCAATACCCGGACCAGCGAATCTAACATGTTGGCGACGGCCCCGCCCGGCTTCACGCGGTGTTGCGGCAGGCCGGCATCGTGCCATGCACTGAACTGCGCCACGTAGTTCGGCCCGCCGGACTTGGCACCCGGACCAAAGCACGAGCGCTTCCAGCCGCCAAACGGCTGCCGACGCACGATCGCCCCGGTGATGGTGCGACAGATATATGCATTGCCCGCCTCCACCCGCTCACGCCACTCGGCAATTTCCACGTCGTCGAGCGAATGCAAGCCGGCTGTTAGAGCGAACTCCGACTCGTTCTGGATCCGGATCGCGTGGTCCAGCGAGTCGGCGCGGATCAAGCCGAGCACCGGGCCGAAGCATTCGGTGTGGCGATACCATGACTCCGGCCGCACGCCGAGCTTGATGCCGGGCGACCACAGGCACGGGTTGTCGTCGAGCACGCGCGGTTCTAGCAACCACTCCTCGCCCGAATCGAGGGTGGTTAGGGCGCGCAACAAATCGGCGGCCGGCTCACGGATCAGCGGGGTGATGACGGTATCGAACTCCCAGGCCGGGCCGACCTTGAGCGATGCCGCGGCATCGCGCAATTGGCTGCGGAAGGCCGGGCGGTCATAGAGTTCGGCCTCAATGATGGCGAGCGAGGCGGCTGAGCACTTTTGTCCGGCATGCCCGAAGGCCGCGCGCACCAGGTCCCTGACCGCGGCATCCGGATCGGCCGCGGCCGTGATGACCATCGCATTCTTGCCGCTGGTCTCCGCATACAACCGCATCTCCGGCTTCCAATCGACAAACGCCCGCGCGGTCTCGTACGATCCTATTAGAACCACCGCCTCGACCCGCGCATCGGCCACCAGGCTGCGCCCGATGTCGCGGCCGCGGCACGGCACGAACTGCAGCACCTCCTTGGGCACGCCGGCGTCCCACAACATTTGAACCAACGCCCAGGCGGTTAGAATCGTTTCGGTCGCCGGTTTGAAAATCACCGTGTTGCCGGCGGCGAGGGACGCCACCACCCCACCGCATGGGATCGCGAACGGGAAATTCCACGGCGGGGTGACCACCACCGTGCCGCGCGGGATTGCTTCACTCCCGTCATGCCACGCCGTTTCTAACAAGCACGCCGCGGCATAGTTGGCGAAGTCGATCGCCTCGCTGATTTCGCCGTCGGCCTCGGCGACCGATTTGCCACCATCCAGCACCATCGTTGCGATCGCCTCACCGCGGCGCTTGGCAATGACGGCGGCCGCCTCGCGCAGAATGGCGGCGCGTTGCTCGGAGGTGCGTGCGGCCCACCCGGCGCGGGCGGCGACGGCGGCCTGCAAGGCGAGTTCGACTTGCGCGGCACCCGCCAGTGCATGGTGGTAGGCGGTGACTCCCGGTCGCGACGGATCGCGGCCGATGCCCTCGCTTTCGCCGGCGAGGAATTCACCGCCGATCTGCAGCGGCACGACCACTTGCGGCCGCTCGCGCATTTCGTTGACCACCCCGCGGATCCAGCGGACGTTGTGGAGCAAGGCCCAATCGGTGTCCGGCGCATTGTGGAATCCGGAGTGAACGTCGGCTGCAATATGTCTTTCCTGACTGCGGTCTTGTGTGCGCCACGGTCCGGCATGCACCTCGTCCTTGCGCTCACATGCCCGTTGGAAGCGCTTGGCCTGCGCGCTCCACTGCGCATCGCCCGGCTCCATCCCGAACAGGTCATGCAGGAAATTCTCCTCCGAGGTGTTCTCATCGAGCCGTCTAACCAAATAAGCGATCGCGCTGTGAAACTCGGCTTTTCTAACAACCGGCGCGTAGAGCAACAGGCCGCCGGTCGCGGCGTGCACGACCCGCGCCTGCTGGTTGGCCATCCCCTCTAACATTTCAAAGTCCACCCGCCCGGCCACGCCCTCGCGTTCGCACAGCAGCTTGGCGTAGGCAAGGTCGAACAGGTTGTGGCTGGCGACCCCGAGCCGCACCACTGTGGCGTTTTCCGGCCGGCAGCCTTCGTGCAGCATGCGCTTGAAGTTGGCATCCACTTCCTCCTTGCTCGCGTAGGGTGCCAATGGCCAATCGTGGAGGGCGGCATCGACTTTTTCCATCGCCAGGTTGGCCCCCTTGACGATGCGGATCTTGATGCCCGCGCCGCCTCGCGCCACCCGCTGCCGCGCCCACTCGACGAGTTGTCGCTGCACCGGCCATGCGTCTGGCAGATAGGCTTGCAGCACAATCCCCGCTTCCAAACCGAGGAACTCCCCCTCGTCGAGCACCTGGCGGAACGCGTCGCAGGTCATCGGCAAATCCCGGTACTCCTCCATGTCGAGGTTGACGAACTTCGCCGTGCCGTTGCCCCTCGAACCCATCGCGACCCGATAGAGCGTGCGCAGCCGGCCCTTGATCAACTCCACGGTTTCATCATAGCCGACCAGGTGGATCTGGCTGCACACCGCGGAGAGTTTGATAGATAGGTAATCGCAGTCCGGGCTGGCAAGGCGCTGGAGGTTGGCGTCCAGGCGCTTGACCGCCTCGCCCTCGCCCAGGATCGCCTCGCCTAACTGATTGAGGTTCATCCGCATGCCTGCGGCGCGGCGCGCGCGCAGGTGCGGCACCAGCCGCTCGTCCTCGCCCGGCAGGATCACCGCCGCGCTCTGCCGCCGCATCGTCTCGGTGATCACCGGCATCACCAGCCACGGCAGCAACGTCGAGGCGTTCGCGGCCGCCGCCATGCCACAGCGCTCGTGCCACGGCAGATACGCCGGCACGCCGTACTCCCTAACCAAGTCGCGGAAGCGCCGCGCCGAGCGCGTCACGCTCGGCGGCCGGAACACCTGGTCGGCCAGCGCAAAGGTCAGCGCCTTGCCCGCCGGGTCGTTCATCATCCGCGCCAGCGTCTTCCCCTGCCGCCGCTCCGCCGCGGTTTCCTGCGCCTTTGCCGCGCGCAGCCAGGTGGCAGCCAGCGCCACCGCCTGTTGCGCCAGTTGCGCGTCCGTTCCCGTCTCCGCTGTCGTCGTGGTTGTCATAATCATCAATATACGACGCCCGTCTTGGTACCTTGCCACCAAGCTGCCGCTGCACGATGCCGCCGGCAACATCATCGGCTTGGCGTCGATTTCACGCGACCTGTGCAGCCCGCGTGATGAAGACATCGAGTTCGCCGGATTGGCCAAAATCGTCACGCACATCCAGCAGCATCTCGATGAGCCATTGCACCCGGCCGAGTTCGCCCGCATCGCCCATCTGTCGGCCCCGCAGCTCGACCGCCGGATGCGCCGCACGTTCCGCCTCAGCACCGCGCAGTTCATCCGCAAGACCCGCATCGGCCACGCCGCCGACCTGTTCACCCGCAGCAACACCCCGGTGGCCGAAATCGCCCGGTGCTGCGGCTATTCCGAGCAGTCGTCCTTCACCCGCCAATTCCGCACCGCCGTGCGGCATGCCGCCGGCCGCCTACCGCGACGCCACCCGCCGTCCTGCGGGCTCTGCGCCGTGACCGTCCCGCACAGGCGCGGCAAGTTCGTGACGTTTAGCCAACAACTGAAAATAGAAACCACGGATTACACGGATTGCACGGATTGCACGGATTGCACGGATTTTGAAAGAGTTCGGAAATTTGGAACATTCACCTGTTGGGTGAGTCAGGAGTCTGATAGATCTCAGCCGCATTCTCTGTGAAATCCGTTCAAATCCGAAATCCGTGGTTTGCACTGTCGCTTCAACCTTTTCCGGTTTCCATTTTTTGGTCTGAGGACGCAACCCAAACAGGCGGGCTAAAGCCCGCGCTCCATAGCGTGGCACTCACAACCACCTATGGCCTTACCGGCGAACCGGGAAGGCCATGGTGAAAGACTCACAAACGGCGCTGCAAACCGCCGCCGACGCCTCAGGTTAGAGCGTCATGTCCTTGAGCTTCTTGAGCGGGCGCACCTTCACGACCGTGGAGGCGGGCTTGGCTTTGAACATCACTTCCTCCTTGGTGAAGGGATTGATGCCCTTGCGCGCCTTGGTCGCCGGCTTGCGCACCGTGCTGATTTTCAACACGCCGGGCAGGACGAATTCGCCAACTCCGCGCTTGCTCACATGCGCTTCGATGACATCGGTGAGACAGTCCAGAACCGCGCCCACTTGCTTGCGGGTCAGTTCGGTGCATTCGGCTATCTGATCCAGGATTTGAGTCTTGGACAGTCTATCTTTGACGGGGGTTATTTTCTTGGCCACGGCCGAAATTCACCGAAATCCCGCCGATTGTCAAGAAAACCTTAATTTTATTTCAGTCGTTGATGCGGTCCCGGTTTGAACATCCTGAAACCCGCCGACGAACAGTCGTGTCTTAGGGAAACTCACCGCACCCGAGATCCGGAGAGGATGCCCGGATCACTGATAGAGGACCGCAATCTCAACCGGGACGGCTGTGCTCCTGGCTCACCACCCGCCGCCGAGGGCCTTGTAGAGGGAAATGAGATCGGTGGCTAGCGCGAGATTGCTGAGAGTCAGCTCGCTTTCGCTTTGCAACAGCAAGCGCTGGGCATTGAGCACATTGATGAAATCGGTCTGGCCGGCGGTGTAAAGTTTGGTGGAGAGGTCCACCGCGCGGCGGTTGGCGGTCACCGCTTCGACCAGCGACGCACGGCGCTTGTATTCGTTCGACTCGCTGACCATCGCGTCCTCAACCTCCTGCAAGGCGGTCAGCACGGTTTTGCGATAGGTGAGCACGGATTGGTCTCGCAACGCCTGCTGCACGCGGATGTTGGCCTGAATGCTGCCACCTTGGAACAAGGCCCAGTTGAACGACGGACCATAGGAACTCACCCGCGCCGCCGGCGACAGCCAATCGGAGAGTTTGGCGCTTTGTTGGCTCAGCGAACCGTTGAGCGAGAAGTTGGGAAACAGGTCGGCCACGGCCACGCCGATGTTGGCGGTGGCGGCGTGCGCATTGGCCTCGGCGCTGCGAATGTCCGGACGCCGCCGCAACAGGTCGGAGGGAATGCCGGTGGGCACGGAAGCCGAGGCGGTGGGCACCGGCCCGGAAACGGTTAGCATACCTACCAAATCCGCGGGCGGCCGCCCGAGCAGCACGGCAATGGCGTGGGCGGAACTTTTCTCGGCGGTTTCCAAACTTGGGATTTGGGCCTGGGTGCTGGAGACAAGGGCGTCGGAATTGACCACATCGAGATCACTGGCGAAGCCGGCGCCGCGGCGCTCATGGGTGATTTCCGCGCTGTGTTGTTGGGTAAGCAAATTGCGATGCGCCACGACGATCTGGTCCTGGATCGAACGGAGCTGGCAGTATGTTAGGGCGACCTCGGCCGCCATGCTCAAGCGGGTGCCATCGAGGTCGGCGGCGGCGGCGGCCTGGCGGGCGGTGGCGGACTCGAGGTTGCGACGGTTGCCGCCGAACAGATCCAGCTCCCAGGCGGCAGTCAGCGCGCCGTGATAACTCGAGGCACTGCCCGTGCCCGGTCCCGAGCCGCCGACCTGGGATTGCGTTTCGCCGCCCGTGGCATTGAGCCAGGGCCAGAACGGGGCGGCGGCCCCCTGGCGTGCGGCGCGCGCCTGGTTGAGGCGGGACACGGCGATTTTCACATCGAGGTTGGCCGCGAGTGCTTGTTGGACCAGCGAGCTGAGCTTGGCATCGTGGAAGCGGTCCCACCAACTAACCAGCCCGGCGGGATCGGCGGCAGTTGCGGCGGGCTGGCTAGAGCCAAAACTCCAACTGGCCGGAATGACGCTGTTAGGAAGTTTGAAGTCCGGGCCCACCGCGCAACTGGTGAAGCACAGCCCTAGCAAGATATACGGCAATTTGGAGATGATCATAAAAAAGGGGTCATTCATAACGCAACGCTTCGATTGGATCCAGCCGCGAGGCTTTCCAGGCTGGATAGAAACCGAAAATGATACCCACCGAGGCGGACACCAGCACCGAGGCGATGATCGCGCCGAGCGAGGGCAGCGTAGGCCAGTGCAGGATTTTTGAAACCAGATAGGAAGTGCCGCGACCGAGCCCGATGCCCATCGCCCCGCCCGCCAGACATAACATCACCGACTCGGCGAGGAACTGGCGCAGGATGTCGGTGCCGCGTGCGCCCACCGCCATGCGCAGGCCGATTTCCTTGGTGCGCTCGGTCACCGACACGAGCATGATGTTCATGATGCCTACCCCGCCGACCACCAGCGAGATCATCGCCACCACGAGCAACAGCTTGGTCATCAACTTCGTGGTGGAGGTCAGCACATTGGTGATCTCGGCCATGTCGCGGATGTTGAAATCGTCCACATCGGCCTCGGTGATGTGGTGGCGATCGTGCAGCAAGACGGTGATTTCGTCGGTGGCATCCTTGGTTTCCGCGGCGCTGGCGGCCGACACGATGATTTGATCCACGGTGATCATGCGCACGGGCATCGGACTGTTCTTGGTTTGGGTGGCCGAACGGGCGGCAAACAGCCCCTGCGCCGAGCCCGGATAGAGATCGCCGCGCGCGGTGGTGGGGGCGGTACCGGCGGCCGTCGCCGCGGCGGCGGTGTTGGCGGTGCTGGTGCCCGACACCCGGAACTTGATCGTGGTCCACGGCGCAATCAGGATGTCATCCTGGTCGCGGCCCATCATGCTCGCACCCTTTTTGTCGAGCACGCCGACCACCCGCAGCGCGACGTTTTGCAGGCGCAACTCCTGACCCACCGGCTCTTGCCCTTGGAACAACTCGCGGACCACCGTCTGGCCGATCAGGCAGACGCGCGCGGCGTTGCGCACGTCCCGCTCATCGAAGGCCGCGCCCTTGACGACCGGCCAGTCCCGCACGTCGAGAAAATCGGGGGTGGTGCCGTCGATTTCGCCAGGCACCCAGTTTTTATTGCCGGCGATGAGCGGGGCATTGCGGCTGCGCACCACTGCGGCGGTGGCGCGCACCGACGGGCATTCGCGCTGGATCGCATCGCTGTCGCCCGGGGTGAGGGTCATCGTGCTGCCGGCACCGAAGGACACCCCGCCGCTGGCCGCCGCTCCGGGAAAAATCATCAGCGTGTTGGCACCCATGCTGGCAATGGTTTTTTGAATCGATGCCGAAGACCCGTTGCCAATTTCCATCATCGCGATGACCGCGCCGACGCCGATGACAATGCCCAGTGTTGTTAGAGCGGAGCGCAGCACATTGCGCCGCAACGCGGTGAGGGAGGCGGCCAGAATCAACAGCGCCTTCACGAGTGACCTCCCCCGTTGATTTCATCCGCTTCGATCAGGCCGTCGGCCATGCGGATCACCCGTTTGCAACTTGCCGCCACCTTCGGGTCGTGAGTGACGATGAGAATGGTGATGCCATCCTCGTCGTTGAGTTGTTTGAAGAGCGCCAGCACTTCGCGCGTGGTCTGCGTGTCAAGATTGCCGGTGGGCTCGTCGGCTAACAGCAGCGGCGGATGGTTGATCAGGGCGCGGGCCAGCGCCACGCGCTGTTGCTGGCCGCCGGAAAGCTGGGACGGCTGGTGGTCCATCCGGTCGGCCAGGCCCACGCGCTCCAACATGGCTGCGGCGCGCTGTTTTGCTTCCCTTTGTGAGATATGGGTTCCGCCATAAAGCAGGGGCATCATGACCTGACCCAGGGCCTTGGTGCGGGCCAACAGATTGAAGTTCTGGAACACAAAGCCCATCTTGTGGTTGCGCATCAGCGCGCGGGCGTCGTTAGACAAATGGGAAACCTCCTCGCCGTCCAGCGCATAGGTGCCTGCAGTCGGACGGTCGAGGCAGCCCAGGGTGTTCATCAGGGTGCTCTTGCCGGAACCCGAGGCGCCGGTGAGGGCGACCATTTCGCCCTTGGTGATATTGAGCGTGATGCCCTTGAGAACGGGCAGCACGACCTCCCCCAGATAGAAAGTCTTGCGGATGTCGTGCAGTTCGATGAGATTCATGAGATCACTCACAAGCGGGTGCCACGGCCTATTTGCGCCCGCGGCTGGGGAATTTCGGGGCGAAGGGATTGGTCGTTTCGGTGGAGTCCGCGCCGCTGGATTCCCGCAGTTCGGCGATCACCACTTCCACTCCTTCGAGCGTGACGTCGTCGCTGAGTGGCATCACCTCGGTGACCACCCCGTCGCTGATGCCGGTGCGCACCTTGAGCGGCCTGACGCACTTAGGCTGCTTCGCGTCGCGCACCCACAGGACACCGCTGCGGGTCTTCTTCCTGTCCGACGGTTTGCCACCGCCCTTGGGGGCGTCCTTGTTGGCGGACTTTGCGGCGAAAGGATTTTCCGCGCCCGCGGCGAGTTGGTTGTCATCCGGCCGCCAGCGCAACGCCGCGTTGGGC
>Ga0118677_10009979_pt2 | contig 10983 bp, 16 predicted proteins | sample AliMusrvi5mmetaG_FD_86154 | JGI IMG/M metagenome (GOLD analysis project Ga0118677, IMG submission 86154)
GTTCAATATAGCTTAATTAGACCACAAAATCAACGAAAATAATGACATTTTTATTATTTAGGACTTACGCGCTTGATGTCATTCCCGCCCCCGATCAGTTCGAGGGTAAACTCCGGCGGGAATCCAGTCAAGTAATATCTGGATCCCAAATCAATTGCAGATCCCTCGGTTTCACTCGGGACGACTTCGTCGGTTTGGGATGACGCAAAAATAATGAAACGCGTAAGTCCTATTACTAATAAAATCTTGTTCGTATCCGCCTGTCCTCTCTCGTTGTCATCTCAAGCGGCGATAGCCAGTCGAGAGATCTTATGATTCGTAAAAGATTTCTCCGCCCTCGCCAGAAACAGCGAGGAGTCGAAATGACAGCCATCGAGTAACCAGTTATGTATAGTGCCAGCTCAGTCTTGTTTTATCTCTATAAAGTGATATAATTTGATATTCGACTGGCTATGGTAATGACTACAAATTGCCAAATAATCAAGCCAACGATCGAAATAGGGAGGATTACTGTGAAAGGGAAAGTTTATTTTACTAACGAATACCTGAATCAAAAAACCGTCGAGTTGTCCCCATCGGACGGAGACAAAAAGGTTCGGGATATGTTTTCACTTTCAACGCAAGGGGCGCTGGACACCTGCATATTTCTACTCAAAAATGAAAAAGGGGGTACGGTAGACCCGGACGATTTGTTGCCAGAAGAGGGCGACCTGCACCTTAATTTCGTCAAAAACAAGGGGATGGAGCTACCTGAGTTTTGAGCCGGGACAGAAGAATTTCTCTCTCTGATGAATAAGCGCTTTTTCACCTTTGAGACAGAGAAGAACGGGCCCAAAATTATGGCCACGCTAAGCGATGCGGGTTACTCCGCAACTTGTGTAGAGTATCCGGAAAAACTGGTGCCAAATATTCAGGAGCTTGCAAAGCAACATCCTCTCTTTATGGAAAGGTTGCATAATGGCGTTATCGTCATATGCGAAGCCACTACGCCGGAAACTTTCGAGCTGGAGACATGGTGCGAGCAGAACGGAGTTCCTTCCCGGATTGCCACCGTCAAGCCAGATGATGTCGAGGTAGAGGGTTTCTATGTCGAATTACTTCGGAGCCTCCTCTGAGCACATCCGGATTAAACCGAACTTGCCGCATCGAAAATATTTTATTATCGATGCGGTTTTTTATTTAATTTAAAAAATCAGTCCAAATATTTATGGGCTGATTTTTTAGAGAACTTATTTTGATTCGGTTTTTTTGATGGTCTTTTTTGGTTTGGCGGCTGGTTTCTTTTCTGGTGTTTTGAGAATTTTGGGGGCTTTAATATCACTCTGCTTCTCCGCTACTCTGCTGCCCTGCTGCTCAAAAAGCTCCTTGACACTGGCGGAGACCTTGATATCGTCGCCGAGCTTGACTGCGACCGACAATTTGCCGGTATTTAGGATTTTTGGCATATCATTTTTGCTGATGAGTCGCTTGGCATACAGAGTTTTGAAATCGACGGTCTCCCCTGCTTTATAGACGCGGGAAATGGCGTCAAGTGAGATAACGGTGTTTTTTCTTTTGTGGGATTTGAAGCCGGGAAGCTTCGGCAAGCGCATACCGAGTGAAGTTTGTCCGCCCTCAAATCTTTTTGGCAGATCAAAACCGGCCCGTGATTTTTGGCCTTTGTAGCCTCGTCCGGCCGTTTTACCCTGCCCGGCAGAAAGTCCGCGACCGACACGTTTTGCTTTTTTAAATTTAATTGACTGTAATTTCATAATAATTTTTTATTTAATTCTTAACCTCACCTACCCTCTCCTTGTAAAGGAGAGGAACCACTATTTCTTAGCTGTCTTTTTAGCAGCGGGCTTCTTCGCGTTAGCGTCACCCGTAGCTTTAGCGGAGGGTGATTTTTCTTTTTTAACTTTGGGTGATTTGGGCGTTTGGGGAATTTCAGGTGTTTTTGTGTCAGCTTCAACTGCTTTTTCAACCTCTTTCGCAACAGGAGCAATTGGCTTTTTATTCTCGGAATACTTCTTAATTCTCTCAACATATTCTTCGCTGAAGGAAGAAAGGGCTTTTATAGTGGCAAGGATATTATTTAATTTGCTGTTTGAGCCCATCATTTTGGAAATCAAATCGGTGATACCGGCCAGCTCAGCGGCGGCACGGACAGAGCCACCAGCCACGATAGAGGTACCGGATGCGGCCGGCTTGAGCATAACAACAGCTGAGCCATACTTGGCTGTGACTTCGTACGGGATTGTGCCGTCAATAACCGGCACGATTATCATTTTCTTTTTGGCGTGCGAAACCGCTTTTTTGACCGCTTCGGCAACGTCATTGGCCTTGGCCATACCAACACCGATCTTGCCTTTTTTGTTGCCAAGCAAAACAAGAGCGCGGAAGCGAATGCGACGACCGCCTTTGACCGTACGCGAAACACGGCGGACTTCAATAACCCGTTCCTCAAATTCGGATGGTTCGCGTCTTTCGCCTCCTTGGCGTCGTGGACGCATATAATTTTTCTGTAAGCGCTCGCTTGAACCGGCTGGATTTTGGGTGGCAATTTCGTTTGGCATAATGTTTTAGTTAGTGATTAGCGAAGAGTGAAAAGCGAAGAGTGAATTGAATATAATTTCTTTTCGCTGTTTGCTGTTCGCTTTTTGCTTAATTTATATTTTAACGCCGCCTTCACGTAGGCCGTCGGCCAAAGCCGAAACACGGCCATGATAACGGTATGAACCGCGATCAAAAACCGCCATCACAATCTTTTTGCCGATAAGCGTTTTGGCCAATTCCGCGCCGGCTTTTTTGGCCGACTCGACCGGTTTGAGCGATTTTTCGGTTTTTGTTTTGACGGCGGCGATTGTAACTCCGCTGACATCATCAATCGCTTGCGCCAAAATCGCCTTATTCGATCGGAATATGGAAATGCGTGGTTTTAAATTTGTACCTGATATTTTGTTCATAATAATTTTTCAAATTATTCAACTATGGATGGCTAATTTTTCTAATGTCTAATGGCTAATTATTAGATATTCGCTATTAGGACATTCGCTATCCGTTGTTAATTGTTTTATTTGCTTGCCGCTGTCTTGCCCGCTTTGCGTCGGATATGTTCATCCTTGTATCTGATTCCTTTGCCTTTATACGGCTCCGGTGGACGAACATCGCGGACGGTGGCGGCAAATTGACCGACGTGCTCTTTATTTATACCGGAAATGATAATGGAGTTTTTGACAACCTTGACTTCTAGATCCTGGGGGATTTCTTTTTTGACTTCGTGGGAATAGCCCATGTTCAGAAGCAGATTTGCTCCGTCAACAGCGGCGCGATAGCCGGTGCCGGTAAAGATCAGCTCTTTGATGAAACCCTCTTTGACGCCGTGAATGGCGTTGGCCAAGAGACGAGCGATCAGGCCGTGAAGCGAACGGGCGATTTTGCTATCATTGTGTCTTTTTACGACGAGCATATCTTCAATTCGCTCAACTGAAATTTCACGTGGCAGTGTCACTTCCAAGGTTTTCCCATTGCAAGAAGCGGTCGCCAATCCTTCGGCGATTTTTATCTCGACACCTTCTTCAACTTTTACCGGTCTTTTGCCTATCTTGCTCATAATTTCGTTAACTCGTTAATTCGTGATTCGTTAATTAGTAATCTGTAAATTCGGTTGATTCGTAATCCGTATCATTTACCAGATTTCGCAGATCAATTCTCCGCCCAAACCTTTTTTTGTCGCTTCACGCCCAGTGATAACACCTTCGGGGGTTGAAACGATGACCGTGCCCATTCCGCGTAGCGGTTTTGGAATTTCCTTGGATTTGATATATATTCGACGGCCGGCCTTGCTGATTATCCGGATATGGCTAACCGGCTTTGCCGATAATTGCAGGTCTATTACCTTGATATTGCCCTCTTCGCGAACGGAAAAATCAGACAGAAAGCCCTCTCTTTTCAGGATGACCAAAATCGCCTCTTTCATTTTTGAATGAGGAACTGATAATTCACGCTTATTCACGAGCGTGGCATTCTTGATACTGACGATTAGGTTGGCTATCTGGTCCATTTTATATTCCGTTATTTTAAAAATCAATTTATTTTTTTCAACAATGGATGGCTAATTTTCTAATGTCTAATGGCTAATTATTCGCTATTAGGACATTTGCTATCCGTTGATGGTTCGGCCACTACCAGCTTGACTTGCTCACGCCCGGGATTTCACCGCGACTGGCCAGCTCCCGAAAGCAGATGCGGCACATTTGAAACTTCCGCAAGTAAGCGTGTTTTCGTCCGCAAAGCTTGCAACGGTTGATTGTCCGGGACATATATTTCGGCTTCTTCTCCGCTTTTAGGATCATTGAAAGTTTGGCCATATTACTTCTTTCCTTTTTCAAATGGGAAGCCCAGCGCCAGCAAAAGCGCTTTGGCATCATCTGCATTTTTGGCTTTAATATTTAGATAAATACCGAGACCGAAAACTATTGTCACATCTTCGTATTTTACTTCAGGGAAAATGGTGTAATCACGGATACCGATTGAATAATTGCCCTTGTTATCAAAAGCCGATATTTTTAAGCCACGGAAGTCACGAACGCGTGGCAGTGTGATGTTGACAAGTTTATCGATAAAATCATACATCCGATTGCCTCGCAGCGTTACGGTCAGGCCGACCGGTTGACCGATTCTTAGCTTAAACGCGGAGATGGCAATTTTTGAGGTGTTCATCTTGGTTTTTTGACCGGTAATCTTGGTCAGTTCACCTGCAATCTTGGCGATTCCGCCTTTGTCCTCTTTATAATCACCGACACCGGAAGAGATAACGACTTTGGTAATACGCGGAACTTCAAAATTATTCTTAAGGCCAAGCTCGGCTTTAAGTTTCGGCATTATCTCTTTATTAAATTTTACAGCTAATTTTTCCATGAATAGTTTCCTAAAACTCTACTAATTACAAATCTTTTACGTATATACAAATTTAGATTCTTTATCTATTTGTATATTGTAGGGATTTGTAATTTGTAGAAATCTTTTATTTAACTCCGCTTTCGAGGCTTGATGAACATTTTTTACAAATACGGATTTTGGTTTTATCGGTAATTTTATAAGCAATTTTAGTTGGTTTTCCGCAAGACGGGCAGATAATCATAACGTTGGAAGCCTGAATTTTCTGGTTGATATCAATTATGCCACCCTGCGGATTTTTGCGGGAAGGCTTGACTGACTTTTTGGCCGCCGCGATACCTTTGACCACCATTTTATCGATTTCGGGAAAAACGCGCTCTATGAGCCCGGTTTTGCCGCGGTCTTTGCCGGTCAGAATCATCACGTTGTCATTTTTTTTCAATTTCATAAATAGTTCCCGAAACCTCTACTAATTACAAATCTTTTACACATATACAAATTGGGATTCATTATTATTTGTATATTTGTACTAATTTGTAATTTGTAGAATTAATTATAATACCTCTGGCGCTAATGAAATTATCTTCATATATCCTGCGCGTAGCTCGCGGGGAATCGGCCCAAAAATACGGGTACCGCGCGGCTCTTTCGTCTCCGGATTGATAATAACGGCGGCGTTTTCGGAAAAGCTGATGTATGAGCCGTCTTCGCGACGGATTGCCTTACATTGACGGACGATGACTGCTTTGACCACTTCTTTTTTCTTGACCGTGCCGCGTGGCATGGCGGTCTTGACCGATGCGGAAATGATATCGCCGATCTCAGCCGTTCTTTTTTGAGAACGTCCAATAACGGTGATGCATTCAATCACTTTGGCGCCGGTGTTATCGGCTACGACTAATTTTGTGCCTGCTTGTATCATCGTTAAATCTTTTTAACTAATTTATAATGGATATCTTTTGAAAGTGGCCGGGTACTCGTAATTTCGACTTTGTCGCCAACTGCGATTTCCTCACTCTCGTTGTGAACTTTGTATTTTTTTGATACGACAAAGCGTTTTTTGTAAATCGGATGAATTTTGACGCTGTCAACTCTGACCGTTACGGCTTGAGCCATCGCCATTTTGATAACGATACCTGTCAAAACTTTTACTTTTTTTTCGGTCATATTATGCTCGCTTTTCATTGATTAATGTCTGAATCCGCGCTACATCCTTACGTAGCTTATCAACCTGCGAAAAATTGGCCTCTTTGCCGGCCTGAACTTTCAGCGATAAAAGCTGATATTTCTTTTGAGCAGAACCAAGCTCCTTGTCAAGCTCTTCAGCGCTCATCGCTTTAAATTTTTTTAATTCTTCAGGGATCTGAGCCAAGACGATTATCTTTTTTAGCTTTCCATTTTCAGAAAACTCATCAACTATCTCTTCTATCAAACGAGCCATGTTAAAATTCATCTGATGAGGTTCCAAATTTCCTGTGACGAGCATTGAAATATCAAGATAATCATCGATCGTTTGAATCAGTCTTTCGCTGCTTTCCTGTACTACCGTTAAAAATTTATTCTTTTCATCCAGGGAAAGTTGCTCATTTGCAATGATTTCACCAAATCCGATAATCCCGTTCAAAGGGGTTCTGATTTCGTGAGAAATGTTGTTCATGAAAGCCGTTTTTAGTTTATTGCTGGCTTCTGCCTTGATCCGGGCCTCGACGAGTGATTGTTCGATGGTGATTTTTTCCTGCAAATTGGCGAGCATTCCGGTAAAAATCTTAAGCAGAGATATTTCAGAATCTGACCATTTTCGTTTGTCTTTTACAGATTCAAACGTGACAAAACCAAGGCAATTCTTCTGGGAAATCATTGGAATTGTGATGATTGAAAGTATATTGATCGATTCGAGCATAATCCGGATCGGATCACTTTTATCCAGTTTCCGAAGATTATCAACCTTTGTTAGTTCTCCTTTCTGATGGTAAGATGGCCAGTCAGATATCAGACCAAGCGACGCATTTTTATGGGTTGAGATTAAGGATGATACTCCGGAACTACACCACTCATGCGTATTGGTCATGGTTTTATTTTCAAAATCATACCGAAAGATGCGGCATCTTTCCACATCAATATATTCACCTATTTGTCTCAATGAATCATTGATCACATAATCTGTTTCTGATTCTGAAATATAAATAAACCGCGATGCCAGTTGCATCAGAATGTTTTGAAAACCTGACTGGTGTAAAAGATCGTGCTTCATATCATACGATTCTGTTACATCGCGCACGATTGCAAGCACATGATCGCTATCCATCCTGCTTATTCGTGCTTCATAATGCATTAGGGTACCAGGGAAGTCCATTTCATATTGAAATGTATTTAATTTACTGGATTCAAGGCATTTGTGCAGTTTGTCCATGAGTATTTCAGCTTCTTCCCTTGTAAATAAATGGTATAGTGAAGCCCCCACCACCTCCTCCTTATTTAGAAAGAGTTGCTCAGAGTCAGAAATAAAAAAATCAGTTACAATGCCGTGATTATTGATTACCAGAATTAAATCCGGCATTGCGCTTATCACTGCATCCAGTTTTGATGCCGTATAACTTCGCTCACGTTCTGTATTAATAGGTTCAGAGACATCCTTGATAACAATCAGTTCTCCCTGTTTTATTTTTCTTGAATTTTCAAGTTCAAGGCTGCGAATATTGAAATAATTTGTTTTCCCGTTTTCTGTGAGAATTATTTCAAAGGATCCTTTCCACTTATTTTTGATGAAGTCCATCATTTCCGGCCAGCGTCCAAGCAATTCAGGCATGGTTTTTCCAAGATCATTGCCAGTGATCGTCAGTTGTAACCCAACTGTCTGATTATAATCGACTAAACGGTCAGTAAGATCGAATACCAGTACTCCGTCCAAGGTTTTATCAAATAATTCTGAGCGGGCAATCGGTACCAGATCAAAGAGTTTAAACCGGATCAAGGCGATGTAAACGATAATTCCGGTCAGTGTAAAAGTGAAGGAGACGGGATCAATACCAAAAGGAATCAAATGCATTTGATAAGCCAGATATCCCAAAAACGGAAATATGGTTGCCAATAAAAGGAACCAAAGTTGTATCCGGTATATCGGAGCTGCTCCTTTCAGCATCTTGCCCAGAAAGAGAAGTGAAAGCAACATTGAAATTAGCACGTAAAACTGGTGAATGTAATACCAGACTCCTGCATCGAATGAAAAGGAAGGGAATGGTCCATTCAAATTCATCCTCACTTCCGAATAGAAAAAATGGTGATATCCGTTTGTAAAAACCAATACCAGCGTGGTAACCGGAATGGCAAAAAGGATTAGCTTGTTTCGTGTGGTAAGCCATCTGCTTCTTCCTGAAAAATGCAGGGAAAACAGTAAATAGTAAGTTGAAAGGAAAGGAATGCCAAAATATTCAAAACGATAAAACCAGGTAATTTCCTCGAGGGTTTTAAAGGAAATTTCGAAGGTATAAAAGAAAGAATAAATTGCATTGGCCAAAAAAAGGAGTACAACGAATTTTGTTTGGGCCGTGTAATATTTGTGCCACAAAAAAAATCCTAATAGTATCATTATCAGGAAAGAGGAAAAAGAAATCAGCGCGAACGGATTGAAATAGAATGTTGTCACAATTAGATCGGATATGCTTTCAATAAGTTTGTTAAATTACAAAAAAAACAATTCACAAAATTTGACATCAACTATATGCGATTTTTTGTGAAATGTATGAATGCAAAGGCCAAAATGATCCTAATATTAATGATTAAGATCATTAGTTATCTCCATTTGTTTGCTTATTTTTGCACTTTTAAACAGGATAGTTCGAAAATTAAATATTTCATCCATGGAATTACTGAAAAAGATCATTGAAAACGCCGTTAAACTTCAGAATCACATTGTTTTACCAGAAGGGACAGAGATCAGAACACTGAAGGCTACCGAGCAGATTTTGAACTCAAAAATTGCCAAAATCACCCTTCTTGGAAAGAAATCTGTGATTGAATCCATTGCTATGAAGGAGGGGCTCCAAATTTCTGGCGCCCGGATCATCGACCCTGAAACAGATTCAAACCGGCAGAAATATGCCGAAATCATGGTTGAACTGCGTAAAAACAAGGGATTGACTCTTGAAAAGGCTTATGAACTGCTGAATGATCCACTATATTTCTCAGTATTAATGATCAAAGCCGGTGATGCAGACGGCGAGGTGGCCGGAGCGATCAATGCGACTGGTGATGTTTTGCGTCCAGCATTTCAATATGTAAAAACATTGCCCGGTGTTTCTGTAGTTTCTGGTCTATTTTTCATGATCTTTAAAGATAAAAATCTTGGAGACAACGGTATGCTTGTTTTTGCAGATTGTGCTGTGATGCCTGATCCTGATGCTTTGCAGCTCGCTGAAATTGCTGTAACTACAGCTGCATCAGCCAAAGCTATTGCCAATATTGAACCTCGTGTGGCTATGCTTTCGTTTTCCACCAAAGGAAGTGCGCAACATGAACTTGTTGATAAAGTGGTTGAAGCCACAAAGATAGCTGCAAAAATGAACCCTGAATTGCTGATTGACGGGGAAATGCAGCTTGATGCAGCGCTGGTTCCTGAAGTTGGTCAACTGAAAGCACCCGGCAGCAAGGTGGCAGGAAGAGCGAATGTTCTTGTTTTTCCCGGACTTGAATCTGGCAATATTGGTTACAAACTTGTTCAGAGACTTGCCGGAGCCGAAGCAATCGGTCCGGTACTTCAGGGGATGGCTGCTCCGATCAACGATTTGTCGAGGGGATGTTCGGTAAGCGACATAGTCAATATGGTGGCTATCACATCCAATCAGGCAGGGGAGAAAAAGGAAAAAGGATAAAGGAAAAAGGAAAAAGGATAAAGGAAAAAGGATAAAGGATAAAGGATAAAGTAGGGTTAGTATGTAGGCCTGTATTGTGCATTTTATGAAAAAATAGACAAAAAATAAACACTATCAGAGCGTTTTTCCTTCATCCTTTTTACTTCAGTTTTTTACCCGGTAATATAAAGTAACGAAGCAATATAATATAAAAATTGTCATGGAAGATATTATCAGAGAGGCCATTGAGGATTTTGGCCTGAGTAAGAAGCAGCAAAAGCATACCCTGTTTTCGAAAATTGGGATCATCGGTTGCGGGAAAGATGGTCAGAATATTGCAAGAATTGCCAGTGCTTATGGTATTGAGGTAATATTTATAGAACTCTCCCAGGAAAAAATTAAATTCGCTTATGAACAACTTGATAAAACGTTGGACAAGCGCATTGAGAACTGGGGCATGACCAATGGTGAGAAGAAACTGATTCTGTCACGCATCAAGGGAAGTTTGGATTACAAAGATTTGAAGGATTGCGATTTTGTCATTGAGGTGATCAGAGCGGAATCAAGCGCCAGGAAAATTACGGAACGAAAAGAGGTTTTCAAAAAAATCGAAAAAGCGGTGAGCAAGGATTGTATCATAGCCACCAACTCAACCACCATCATCATTACTGAGCTTGCCTCTGAACTGGAACACCGTGAAAGGTGTGTGAGTTTGCATTTTTTTGTACAATCTCCGGATGCTAAAATCTGTGAAGTGGTTAAAGGTCTCTATACTTCTGACGAAGTGTACGAAAGGGTGCTCACCTTTGTCAAGCTTGTCAACAGGCAGGCAATACCAGTTGAAGAATCCGCTGGGCTCATATCTATCCGGCTTTATATGGCTTTGCTCAACGAAGCGTGTGAAGTATTTATGGAAGGGGTCGGAACTCTTGCCAATATCGATACGGTGTGGAAAATTGGATTTGGTATGCGTTTTGGCCCATTTGAACTTGCTGACATTCTGGGTATTGACAAGGTTAACAGATGGATGGAAAACCTTTATTCTGAATTTGGAGATCCGATGTACATGCCTTCACCTGTCATCAAGAAACTGAACAGGGCCAAACGTTATGGGAAACATGTTTGCTGGGGTTTTTACAAATATGATGAAAATGGAAACATCATTGGATCAACACCTTTGGCAACAGATAGAATTTAAAAATTGATAACTGACAGTTGACAATTGAAAAAACAAAAAATATACATAATGTCCCCGATT
>Ga0118677_10014714_pt1 | contig 10983 bp, 11 predicted proteins | sample AliMusrvi5mmetaG_FD_86154 | JGI IMG/M metagenome (GOLD analysis project Ga0118677, IMG submission 86154)
GGCATGGAGTTCCGCCACGACCCCGCCACCGACACCACTCGTCCGGTCAACCTCATCTATCGGCCCGACAGCGCCGCGTTTGCCGGGTTCCCGGACAGCGACTATCCCGCCTATGCCTTCCGGAGCGAGGGCAAGCTGTGGATGACCAGCTACATGCACCCGCACGGCCACCCCTCGCTCGTGCTCTGGCAATATCAGACGAACCACGTCATGCCCGTCGCCGCCGTCGGCTCCGCCTTCGTGCTCCGGCAGGTGCTCGGCGCCCCGCCGCCCGATCGCAAGAATGCCGCCGACGCGCAGAACACCGACGTACTGACCAACCTGGTCCCCGGCTATCAGCCCGACCGGAAGTTCTTTACCTGGACCGACGACAACGCCGACGGGTTCGTGCAGGCGCCCGTGTGGACGTCGCAGGTGCCGGCCACGTGGCATTCGTCGGCGGCGTCGCAGGTGACGCCGGCGCAGAGGTCGGTGCAGGCGCCGGACTCGCAGGCGCCCGTCCCGCAGGACGTCCCGTCGATGGCGCGCGGGTTGGTGCAGGCGCCCGTGTGGATGTCGCAGGTGCCGATCACGTGGCACTCGTCGGCGGCGGCGCAGGCGACGCCGTTGCACTGGTTCGTGCAGGTGCCGGACTCGCACGCGCCCGTTTCGCAGGACGTCCCATCCAGCGCCGGCGGGTTGCTGCAGGCGCCCGTGTGGATGTTGCAGTCGCCGGCGACGTGGCACTCGTCGTCGGCGGTGCAGGTGATGCTGACGCATAGGTCGATGCAGGCGCCGGATTCGCACGCGCCGGTCGCGCAGCGGGTCCCGTCGAGCAGGGCGGGCGTGGAGCAGCCGCCGGCCAGCGCGTCGCACGTCCCGTCCGCGTGGCAGTCGTCCACCGCCTTGCAGGTCACGGGCGTGCCCGCGGCGCACTCCGACCTCGTTTGGCCCGCCACGCAATGGTCGCCTTCGGTGCAGGGGTTGCCGTCCTCGCAGGCGACGTCCACCAGCGGCTGGATCACGCAGCGCCCGTCCACGCAGGTGGCCGGGTTGCATGAGTCCTCGCCCTGCGCGATCAGCCTGCCGCGGCAGTCGTCGTCGACCCGGCAGCAGGACCCGTCGTCGGCCGGGCAGGCGTCGTTGGCGATCGGCAGGTCGCCGGGGGATACGGCCTCGGTCGTGTCGGCGTCCTCGGGAAGGTCCGCGTCAGGGGACTCGTCGGTCCAGCGGGCGTCGTCCGCGGCGTCCGGGGGCACGTCCCGAGGCAGCGTGTCGCCGGCCAGGTCGGGGCCGGTGTCGGGGGCGTCGGCCGGATCCTCGACGTCCTCGGAATGCGCGACGTCGCGGTCGTTGACGACATCGGGAATCTCGACGACGTCGGGCGTGACGAGGTCCTGGAAGGTGTCGGGCAGGTCCTGGGCGTCGTTCCGCGACAGGTCGCTGGTTCCGCTCCCCGACTGGGCGCATGCCCCCAGCCCCGACCCTACGGCCAGCAGCGCCAGCAGCATCAGCGGCGCGAACGGCGCCAACGGCGATGGGGCCTTCCGGGTGGCGTCGTGCTTTCCGGCAGGTGCGCGCCGGGGAATCGTCGGTATCGACGGGGACGTCCAGGGGCGGCTCATGGAGACTCCTGCGGATCGAAGGGGAGAGCCGCCGCTAGGATAGTGCGGCGAGGCCGGTGGGACAATCGAATCTGCGAGCGTTCGCAACGTGCGGGGGCAGGGCCTGGAACCGGGGTTGGCCCGATCGGTCTACCCGGCAGGCACCAGGCGGGCCGGTTCCTCCAGGATGAGCAGTACGGCGGTCGCGCAGTAGACCCGATCCCGCTTCGCGGCGGAGGTCTGTGCCAGGATGCCTGCCTGCTCCAGGCGGTCGACGGCTCGCTGGGCGGTCGTGAACGCCACGCCCAGGCGCTGGCCGACCCGCTTGACGGTCCAGTAGGGGTTTTCGGCCAGCAGGTCGACCAGGGCAAGGGGGGTCCTGGACTGCGCTCCGGCGAGAGCCTTGCGCCACTGGTCCAGCAGTTCGTTGATGCGCTGGGCCCGGCTCATGGCGTCCTCGGCCTGCCGGGCTACGCCGTTGAAGAAGTACTCCAGCCAGGCGGCCCACTCGCCCCGAACGGTCACTGCCTTCAGGTGTTCGTAATAGTCCTGGCGGGTGGCCTCGAAGAAGGCGGACAGGTACAGCAGCGCCGAGGGCAGGACCCCGCGCTCGACCAGGAACAAGGTGATCAGCAGGCGGCCGACACGCCCGTTGCCGTCGAGGAACGGGTGGACGGCCTCGAACTGATAGTGCGCCAGCGCGATCTGGGCCAGCGGAGGCAGCGAGCGGTCCAGCAGGAACTTCTCCCAGGCATCCAGGGCCTGCAGCATCTGGGCCGGGGGCGGCGGCACGTAGCTCGCGTTCGCCAGCGTGCACCCCGCCGGGCCGATCCAGTTCTGGGACCGGCGGAACTCCCCGGGTGTGGCCCGATCCCCGCGGACGCCTTCCATCAGGCGCGCATGGATTTCGCACAGCAGCCGCAGGGACAGCGGCAGCGACTTCAGGCGGTCGATGCCATGCTCCAGCGCGACGACGTAGTTGCCGACCTCCCGCAGGTCGTCGGGGCTGTGTTCCATCACCGCGCCGGCCTCGGCGGCCAGCAGTTCGCCCAGGGTCGCCCGGGTTCCCTCGATGCGGCTGGACAGCACGGCTTCGCGCCGGACGAACGGCCGGAGGAGGATGTGCGGGTTCGGCAGCCGACCTCCCTCGCCGGCCAGGCGGCCGATGGCCCGGTCGGCGTCGGACAGGGCGCGGACCAGCGCCGGGGACCAGTCGACGGCCGGGGGCAGGGGGTCGGGCAGGAAGGCATCGTAGCCCCCGGCGCAGCGCATCGTGCGACCCGGAGAGCGATCGGTCAGGTCCATGGTCGTTCTCTTCACGGGCGAAAACAGCCGAGACTGTTATTAGCATGAATTGAATGAATCGCAAACAACCGGGGCATTCAAGTTGCGTAGGGAGCCCGCTTTGCTTCGTGCCGGTTCCTGGACGTGGTCGTGATTGGCAGCAGGAACAGCCTCCGGCCTGGACCGATGGATCCCCGGCACACGAGTTGAGCAAAGTATCGCACGCGATACATTCGGTGGAGGACGGGGATGGCTCCAACGGTCGTCCGTGATGGCGAGTTCACCTTTCGTGCTGGTCAAGAACGCCGAGCGAATCATCGCCCGGGCCCGCCTTGTCGGTGGGGCGCTGGAGGTGCATTTCGCGGACGGAGCGCACGGAATCCTTCCGCCTGACGTGGTGCAGGGCTGGCACCGCGGTCCGCCCACCGGGCTGGCTATACCCAGTCCCTACGAGGCCGTGCTTCGCTTCGGCCGGTCCACTACCGAAACCTTCCCATGGGACTACCTTCGCGGATGCTGCGACCCCGGTTACGAACGTCGCGTCCGGGCGTCTGCCGACAAGGGCAGGCGGGTGCTCGGCCAGCGCATCCGCGAGTTGCGCCGCGCGCGAGCCGCCACCCAGGCAGACCTGGCCGCGGCAGCCGGGATCGGGCGCGTCACGCTGGCTCGCATCGAGGCAGGCGTCCAGTCCCCGAACCTCGCGACGCTGGAGGCCCTGGCCCGCGCGCTGCAGGTGGAGTTCGCGGAGCTGGTCAGCCCCGATCACTGACCTGCGAGGAACCGCTGGTAGGCCGCGATCGCGGCAGGTCCGTAGACGGCGTTCTGCAGGTACGAACCGAGGTCCCCGGTCGCACCGACGTTCATCACCACCACGGTCGCCCCGGCGGCGAAGTGCCAGCGCAGGTACTCGTAGGCATCCACGGGGGCGTCGACGCCGGGGTCCGTTCCGGCATCCGTTCCCGTGTCCGCGCCTGCGTCTGCCGGCGCGTCGTCCCCGTCGAGCGCGTCGGTGATTCCCCGGTCGGTCGGGCCCGACCCGCCGCCGCACGCGCAGAACGCCACGGCCCCGGCGATGACCACGAACGGCATCCCTTTCATCGGCGGATTCCCACGCAGGAGTGTGCAGGAACAATCATCCACGAAACGGACCCGAGGGCCAAGGTTCACGGCCGTGCGCCGCCCGCCCCATCCCGCGTGCGATGATGGCCCGGGTCGCAGGCGGTCGACGCCGATGGCGTACAATGGCCGGGTCTTCCGGGGTGTCTGGGAGGGCGCGATGTCGATGATCCTGCGGGTCGCCGCGGTCACCGGGGCGTGGCTCCTGGTTGCGTGCGGCGGGGGTTCCGGTCCGGGATCCTCGGCGGCGGACCCCTTCCCGGAGGACGGCCCGGCCGCGGACGTGCAGGGTGATCCGGGCGGGTCACCCGACGATGCGGCGGACCCCGGCGTTCCCTTCGACGCCCCGGACGTCGCGCCCGCCGCGGGCACGCGCCTGTTCCAGAACATGATCTACGCGGGCAGCCCCTGGTTCATCTTCCAGGACCAGTTCGAGCCGTACGTCGATGCCATGGCCGCCGCAGGGATCGACGGCCTGCACGTCATCGGGTTGTGGCGGATGCGCTGCTCGGGGTGCCAGGCCGGCCTGCTGGACGTCGACACCGAGCCCGCGCCGGGCGTCTACGATTTCTCGCCGTACTTCGCCCGCCTCGACTACGCGATCGGGGTCCGGCACATGCCGGTGATCCTGTCGTTCATGTGGGCCGGCCGACTGGAAAGCGACCCGGTGGACCAGGGCCCGGTGCCCACGCTCCCGCCGTTCCTGGGCATCGACGACGTGGCGATGTTCCGGGATGCGTCGGGCCGGGACCTCCCGTACGAAAACGACGGGCGGACCAAGGTCCCGCGGTTCCTGAAGGGCGCCGTCCGTACCGTGATGCTGGACTACGTGTCGGCCGTCGTCCGGCAGTTCCGCGCCCGCTATGGCGACGCCATCCTCTACTACTCGTTCGCCTTCAACACGACCGGCGAGAACGAGTTTTCGGTGCCCGCGCCCGGTCTGTACCTGGACTCGTCGCCCGAGGCCGCGGCCGGCTTCCAGGCCTTCGTGAAGGGCCGCTACCCTTCGCCGGAGGCCGTGTCCACGGCCTGGGGCCGGACGCCGGCGTTCGCGACCTTCGACGAGGTCCGCATCCTCGACGGGAACCCGCCGCCGACCTCCGGCCAGGCCCCGCAGGCCTACCTCGACTTCATGGCGTACCGCGAGGCGGCCCTGGGCGGGTTCCTGCACGACATCCGCGACCGGGTCCACGCCGAGGGCGGACGGGTCATGGCGCAGTTCGGCTCGGTCTGGGACGGGCTCGCCACGGGCCGCGGGACGCTGGGGTTCGGGCCCATGGTCGAGGGCTTCGACCTGGTCGTCGTGGACGACGCGCCGTTCTACGACCACGGCTTCTCGATGGACTACGTGCGGACGAATGCCGACGGTGTCCCGTTCGGAAACGAGGCGGACACGCCGGCCTTCCTGGGCTGCAGGTCCGGCGACCTCGCGAAGTGCCAGGCGGACTTCCCGGCGAACATCGACGCGGACTACGGCAACGTGCGGCTCAACGACCAGATGGCCCAGACGTACAACCGCGGCGGGACCTTCTTCGACATCGCGAACTGGGACCCGTACTACCAAGTGGCCTTCAAGCTGTTCGGTCCGGCCCTGGATTCGACCGTGCTGGCGGTCGCCCAGCCCGTGACCCTGGTCCCGACGCCCACGGCCGTGCAGACCCTGTCGTTGCGCGACCTGTACGTGCACCACGAGGATGCCGCGTACTGGACCGCGGTCCTCGCGACCCACGCCTCGCTGGGGGGGAAGACCGCGCCCATCCGGGTGACGCTGGACCGGGATCTGTAGGAGCCCGTTGCGTCGCCGCCGAGGGAAGAAAACATCCGGTTTGCACGGTTGCCGTGAAAGAAGTAGCCTTCTCCTCAGGGAGGCGACGATGATCGCATCGTTCGGGGACCGCGCGACCGAGGACCTTTACAATGGAATTGCGAGCGCTCGGGCGCGAAGGTTCCCGAAGGAGATCGTAGCCGGGGCGTTGCGGAAGTTGGACATGCTGAACGCAGCGACGTCGCTGCTGGACCTGCGGTCGCCTCCGGGTAACATGCTGGAGGCGCTCCAGGGGGATCTGAAAGGCTTCCACAGTGTCCGAGTGAACAAGCAGTGGAGAGTGGTCTTCCAGTGGGTTGGCAGCGATGCCCAGGAAGTTCGATTGACGGACTACCACTGAGAGGAGGATGCCATGATTCCGAAGAACCGTATTCCGACTCATCCTGGAGAAATCCTTCGGGAAGAGTTCCTTGTTCCGTTGGGAATCACCCAGGTGGCGTTGGCGGCGCATCTTGGCATTCCGGTGCAGCGGGTCAACGAACTGGTTCGTGGCAAGCGTGGGATAACGCCTGACACGGCATGGCTGTTGGCCCAGGCGTTCAAGACGACTCCTGAGTTCTGGGTGAACCTTCAGACCGCGCATGACCTGGCGAAGAATCGCCCGGTGAAGGCCGTGCACCCAATGAAGGTTGCCGTCTAAGACGCATCGACTGCCGACCTCAAGAGGACCCTCGCATCGCATCGAAAGGGAGGGGCCCGCCCGAGCCCGGGTACGCTACACTCCGTCCGTCCGGACGCAGGCACCTTCGAGGAGGCCGGGAATGAAGCGGATCCCGCGTGCGATGATGGCCCTGGCGTGCACGGCACTGGCAGGGACCCTAGCTTGCGGCGCCTCGTCGCGGGCCAACGACCCGGGCGTGCAGGCGCCGGACACCGGGGACGTGCCCACCGAGACCGCCGGCGACGTCCCGGCAGCCGAACTCCCCGCCGCCGAACTCCCCGCCGCCGACGTCCCGCCCGACGTCGTCGCAGCCCCGCTGGTCGTCACGCCCTTCGTGTTCCCCGTGACCGCGGCCGGCCTTGCGCTGGATCACGGCTTCACGGCCACGGGCGGCGTGCCCCCCTACGTGCAGTGGACCGTGATCCGCGGCGACCTGCCGGACGGTCTCGCGCTTGCCCCCGCGACCGGCGCGCTGGCCGGCACGCCGGCGACCGAGGGCCTGCACACGTTCGTGGTCCAGGTGACGGACTCGACCGGCGCCACCGCGGCCGAACTGTTCGGCGTCCGGGTCGGCATGCCCGGGACCGATGGCGACCTGCACCGCCGCGCCACCGCCTTCCAGGACGTGTTCCAGGCGCGCCATGACTGGAACGGCTTCACGTTCACCAACAAGACGCCCGACGACCCGGGAGGGAATTTCCGCCTGGCCTGCCTGGGCGACTCGTCGTTCGCGACCGGCCAGTGCACGATGGCGATGGCGTACCGCGACGCGGTGCTGCGCACCGACGAGTCCCGCGCGCTGGTGAAGAAGATGGTCGCCTCCTGGCGGTTCTTCCAGCGCCTGACCGGCGTGCCGGGCCTGATCGGCCGCAGCTACGGCCGCGTGGACTACCCCTGGGAGGACGGCCACCACTCCACCGGCTTCTGGCCTGACAACCCCGATTCCCGTAACTACCGGGGCGAAGGCGAATTCGACGGGTGGATCTGGGTCGGCGACGTCAGCCGCGACCAGGCCAGCGGGGCGGTGCTGGGCGTGGCCTCGGCGTACGACCTGTCCGACGACCCGTTGACGAAGAAGACCGCCGCGGAATTCCTGGCGGCGCTGGCGGACCACGTCTGGTCGAACAACCTCGATTTCATGGACAAGGACGGCCAGTTGACGAAGTACGGCAACGTGGACGGCGAAAAGCTGGAAGGCTGGCCGGTCCCCAGCGGCCTGAACGCCGCGGCCGCGCTGACCTGGTTCCTGGCCGCCGCCCACGCGGCCGAATCCGAGGGCCTGGACGACGCGGGCCGGTTCCGCGACCACTACCAGGAACTGCTGTCGCGGGGCTACGTCGACATCATCCGCGACCACATGTGGGTGTACGACGGGTACTCGACCATCTACTACAACACCTACATGGCCTACGAGAACCTGTTCCACCTGGCGCGGCTGGAAAACGACCCGGTGCTGGGCCCGCAGGTGAAGGCCGCCTTCCGCGACACGCTGTGGCTGAACACCGACGACTACTCCCCGAACCGCCGGGGCCAGTTGGAGGGCAATCCCGTCAAGACCGCCTGGTACCTGTTCGCGACCGGGGACCGGGACCCTGTCGCGCTGTGGGAGGCCCTCGGCCAGGTCATCGTCTTCCGGGAAGCGCCGCTGAGGGACCACGCCGTCAAGAACAGCGACGACCCCGCGATCCCGAAGAACCCCGACTTCCCGACCGAGGCCATGCGCTACCTGCCCTCGAACCGCCTGCCTCCCGACATGGTGATCTGGCACCGCGACACGTTCCTGCTGGACGGCGGCGAGGACAGTGGCGAGGAGCGCACCGGCTGCGACTACCTGCTGCCGTACTGGATGGGCCGGTACCAAGGGTGGATCGACGCGGGGTGGTAGGCGTTCGTCCAATCCACGCTGGTTCGACAGCCCCTACCTGTCCGGTTGACGCGGCCAAGGCTCTTGGCTATTGTACAAATGTACTTGTTTGCGAGGCAGCCTTGCAGATAGTCATCGATTCATCAGCGATTCTGGCCGTTCTCCTACGGGAGCCACGGCGAGAGGCACTGATTGCCGCCACCTCCTCGGCCGCCTTGCTGACGCCGGCATCGACCCCCTGGGAGATTGGCAATGCCTTGGTCGCTGGCTGGCGAAGGAGGAGGCTGACTCCAGAACAGATGGCGGAGGCTTGGGCGTCCTTCCAGGCGGTCTCCCTCAGGCTCGTCGACGTGGATGTGCCGAAGTCATTGCGCCTGGCGGTGGATCATGGTCTCTACGCGTACGACGCGTACGTTCTGGAGGCGGCGCTCGTAAGACGCGTGCCGCTTCTGACGCTGGACCAGGCGCTTGCTCGAGCCGCCGGGAAGGCAGGCGTCGTGAACCTGGAGGTTTGACGATGAAGACGTTCACCTACTCGGAAGCACGTCAGCAGTTCTCGACGCTGCTGGACGAGGCTCGCAGGGCAGGACAGGTTCAGATCCGCCGGAGGGATGGCCAACTCTTCGTGCTTCAGCCCGCAAGGCAGGAACGCTCACCCTTGGATGTTCCCGGCGTGGACGCTGGTTTGACAGGGGGCGAAAGTCTTTCGTGGCTGCGGGACGAGCGCGACGATTCTGCAACCCGCCTTCTTGGCACGATCGGGCTTGAACCCGACACGGGAAGAAGAACAGCAACGGCCGGCAGGCCCCGATCCACTCGCGATACGCCCGAGGTCCGGTCCCCCAAGGCATCCCGCAAGACGGCCAAACGTACGCAATCACGTTCCTGACGACAAGCGTCACGAGTTCGCGCTGGGCCTGTCGAACGGCATGCGCGTGTGGGCCTGGGTACCTGCGGTGATGGGAACCGACTCTCCGGACCGCCCCGGACCGCCGCGGCCCTTCCCGCCACGACGATCCGGGGCCGCAGTTACGCGGCCTGAGGGCTGAGCACTTCCACCGGCACCGGCTGCGGCTTCCCGCCCCCCGCCGGGTCCGTCACCGCGACCGCGTGCGCCTTCCCCGCCAGCCTCGGGAAGAACGGCCGCGCCGCGGCGGGGTCCTTCAGGCGGACGATCGCCTGGTACCGGGCCATGCTCCAGGCCTGCTGGAACGCGCGGGCCTCGGCGCCCAGGGCCAGCACCGCACTGCGCTCGTTGCTGGCGGCCTGCTTCCAGGCTTCCACCGCCGCCTGGCGAGCGGCCAGCGCATCCGCCAGCCGTTTGGCCATCGGGGCGTTGCCCGGGTCCGTCCCCATGCGCCCGGCCAGCGCCTTCAGCGCCAGCTCGCGATGGGCGACGCTGCCCGTCACCAGCCCCTTCAGGTCCTCGGGGAACAGCGCCCGGTAGGCCGCCGCCCCCTTCACGCCGTTGCTGGCCTCCAGCGCGTGGTGCTGCGCGGCCCGGACGGCATCGCCAGCCTGCGCTGCAACAATCCGCCGCTCTCGATCTTCCTGGAGGACTGCCGGACCAGCCGGCACGACCTGGCCGCGGCCCGGTCGGTGCTCCTGTACACGGACGGCCTGAACGAGGCCCAGACCGCCACGGGGGCCCTCTACCGCGAACACCTGGCCGGGGATTTCGGCGCCGGCGCCGGCCTGGGCCAGTTCCTGGAGGCCTTCCAGGCCCGGGTGGCGGCGCCGGAGGACGACCTGACCCTGGTGCTCCTGCTGAGGGCCGACGGCGAGCCGCTCTGGCGGGAGGACCTGGTGGTGCCGAGCCGGCTGGAGCAGCTGGAGAAGGCCAGCCAGGCCGTGGAGACCCTGCTGGCGGGCTGCCGCGGCCTGGACGCCGGCGGCCGCGGGGAATTCGCCATGGCCGTGCGGGAGGGCCTGCTGAACGCCTACGAGCACGGGTCCCTGGGGATCGACACCGGAGCCAAGCACCGGCTGCTGGACGAGGGGCTCTACTTCGAGCACCTGCTGGAGCTGGAAAGCGCCGTCGAGACGCCCATCGCCCTGTCCGTCGCGCTCCAGGCCGAGGGCGCCAGCCGCCTGCTGCGGGTCACCATCACCGACTCGGGCCCGGGCTTCTGCCAGGACGCTCCGGACTACGGCGGCGAAGACAGCATGCTGCTCCATGGCCGGGGCCTCAAGATGATACGAAAATACTCAGATGCCTGTTTCTTCAGCGAGGAGGGCAACACCCTCACCCTGCTGAAAATCTACCGAGGAGCCAGCGATGCAATTGACCCGAACCAGTCCTACCCAGATCACAATCACCGGGAACATCAAGAGCACCGACGACTACCTGGCCATCCGCGCCATGGCCAGCGAGCTGGTGGCCCAGGGCGCCGCCAGCATCCACCTGGCCATCCTCGATTCCCTCTCCATGCCCTCCTCGGTCATCGGCTTCTTCGTCAAGCTGGTCAACCGCGACAAGATCCCGCTGACCATGGCGATCCACGACCCGCGGCTGCTGGAGCTGCTGGAGGAACTGAGCCTGGACCAGCTGTTCGGGGCGCGGAAGGGCTAGCCCATGCCTGCGGCCCCCCCCGCCCGGGATCCACGCCGGCAGCCGGACTGGTGGCGCGGCGCGGTCCTGTACCAGGTC
>Ga0118677_10014716_pt1 | contig 10982 bp, 14 predicted proteins | sample AliMusrvi5mmetaG_FD_86154 | JGI IMG/M metagenome (GOLD analysis project Ga0118677, IMG submission 86154)
GGTCAAGGAGGCAGATTTAAGCCCTGCTGCAGAAATGTTCGTGAGTTCGAATCTCACTGCTCGCACTTGTTTAAGCATCTTCTAGATTCTTTGACAATCTAAACCTTTCCTTCTTGTTCTACGCATGAATGTAGCCTTGATTCAAACGGATAATCGACCCTATCTCTATTACGTTCAATTAACCCAGCAGGTCAACAAGAAACAATGCAATAAGCTAGGGATTGCGTATGAATTCATTGATTCCTCTTCCTATTCGTTTACCTATATGCAATTTGCAAAGCTCTATGTGGTACGAGAATTTCTGAAACGTAGTACCGCCGACCTCGTTATCCTTCTCGACACCGATGCATGGATTCATAACCCATTATCCCTTAGCGAACTCCTCTATGAACTCCATGATTCCAATCATCATGGTGCATTTTCTCGCGACCTCTATCTCCCCAATAACACCTATATTAATAGCGGGTCATTTATCATCAAGAACAATGTATTTGTTGTCCTTATAGGATGAGAATATCAGCTTATTTTCAGCTTTGGATTTGAATGCTTGTGCCAGCACTAGCAGGCATACAAGTAAAATTTTTGTTTTCATAGAACTTGGATTTTAGTTTATACTTCGGTTTATTCTAATTGCATTATATAACATATGTATTTATTTTCAATAAGATATGCTTGACTACTACTACATTTTTATTGTATAATTTTATTTTTCAATACCTGTTTCTTTACTTATTTCCTTATTTTCCCGCATAGTTTGGAGTTCATTTAACCTTCCCTTCTCATTATCTTTTGTCTCTTTTGATTGTTTTTCTATATCGGTAGATATTTCTTTTTTCTCCTTTTCCTCATTTAACCCCAATTTTTTCTCTTCTGTTTGTATATTCAAAATATAATCCGTTGCCTTCTGTGCCTGTGAACTGGCATGGACAATAAATTTTTTATCATTCCTTAACTTTTCAAGCCAGCCTTGAATATATGCAGCATTGTTTTCGAGTTGTTCAATAGGAATACCTGCAAAAGATTTAAGATAAGAAGCACCCATCTCCGCAGTTAATTCTTCAATAGCATAATCTTCCGAGCGGAAACTTTTACCTTTTATAAGTTCTTTCCTGTTTAATCTTTCACTGTATCCGGTACTGTGAACCAATTCGTGAAATAAAGTACTGTAATAATCTTCGCTTTTATTAAAAGTTTCTATTCTAGGCATATTCACATAATCATCCAATTTATTGTAATATGCCCTTTGCTCTTTATTTCTGATATCAGGTCGTTTCGGCATTTCATTGATGATTTTTTCACAGGTTTCAATTGGATTATTTTTATTTTCAACTACTGGTGGTAATTTCTCTTGAGGAATTCCTTCGCATTGTGAGACATTAAAAACATTGTAATACCGGAGCATTGGAATTTTTTCTTTTTCCTTTGTTTCTTTATTTTCAACTTCAAGCCATTTCCAAAAGATTACTTCCTGTGCTTTTTCTCCCTTTTTTACAGTACCTCCCAGTTCTTTTACCTGCTTAAAAGAAAGAAAGCAGTTTTGCGGATAATTCAACGTAGATAACAGCCAGACATTAATTCCACGATAAGGTTTACCAGAGACTAAATTTTTAGGTAATCCGGCATCAGCCCAAGGTTGTCGCCAAGGAACAACACCTTTTTCAAGATGCTCGATAATACGATTAGTAACGATTGTATAAACGTCAGTTGGTTTATGGGATTGGTGATGATTATTCATTTGAATTGTTAAGGTTATCTTTTGCGACTAATAATTTTTTCTTTAGTTTTCCCCCGTAGTTTACTTAATCCTTTTTCACGAATTAATGATTTATCAAGTTCCTGTAATCTCTCGTCTGTAAAACCCAATCTTTTTAATCGGAATTTTTTATTACTAAAAACAATTCCAGAAATTCTTCCACCCCTGATATATGTTTTCAATCCGCATTCTTTTAAATTTTCAAAGAAATCATTTCTTGAATTTGCTTTTTTATAGCATGTTTTCAACATCCCGATTAATTGTTCTTTATCCGTTGCCCTCCCAGTCCTCAGTTTGTATTGGAATTCTTTCTCGGACAGGAGGGTTTGTTCTTTTGGGGGATTTCCGTGATTTACTATTGACTTACTTAGTTCGGGATATTTTTCAATTTGATACTGCTGTATTTTTTTCTTTAATCCCTGCAAGTTAATTTTTGATAACCGCATGGACTTCCCTGTCTGATATTCAATCCCTGAAGCACAAATATGAAGGTGATAATGTTCCTTGTCAAAATGCGGAACTGCTAAAAACATTCCGTTTATATTACGCTCTTTCACATATTGCCTTGCAATATCCTCGAGCTTGTCTAAAGAAATATTTTTAGCATCATCTTTATGAAAAGAAATAATCTCATGCGTGAGAATAACACTATCAACTCTTTTGTTTTGTCGGTATTCTTCATTTGCCTGATATTGCTTCACCCATTCACTAATACTGTCTCCTTTGAGATTATGCGTTATAGCAAAACTGTATCCCTTTTCATCAAACAACCGATCTTTATCATTTATCATGTAGTTAAGCAATTTTTGAAAAGATGATTTATTTTTATGTGATTTGATTTTTATGATCATATGAATTAAGAATTGCAAGTAATTGTTCTTTAAGTGCCGGTTCTTTCTCAATCCCTTTTATTATTAATTCTTCTATTGTTAATGGCTGTTTCAGTTTCTCATTAATTTCTGATTCCAATTTTTCAATCCGTTTTTCAATGTCTTTAAATTTCTGCTCTTTTCCCCAAAAGTATTTTTCCTTTTGTTTGACAATGGTTTGAATCTCATTTAGACATTGAGAAAGTAATTGCTTCAGTTCCGCTAACTGCAACCTGTCGGGGACAATAAATGTTTTGTTCGTATAGGCTAAAGCAGATGCACGAAGAAAAGCAGTGATTGTCATTTTATGTTGTTTCGCAGCCGAAGAAATCCTAAAGTAATCGCCATTACTCTTAGAAAGCCAGACATTTAATTCGGGTTTATTAATCCTCTGCTTCCTTCTGTAATTAAGGATGTACTGCTTCCTGTAAGCACATTTAGCTTTCTTGATTTCATCTTCAGTGCCATTTTCAAGCACGCCGATGGAATCAAGATATTCCCATATTTTCCCTTTATGTTTTTTTTCATTACTCATTCACTTTTTTATCTGAAACATTCAGTGGTAATATCGAAACACTTTCTGGCAACTCGCCATTTTCAATTTCAGGCACCGGAATATTACTGTAATTACGAAAGGTTGTATTTTTATAATAAGGTCTTAGTTTTGCTAAAATCGGAGGATGATGTCCGCAGATCAGTAAGGCTCTTTTAACATTCATGGTGCGTATTTCGTCATTAGTCATTAAAGACCTGATTACAGTTCTTTTTTTGTCATCTTCAAATTGATATTTACCAAGTGTCTGTTCTAATTCTTTAGCTGTTTCAAGGGAAGTGCCTGTAAAATACATTTTAGCGAAACAGTTGGCTTTAATGCCGTCTGCATCATATTTTCCGTAGTGATGTAAAAGCTGATTGAAATCCTGAACCAACAACATAATACCTGAACGGTGTTTGCGGACATTGGCAACTGCCAAAGGCAATGTGGGGAGATTAAGCGATGAAGCCTCGTCTACAAGCAAGAATATATCTTTTTCTTCTTTTTTTGGAAAGCAACCCAGCAGAAAAGAAAAGAACTGCTCAAAAAATATAGATGTTAGCACGCTGTAATATTTTTGATCGGCAACAGAATTTTGAATAAATAATGCTGTCGGCTTATTCCTGAATTCAAGAAAATCAAGATTATCAAAAGAAGTAACTCTCGCCACCGAATCATCATTGAATATCTGTAATGAAGCCTTACAGGTGGCTATTATGCCGGATACTACCTTATCATCATAGCTAATAAATGATTTGTATTCAGAGAATAATACTTCATCTGCAAACTCACTAAATAGAGCATCTACGCTCTCAGGGCTTCCACCAAGTCTGTTAAGCAACTGGCGGACATTATAAAGATTTTGATATTCATTACCCTGTTTTTTAAGGATACTGATTAGCATTGCCAATAAACTAACACCTTGCGTATTCCAAAACGGATCATTTTTTTTGCCTCCTAAAGCCGTTTCCACAAGCATGGAAGCCACTTTCTGAATTTCGGTAGAAGTATTCGCTCTGGTAAGCGGGTTGTACCCTGATGAGCTTTGCGGATTAGTAAAATTCAAGACTTTGATTTCATATCCTTTTTGTTTTAAAAATCCGGAGGTTTTGGTAAAAAGTTCTCCTGACGGATCATGAACAATAAAACTGCCACGCATTTTAAAAAGTGACGGAATCAGCACTACGCTTGACTTCCCTACCCCTGTTCCACCAACTATTAAAGCATTCTGATAAGAATCTTTGCACGTTAAACTTTTCTTACCTGTTAAACAAAAGCCGTAATTATATCTTGAAAGTAAGATTCCCTGTGAGGCAAATTCTGCATTGTATTCCTTTTTCTTATTGGAAAAGCCAAGTTCAATTGCCTCAAAGAAAAACTTGAGAATTCCTTCAAGTAATTCAAAGACTAATTTAAAAAGTTGAGTAATTATTTCCATAACGTGTTTATTTTAAATTAACTGATAATTTTTTTCAGATACGTGTTTAATTGATGAAGAACCACCTCAACCAAGCTTAACGATCCCCAGAGAAGAATAATAAATAACTTAAATACAAACTTTAAAATCCATTTAATGAATTTTATTAATATCTTCCTGATTTTCATCTATTTATTTTCACTTTATAAACTTTTTCTTTAATTCAAATTTGCCGATATTTCTACAGTTGCTCCTTTACTTTCAAACAGGTTTTTATAGAATCCCGATACTACTTGAAACTGTTCGTCCTCTGCCGTTCCATTAGGCTGAAAGATGATATTGATATTAATTCCCTGAAGGCTTGCCAGTGGTAACTGCGAATCAAAATACTTCTTAATCAAATCGGGATGTGTTGTAAGTAAATTGAATTTCTCTTTATCATAAAAAGACATTTCAGTTGTATTCTCCATGAGATCACTGTATATAAGCAATATTTTTTTACTCAATTTACTTTTGCTTAATTTGTTTAACTCGCTGGCAATAGGAAAATATACTGAGGAATTGTTTTTCCCGATAGTTTCTTTTTCTACATCATTTAAAATTCTGGACATTTCCGCATAGTACGTTTTAACTTTCTTTTCTCTATCGAATTCATTACCCATCCATTGATTTTCCGTAATGATATTTGCTTCGAATGTTTGATTATAGCTTACATCGGAAATATCTATAAATCGAAACTTCGCTCCATTCCATTGTGAATTACTCAAATCAAATAATCTGGCAATATCATCGGATTTAGGTTGAGAAAGTTGGATGTCCGTAATATCCCGAACAACCACTACTTCAGTTTCTGAAGTGTTGTTTGCAGTACTGGTAATAATAACCGTTCTGACAATTATTATTATAATTATTGAGATGATTGTAATTATTATTTTCATAGCTTTTCGGTATTAGAAATTATTACTGTATAATTGAAATCGTTTATATCCGGATCGGGAAGTATTTCCTGAAAACAATCTGGAGTGCCATCACTACGGAATGTCAGGTTTGTTGTTTTGAATATTCCTACAGCTTCCCAATACATTTTACGGATTCTGTCTGCTGCATAATTTGCATGATGAGCAATGCGGATGCGAAGTTTTGTTCTCTCCATTATAATCGCCCTGATTTGTTCTCTTTCTTTTTTCAATCGTTCTATTTCCTTATTTCGTTTTTTTATAGCGTAGTATAGTTTAAGCTGTATCAGGTTCTGCTTAATTTCTGACCAGAGAGGCATAATAAAAAATGAAAGCAAGGTAGAGACGATGAAAAAGAAAAGATTAATGATCACAAAGAAAAATGGATTGATATGTACATTATGGGCTGCAAGATAATCTGACCTTAATATGGCAAGACCTATAAAGAGTCCTATTACAAAGATAAGTGATACAGATATTACTAATAGTCTTTGTAATTTGTTCTTTGCTACTTTATACATCAAAGGTGCAATATGCGAAGCAAAAAAAACTGCAAAGGAAATACAGATAGAAAGAATTAATGCAAAAAGCATACTTTCTGCTGTAACCTGCAGCGCTTTTGTGTTAAAGAGGATTTCGCCTACTGTGATGATGAGTGTTGCCAGAACAGCGAATAAAACTCTTAGCGGAATACTGTTTGGATTAAAGTCATGTATTTCATATTGATCATTGTTATTTTGAGATTCTTTATTTTTAATTTCAGTATCTATAATTTCATCTTTTTTTCTGTAAAAATCAGCATCCGTTTTAGCTTCTGGAAAATGGGCTGCAGGCTGGAGGTAATGAAATACATCAGCAGCCAGTTTTTCATAGCCGGCTTTAATTTCGCCTATGTAGTTAGCAATACTATCGCCATCAAGAGCGGGAAGATTACGCTTGGCAAAATGCTTGGCATTTTTACGAGCCTGATCTTTGAGTTCAGTATCTTTAATTTGCATCATTTTTTCCAAAACAGGATCAATGATGTTTCCAGTTGAAATTGCAATTGCTTTTGTTTTCATAGGTTTAAAGTTTTAATGATTAATAAATTATCTGTTAATTAATTTTGTTTCTAATCTAATTTTCCATCGGCGTAAGCCTTTGAGAGCTTCATCTCTCTTTTTAAATTCATCGGCTTGTACTTCCATTTCTTCTGTTAAAGATTTTTCTGCAAGTTCTTTTGCATATCTTTCAAAATTGTTTTCAATGTCAATAAAATCAACTGTAGGAGAAAATATTTCTTCTCCCTGATTGTTTGTGGAGATGTACATTACAGAGCCTGTTTTATCGTCTATATCTGAATGAATTTTCCCAATAGGCTCTGCGGTATTATCCGGCAGAACCCTGCTTACTACAATAGCGTTAGTAATTGAATCAGGCTTGCTGAATTTGATGAGCATTCTATCTTTCCGAAAATTTTTCATGATTTTATTTTTTTACATATCTATTTCCAGTTCCTGTTCTTGTTCTCTTTCATCGCCTTGCTCCCTTATACTTTCCAACTCAGCTTCCCTACTTGATTTTTCAGTGTCCATTGGTTCTTCTTGAATTGGCTTTTCGGAATTTGATTCTGCTGTTTCCTGCTCTGGTACATTTCCTTTTAAGTTGTTCTGTTCTTTACCTTGCTCTACATCCTTATATTTTTCAGTATTCTTAGCGTCTTGTTCCTTTTCGATTCTAGTATTTTGAGCTTTTTCATTCGGTTTGTTTTGTGTTACATTTTTTGTTTTATCCTTTGTGAATTTTTTCTCACGAATGTTTTTTACTGCACTGGCTCTTTCTGCTTTTTGTAAGGAGTTCACAGGTTTTTCAGGTTGTTTCATTTTTTTTAATTGAGCCATTTTCGACATATCTGCGAGATTTTTACCATGCTCAATAAAACCTTTCTTCAAAGCATACAAATCAGTGATATTGGCAAAGACTTGGTTCCCTTCAAAATCTTTTGCATAATACTTTGGTTTTTTTGTTTCTTTATCATACTGGCGATAAATACGCCCGATGATAATTCTTTTGTGGTCTTGAGTTTGAACAACAGTCATGAAGTGTTGACCTGGTTCTGAAGAACTGTATTCAATAAATACAGTTTTACTTTTTTGTGTTTCCATAATTTTAAAATTTAATTATTAATAATTTGTTTAAGATCATCTTTCTAATGCATTTTCTTTGTGTTTTTGTACTTCCCTAATCTGTTTTATTTCTTCAACTTTTTTATCGTTTTCTGTTAAATCAAACTCCGGAAAAATATCTTGATTACTTGCTACTCGGGCAATCACTGATTTATTTATATAATGGTCGTTCAGAATTTTTTGAGTAGAATGCCCTGTGACCAGATGAGAATTATCCCCAAGAACAATCTGCATTTTTGTAGCGAAAGTTTTTCTCAAGTGTCGGAATGAAATGTCGCTTGGAAGCCCTGCAATCTTTGCATAATGAGTAAATGATTTGCTGATAACATCCATGAGAGTTTTTCTTTTTAATAAACTATCAGGCGCAAGTATATATTTGTCAGTGCCTCGATTTTCCTCATAGCCCATTTCAAATAATAAATTCCTAAGCTGTGGCGTAACTGGTACTGGTGTGATTTTGATATCTCCAGTTTCTTCGGCATTCATGATCCTGTTTCGTTTCAGGTTGTTAGAAGCAATTACGATTGGCTGTCCATTTTTATCTTCCTCAACATCACTAAAACGCATAGATACAAGTTCTTCTCTGCGTACTCCAGTTAGAAGTTCCAGTTTAATAGAGTTTTTTGTAAATGGGTAGAAATGGTTTTTCTTTTCTCCTGTAGATAAAACTTGTATTCCTTGTTCCGGTAAAATTGCATCAAGCAATTTTTTAAACTCTTCTATCTCTATTGTTTTTATATCGGTTACTGCTATCCTTTTTTGTACAGAATTGAAAGGATTTTTAATATCAAATCCCTCATACCTGTTCAAATAATTGAATAATGAGCTCATATGGCTCATATAGCGATTATAAGTTCTGTTGCTGTAATGCTTATTTTTCAGTAAAAAATCGTGATAAAAACCTACCATTTCTTGATTAGTAAATTCAGTAATGTCTAATTTCTTTGGGTCAAATCCATTTTTCTTAATAGCTTGCCCAAACAAAACCATGCTTTTTTCAACATCCCATATATGGTGTCGAGTTCTTACTTTTATTGTATGGGCAGGTCCACGTTTGCCGGACAAATGGGCTAAATACAACGTCATTGCTTCTACTAATGTTAATTTCAGCTTAGTCTCTGTACTATTGTTTTTGCTTTCAAATACCCTTACTTCAGTTTCATTTTTTATTTCAGCCATTTTAAGTATGGCTTCCCTCCTGGCTTGTTCAAGGACTCTTGTTTTAAGCTTAATTGCTATTCTTTCTTTGCTTCCCTTTTTATACCCTGAAACCCTGAATGAATGAGCCCAACCATTCTTGCATTTTTTTAATGGAACACCATCCTTGTGGCAAGTCTCACTGACATCAGTGCGACAAACCGAACACCATGTTTTTAAACCGGTGGTCTTTTTTGAAGGTGGTATGTAAAGTGGCTTTTCCATTCGTGCGATTATAGCTCTGTCATTTTATTAAGCAAGTCTGTATAAATTGTTTTTTCCTGATCACCTAGTTTATATTTCGCGGAAACATTCTTAATGGTTTTATTCCTGCCTACAATGTTTTGAATCATATTTTCAAATTCATCCTTATGAACAAAATATTTCTTGCCCAGCTTTATGATTGAAATACCTTTCTCTGTGAGCCAGTTTTTTATGCTCCTTTGATCTTCATACAGAAGGTATTGTTCGTTGATATGGTCGATGGATAAAAGTTCCATAATAACTCAATTATTTTTTAGTGCGTTTTGTTTTACTTTTTTTAGATTTCTTTTTATTTGAAAAAGTATCTTTCATAAGTTTATTTAGATCAAGATGCCTTTCACTGCTTATCTTATTAAATTTTATTGGATCAAGTTTTTTCATTGTTTGAATTTTTTAATGAATAATTTTTAGCTTACATTAAATCATTTCTGAAAACCGAGTATTTTAATATGTCCTATTGATGTTGCATGCATAATATTATCTATATTCGATGAAATCCTTAATGCTATCAATACTTACTAATGATTTAAAGGCAACTTCTTTTAATAAAAAAGAAGTGTGCTTTATGGAATGAGAGCTTATTATTTTTTCTAATTTATTTTGTCTAACAAGACTTTTAATGGTTCGACAATAATCGCCATCATCCGCAACAATAACAGCCTTGCGATATTCCGTCTTGTAATCCATTACATAAGAAGTTAGGTCAGCATCAATATTACCACCATCGATTTTTCCATTTTTTAATCTGATTACTTTACGAAACTCTAATTCGAATCCGGCATCTTTTAAACACTGATAAAGGCAAAAATTTTCTTTTATGTAACCCATAAAAACAACAGCTTTTGTTACATCATATTTATCTTTAAGATATTGTCTGAATAATTTCCAATTAATTTTCCACCCCTGTATCTTAACTTCCTTATATAGATTTTGTATATCGAGAAATGCCCAATTTTTTTCAGGTTCAGGAATATTAAAATTGATCTCTTTGTGTCTTCTAGTCGTTCCTAAAATATCAGACTTGGCCTTCCAAGTCACTTCGTGCTTACCTTCAGAATTCGATCGAATCCTAAGGAACCAAGGATCCTCGCCTTCTTTAATGCCTTTTATGCGATACCAATCAACGATAAGTCTCGTGTCTTGCAACTTTTCCGCGCCGAGAAAAATAAGTTTCTTTTTGATTTCATCAGGATCTATATCAAGCACTTTTGTTTCAATTTCATGAGCCATAAAATAATATTACAGTAATGAACCAAAAATTACGAGTTGGCTACAATGACCATTGTCTCGTATTCACGCAAAAATAAAGTCTCGGATTCTGGGTTGATCTGTCCAAACTGATCATGAGTACCATCTTCGTGGTGTGCAATGGTCTTATATGGCAAAACATTGAGTTCCTCGCCAATTTCTTTTGAATTCTTACTATAAAACAACTGACCCAAAACATTAACTCCCGCAGAATCAGCTGCGATAATTTTACCTGATAACATATTAGCGATATTTGGATATTTTCTGAGTGCTTCCATGAGCCTTACGGTCTTTCCTCCATGAAGATAGATCACATCTGCCCAAGCGCAGTCCTCAACAAAAGTTTCTGGCGATGCGATTCGCAGATCCAACTTTTTATTGCCTTTGTTTTTATTCAACTCTTCCGTATCTTGCTCGGTTCGAAGTTGAACTTTTTCTGCTGACGCAGCAAAATAAACAAGTAACATCTTTATTTCATCAGGAGTGTCTTTCATCATCTCCTGAAAAAAATCATCATCTTGTTGCTTTATTCCAGCGGTAAATCCTCCATGTAATATATATTTTGTTTTCATTTATTT
>Ga0118677_10014719_pt1 | contig 10978 bp, 9 predicted proteins | sample AliMusrvi5mmetaG_FD_86154 | JGI IMG/M metagenome (GOLD analysis project Ga0118677, IMG submission 86154)
CGGTCCGGAGGGGGATAGGGGGTCTAAAAGTATTCGACTTCGATCTGCTAGACCGTGATGGAGTGGCGCTCGCACCGCCACAAAATGAAACTTTTTTCGGAAATGCCGCCGCAGATTCTCCGCGCTTCCATCACGCCGCAGAGTGCGGCGCGCAAGGCCGCAAGCCGCCCTGTGGGGCGCTCACGGAGGCAGCGGCGGCGGCGCGGGTGGCCTGGAATGCAGTAGGGGACATGAGGCGACTTGCACTACGCGCGCCGGTCTGCAAGGCGGTATCAAAAGGGCCTGTTTCGGGCACCAAAACGGCACTAGCGGGAACGCGCAAAGGGCCTCCCGGTAGACCAAATCCCGCTCGATTTGCCGCATGGCTCAATCCCGACCCTTCATTTAAAGGACTTAGAGGCAAGCCCAAGATTCTCTTCCCATCAAACCGGGGGAGTAAGCGCCAGAAACTTCCGCAAAATGGGGAAAAATCAGGCAAATCGGCCGAAAATGGGCCGGATTCACATCGCACCGCAGAACACAGCGCAGCGGTCACCATTGCCCCGCTGGTGCGCTCTTGCCGCTTGCACCAGCGCCGCGCGTCTCTTGCCGCGCCTGGTGGCATCCCGGCAAACACTCCCCAAACCCGCCGCGCTCTGCAAGAATGGACCTTCACCCCGAGAGTTACCCGCCCATGCCGTTATCGCTCGCTGAATTCGTCACCCGCTGGAAAACCTGCACTCTGACAGAGCGCTCCGCCTCGCAATCGCATTTCATTGACCTCTGCGAAGTGCTTCACCAGCCCCACCCCGCTGCCGCAGACCAGACCGGGGATGCATTCACCTTTGAGAAGCACGTCTCCACCGCAGAGGGCGGCAAGGGCTTTGCCGATGTGTGGAAACGCGGCCACTTCGCTTGGGAGTACAAGGGCAGAGACAGGGACCTCCGCGCCGCCTATCTGCAATTGGAAAAGTACCGTGAAGACCTGGAGAATCCGCCCTTGCTGGTGGTCTGTGACCTTGAGCGCTTCGAGGTTCATACCAACTTCACAGGAACCCGCCCGCACGTCTACCGCTTCACGCTTGACGATCTGCTCACGAACGCGGCCACGGCCTCTTGCGCTTTGCCTCCGTTGGAAGTCCTGAAAGACACCTTTACCGAGCCGGAACAACTCCGCCCCGAGCGCGCCGCCGCCCGCGTCACAGAATCGGCGGCGGCGGAGTTTGCCAAGCTCGCCACCAGTCTTGAGCAACGCGGCCACGAACCTGAGGCCGTTGCGCATTTCCTCATGCGCCTGCTTTTCTGCCTCTTTGCCGATAGCATCGGCCTTTTGCCGGACCATCTTTTCCGCCAGATGATTGAGTTGGACAGAGCCAAGCCCATCAGCTTTACCCGCAAACTCCGCCAGCTTTTCGCAGCCATGTCCACCAGAGACAATAACTTTGGCATCCATGAGATTCACTGGTTTAACGGCGGCCTCTTTGCCGATGATTCCGTCTTCGATCTGACCTCCCCGGATATGGGCACCTTGCGCGCCGCCGCCGCCCTGGATTGGTCAACCATTGAACCCGCCATTTTCGGAACCCTCTTTGAGCGCAGCTTGGACCCTGGCAAGCGCTCCCAACTCGGAGCGCACTACACCAGCAAGCAAGACATTCTGCTCATTGTTGAGCCGGTCGTTATAGAGCCGCTGCAAGCCCGCTGGCAAGCGGTCAAGGCGGAGGCCCTGGCGCTTGTAGACTCCTCAGCCAAGCTCCCCAAGGGAGCGGCATACAACAAGCTACGAGCGCAGATGCAAGACAAGCTCTATGCGTGGCTCAAGGAACTCTCCGCCGTGCGCATCCTTGACCCCGCCTGTGGCAGCGGCAATTTCCTTTACCTTGCCTTGCGCCGGATGCTTGACCTGTGGCGAGAAGTCTATCTCTTCAGCGCAGAGCACGGCCTTCCTACCGTCTTGCCGCATCAGGTTCACCCATCGCAGCTCTACGGCCTTGAAACGAACGTCTACGCGCACGAGCTGGCCTCTGTGGTGGTTTGGATAGGCTACCTGCAATGGTTGAATGACAACGGCATCGGATGGCCTACAGAACCGATTCTCCGCAAGCTCGATAACATCCAACACCGGGACGCGATTCTGGCGCATGATGCGGAAGGAAAGCCCGTAGAACCCGCATGGCCGGAGGCGGAATTCATCATCGGCAATCCGCCGTTTCTCGGAGGGGGATTCCTGCGCCGGGAACTTGGGAGCGATTATGTCGATTCTCTCTACCGCGTCTATGAAGGCCGAATCGCGTCTCAGTCCGATTTGGTCACCTATTGGTTTGAGAAGGCAAGGGCGCAGGTTGAGACGAACGGCGCAAAGAGAGCCGGGCTCTTAGCAACTCAAGGGATTCGAGGCGGAGTAAATCGCCAAGTCCTGGAGCGGATACAAGCATCTGGCAATATTTTCATGGCATGGAGCGACAAGGAATGGCTGCTAAATGGTGCGGCGGTTCACGTCTCACTCGTTGGCTTCGATGATGGTTCTCAAACGGAGCGAGTGCTTGATGGACGCAAAGTCAAGAGCATAAATCCGGACCTGACAAACGATGCGGATACAACAACAGCATTCGCGCTCAAAGAGAATGCAAACTTGTGTTTCCGCGCAGATGAAAAAGGCGGCCCGTTTGATATTGAAGATGGGACCGCCCAAGTAATGCTTGCGGCCCCTGTCAATGTGAATGGGCGGCCAAATTCTGACGTACTCTGCAAGTGGATAAATGCTTCAGACATCACCGGACGTTCACGCGGTATGTGGATTATCGATTTCCATGGATTGACCCAACAGCAAGCCGCAGCCTATGAGTTGCCGTTCGAGTATCTTTTGCAACAAATCGAGAGAGAACGCCTTGAGGCCGTAGCAAAGGGCAAAGAGACGGAACCAAGAACAAGATGGTGGCTTCACCGGCGGCCCGGCTCCGAAATGCGAGATGCCGTCGCCGCGCTCGAAAGGTATATCGGAACAATTAGGACAGGAAAGCACAGGCCATTTGTCTGGCTCGACCATACCGTCTTGCCAGACAATCAACTGTACATTTTCGCGCGGGACGACGATTACTTCTTCGGCGTGTTGCATTCAAGGATGCACGAAGTCTGGTCCCGTAGCACCGGTACACAATTGCGGGATTTCGAGAGCGGTTTCCGCTATACTCCGACCTCCACGTTTGAAACCTTCCCCTTCCCCTGGCCGCCGGGTCATGAGCCGCAAAGCTCCCCGCTGGTGGAGTCCATCGCAGAGGCCGCGCGCGAACTGGTAGAGAAGCGGGACGCATGGCTCAATCCGCCGAACGCCAGCGCGGAGGAATTGAAGCGCCGCACCCTCACGAATCTCTACAACGTCCGCCCTGGTTGGCTGGCGGAGGCGCATCGGAAGCTGGACGCGGCGGTGTTTGCGGCCTATGGCTGGCCGGTGACGTTGACCGATGCGGAACTGTTGGAGCGCTTGCTGGCCTTGAACCACCAACGGGCCGATGCCCGCGCCGCCGCTTCTGCGGGATAGGCACCGCTGGCGCTACAGGGGCACTTACCGCCGCTGGTGGAGTCACAGGCGGGGGAACGGTGCGAGGCATCAGCATGAAGACCACCAGTCCGCCAGCCATGAACGCAAGGGCAAGCATCCCCAAGGCAAGCCCTGTGCCGTTGCCTCTGCCAGTGGCCGTGCCGGACATTCCCGCCGCGTCCCCGCCCGCCGCTTTGCCCTGGCTGGAATACGTCCGTCTATAGAGGCCCGTACCGGGGATGGAAGTCGCAGTGTACGATCTGCCCTTGGCATCGGTGCCAACCCGAAAGCCGCGAACGCCGATGGAAGTCCCCACGCCGGATTTGGACAGGTTCAACTTGAGCGGCCCGAAATTGAAGCTCTTGCGAAATCGCCATGCCATACGCAGGCAAGTGTACCGCCCGCGCCGCGCGGCACCGTCCGATGGCGTGGAGGGCGGCGCGGCCTCTGCGGGGCATTTCTCCCCTAAGCGTCAACTCCGCGGGGCATATTTGGGGGTATTTCTGGAATCGAGATTTTCACGTTATTGCAAATAAATAGCTTATGGCGCGATAGGAATCCCTCCTCTCTCATACTGTGGTATTGGTCGATACCTTCGTCCAATAGACCCGTTGTCGCGCTTCTGCCAACCTCGCCTTGAACGGTCACTCGCTCTGACAGCGGAGCCGCTGGCAAATCGGTAGCACAAACAGACCGAAAGGGACCGCGCGCGCCACCACGCCTGTCGCATCGAACTGGCTTGGGGTTAAGGTTTAGCGATCCGAAAAGCCTGTAGCGGGCGAATCGCTCAAGTGTTCCGGGAAACAGATTCGATTTGAGAGGAGAATGCAATGTCAACAAAAGGAAAAGTCCTGGTGCTTGTCTCGAGCGGTTACGGCTTGCCGTTGAAAGACAGCAAGGTTTATGCCGGTGCCGGTTACTATCTCAACGAGTTGACGGTTCCGACTCGCGCCCTGATGAAGGAGGGCTACGAAATCACTTTCGCTAACCCCAAGGGCAACACGCCGCAACTGGATCTCCATTCTGCTGTCCCCAATTTCTTCGGCGGGGACGAGGCCAGGCTCCAGGACTATTTCAAATTCCGCGACAGCCTGGCTGGCCTCAGAAACCCAACGCGCATTTCGGATGTCGTTGCATCGGGCCTGGATCAATACGACGCTGTTTTCGTCCCCGGCGGTCATGGCCCTATGATCGATCTTCTCGATGATCCCAATGCCGGCACCGTGATGAGACATTTTCATGAAACACAAAAGCCCACGGCGGTGCTGTGCCATGGGCCGATTTCACTGCTCTCTGCGTTTCCTGAATCGAGGGAGTTTGTCGCCGCGCTGTCGGCGGGCGATACCGCCGGAGCACAGGCCAAGGCTAAAGGGTGGATCTATGCCGGATACAAAATGACGATCTTTTCGACGGCGGAAGAGCAGCAGCGGGAGCCGCTTGAGATTGGCGGCAAGGTTCTCTTCTACCCGGACTTCGCCTTGCGTACTGCGGGCGGTGAAGTAAGCGCGGTCGCCCCATGGGGAAGCTACGCCCTTCAGGATCGCGAGTTGATCTCAGGTCAGAACCCGTTCTCGGATGAAGCGCTTCTGAAACTTCTTCTACCGGCACTCGAAGCGGTAAGGGGGCGGGCGAATGTTCCATCTGAGCGAGTTTTCGCCACTAACAAGTGAAGCCAGCTAATCCCGGCTTCGGCTCGACTCGCAAACAGCGTGGCTGCAATTTGTTCGCCAAGGTAATTGGAAACGAACACTCCATGAAATTCCCGACGCACTATCGCACCACAAAGATCGATGGCCTGTCCATCTTCTATAGAGAGGCCGGGCCTCAGGACGCGCCGGCATTGCTTCTGCTGCACGGGCTGCCGTCATCTTCGCGCATGTTCGAGCCGCTCTTCTCCAGGCTGTCGGATCGCATTCACTTGGTCGCTCCCGATTACCCCGGCTTCGGACACAGCGACTGGCCGGATGCGAAGGCATTCGCGTACACGTTCGATCATTACGCAGAGATCATGAATCATTTCACCGAGACGCTTGGGCTCTCGCGCTACACGCTCTACATGCAGGATTATGGCGGGCCGGTGGGCTTTCGAATGATCCTGGAGCACCCGGAGCGCGTTGAAGCACTCATTGTTCAAGATGCGGTTGCGCATAATGAAGGCCTGGGCGTGAATTGGAAGACGCGTCGCGAGTTCTGGTCGGATCGCGCTCCGAACGAAAGCGCGCTGCGGGCGAATTTGCTCTCGCTGGCGGCTACACGCACTCGTCATGCAGGCAACGATCCGAATGTCGAACGATACGATCCCGATCTGTGGACCGATGAGTTCTATTTCCTCAATCGGCCCGGCCAGGCTGAGATTCAAAGTGATTTGTTCTACGACTATCGAACCAATGTGGACGCGTATCCGAAATGGCAAGCGTGGATGAGCGAGAACCAACCGCGACTGCTGGTGATATGGGGCAAGCATGAGCTCTCGTTCGACCCGGGCGAGCCCGAACGCTATCGCAAGGATGTGCCGAATGCTGAAGTTCACGTTGTGGACGGCGGTCATTTTGCATTGGACACGGCAGCAGATCAAATCGCCGCATTCGTGCAGCGATTCCTCGGCTCTTCTCGCGAGGAAGCGAAGAAGCGCCGGGCGGGATGAAGCAACTTGAGGCGGTAGAAGCAAAACCCTCGGGCACTGCAGGCGCATGGAGTCAATCGGTTTGCATAGTGCTAGGCCGCCCGCGCGAGCCAACCCTTCATCGTATTGGCGTCCACAAGACCGGCTTGCTGGAACTGAAGGCGACCGCGAGCGAATACGGCGAAGTTTGGTATTCCCCGGACGTTGTACCGTGCAGCAAGTTCAGGGAAACGTTCCGTGTCGACCTTCAGGATGACGGCGCGGCCCGCGAGGTCTCGCGCCACCTGTGCGACATGCGGCGCCGCAGTTCGGCAGGGGCCGCACCAGGCTGCCCAGAAATCAATGAGCACAGGAACTTTGCTGTCGCGAACAACTTCATCGAATTCCTCGGGATTCACTGCTATGGGCTCTGCCACTGCAGGGAGCGTTGCCTGGCATGCGCCGCATCTTCCCGTGTCGGCGAAGTGTTTCGCCGGAATTCGGTTCGACTTTTTGCAAGATGGGCAACTTCGGATGATAGCCAATATCGTTTCCCCTATCGAATGCCGTGCAGACAGTACCTCGCAAACGAGGCGAGAGATGGTCATTGACTCGCCACCGATTGCCATTTGGCCATGAGCCGAAGCCTAAAGCAATTGGACGATGGTATGGGCGATACCATCGTCCAATTGCGCGGCCAAAGTTGTTCTGGCCTAATCGCGGCAGTTAGCTTATCGAGGAGATCAAATTGAACCTCTCACAAATCTACCGGAATAGAACAGGTGAATGAAAGCAGGTTCAGAAGAACAAAGAGGCAATCCGCAAGGGGAGCAATGAAAATGAAACGAATCGCTTTCTCGCTGGCCGCGGTCGTTACGCTGGTTGGGATTGTCGCGTCTAGCTCACTTGCATCCGGACGCGATGATGGAGAGTCCGCACCGATCTTCGGCATAAGGATCTATCCCGGCTACCGCGACTGGAGACTGATCTCCGTGGCTCACGAAGAAGGCAGCCTGAACGATATTCGAGCTATCCTCGGCAACGACGTTGCGATCAAGGCGTATCGGGAAAACAAGCTTCCGTTTCCGGACGGCACAGTCATCGCCCGCATCGCCTGGAAAGACGTGCCGTCGGAGGAAAACAACAAGGTCTTTGGCCGGGCCCAATCTTTCGTGGCCGGACCTGCCCCCGAGTGGTACCTGCAGTTCATGGTCAAGGACTCAAAAAAGTTTGCAGCAACGGCCGGCTGGGGGTTCGCTCAATTTGATAAAGACGGCAAGCCTGCCGACGAAGCGAAGCTCAATACCTGCTTCCCTTGCCACCAGCCATTCCAGGCGGGCGACTTTGTCTTCACTCGTTACGCACCGTAGGAGCGCAGTTCCTGCATAAGTTCGCACCATTCTTTGGCGATGCGTCCGGTCCGCACTTTGGTATAGGTCGATACCTTTGTTCAATAGACCCGTCGTCCTGCTTCTGGTTTGATCGAGGTGCCGCCGAAGCCATCATAGGTAAGCGCTGCAACGAACGCACCTTACCTCCGGCGGACGCGGTATCGAGATTGGAGTCGTCAATGAACAGCGTTCAAGTTGAACAAAAGTCCTACGAGATGCCCCCGAAGGAGGGGATCAGCGTCGCGCATTTTCTTACCGTCGCCGACATCGATAGATCGGCTCGTTTCTACGAAACGGTCTTCGGCGGCCGCATCTTGAGCAAAGGCGACAGCAGCGGGGCGCCTGGGTACATTCAGATCGCGAATACGTGGCTCCTAGTCAACGTCGGCGGCGGGCCCACCCCAGACAAGCCGACAGTAACGCTCAGCGTCCCCGACCCGAATCACATCAACAGCTTTATGAATATCCGAGTTGCGGATATTCACGCCTGCTACGAATTATGGAAAAGCCGAGGAGCGGAGTTCATCACCGAGCCGATCCCCAAGTACGGCGAGATTCGCTGCTACATCCGCGATCCCGACGGCTACATTATCGAAGTCGGACAGAGCACCGATCTCACCTACGGTTAGCGCCCGGCGCGGAACAGTGAACCGCTCAAGCACCGAAGGGGGTACCAAATGGCTGGCACAAATGAACCGAAAGAGAACGCGCCTGTCGCGTCCGGCAAGCTGGGTCTGAATGTTTTTACCGCCCCGGGAAAGACGATGGTCGGCGAGCGGCCGAAGCCTTTTGGCGAAGCATTCGGCTTTGATCCGATGACGTCGACTTTAATCTTTGGCGAGTACGACGCGGTGCTGGTAGACGCAATGACGACGGTTGCCGAGGCCGAGGCTCTCGCGAGTTGGGTTGCCCTGCACAACCGCAACCTGGAGACCATCTACATAACGCACGCCCACTTCGACCACTTCTACGGCCTGGGTATCCTGCTCGACCGTTTCCCTGGCGCCCGGGCGATAACAACGCCCAAGGCTCTGGACGCCATGCAGATGTCTTTCACCCCTTTGATAGAGCGGTTAGCCCGCCGTCAGTTTCCTGGGCAAGTGGCCACCAGACTGGTTGCGCCTGAGCCCTATGAGCACGACACGTTCACTCTCGAAGGCCACGAATTGCGAATCATTCAGCAGGGCCGCACCGATAGTCCTGATTCGACATCTCTCTACGTTCCATCGATCGGCCTGATCGTGGCCGGCGACGTTGTGTACAACCAATGCCACATGTTCGTCGGCGACACCACTCCCGAGAGCCGAAGGAATTGGATCGCGGACCTGGAGCGGTTGGCAGCGCTGAACCCGGTGATTGTTGTCGCCGGCCACAAGAAGCCTGGCGCACCAGACTCTCCTACTGCGATCCAGGACACCAGGCGTTACCTTGAGGACTTCGATCGGCTGCAGAAGACGGCGACGTCCGATCGCGACTTGTTCGATCAGATGACGGCGCTATATCCCGATTGGGTAGCCAATCAATCATGGTTGATGTTTGGATTCCCGGGAGTATAACTCGCATCAAAGGCCGCGTGATGGGCACCGCTCGCCGAAATCGGAGTTGTGAAAGAGCATCATAGCGAAGCAAGAGAGTTATGAGATGCCGCCCTGCGACGGGTTCGCCAACAAGGTACTTCTCTCCGTTGAGGCTGTCCATCATTGCCGCCGTGAGGCAAGCAATATCCCGTCTGACGGCACGTCTGCGCTACATCCCTGGATGGGTCAGTTGATTGGCCTGCGGCACCAGGCGCATGTACACGTCGCGCTCCATAATCGTCTGCCAGTGATTGGTCGCCCGGGCGTACAGCATCATTCCGAAAAAGATGTAGGCAATGGCGCCGGCCACAACTACCGGGCCCACCGCGCGCCGCGCCCAACGCTGCCTGGGCTCTGCCGATCGCCTCGGCGGCAGCGAGAATTGCAGCGCGTCTTCGACCTGGCATGCCGCAACGCACTCCATGCAGGCTGTGCACTCTACCGATCTCACTTGCACCAGCCGGTCCACCGGCAGCCCCGCCGGGCATACGCGCGCGCACTTGCCGCAGCCGATGCAGGCATCGGCGTCGCGGCGAATCTTTACCGGGCTCAGCAGCGAAACCAGCCCCATCAACGCGCCATAAGGGCAGAGGTAGCGGCACCAGAAATTCTGCACCAGAACGGAACCCAGAACCAGCAGGCCGATCACGATGGCCGAGGTCATGCCGATATCGCGGAAGAAGTTCAGCATCTTCACGTCTGCCACCAGACCGTATGGCGACTGCATAAAGTCCTGCAGCGCTTCGGCAGACATGGAACCGATCACAAACACGAAGAACCCGAGCAGCACGTATTTCAAAGCGCGCAGCGGAAAATCGGCCCACTTCGGGATGCGCAGGTTGCGCCCGAAAACGCGCCGGCCCAGTTTCCATAGGTATTCCGAAAAGGTTCCCACCGGGCAGAGCCACGAGCAAAATGCCTTTTTCAACAGCACGCTCATCAGCACAAACGCCAGGAACAGAAACATGGCCGCCGGATGAAAGGGAGGCACATGGCCGGTGGTCAGAAGGTACTTGGTGTTCATCAGCCCGGCGATGGGCAGCCAGCCCTCCACCCCTGCCGGCCTCGGCACATAAAGGCCCGTGCCGCCGCGCTCAAAATAGCGAACCCATAAATAGAACTGCAGCGCGATCCAGCCGTTGATGGCCAGAAACGAGAACTGGACGATCTGCCTCGTCCGCAGCCAGGGCACCGGCGCGGCGCGATGCACCTTCTTTTTCGTTGTTGGAAATGAGCTCTCGGGCTGCGTTTGCGTGGCCATCTCTGCGTTTTCCTTCAAGCTGGAGACTAAGCCGGGAAGACGCGAAACAGCAGCGACTTTGGTCACACCATGTTTAACCGATTGATTTGATTTAGCTTGACAGCGAGTTCAGACGGACTCGACCAGCTGGTTCATGGCTTCTTCCTGCTGCTTGATCGATTCGACAAGCTTGAACTGCGTCCGGCAGCGGTCCAGGTTGTGTCCTTCGCGATGCACCCTGAAGTAGGTATCGCCTGCAAGATAGTCGGTCAGGAACCGGAGCCCAATTTCAAAGGTAATCAGCTCTCCCGAGAAAGCGAGATACTGCTTCTCTTCCTTGGCAAGGAACCCGCCGGCAGAAGACAGGTACCCGCGCACCAGCGCCTCGAACATGGGGAACTGCATGGTCACTTTTGAAAGGTCTTGCTCGTCTTCTTTGGCCGGGCTGGTGGTGGTGCGCACCATGTCGCCAAAATCGTAGAGCGCCAGGCCCGGCATCACGGTATCGAGGTCGATCACGCAGATGCCTTCGCCGGTTGAGTCGTCGAGCATCACATTGTTGAATTTTGTATCGTTGTGCGTAACGCGCGCTGGCAGGTTGGCATCAAGCAGGATGCTGGTGATGTGTTGATGCGCCAACGCAAATTCAAT
>Ga0118677_10014721_pt1 | contig 10976 bp, 1 predicted proteins | sample AliMusrvi5mmetaG_FD_86154 | JGI IMG/M metagenome (GOLD analysis project Ga0118677, IMG submission 86154)
TCTCCCGCGCTGCCGGGCGCGGTCAGCAGGGTTGGCGTGTCGGTGCTGTCCACCCAGGCGTCCAGGCCCACGCTGAATTGCACCGTGTAGGTCAGGCCCGCAGCCAGATAGTCCTTGCGGCGGCCAAACACCGCGCGATAGTCCGAGCCGCCGAAGTTGATCGTGACGGGCAGGCCGGGCGTGGTGACGGCACCGCCGGTGACGTAGGCGATCGGGCCGCCTGACGCGACGTTCGGATGGGTGCCGCAGGCGTATTCCATGAGGTTGGACATGGAGTCGCCATCCGGATTGCCGCCCGGCGTGGCATCGGCACCCGGATGACCGGCGGTGATGTTGGCCGCGGCCCAGATGGCATAGGGACTGGGCGAGCTGGTGATTTCAATAACAACCGGTGTCGAGACGCTGGCGTCGTTCTTCGCGTCGCCGGCATACTCGGCGGTGATCGCGTAGGTGCCCGCCGCCAGGCTGCTGGTGGTGACGCTGGCCTGGAAGGCCCCGTCCAAGGACCTGGTGCCGATCAGCGTGGTTCCGGCCCGGAACGACACGCTGCCGGTCGGCGTGCTGCCGCTCACGGTGGCGGTGAAGGTCAGGGACGTGCCGCCGCCGGACGGCGTGCCGCCGCCGGTTAGAGCCAGCGTCGTGCTGCTGTATTTGGTGACCGGGTACGCGGTGGTCAGCCCGTATTTCTTTGTTAGGTAGGAGCCCACCTTGGCCTCGTTGGCGGGCGAGAGGGCGCTGTCGTATGCGATGATCTCGGCGACGTCCATCTCGCAGGAACCCAGGTTGTCGTTCTGCCCGATCTGATAGGTGACATTGCCGACGGCCGGGGTGGCGTCCTGGACGGTGATTTTCAGCAGCATGAAGTCGGTGATGGCTCCGAGCTGGAAGCCGCCGCGGGGCATGGTGCCGTGAGCACTGGAGACCGCCGTTCCATTCTTGGAAACAGCGGACGGAAGCCAGTCGTCCCAGAAGCCGGTTTGGCCGCTGTAAAGGTTGAAGCTGGAGGGGCGCGCCGCAAGGAATTGCCCGGCGGTGTTGCTGCGGCCGAGGAACGAGCCGCTGCCGCTCCAGGTGGCGTTGGGCGAACGGACCACGACGTATTGCTCTTTGGCGAAGAAGGTTCCGGCGGTGTTCAACCAGGTGGAGCTGCCCCTGAACTGCAGCACCGGCCTGGAGTTGAGCTGATCGGACACAAGGACCGGCATGCCGCTGCCCAAAGACGCGTGATGCCCGTTGCCGGACCGGTCGCTCCAACTCGCCACCGCCCGGTTTTCATCCGTGGTGACCCCGACGGCCGCATCGAAGTAACAGACGAGTCCCGTCGTGTAGGGAATCGTGGCAAGATCGACCGTAATCACCGCGGCGGGCGACGTGCTCACCGCCCCGGTGCTGTCGGTGGCCCTGGCCGTCAGGCTGTATTGGCCGCCTGGAACGTTCGTCCATGCGAACGCATACGGTGGGGTGGTGGCGGAGCCGATCAACGCGTCGCCGTTATAGTAGGCCACGCTCGTGATCGTGCCCGCGTCCCCGACATCGGCCGTGAGCGTGACCGTGGCCGGCATGCCGAAGCGCGCTCCGTCCGCTGGCGAGGTCAGGCTCACCCCGGACACCGGATATAACAACTCCTGCGGAATGATCGTTTGGCCCTGGCGCGATGGCATATACCAATACAGCCTCCCCGTGGCCGGATTGACGTTCCGATAATACTCCATCTTCAGGTTGTATTTCTGCCCGGCGGTCAGGGCGATGAGAGCGCTGTCGTTCCAAATGTTGGACGCCTGGTCGTTCCAGTCGTTGATCACCAGCACGCCGTTGATCCACAGGCGGACGCCGTCGCTGGTGCGCGTGGAAAACCGGTAGGTGCCGGTTTCGGGCGCCAGCACCTGGCCGGTCCAGCGCACGCTGTAGGTGTTCGCGCCCATCTGGCTTGCGGGTGCCGCCGCCGCCCAGTCGAAGTTGATCGAGGTGTCGGTTTGGGTGGCCGCCAACGAGGTGAAATCCACGTTGTCATAATAGCGCCCCTGCAAGCCCGTGCCGCCTGCGCCCACGACCATGTCCACCGTCGCTGGCGACGAATCCGTCAGGCTGTCGGTCACGGTGAACGTGAAACGATCCATCCCCTGGTAGTTCGCCGCAGGGGTGTAGGTGATGCTCGGCGGCGTGCCCGTTAGGTTGCCGTGGGCCGGTTGGGTCGCAACCGTGTAGGTGAGCGTGCCCGCCCGGCAGGTGGAGCCGGTTAGGGTGAGCGCCCTTGCCGTGTTAACCGCCGTGCTCACGATTTGCGGGTTGGCGGTCGGCAAGCCTTGGATCATGGTTGGCGAGGTTGTGGCGGCCTCGATCGAGGCGATGGCGGCCGCGAGGGTGGCGTAATTGTTGTCATGCGTCCACCAGCCGAGGTCCGCATACAAGTCCGGCAACGACCAGCGGGCCGCCTCGCCATAATCCGCCAGCCTTTGGATGGCGGTGTTCGCCAGATCGCCCCAGTAGGCCACGTTGTCGGCGCACGCCCGGGCGCCTTCCTGAATATGATATTTCGCGAGCGCATTCATGGCCGCCTGTGGCGGGCCCGGGGTGAACATCCGGTCACAGGGCCCCTCGGTGCTGGCATCGGTGAGAATCTCGGGCATCAGGGCCTCGATGTCGGCAAGGGTCAGCTTGTTTTGCACGAAGTCGTTGAGTTCGCACCGCCACATGCCGGCCGGTTGTTTGATCCCGGCGCGGACCGCCGGATAGAGGATGCTCTTGTCGGCGCTGATGGCGTAACTTCCCAACTTGCCGAACAGGGTTTCGGAAAGGTAGCCATTGCCGATCTGCAAGGGGTCGTTCCAATTGAAGCCGGCCTCGAACGGATAGGTGGGCGCCACGTTGGCGACAAACGCGGCCATCATGGTGGGCAGGGACGACACGGGGGCCGCGCCCATCGAGCCCAGCGCCTTGGCGGCCTTGGCACGCACCCAGATTTCGGGGTCCGAGAGCCGCCTGACCAGCGCGGGAATGGCGCTGGTGGCACCCATGCAGCCGAGCGCCGTGCAGGCCGCCTCGCGCTGGTTGGCATCGGTGGGGTTTTCCGCCATGGTGATCAGGCTGGGGATCAATGCCTGCGCGTCGGCGCGCACGCTCAGCTCGGTGGCGGCGTTGAAGCGCATGATCGGGTCCCACTCGCCCATGGCGGCGACAAGCTGGCTGGTGGAATATCCGCCACAAACCGGGGTGAATGCCTCGGATGCGAGGGCGTTAGCCACCTTTTGAGCGCCAAGCTCGTTGGCCGGGTTGGCATTCCTTCCGGTAATGCATAACTTCTTCAGGGGCATGGCGGCGTGCAGGACATAATAGGCGGTGGGGTTGTCGTAGTAGGTGGTATAGGCCCAGTAGTCGTCAGCGTGACTGCAACCGAACTGCTCGCCTCCGTCATACACGAACGAGCCGTCACTGCGGCGGGTGAAGTCCCGGTGCCAGCGCAGGGGCTTGAGGTATTCCGCCACTGCGGTGGTGCCCCCCACGTTGGCGCCCAGCGTCGTCCACAAATAGCTGAAGCCCTGCCCGGTGTGGCCGTATTGCTCGCCCATGGATCCGGCCACCGCCATTCGGGTGAAATACTCCGTCTGCAACGGCTTGTCGCCCATGCACGCGAACAACACCGCGGCCAGCCCGTCCTTGCCATTGCTACGATGGCAATAGTATCTCCGGCCCTGGCCGGGAACTTGGAAGTCGCCGCAATAAGGCTCGTGTTCGCCGTAGGGGATGGATCCCCGATTGACATAATAACCGAAGAAATTGGCCGCCCGCGCGATGGCCGGATCGATCTCCGGACTCACCACGCCGGCCTTCTTGCCGAGGACGATCGAGAGTTGGGCGACCAGGCCGGCCTGGTTGACGGGTCCGTACCAGCTCATCGAGCCATGGGTGCCGCCGGCGAGCCAGCCACCGGGTGGCGGAACGTTCGAGAATCCGTGACCCGCAGTGCCGAACATGCTCTGATGGGTGGCGGCGTAGATGACATATTCGCTGAGCCCGTGAAACACCTGGGTGTCGCTGGTTAGCATATAATACTCGGCAAGGAAGATGCTTTCGTAACAGGACCACGCCGAGATGCCGCCGGACTGCTCGAGGTTGAGCGTCGTGGGCGCCAGCGAGCGGGCATAGGTCTGCAACATCGGCAGGTAATTCGGATCGCCGGTGGCCAGCAGGGCCAGCGCGCTGATGGATCCCGGGCTGCTGCCGTTGCTCCAGCCGTTTAGCAGGATTCGTTGCTGGAGGCTGTCGGCGGCGCTGGTCAGGATCTGCGCGGTCTTGGGACAATCGTAGGGTGCGGTGTCGCTATAGGCCAGATTCTTGAGCGGCAACTGAATGGAAACATCACTGGTCACTCCCGCCCGCCAGCGTTTGAGGTTCATCACGCCATCGCCCGCCTCCGCGGCGGTGATCGCCATGCCGAAACTCTTGCGCGCATCACTGGAGAAGAGCGGCACCGGAGTGCCGGTGCCCGGGCTCACCCCGAGAATCACGTCATCCTTGGCCATGATGCCGGAGGCCGGCGTGTTGGTGCCCACCGTGGTGACCAGGATCTGCCACGGGCCAAGGGCGGTAAACGCGTCCTGCCGCGGCGCGACCGGCCAGTTGTGATAGATATACCCGCGCATCCCGCTGGGTCCCAAATTGTAGGTCCAATAGTAAGGCGACGAACTGTCGTCCAGGTGCGCGTCAATGTCGGCAATCGTCCCCGGCAGCGTCAGATCCGGCGCCTGCGTCACCACGGAAACGATGTATGCCTTGGTGCTGCCATCATTGGCGGTGACGGTATAGGTCAGTGGATTGGTGAAGTCGTGGCTGCTGCCGGAAGCCGGGCTGATGGTGGCCGTCAGGGACAGGGTGAAGGTTGGCGCGAGGTTCAGGCGGTTTTGGGATGATGGCACGCCAAGCACGATGCTGGTGCCGTCGATCATGGCCGCGCCCAGCGAGCCGAAGTTGCAGGCAAGAATGTTCTTGGCCGAGTTGTCGATCACGGTCACCGTTACGGTATAGGTCTTGGTGCCGTTGATGACATAGGTCTGCGGGGTGGTGAAGTTCCTAACCGTTCCGGAGGCGGGCACGCCGGTGGCGCCGGAGACCATGGTGTAGGTGGGCGCCAGGGCCGTGACGTTGGTGCCGCTGGGAAGGGTGACGCTGATGGCGGTGCCCTCGATCACGGTGGCTGACAGGCCGGGAAAGGTGAATGTCAGGATGTCGTCGGGGTTGGCGATCTGGACGGGCACGGCGCCCGAGGTGCTTGCGGTGTTGCCTGAGTCGCCCGCATATTGGGCCGTGATGGAATAGGTGCCGACGGCAAGGCCGCTGGTGGTTAGGCTGGCTTGGGCACTCGCGTTGAGGGTGGCCGTGCCAAGCGACGTGGTGCCGGCAAAAAAGGTCACACTGCCGCTGGGCGCGGTGCCGAACACGGTGACGGTGAAAGTGAGGGCCGAACCGACCACGGCAGGCGTGCTGCCAGCGGTTAGAGCCAGATCCGTGGTGGGGATGGTCTTGGTGGGGTAGGTGGTGGTCAGTCCGTATTTCCTCGTCAGGTAACTACCCACCTTGGTTTCCTCACCGGCGGATAGCGCGGCATCGTAACCGATGATTTCGGCGACATCGAAGTCCATCGTGCCCAGGTTGTCATTCCTTCCGATCTGATAGTACGGATAGGCCGCGAGATTCGCCGCGGTTGCCGAGGCATCCACAGTGATCTTGAGAATCATGTAGTCGGTGATGGGGGCAATGGCCCAGAATCCAGGCCCATTGTTTGGAAGCTGATTAAGGGCTATCGCTGTGCCATTCTTGGACACTGCGGTCGGGAAGTGGTCCTGCCAGAATCCGGTGGTGCCGCTGGCCATGTTGTAGCTTGAGTCCCGTGCCCCGGAGTTTCCGGTGCCGGTCCGGCCGAGGAACGAACCCGTGCCATTCCAGGTGGCGTTGGGTGAGCGCACCACGAGGTATTGTTCCTTGGTGAACATCCCGCCGGCACAGTTGAGGTAGGTCGCAGTGCCCCGGAGATGCACCGCCGGCTTTGAAATCTGGGTGTCGCTCGCCACCAGGGTCGGAGTGCCGCTGGCGGTGGTTGCGTGATGCGCGTTGCCCGATTGGTCGTTCCAGGTGGTGACGTTGCTGCCGCTGGTCGTGACGCCCTGGGCGGCATCGTACCAGCAGGCCATGCTGGCGGTGGCAACCGTTGGCGGCGCCCCGGCCACGATCTTCAAACTTCCCGCAACCACGGTGAAGCTGTAGTTAGCCGCGGCCATGCCACCCACCGCGACGGTGATGGGGTACGTTCCCGCCGGAGAAAGTGGATCCGCGGCACACGCCATGATCGGCGTGCCTGTCACACCCGCCGTAGTGGCGTTCTGCCCGTTCTGGTAACCGCTGATCTGATAGGTCCAGGCCGGATTGGCGTCCCCCGGACTGCGGACTTTGTTCTCCACTGTCACCGTCAGGAACGCCGGGGTCACCGCTTGCGACACGCCGCCAGCAGTGCTGGTCGTGTAGATGCCGTAGCCACTATAAACCGCAGTGATCGCATGGGAACCAACCCCAAGCGCGGAGGTGCTGTAGGTTGCCAGCCCGGTGCTGGTATTGACCGCCGCCGGGTTGCCCAGGGCCACGGCGTTGTCATAGAATTGCACCGTGCCACCGGTGGGCACCGGCGCCACCGTGGCGGTAAAGCTTACGGATTGGCCATACGTCGAAGAACCGGTCGCGCTGAGTGAGGTGGCGGTGGCGACGGCAGATGCCACCTTGAACGTCGCGGTGGGAGTGGAGTTCACGGTGACGGCCGGGACGGCGCCATCGGTGGCTGCCGCATAGATCTCGTAGTCGCCATCGGCCAGTGCCCCGAGGTTCGCCGAATACGTCGTGCCCGTGACAAGGGTCGCGGGTGTATCAACCAGCGAGCCGCCCGGCAGCCGTTTCGTGCGAAACTTGACGGAGGCATATGGGGTCGTGCCGTTGTGGGCCGTGGCGGTGGCCGTGACGGACGTGCCGCTCGGGTATGCTTGGTTGTTAGGCGGGCCGTCGAGGGTCACGGTCAACCCGTAGAACACACCCAACCACTTGCTCATAAGGTATTTTTCGACCGACAGCCGTTCATCCTCGGTCAACAACCGGTCGTAGAGGATCACTTCGGCCTGGGATTGATTGCCCGCGTGATAGGTGCGGTCTTTGTTGAACGAGTCGGCCTGCACATTGCCGGTGGTGAGGACCTCCACGAGGTTGAAACCGTTGTGGAGGCTGGTGGGCATGGCGTAGCTGGTGCCGGTTACCAAGGTTCCGTTCACATAAGTGGAGCCGCCCGTGATATTGGCGCTCGTGTAACCGGTCCACAACGTGTCGGCGGGATTGTCGTCACCCGGCCGATGGAAATGGTATTGGCTGGCATCGGTCAGCAGGAAGCTGTTGCCTTTGAAAACCGAGAACACCGTGCGGATGGCGTTGTCGGTAGTGAACCGCAAGGCACCGCTGTTGCCGGCGCCGCCATTCTTGGCGAAATAGAGCGCGGGGAGACCGGATTCGGTTCCCGCATTCCCGACGTAAGTCGGAGCGGCATTGCCGCTCGGAACCGTGGCGTTGGCGCCGTTGCTGCTGAGGTCGTTCCAAGTGGTGACCGTGTCACCGTTAACCTTCCCGCTGATCTGCGAAGCGTCGAACCAACGGCTGTAGCCGCTCACCGGCGGGGCGGCACCGGCGGGCGATCCCGGGATGAAAAAACCCGCCGCGCCGGCCGCCAACACCAAGGCGGAGCGTTGCAGGGTGGATCTTGCGGGATTGGTTAGACAGGGAACTCTCATCGGAGTGGGATGGGATTGGGTCTTGCAGGACTCTGACTGCCAGGTGACGTGAGGTTGCCAGGCGGGAGTGACTCCCGCCAATCTGACAACCGTGATGAAGAACACAAGCAAGATCACTATGCCGCCACCGACCATCATCCTCGATCCCGCCTTGGTCATGGTTGCCGCGGACCATGGGGCGGGCGACCGAGAAATTTCACGACGGCATCGGTGCGGTTGTGGACGTGGAGTTTCTCATAGATCCGCTCGATATAGGTCCGAACCGTACCCAGCGACACCTGCATGGCCGTGGCAATCTCCTTGTACGGGCAGCCATCGGCCAACAACTTCAACACCTCACGTTCGCGCGGAGCCAATGAAGCAACGCCGTCCGCCGCCACCGGCCGGGCGCGGAAGAAATCCACAATCTTGCGAGCCACGCTGCCGGAGATTGGCGAACCTCCGGCCGCCACCTCGCGAATGGCCTCCAGCAATTGCTCGGGCGCGGTGCTCTTGACCAAGTAGCCGTGCGCCCCGGCGGCCAATGATTGGAAGATTTCCTCACTGTCCTCGTATGCCGTCAACATCAGGATGCGGATCTTCGGCAACTGCGCCGCCAGGCTTGCCACACATTCAATGCCGCTCATGCCGGGCAGGCGAATGTCCATCAACACAATATCGGGAGCATCCGAGGGCAATCGCTCCAACGCCTCTTCGGCATCGGCGCAGGCGCTGCTGCATTGCATGTCCGGCGCATCGTCTAGCAGTGTCGCCAGTCCCCGGCGAAGTGCTTCATTGTCTTCGACAATCGAAACCTGGATTTTTTTCATAAGGCGATTCCTTGGTTAGCCAAGTGGCATCCGGAAGGTGATCCGCGTGCCACCACCAGGGCAGCTTTCGACGCAGCATTCGCCGCCCAGTTCCACCAGACGCCGCCGCATGTTCTCCAGCCCGTGGCCCTGCCGCACCGGCAGCACGGCGGGAACGGCCTGCGGATCGAACCCGCAACCGTTGTCGGCCACACACACCACGAACACCCCGCCGTCCATCGTGCAGCGCACCTCCACCCGGCTGGCGGCTGCGTGCTTGAGAATGTTGTGCAGCGCTTCCTTGGCCGCCAGCAGCAGCCCGTGCCGACGGTGCGGCGGCACTGGACGATCCGGAAAGGAATCGTCGAGCGTGAACTGATAGGCCACCTTGGCAGGCGCGAGGATCTCCTCGGTGCGACGGCAAATGAAGTGGCTGAGGCTTTGGAGCGTGTCGTTCTTCGGATTAATGGACCAGAGGATTTCATCGAACGCCAAGATGGTCTGTCGGGCAACATTGGCCACCTCGGAATTGTGTTCGCGGGAGGTGGTCGCCGCCGTGCTTGGTTTTGCCGCAAGCGTGCTGAGGATGGAAATGTGTGTCAAGTTCGCTCCGATCTCGTCGTGCAGGTCGCGGGCGATGCGGGTGCGCTCGTTGTCAAGAGCGTGCTGGCGCTGGACGCGCAAAGCAACCACGTAGCGTGACGCCGCGAATACCAGGCTAGCCACGACGGTCGCGATCAGCAGCCAAAACCAAAGCTGTTGAGTAACCGGCAGCAGCACACTGAGTTCCACACGCTGCGCCGCGCCACGTTGACGGTCGGCGAGGCTGATCCGCCACATGAACTCGCCGGCTTGGGCAACCCCGGTGACCGCGCAGCCGGTCGCCGCGTTCAAAACCAATGGCAAACGGCTATAGACAAACAGGTCACCATCGCGGGCACCGGAATCGGATAGCTCGACCTGCATGGTACCCCGCGAACTGGTGACGTGCTTGATTTCCGCCGCTCCGCAATAGATGTGCAGGTTGGAACCGACAAGCACCGGCTTGTTCGGCGTGCGGTCCAGGTCGGTGAGGCACAGGTGCTGGGAAGCCGACGGTGCCAGCGCCGGGGTGGTCCACGAGCCCTGGGCAACGCCGAGATAGCGATCATCCCAAAACGACCAGACGGCATAGCGGCGCTTTGGATTCAACCCGGCCCGGGAAAAATCCAACGTGATCGTTCGCTCGGTGGTGCCGGGATTCCACAACAGGGCAACCGCCGAGTCGCCCCAATCACGGTGCACATGTCCCACCAGGCGCGGCCATTCCTGACCTGTGCCCAAGTCCAGCACCTCGGTCCGCTCCTTCGCAGGCGGGGTCATCACCTCGACATTGCGCCAGTATGGTTTGAAGCTCTCCCAGTGCCATGGGTCGGAGGTGATGGCCGCACCGCAAGACAATCCCACCATGCTCATCCACGTCCGTACCAGCGGCCATCCGCCGTCAATCCGGCTGATGTTTGCGACGTCCGTGCCCATGTAATAGTTGCAGTTGTCCACCGCAAACCACCGGTCATGGAGTTGATAGGAACGCAGAACATCGTCCATGGCGCCCCGGACCGTGCCCCGAGGCGCAGCCGCACCAGTGCGGCTCGAGTCCACCAACCCGACCGTCGCACGGTTGGTTTCCATATCGCAATATAACAAGTAGGTTCCCTCCCCGGCAGCCTTCCGCAAGACAACAAACCCCTCGCGCATCACTTCCAACAAGGTCTTCTTCGGATCGGAATCCCTGCTGACCGACACACCGTAAAAATCAAGCTTCAAGTAGTTGAACCCGTTCTGCACCGCGTGACGGATGCGTTGGGCGAGGACGGCCCATCCCGGCGGATCCACCCAAATCATTGCGTCTGGCGCGGTGGCCAGGCCAACTTGCAACCCGGGCCGCGCGCCGGTGGCCGCGATGCGTTGCGCGTAGAACGCCAGGCCTCCCGGAAACTTCTCATTGGTTTCCTTCGTGTCGATGGAATTCTCGTAGCCCTGGTCAATCTGAATGACATCCGGGTGCAACCGATTCGGAGCCTTCAATACCGCATCGACCACATCCGACACATCTTTGCCGGAGACATCCCGGCCCAGATAATACCAACTGGTCCAACCGGACAAGGCTCCCTTGCTGGTGAGGGCGCCGTGTGTCTTCGCGACCCACTCCGTCCAGCACGCCAATGCCTTTTGCGGCGGCATCATCAACAAAGCCACCTGTTGCCCCCACCTTGTCTCACCCGGGTCCACCCGCACTCCACTCATGTCCGCCTGGATGCGAAATGACAACCGGCCAGTCCCCTCCTGCGCAATCGTCGCATACACAAAAGCGATGGGCGCCCCCACCGGCCCG
>Ga0118677_10014722_pt1 | contig 10975 bp, 8 predicted proteins | sample AliMusrvi5mmetaG_FD_86154 | JGI IMG/M metagenome (GOLD analysis project Ga0118677, IMG submission 86154)
GGAGCGGATGATGCGCTCGCGCACCGGGGGTTCCTCATGCCTGGCGTCGTCGGTGAAAAACTGTTGTTTGATGCCCAGGCCGCGGCTGATGGCGGCGTCCGGGGCGATGCCGAGGGAACTGGCCTCGGCGATGAGGCCGATGGCTCTAACCAGCGACTTGCGGGCTTCGGCGGCATAGAATTGTTGGAAAAACGAACTGTCATTGGTGATGGCCTCGAGTTCGGCGAAGATGGCGGTTTCGCGCTGGTGTTTGCGCAGCGACTTGTAGCCGATGAGCACGACCACCAACAGGACGAGCACATAGGCGGCGCGGGTGAGGATGTATTGGGGGCTGGGTGCTTCCATGATGACTCAGGTCCAGATCGATTTGGGTTTGCGGGCGAGTTTGGGCGGCGCCTCGAAGCTCTTGCGTTCGCGGCAGTGGAAAATGGCTTCCTCGCGGGTGATGAAACGCGCGTCGAGCAGCGCGGCGATGCTTTGGTCGATGGTGCGGTTGCCGTCGCGCACGCCGATTTCCATCATGCCGACGATTTGTTCGAGTTTGCGTTCGCGGATGCAGTTGCGGATGCCGTGGTTCGGGACGAGGACTTCCGAGGCGAGGACGCGGCCATGGCCGTCGGCACGCGGGATGAGGCGCTGGCACACGATGCCTTGCAGCGCGCTGGAAAGCTGCGCGATGATCTGGGGTTGCTGGTCGGAGGGGAACACATCCACCAGGCGGTCGATGGTTTGGGGCGCGTCGGGCGTGTGGAGGGTGGCGAGCACCAGGTGGCCGGTCTCCGCGGCTGTTAGGGCGATGCGGATCGTGTCGAGGTCGCGCATTTCGGACACCACGATGACGTCGGGGTCCTGGCGCAGCGCCTGGCGCAAGGCGGTGGGGAAGCTATGGGTATCGCCGCCGACCTCGCGTTGTTTGATGAGGCTGGAGCTGTGATGGAAGATGAACTCGATGGGATCCTCGAGGGTGATGATGACGCCGCTATGGGTGTCGGAGATGCGTTTGACCATCGACGCGAGGGTGGTGGACTTGCCCGAGCCGGTGATGCCGGTGATGAGCACCAGGCCGCTGCGCAGGTTGCAGAAATAGCGCACCGCCTCGTGATGGCCGAGGCTATCGAGGTCGGGGATTTCCTGGCGGATGAAGCGAAAGGCGGCCTCCACCTGGCCGCGGGCGTGGTGGACGTTGCCGCGGAAACGGCCGACGCCTTCGACTTGCAGGGCGTAGTCGAGTTCCCAGTCCTGTTCCAAGGTGGCGCGCTGGGACTCGGTGAGCGTGTCGAGGATGAGGTTGCGCACGCTATCGGCGTCAAGCACCACGTCATCGATGGGCTGGATCGCGCCGTTGATGCGCACGCAGGCCGGCGCCCAGGCGCTGAGGTGCAGGTCGGAGCCGCCGCGGGTGACGGCTTCTCGCAGGTATTCGGTGATATCGCGGGTCATGGGGGTGAGAGGCTGTCAGGAAATCCCGCGCATGGCGCGGTCGAAGTCCTGCGGCCGCGGGCAGGCGGAGCGGGCGATTTCCGGATCGACGAAGCCCTGGCGCGCGGAGGCCACGAGGTAGTCGAGCAACGAACAATTGGTCGTGCCATTGGACTTCTGCAAGTGGTCCTGCAAATCGGTTAGCTTGTTGTCGAGGATCCAGCGGCGGGTGGCGGCCTCGTTCTGGAGGTATTCGAGGGCGGGGAAGAGTCCGCCGCCGAGGCGTGGCAGGAGTTGTTGGGAAAGCACGCCGACGAGTTGCGAGGCGAGCAGGTTGAGGGCGCCGGAGGTTTCGCTTTTGAGCAGGTGGGAGAAGCGTTCGAGGGTTTCCACGACACTGCTGCTGTGAAGGGTGGAAATGACCAGGTGGCCGGTTTCCGCAGCGTGAAGGGCGGTGACCGCGGTTTCCTGGTCGCGGATTTCCCCGACAAACAACACGTCCGGGCTCTGCCGCAACGCCGCCCGCAGGCCGCTGGCGAAACTCTCCGAATCCTGGCGGATCTCCCGCTGCGAGAAAAACGCACGCTCGTTTTCAAACAGGTACTCGATGGGATCCTCCAGCGTCACAATGTGGCGGGCGAGGTGACGGTTGATCCAATCCAGGCTCGAGGCCACGGTGGTGGATTTGCCCGAGCCGGTGGGCCCGGTGACCAGAATGAGCCCGTAGCGGCGTAGCAACCAGGACTCGAGCAGCGGCGCGGGAAGCCCGAGTTCGGCGAGCGGCGGGATCCGGGCGCGGATGGGACGCAGCGCCGCGGCGAGGCGGCCGAGGGTGTGATAGAGGTTGACCCGCAGGCGGCCGCCTTGGGGCACTTTCCAGGAAATGTCCGCTTCGGGATGGCTCGCCGGGTCGATGCCGCAGGCTTGCCAGAAAAGCGCCATGGCTGCGGCCGGGATCGGGCCCGGATGGAGTTCGACAACCTCGCCCTCGTGGCGGATGCGGGGCGCTTCGCCGGCGACGAGAAACACATCGGTGGCCGCGCCCGCGAAGGCGTCCCGGATCAGTTGTGTGAGAGCGGCAAGCATGGGCAGCGGGTCATACTGAAGAGGGAAATAGAACCGCAGACGGACGCAGATTCACGCAGATAATCAAAGAGTTGTGGTGATTGGACGTCTCACTCACAGGGTTGGATCCGAATTTGGCTCAAACCTCTTATCATTAACGTTCATCTGCGTTCATCTGCGGTTCATTTCGCTTTCTAGGGTCATCGGATGAGCATGCACCCATCGGGCAAGCGATCCGCTCAGGCGCGCTCGTCCATCGCGACGTAACCGCGCGGGGTGTGGCCGGTGTAGATTTGGCGGGGCCGCGCGATGCGGCTGTCGGGATCTTCCATGACTTCCTTGAAGTTGGCGATCCAGCCCGGCATGCGGCCGATGGCAAACATGACCGTGAACATGTCCAGCGGGATGCCGATGGCACGCATGATGATGCCGCTGTAGAAATCGACGTTCGGATAGAGCTTGCGGGAGATGAAATACTCGTCGTGGAGGGCGATTTCCTCGAGTTTCTTCGCGATGTCCAACAACGGGTCGGACTTGTGCAATTGCGCCAGCACCTTGTCGCATTGTTCCTTGATGATAACCGCGCGCGGGTCGAAGTTCTTGTACACGCGGTGGCCGAAGCCCATCAGGCGGCGGTTGCCGACCTTGTTTTTGACTTCGCTGAGGAATTTCGAGCCGTCGTCGCCTTCCTTGTGGATTTCCTCGAGCATCTCGAGCACGGCCTGGTTGGCGCCGCCATGCAGCGGGCCCCACAGCGCGCAGACGCCGGCGGAGGCGGAGGCGAAGAGGTTGGCGCGGCTGGAGGCGACCATGCGCACCGTGGCGGTGGAGCAATTCTGCTCGTGGTCGGCATGCAGCAGGAAGATCAGATCCAGGGCGCGGACGATTTCCGGCTTGATTTCCCAGTCCTCGTTGGGAGCGGAGAACATCATGTGGAGGAAGTTGGCGGTGTACTTGAGGTTGGACTTCGGATAGATGGTGGGCAGGCCGTGGGCCTTGCGGTAGGAGAACGCGGCGATGGTGCGCACCTGGGAAATGAGTCGTGCCGCATGGCGGGGGAAGCGCGCCTGGCGGTCCTTGCCGCTGAGCAGGTTGGGGTAATACGAGGAGGCGGCATTGATCATGGCGGAGAGGATGCCCATCGGGTGGGCGGAGGTCGGGAAGCCTTCAAACAGGAAGCGCATGCCTTCGTGGAGCATCTGGTTGTCGGTGAGCATGTCGGAGAATTCCGCCAACTGCGCCGGGGTGGGCAGTTCGCCGTAGATCAGCAGGTAGGAGGTTTCGATGAAGGTGCTCTTGGCGGCGAGTTCGGCGATGTCATAGCCGCGGTATTGGAGGATGCCCTTTTCGCCATCGATGAAGGTGATGGCGCTCTTGCAGGCACCGGTGTTGCCATAGCCCGGATCAAGGGTGATGCAACCGGTCTTGTCGCGCAGGGCGGCGATGTCAATGCCGATTTCCCCTTCCGATCCAACGATCATGGGGAGTTCCAAACGCTTGTTATCGATGATGAGTTCCGCTGTTCCATTCATAGGCGCGCGAATTTTGCACAGATTCGCTAGCGGTGCTAGGACGAATCGCGGTTCTTTGCAGATTTACTGAAAATAGGGGCGTTTCTTGCGGTTGGAGGCCGTGGAATCGGCCTGGGCAAAGGGATTGGCAAAATTTCCCGGAAATCGCTCGCGGATTGGTATTGAATGTGGCGGGTTGGCCAGAAAATATGCGTTGATTTTCGCGAGGTGCTCCGACACCTGCGGAATTCCCGAGTTTCCCCCCACATCATGCAACCTGTCACATTCAACAACACTGTCTTGCGCGACGGACACCAGTCCCTCGCCGCCACCCGCATGAGCACCGCTCAAATGCTGCCGGCTGCTCCAATTCTCGACCAAATGGGCTTCAGCGGCCTGGAAACCTGGGGCGGGGCGACCATCGACTCGTGCCTGCGTTACCTCGCCGAAAATCCGTTTGAGCGGCTGCGCGCGCTCAAGCAAGCCGCGCCGCGCACTCCGCAAATCATGCTGTTGCGCGGTCAGAACATCGTGCAGTACGCCAGTTTTCCGGATGACGTGGTGGAGGCGTTCGTGCGCGCCACCGCCGCGGCGGGCCAGGATGTGTTCCGGATTTTCGACGCGCTCAACGACATTCGCAACGTCGCCACGGCGGTGCGCACGGTGCTGGCTTGCGGCAAGCAGGCGCGCGGCGAGATCTGCTACACCACCAGTCCGGTCCACACCATCGAGGCGTTCGTGGAAATGGGCGTGGAACTGGAAAAAATGGGCTGCCAGTCGCTCGGCATCAAGGACATGTCCGGCATCATTTGCCCACGGGTGGCCTTTGAGCTGGTCAAGGAATTGAAACGCCGCGTCGGCCTGCCCATCACCCTGCACACCCATGACACCGCCGGGCTCGGCGCAGCTTCCTATCTGGCAGCCATCGATGCCGGCGTGGACGCCGTGGAAACCTCGATCGCACCCTTTGCCAACGGCACCGCGCAGCCGGACACCTTGCGCATGCTCGCCATCCTCAAGGACCATCCGCGCTGCCCCCAGTTTGATCACGCCAAGTTGCAGGAATTGCGCGTGTATTTCGAGGACGTGTACAAGCAGCTCGCCAAATTCACCAACCCCGCCAACGAACGGGTGGACTCCGACATTCTCATTTTCCAAGTGCCCGGCGGCATGCTCTCCAACTTCCGCAACCAGCTCGCCGAACAGGGCATGTCTGACAAATTCGACGAGGTGGTGCGGGAAATCCCGGTGGTGCGCGAGGCGCTCGGATGGATTCCACTGGTCACCCCCACCTCGCAAATCGTCGGCACCCAGGCGATGATGAACGTGAAGTTCGGCCGCTGGAAAATGATTTGCCAGCCCGCGCAGGACATCGCACTGGGCAAGTACGGCAAAGCCCCCGGCCCGATCAATCCGGCGGTGCTCGTGCAAGTGGAAAAACAAAGCGGTCAAAAGGGCGTGACCGTGCGCCCGGCGGATCTGTTGGCCCCGGCCATGGATGGCTTGCGCAAGCAATGCGCCGACAAGGGCCTGCCCACCGACGACGAAACCGTGGTGCTCTTTGCGATGTTCCCGCAACAGGTCGAGGCGCTGCTCAAGGGCGGTGGCGCACCACCCGCCGCACCGGCGCCAGCGCCTGTCGCAGCGCGGCCCGCCGCCCCGGCTGAGGCACCCAGAGACACGTCGCATGGTGCCGCCACCGCCGCCAAACACCTGGTTATCAACGTCAACGGCGGCCGCTATGACGTGACGGTGGAGAAGCTGGACTGACGGCCACAGGGATCAGCAACCGCGGATGTCGTCGATGACCTTGACGATTTCCTCGGTCTTCCAGGTCTTGCGCTGGCTCTCGGCGAAGAGCATGCGCAGGACGCTCAAAGGACCTACCTGGCCGGGCGCGGAGGTGGTGAGCATGAACTTGCGGCGGGACTCCTCAAAGGCCGAGGCGAGCACGTCAGGAGCGGAAGGGACAATCCATGTCGAAAGTGGACGTCTTAATCTTTTCAACTCAGTCCTGAGTTTCTTCCTTCGCGGCATGTTTCTCCCGATACTCTTTCCGACCCAAAAGTCGAGATCAGGGAAATCCCTTCTCAAATTCTTAGGTGCAGCACCAGTTGCAATCGCATCGTCTAATTCTGTTCGATTTTTGTAGAACACTGGGGAAGGTTCGTCTGGCCAGAGAATCTTCTTCCCGTCTATCAATTGGCTCATGGTTTCTCCACGAAGTTTCTCACTCTTGCTAGATTTGAAATCCTTGGCATATGCCCAAACCCTGTCGGGGTTGCACGGATACCAGATGCCGCTTTCAGGCTCCCACGGGCAATGCCCGGATGACGGCTCCCGCGTGACGTCGGGAGCCTAGCTGTCGCACTCCCGGGTGGCGAGGGGAAAAAACGAAATAATTCTTTTTTTTGGTAATTTCCAGCTTGCGATCGATTCCCCGTTGTGGTAATTTTTTCGCTCCTGAAATCCTCCATGAAAACCATGCCCCCGCCCAATGCCTTCGCCGAAACCCTTCGCGATACCCTCGACGAGTGGCCCGCCACCCAGAAGGAAATCGCCGCAGCCACTGGCATCCTTGCCTCACACCTTTCCGAGATGAAAGCCGGTCGCCGCCGCTGCACCCCGGAATACGACCTGCGCCTGTCGCGCTACTTCAGCATGGAAGAAGGCTTCTGGATGCGCTTGCAACTTCATTACGAAATGCAACGCGTCCGTATCGAACGCGGGGCGGAGATCGACGCCAGGGTGCAACCCGCCGCCTGAGTGATGCCATCCATGAGGCGCCCTGTAGCGGCGCTCGGTGAGCGTCGCAGCCAATGAAAAAGGTTGGCTCAAGGGTTATCTAACAATCCGGCGAGGCGCGTGAGGTGGGAGTCGTCGAAGCCGATGGCGCGCTTGAGGAACACATCGCGCTCCAACACATTGGCGATCCGGCCGGACTCGCGCCAGGTTTCGCGGTCGATGAGTCCCATGCACCAGACGCCGAAGCCGGTGACGGTGATGGGGAAATCGCTGCCGTGGATGATCCGGTTTCTAACAGGCTCGGGGAGGATTCTCGGCAGGGTGCGGCAGCGGAACGGGCTGCACAGCGCCGAATTGTCGCCGAACAGCCGCGGCCACTGCTCGAACATGGCCAGCAACATGTCCGTGTAATCGGTATCCCACAGCCCGGAGCGCCCGGCGCAATGGGCGGCGATGACCGTCACGCCGCATTCCAGCGGATGGCGCAACAAGCGCGGATCGGCATACTGGTGGCACAGCACCGGTAGCGAGAACTCGCCGCCGGTGTGGGACAGCAGGATCATGTTAGAAGCGGCCATCTTCTCCCAGAACGGGCGGTGGCGGGCGTCGGCGTAATCGACGTTGAGGCAGTTGGGCAGCAGCTTGAGCACCCGCGCGCCGGCATGCAGGCAGCGATCCAACTCCTCGATCGCATCGCGGCGGGCCGGGTGGATCGACACCGCCGGGATGAACTGGTCGGGATGGCGCGCGCAGACGTCCAACAGATAGCTGTTAGGCACGAAGAACGCGCCCTTGTCCGGCAGCGGTGTGCCGTCGTCGCGGTGGGGAATGTCCTGCGCCAGCAATACCGCCGCGTCCAGCGACGAGTCGCGCACCAGCCCGGCGAGGCAGCTTTCCAGATGCGCGTCGAGCCCCTCGCGCAGGACCGACGCGGGCATGCCGATGCCGCGCACCAAGATCTGCGCCATCAGCCGGTGGACAACGGACTTGAGCCGCAGCCAGCAGCCACTGCCGGAACTGCCATCGCCAATCAGATGGACGTGGCAGTCAAGCTTGCGCGGCGCGGGCGGAGGCATGGGGGAACAACTAGCAAAAGCCAACGGCGGGCGTCGATGCCTATTTTGAACTGCACATACGTGAGTGCACACAATCACCGGATCAGCCCCTAGCCAGGCCGGATGTCGAGGGGGAATGGCGGGGCTTTTGCCTGGTTCGGGATCATTGCAGGCGGTCTTTCCAGTAGTCGGGGCGCCTGCTTCCGTGAGCAACGGCTGCAATCACGATCCGATTGCCGCGGATGAAGTATGCGATATAGTAGGGAAACACCGGGCAGTTTACTCGTCGAAAGCCACCTTCCCGTTCCCGCCAGAGGAGGGGATGAGCCGAAATCGTGGTGCAGGCCTCCAAAATCTCGGCGCCGAAACGCTTCCCTAGGCCGTCCTCCTTGGCCTCGTAGTATGCGGCCGCCGCGTGAAACTCGGCTCGCGCCTCAGGAAGAAATTCAAGATTCATCGGGCGACACGTCGGGTCATTTCAGCAAAAACTTCCGCTCCCGGAATTCCCTTAGTCTCCCCTGAATCGAATCTCCTTATCCGCTCCTGGATCTCCTCTGCCCAAGCCCTGTCGATTTCCGCTTCAACTGGCGGTTCAACACTGGCAAGTATCTGCTGGGCAAGCGTGTACCTCTGGTCCGGCGGCAGTTCACTAGCGCCTTGGGCGAGTTCGGCAATCGTATGAATCATGGCGTGAGCCTAAGTGCCGCCGGCTTACGTGTCCAGTCATTTCTCATCGAGCGCGCAGGCAACCCACAAGTTCGCGTAGGGTGTGGTGCAAGCCCCTGTGACAAGATATAATAGAAACGATGCAACACTCTTCTGACGGTGTAATAGCGAGCTTCACATTGCGCTCCGGACCTTTATCGACGGATGTCAGCTTGCCTATCATGTGGTGCTTAACGTCTTATTGCGCCACCTGTGGCATTTGTCCAGATACGCGCATGAGGTGTAAGCAAGGCGGGAATGCAATCTGACAGCGCACTTCTCTGACACAAGGGCAAGCCACCCGCGCCCCTCTTGCGAGACGCGGCGATCACGGCTTGCGGCGGGACGTCGCCGTTACCGCATGCCGCGCATGAGCAGCTCGGCGTTGGTTTTGGTGGCGCGCAGGTTGGTTAGGAGCGTGGAGATGGCATCGCCGATGGGCAGTTGCGCGAGCTGCTTGCGGATATCCACGACGCGCAGGAACTCGTCGGGATGATAGAGCCGGTCGTCGTTGCGGGTGCCGGACTGCGGGATGTGAATGGCGGGGAAGACGCGCCGCTCGGCCAGCTCGCGATCGAGCCGCACCTCCATGTTGCCCGTGCCCTTGAACTCCTCAAACACCACGTCGTCCATCCGGCTCTCGGTTTCGATCAGCGCGGTGGCGAGCACGGTCAGCGAGCCGCCTTCCTCGACATTGCGGGCGGTGGCGAAAAACTTGCGGCTCTTTTGCAGGGCCACCGGGCTGACGCCACCCGAACCGATCGGCCCGCCCTGCATTGCCGAGTTGTGACCGCGGGCGAGGCGGGTGAGGCTGTCTAACAGCAGTATCACGTCCTTGCCGCGTTCCACCAGGCGTTTGGCGCGTTCGATGACGAGGTCGGCCACTTGGGCGTGGCGCCGCGGTGCCTCATCGAAGGTGGAGGAAAACACCTCCGAGCCGACGGTTTCCTCGAAATCGGTGACCTCCTCGGGGCGCTCGTCTAACAACAGGATGATGAGTTCCGCCTCCGGGTGGTTGAGGCGGATGGAACGGGCGATTTGCTTGAGCAGAATGGTTTTCCCGCCACGTGGCGGGGCGACAATGATGCCGCGCTGGCCCTTGCCGAGCGGGGCAATCAGATCGATCACACGCACGCCGAGGAAATCCGGGCCTTCGCCTTCCAGGTGAATCCGCTCGTTGGGAAACAGCGGCGTGAGGCTGTCGAACTCTTTCGGCGCATGGTACTCGGCCGCCGCAATGCCTTCAATCTCGACAATTTCCAGAGCCACCAGAAACTTGTCGCGCTCGCGCGGGGCGCGGGCACGCACCTTGATCTGCTGGCCGACGCGCAAGCCGTAATCGCGGACCAGACTGCCCGCCAGATGAATGTCGTCCTGGCTGGGGCGGAAGCTGCGCCGCGGATCGCGCAGCATGGCAAACGAGTCCTTGGACAACTCCAGAATCCCCTCGCAGATCAGCCCCGTGCCTTCGCGGGCATAGAAGCACAACAATTCGTAAACCAAGTGGCTCTTGGCCAGGCCGCCGGCAATGCGCGTGGGGAGCGTCTCCGCCAGCGTCTGCAGTTCGACCAGCGACTTGAGCCGGAATTGGTTCACATCAATCGAGACGGGAACCGACGGAAAATCCACGATGGCGGCGTGCGGGCTGTTCGGGTCCGAGACTTCGGAGGCGTTGGGGAGGGTCATGAGATGGGATTGGGAAAAACGGCGGATTTGGGCTTTCAGAACCACGGGCGGTCCCTCGTTCCAAAACACCACGTCCGCGCGCCGGATTTTCTCGTCGGTGGGAAGCTGTGCCGTGAGAATGGCGGCGATCATGGATTCATCAAAGCCGCTGCGTGCCTTGAGACGCTGGATCTGGGTGGCCCGCGAGGAGGCGACCACGATCACCTGCTCCTGGCCGAAATCGAGTCCTTTTTCAAAGAACAGCGGGATGTCGGCGACGAACAGCGTCGCGCCACTCTGTGCGGCCTGGTTGAGGGAATCAAGACATTCTTGCAGCACCCGCGGATGAATGATCATTTCGAGCTGGCCGCGGGCCGCATCGTCGGCAAACACCCGCCCGCGTAGGAAGTGCCGGTCAATCCGCCCCTGCGTGTCGAGCGCCGAAGGACCGAAGGACGCCGCCACCACGGCAATGATTTCCGGGTCGATTTCCAGCATTCGACGAACCGCCGCATCGCAATCAAAAATGACCACCGAGGGCAGACACTCGCGAAGCAAGCGGCAAACCGTGGATTTTCCTGAAGCAATTCCTCCTGTAAGTGCCATCACGCGCATGGCGGCAAGCTCAGCAGACCTGCCGCCAGATGCAAGCGAAGAAAATCTGGCAACGCACTGGACCGTCGTGGCCAGCGGCAAGAGGGGCACGGGCGGCCCGCCCAATACAGTTCGGTTAGCAGATTGATTGGCAATTGATGGCTCCGGGCAGGATGCCCGGACCACGGTGGCGCGGGCATCCTGCCCGCCGCCATT
>Ga0118677_10014723_pt1 | contig 10975 bp, 11 predicted proteins | sample AliMusrvi5mmetaG_FD_86154 | JGI IMG/M metagenome (GOLD analysis project Ga0118677, IMG submission 86154)
ATAAATAATTAAGGTAATGAACCAAAAACAAACTATTTATCTTTTACGCAAAGTACTGAATACCCCGATTTTGAATATCCATTATAATTGTCGTTAGTTCCATATTTATTACTTTGTATGTACCAAAAGTAACCATTAGAAGGAGTAGAAGTCCACCATAAGCCATTGTCCAAATCACTAAATGTGCCATAAGAGTCGGAGCGTGAACCACAATAAATAGGAAAAAAACTATTATTAATTTCTTCAGACCACTCAGATTGGGTAGCCACGTGCCAGTCTTTTGGAGCTAACTTGCCAGTGTTTACAGCATACCGATTATATAATCGCCCATATGTAATACTGTTTGTAGGATTGTTGTTGTAATCACAATATGCTCCTATTGTCTGAGCAGCCCATAAAGCATTGTCTGTTATATTTGGAATAGGAGTACCATCATTGTATTTGGTTACTTTGAGATTATCAGCCATCCAAACTTTTGTACCAATGATTATTGTGCGATATACATTTCCGTCAATATCTTTTATTGGGTAAGAGATTACACCTCTTGGCTTTACTTTATATCCTGTCATTTGTTCTATTTGAGCAAGTGTTCGTTTATCCTTCCATGAAAAAGTAGCTGCTTCTTGACCTAAAGTTAAAAATCCAATATTTGCATCATTTTTATATTCACTATAATTTCGATTATTACGGCTTGGGTTACCAATTGTTTCATCAATTCCAGATTGAACAGAAAATAATCTTTTATATGATTCCCATTGAATCGTAAGAGTATTTAGGGCATTGATACTACTCACTCTTCTTAGATAAAATGTTTTAGAAACATCTTTATAATTAACAACTACTGAAAATACTTCCTTGTTTAAATTTTTATAACTAGTTACTTCTTCGGGAGTTAAACTCAATGCTGCTAGCGTTTTGAGGCAATAATTGGCACAAAAGTCCATATTTTTATTTGCACTTGCCATCACAGTTAATAGAATTTCCCAATTTTTGTTTTCATCATCAATAGATATTGGTTCTTCGCTTTTGATTGAATAATCATAAGCTATTTGCATAGATTGATGCAATATTTCAACCATTTCATTTATTGCTTTTATTTCCCCTTGCTCATTTAATAGTTGTTGTTTGATATTTAAGGCAAATAATCCTCCTTTTATTTCAATGGCAATCCCTTTTGCCTCTACGAAACTTGTAAGTTTATCAATTGAAACGATAGCTTTAAGTGTTACACCCCAGCTACCATCTGGTAATTGTGTTTCATTTAAAATATCAAAAGATTGAATATTGCCACTCGCCACAGATGCAATTTGGTCAGAAACAATTTGATCGTTAAGAATTTCTGTTTTTGCAGAAATAAACGCACCAAAAGCTTGTTCAATTGCTGAACGGAGTGCTGATTGTTTTGCTTCAACTTGTGATTTGCCACTTCCACTAACAGTTATAGTTACTGTTTTGTCAGTATTTGGAGTATTCGTAATCTTGTTTGCTGAAGCGATTTCATTTTTATCCTTATCACATCCAGGAAAATCAACCAGCATTTGTTCTAACTTTTGTTCTAATTTAGTTTTTTCTGAATCATAAGTCCCACACTTTTTTTTATATTGAATGTCAAAATCAGCAGCTTGCTTTAAATAACTATATGACAAATTCATATTATACGCTTCGAAGTTTTCAGTCTTATAAATGCGATATAATATTTCACAAATAAAACTTTTATATAAAAGAGTAACCTTATCATCTCCAGATATTGCTAAACCAATTTTACACTGTTCTATCGACTGTTGATATTGTTTCATCCCAGAGTATTCATTTGCTTTGGAAGATATTTTTTCAATATCTTGAGAAAACAACGAAGCACTAAACAATAGGAATGAAATTAAAATTAGGTTTCTCATAATATGATATTTATGCATTATCTATTTTTATTTAAAAGATTTGCTTGAAATGGATATAAAACATAACTATGTACTTTCTTTTTCTTTGAAAATAAAAATATTAGTTTTGCTGGCTCTCCGACTGGTGTATTATCTAATCCATTATCAATAATCCATTTATGAATATTTGGATGATAAAGATTTCCGTAATTTATATATGTTGCAAGTGCATCTATAATTTCAATTACTTCATTTTCTAAAACAATAGTCAAAGTTATTACTTCTCTGTTTATTGTTCTGTCAACTAAATCAAGCCTATAATGATTATTATTTGCACCTGCATGAGCTACCGTTAATATAACTGCTTTCATTTTCTACCAAATTATATGATCATACACTATTGTTTGCGGTTGATTCTTTAAGTATTCCACTGCTATTTGTTTAACTGCATTGATACGTTGTTGTTCGAGTTTGATACCATCGGAATATTGTTTCATTTTAAAATCCCAATTTCGTTTATCGTCCACTTCTATTTTCTTGCGTACAGTTTCGGAAAAAGCCAAAGCTTCATTATAGCAAGCTGCATCGGGGTTTATCGCTGAAAGTAATGGTGCAACTGCTGTAGCTCCATTACTGTTTGGATTTGCTGCCCATATAGTTTTAGCTTCATTTAATTTTATCGTACATTCTCGGTCTATAAATTTCTTGTATATTGGTTGTACCGCTTCCATACAGTTATCATAGCAAGTCTTACAAACTTCTGGCACAAGCATTAATTCATAAATTGCTTCTTTGTATTTCTGTTGGTCGGTTAAAGTTTTAGACTTCTTTAATATGAAATCACACTGTGAGTTATAGTACAATATTATTTTACTTTTTCCCTCGTCCAGAAGCGTTAGCAGTTCTTTGTTTTTTGGATTAATGCTATTGAAAGCGTCAATAAGGGCTTTGTTTTCGTTTGTTCCAACTCCTTTAAGGGCGATGGATGTATTTGAAAAAACTGTATTAGTCAATGCATCGCCCACAAAAAAAGTAATGTTGATATTTTGAGAAATCAATTGAGGTGGACCGGCAATAATATCTTTTGTGCCGACATTTACCGAAGCTGTAATAATAAATCGTGGGTTTACCTGACTTCCACCCATGCCATTATTTGTGGCAATTTGGGAAAGTTTAGTCATCAACATTTCTTTGGCTTCTTTAGGTAAAGCTATTTTTTCGGGTAAATAGCTATTCAACACTATTCTGCCAAAGCCTTCCAATTTCGCTTGTGCATTAGCTGTTAGCGTAAATGCAGCTATAAATGCAATTTGTAATATTATCTTTTTCATATTGATTTATTTTTCACCCAAAACCAGAATTGCTTCTCCCAGTCCACGAGTCATTAGTTTAACTTCAAAATTAAATGGTGCTGCTTTCAGATATTTCTGTAAACCTTTGGCAAATTGTCGGGCATCTATTGGATCATTATCTGAATTATACAATGGAATACGGACTTGGTCGAAACGAATAACATTCTCTGTGGCATCTGCCATTGTAAACCGTTTGTTCACTGTGTTATCTTTCATCCATTTATTAATGTAATCGGTTATTTCTTTCCCTTCTATTTCGGTTTCCATGTTTTTGTTCCAGCTATTCCATTTTTTTACTGTCAGCATTATTTCTCTGCCGTTTTTAAACATATCGTCGAAATGCGATTGTAACTGAGCCGTAAATGGGTCGATATTAGACAAAATAGCTTTTTCTAACAATACAGGTACAATGTCAGTATTATTAGGAGTTCCATTTCCCGTAGAAGAAGCAATTCGTTTACTTGTATAAGCGTCAAATGCTTCAAGCACAAATGATACAACTTTGCCTTGTTCAGTTTTGGTTACTTTCCACCAGATTTGTATTACAATGTCTGCTTTAGCTTTGTTCTTGATTTTGTCTAATGGACTTTCAGAAATGGATGAACCAGTCGTTGTACTGGCAGTCATATTGTTTTCTGAATTTCTGGCTTCAATTGTTTTCAATTCTTGCTCAACATCTTTGAGCGGAAATCCTCGTGAAACCATTAGTCCTCCAATCTTACTTATCACTTGTCCAATTTCAGTATCTTCCTGAAAGGCTTGTTTGTAATTAGGTACTTTTTGTTTTGTTCCCTGATTGTCAAACTCCGTCATAAAATACCGTTGTTCACACCAATTGTCGCTTGGTAAAATCATTAATGTCGGCTTTTTGGCTTGTCCAAAAAGACTTCCCGCAATTGCCCAAAGGGCGATTGTCATAATAAGTAAACTTGTTCTTTTCATAATACTGTTTTTTTAATTCTCTATGGTTTTCTTGAAGATAATTTCCTTTCGCGTAAATCAATTCTTGTTCTTTCTTTTTTTTTCGGCTTGCTGGTAACGACCGAGGCTATGGGCATTTGGCGGTTTGCGGGAGCATTCGCTGTCGTGGAACGACAATGTGAATGCGGGCGCATAACCTGCGGAATGCACGTCAGCCAGCCAGTGCCCATAGGCGTGTGTTAGGTGCAGTCCATTTCATTCAATATGTTGTCTTGTTGATAGTTAGTGTGTTTTGTTTCTGTCGTACACTCAGTTGTTTTTTCTGTCTGGGTCGCTGTTTGATAATTCAGGGAGCTAACTTTATAAATTAGGGTCGTTATTACAAACTTCGGGGAGCTTGTTTCATAAATCGGGGTCGCTACTTTGTAAAGTTGGGTGTCTATTCTATAAGTCGGGGAGCTTACTTTATAAATGCGGGAGACTGTTTTATAAATCGGGGAGGCTACTTTATAAATATGGGGAGCTATTCTATAAATTGGGGAGCTTATTCCACAATTCGGGGAGGTAGTTTCATATTTTAGGGTCGATATTTGCATTTATAGGTTTTTTGTTTACAAACTACGGTTGCTTTTTAGCAAACCGTAGTTTGTGTTTTGTATTTAGTCCTTCTTGTCTACAAACTTCAATTTAGAGATTTGTTTGTATTGGGGGCTTGTTGCACCGAATACGGATTTAATGTAAACTTTAAAGTCGAAAGCTGTATCTACTAAACCGGTGAGTGGTTTATAAAGCAATTCGTTTCTTGCAATTCGGGCGTTACTAAGTTGAATACTTGCTACAACTACATCATTATTCTTGGCTCTTAAATCAGCCTGTAGGATTTTTAGTGATTCTACTTTTAAATCTTCTTCATTTGGTTTGTAATAGGGTACAGATTCGAGCAGCATAATAAGTTTGTCGAGGTTTTCTAAGCGACTATCGTAGCTTAATTGTGTTGCTGAGATTTGATTTACCTCTTTGCCCTCGGCTTCTAACACTTTCTTTTCTTCGTCTGTAATTTTTGCGCTTGCTCTTCTGCCTTGAAGTTTGCGAACAATAGTTTGTGCGCTCTCGTCAACCTGAACTGTGGTGTCGGAAGCCTTCAAAGCGTTGTTTACACGAGTAATAAGTTTGCTAAACGGCTCAAATGCGGATTCGCGTGCTGCTACTGCGTTGGAGTATGCAGATTGTGAAATGTTTAGCGAGTTTAATGTCTCTTTTGAATTTGTGAGAAGAATTTGCAATGCGGTGAGTTTGATACTTTCTTTTGACGGATTGTAGCTTGTGCCAAAAGCTGTAGCGGAAATAATTAAACTTTCAAAGTTTGCCACATTGTTTGCGTGACCTGTTTCAGTTGTACTAGCCATGATTAAATGGATTTTATATGAATAAATAGGTTTATTTGTGCAACAAATATAAACACTATTTCTAGATTAACAATGTGATTTGTCAGTTTTTTTACAAAATATTTATGCTCGATCTTTCTATCATTCTCATGATAATTATTGCTGTGCAATCAACTCTTCACAGTTCATTGTTTTTTTGCTTCTAAGTGCTTCGAGACTTCTAAGTGAGCAAAAAAACAATGTACTGTGACCGCTCTGCCTATTATCAAAAAGCTATAAAAGCCACTGCAAGGCGTTTGATAATAAACACTAACTTGTTGTGGCTTTTTTTGCTTTTTGGGCGATTATCTTACTTATAGTTCAGTTGAAGCTAAACCCAATAATGAGTAGAATTAAATATTTGTTGATAAATGATTTGTAAATAGCGTATGCGGTGAACTTACCAAATTAATGTCGAACTTTAATGACGGTTCAATTCGTGAACTTGCATTGTGAATTCTAAATGATATTTGCCAGCCATCATTTAGTGTAACTAACAAAGTCGTTTTTGAGTTTTCTTCGTAAATAACTTCAATCAATCTATTTGGCAATTTCAATTTCGGCATTTTAAACTTTGGTTTTATGTCTTCAAATGGCAAACTTAAAGTTCCGTGTAAATTATATGCTTGAATTTCAACTTTACTTTTGCCCTTTATTACTTTGTAAAAGTCTTTTTTGCCAATCAAGTATTCAACAAGTCTTTGAGCGATAATCCCTGGGTTTTCTTTGTCTAAACGGATTAACTCCTTTTTAAATGCGTCTAGAATTGGAACGTAAGTTGTTGTATGGTAATCTCCAAGCGATTTCCAAGTTTTCGTTGCATTGCTTTCTTTTCGTTGTATGGCTAAACCATCAAATATAGGTTTTATTTCGTTGAAATATTCTTCAGAACAACCAACTCCTAACCACTTTTCGCCGAAATTTATATCATTTGAAAGTCTTGAGTGTTTAACGGCTCTGTGATTATTTTTCGCTGAAACACCAATTTCCCATTTTTGCAATGAACGGATTGCCAAAACATCTCTCACATCTCCAGTTTGTCCTTGTAAATCAGAAACGATTTCTAATTGTAGAATGTCTTTGTCGCTGATTCCGTTTGACAAACGAGGTTCAATGTCAATGAGATAATTTACTGCAAAACTTGAAACCAATTTGAACTTTCCTTGTTCTGATTCCTTTAATGACTCAAAACACTTTTTGGCTGTTCTGTAGGGGTCGTTTTCAATAACTGTAATGACTGTTTTTGGTTGTAATCTAACTAAAAAGTCGTTTAATAAAGCATATTCAAATGCTTTTCCGTTAATTGTCTGAGTTGGAATTTTAGCCATTATGCGGTTATTCTATTTAAAACGTCTTCCATTCTTTTTAATACATCTGTTCCATTTACTCGATTCTCAACTTTGCTGTTGTTTATTGTTTCTTTGACTTTCAAGTTGCTTAAATCTTCATATATTTTTTTAGCAACTACTTGTCCCAATCTTACTGGTACTGCATTACCTATCATTTTGTAACCAGCAACAACGCTGTTGTAATGGAAAACGAAATTATCAGGAAAAGTTTGTATTCTTGCACATTCTCTTACTGAAAGTCTTCGATAAAGTTCTTCTTTGCCTTTTTCAAATTCTCGTAAGTTCTGTTCAATAAACTTCATTTTGGGAGCTTGCGGGTGAATTGGAGCGTGGCGACCGCCAGCTTGTATTGTGAATGAAACTTCATCCCAAGTACGAACTCTGTTTCTCGACATGAACATAGACGAAAAACCTCCAATCATATATTCGTGATTAGCAATCTTACACAGTTTTCCGTTCGTGTAATTCCCTTGTAAAGCAGGTATTGCAGAATCTTGTAAATCTCCAATTGCTTTTTCAAGATTTATTTTGTTTTCTGGGGTTGTTGGTTTAGGAAACTCAAACTTAATTCCTAAATCTTTCCTGTACCCTACAAAGAAAACTCTTTTTCTGTCTTGTGGAATTCCGTAATCCGCTGCATTTAAAAGCTCAAATGAAAGTTCATAACCACAGTCTTTGAACATTTCCTTAATGTTCTCAAGAGCGTTTCTATGTGCTGGCAAAAGCATTCCTGATACGTTTTCAGCAAGAAAGAATTTCGGTTGCTTGTCTGCAAGAATTCTCATAAATTCAAAAAATAACTGACCTCTTTTGTCAGTTATTCCTCTTTTTGAACCCGCTTCACTCCAACTTTGGCACGGCGGTCCTCCAATGATTCCGTCACAATCAGGAACTTCGTTTGAAGGTATATCAACAATGCTTCTTCTATCTAAAACAGTGTGAATATGGTTCTTTTCATACGTTTCCCAAATTTCTTTGTCGTATTCATTAGCCCAACTCACATTAAATCCTGCCCTTTGAAAACCAAGGTCAAGACCTCCAGCACCGGCAAAAAACGATACTACATTCATGGTGTATATTGTTAGATTTTACTTTTCAATTGTAATTATACGCAAAGTTATTACAATTATTCAAACCTTAGTAAATCGGATTGAAATTTTAGATAAAGTTATCAACAGCAATTGAGGTAAAAGTTCGGTGTAATTCAAAACTGCTATTTCTTAGTAGTGAGAACTAAACTTTCTTAAATGTGCTTTAAGAAGTTGGTAACAAGGTCACCAGCCTGTGTGTTTAAAAATTTGTTTATGAATTTTGTTTCATATTTCTCTAATCTGTCGTATTCATTTTTATGTATTTTTTGGAATTCTTCTAAAACATCTTTGCTGTATAGCCCTAGTAGTTTTCCAAAGTCTTTTTGAGTAATAGTTCCGATTTTACTGACTACGTTATTCAATCTGTTTTCTGTAATATATTTCGTTATTTCTTCGCAAAGCATTTGTGCATCATCGCTTAAAGAATCCTCTTTACTCAGAATTGATTTTAAAATTTCCTTGTCAATGTAATTATTATTTTCATTCCATTTTTCGTTCTTATTCTTTACTAAAACTCTTGCTCCATTTCTGAAAAAGCAAGGTATTACAGGTCGAATGACAACACCTTCACAAGTATTCTTTTTTAAATCAGGCAATCCCAACAACTTGGAGATTTGAGACTGAAAGTCATTTGGGTATAGTAAACAGTCGTTTAATGAACCTCTAAATAATGTTTTGGCATGTAAAAAGCCAACAGTTTCAAACAATGAACTGACATTGTCAGCGTCTAAGTATTGGTCTGCATTTATAAGTATGTCAAACGCATAAAAGTCATTGTCAGGACTGTAATATATGCCTTTCTGAACTAAAGTAGCCTTTTCAACTTTAGCCACATCCGTATGTGGGTAAGCTCCTCCAAATAATTCTCCGAAAATTGTAACTTGATTTACAGTATCAAACTTTTTAGTTATAAGTTTGAATAATTCAATGATTTTTGATTCGTATTTTTTTTGTACACTTTTGGAGTTGTAAAAGTCCTCTTCATCGAAAATCAATTCAGTTCTTTTTGCTGATTGTATTTGCTTTCCGTCAGTTATAAAACACATATTTGCGCCATGTACTTTCTCTTGAACAACAAACTCTTGGTCATAGAATCCTTGTTCTCTGATTTCATTCAGGAAGTCGAGTTGATATGAGTTTTCGATTGAATTGTATTTCTTGAATTCCATGTTTTGTCAAGTTTTGTGGTCAAATATATTGTTTTGCACTCTGGTTTTTCTTTTTTTTTGGATTGCACCTAACGACCGAGGCTATGGGCATTTGGCGGTTTGCGGGAGCATTCGCTGTCGTGGAACGACAAGGTGAATGCGGGAGCAAAACTGCCGGAATGCACGTCAGCCAGCCAATGAACATAGGCGTGTGTTAGGCGTTTGGTGTTTCAGTTCGCATTGCTTCGCTTTTCAATTTCCGCTTTTATTCAATTTTACTTTTATTTTGTTTCTGTTTTCTCTGTTGTATTTTTGATTGGGAAGCCTTGTCTGCAAATATTATTTCAGCAAGTCCAATTCCATGTGTATAATCAAATTCAAGAATATAATTTGGGTTTTGTGACCATTTAAAAATATCAACTGATCTGTATTGACCATTCATAAAGTCTTTGTAACCTGTCTCAAATCGTTTACTGTACTTTCCATATTTAGTTTTGAGTCCGCTTAAAATGTCGCTTGATAATTGATAGTCTTTATATTCAACACTAATTATTGAAAGTTTACTGTTTTTAAAGCAACAGTCAATTTGTACTTTGTCTCCAGAAGATGTTGACTTGGTAATTTCATAAACTGTCATTCCAGTCGCAGAGATATTCGTATTTAAAACCCAAAATTGTCCTTCTTTTGCGTCTGGATTACTTTCTAAAAATGTGTCTAATGATGTCCCAATCATTAACCCTAAAAATTTGTTTGGTATTTGTTGTCCAAATAAAGAATGGAAACTAACGATTAAAAAAAGAGTTAAAGTGAATTTAATTTTGTTCGTTTTTTTCATTTTCATTTTGTTTTAATTTCATTTATGAATTTCTGCTTCTGTCTACCTATATTTATTTTCGTCAGGTAGAAGTCACCACTGCCAATTAGCCAAAATACTTTGTCAATAGCGTAAGGAGTTTTACCATTTTCTTTTGCAATTCTGTCAATTGCTTTAAGTGTTTGATAATCTTGTTTAATTACTGATTTTTCATCAGGATTAATTATTTCTAAAGCTTTAAATATATCTTTAAGGTGTATGTCTGGTTTTCCATATTCAATAAAACCAAGTTCTTTCAAAAAGTCACAAGCTAAAGGAAAACCGATTCCAGATATTTCAATACTAATCATTAACGGAAGTGCTGGTTTTGCTTTAGTGTCATTAGCAAAAAAGTTTGCCCATTCATAAAAGTTTTCAGCAGTCTCAAATGAATCTAAGAAATGTGCTGCTTCAATTACTGATTGACAAAATTGTGGCCATAGACTTCTTGTTGTAGTTCTTACTTGTCCAGTTGGTTTTAATTTTGAAATTATGTCGCTAAGAAGTCTGTTTCCTTCAGTTGTTTTATATTCCTGAGCAACTTTTTTAGGATTAAAGTCGAACAGAACTTTTCCTAAATTTTCAATTCCTCCAATTGATTTTCCAATAACTTTCGAACTCATTTGCTTGTTTTGTGCAGATTTACAGAGTTCTTTAAAAATAATATTTAAGTCTCTTGGCTTTTCATGTTCTGCTCGTAAATGAAGTTCTAAATCTTCTTTCGTTACAATGTCGAAAGATAATAGAAAATTATATGCGTATTTATAAAGTTGCTTATCTGTCATAATCTTTTTCGCTGTTAATTGCGGAATACTTAGCCATTTTTGTTTTTTTACACTAACGCCTAACGACCGAGGCTATGGGCATTTGGCGGTTTGCGGGAGCATTCGCTGTCGTGAAACGACAAGGTGAATGCGGGAGCAAAACTGCCGGAATGCACGTCAACCAGCCAATGAACATAGG
>Ga0118677_10014724_pt1 | contig 10975 bp, 13 predicted proteins | sample AliMusrvi5mmetaG_FD_86154 | JGI IMG/M metagenome (GOLD analysis project Ga0118677, IMG submission 86154)
ACCCGATACAAACTCAGCAGAGGGCTCGGACAGAAGTCGCGTCAGCGAAAGTGCCGTCACGCTTTTGCCACTCCCGCTTTCACCCACAATGGCAAGGGTCTCCCCTTTTTGCAGGGAAAATGAAACCTCACGCACCGCATCAACCCGACCGCGTTCAGTATTAAATCGGATCGAAAGATTTTTGACCTGGAGTAATGGTTCTTCGGGCATTCAATGGCAATTATGAATCAAGAATTAAAAATTAGAAATTCATTTTAGCTTTAAAAATGAACCTCCTTCCAGTTTCCTGCTTCAACCTTTTTTTAATTTCTCTGCTGCCACCCACTCCTTCATTCTTATCTCCAGAACATCCATCGGCAATGCTCCGTTTTCAAGAAGTGCATCATGAAATTTACGGATATTAAATGATGATCCCAGTTCCTGCTCCGCCTGGGTGCGCAAGGCGCGGATTTTTAGCTGCCCAATTTTGTAGGCCAGCGCCTGACCCGGCATCACCAAGTAACGGTCGATTTCAACCGTGGCATTGAACACGTCGTCACCGGTGTTTTGCATCATATAATCAATGGCCTGTTGACGGCTCCACCCAAAGGCATGCATGCCGGTATCGACCACCAAACGATCTGCTCGCCACATCTCAAATTTCAACTGGCCAAATTTCGAATATCGATCCTTATAAAGCCCAAGCCCACTTCCAAGACTTTCACAATAAAGCGCCCAGCCTTCAATGTAAGCCGTATAACCACTGTATTTCCTGAACTCCGGAACGTCCGCCATTTCCTGCGCCAGCGAGATTTGTAAATGATGACCAGGCACGGCCTCATGGAGCGTAAGGGTTTCCATCTGCCATTTCGGACGGCCCTTGAGATTGCAGGTATTGGCCACAAACCATCCGGGACGTCCCGCTTTTTCCGAGCCTCCCTCATAATAAGCCGCCGGAGCCGATTTTTCAGCATAATCAGGAACCGCCTTAACCCCGTAAGTGAGACGAGGCAATTTACCAAACTGCTTTGAAAGCTCAGGATCAATCCGCTTTGCAATCTCCCGGTAACCCGCAAGCAATTCCTCCGGATGCGTATAAAAAAACTGGGAATCGGTTCGGAGAAATTTTAAAAAATCAGGAAAGCTCCCCTTGTATCCGGTCTCAGTCATCACCTTCTCCATTTCCGTGTGGATCCGACGAACCTCGGCCAGACCCAACTCATGGATCTCCTTGGGAGTCATCGTGGTCGTCGTCATTTGGCGGACGTTCAACGCATACCAATTCACTCCATTCGGCAGATCACTCCATGCGGTCGATTGACGCGCACCGGGAAGATATTCACGAGTCATGAAATCGTACAGTTTATTGTAGGCCGGCACGAGCTGCTCCTTGTAAACCTGAACCGCTTCAGCCCGGAGCCGCTCCTGATCCGCTACTGGTATCGTTTCTGGAAATTCTTTGAACGGTCGCAGCAAGGCGCTTTGCATTGGATCCTCGGGGATCACGTTTAAAATCTGATCGGGCACCGCGCGCAAGGTGATTTTTGGAGGCGTCACCTTCAAGGCCAGACCCCGCTTGAGCAGGGCAATCTGCTCATCCATCATCCCTGGCACCGCTCTCAACCGAGCAAGGATATTTTCATACGCCTTCACTGAATCGGTATGCATCTGAGTCAACTCCTGAGCCACGCTCTGTTGAATCCCGCCCAGTTGCGAAATTTGGAGCAGTTCGCCCGGATACTGATTTCCTTCGATCCCGAGCTCAAGATCTCGACGAAAAAGATCGTAATTGAGCTGATCAGACTTTGAAAGCTGCGACCGGTCAATGCTCTTGATCACCCTTAACGGCCATTCACACTCGGCCTTCCTCGCCTCAATCGCTGCCGCCGAAAAATCAGTCCATCGATCATCAAAACGGGTGTCTCCGACCGAGGTCGCAAATTCAGGGGATTCCTGCAGACCACGTTCCCAGTCCAGATCAAATAGCCGATGCAAACGCACCGAAGCGGTCAACGATGGATCAGTCGCCAAAGCATCGTATTGAGTTTTAAAATCGGCCGCCGCCAGAGGAATAAACGGAATCAATAACAACGAGAATAAAATCTTTTTCATGGAAATATAATAGCCGAGGTTGCGGTGAGTTTATCATAAACTTCCCGGGACGCTCCATCTTTCTTCATTGACTGAATCAAAATGCGAAATGGGACTGAACTGGAAGATTGGCTTCCAGCCTGAGCTTTCTGCACCACTTTTTAATTACGCCCCCCTTTTTCCAGCTGCAACTTTTTGCCCACACCCGAAAACAAGCAGGATCGCCAGACTCCATCTCCACGAAGACTCGATGCAACGCCATTTCAAAGAAGCGACTCGCAAAGCGAACCTTTCTAAACCCGCCACCTGTCATACCCTTCGGCATTCCTTCGCCACTCACCTCCTTGAAAAAGGAGTCGATATCCGAACGGTCCAAGATCTACTCGGCCATTCGGACGTCTCGACCACGATGATCTATCTTCATGTCATTAAACAACCCGGTGCAGAGGGGCCTAGTCCTCTGGATCTATCCTAATTTCTCAACCCAATATCGGTTTAAAAATCATCTTGATCAAGGGTTGCAAGAAGGCAGAATGCCTTCATGAGACGCCAACGATGCAATCTGCAATTTAATGCGGCATTTGTAGGAGTTATACCGCATGCAGCATTGATCCGATACTTGCCGCATGCGGCTCAATAAAACTGTTCGAAAATATGTGGCCTTTTAAAAAGCGAAATCAAAGCCCTCTGCAAAATCTTCAAGCCGCAAAATGGGCTGAAAGAGAAATGCAGAGGCAAATGAAAATAGGGAGGAAAGATCCAACCCCCGAGGAACTCTTTACTGGATTTATGTTTTCAGTGACCAGATTTTCAGAAGGAGAAACCGAAACCTCAGAAGCCGTGCTTTTTGAATTGGGTTGTTTTTCTCTATCAGCCATAGACATCTGGATATTCCAGAACAAACCTGCAAGTCGGGAGTCCGTTTTTGACCACTTGATGTATAGATTTGTTGAACTCTATTCGCACATATTTCAAACGGATTTTGAAGAGATCGGCAGCGTCTTGGAACAAAGGCTAAGTATATATGGAGAAATTTATGGTTCTGTAGGAATGGATATTGAAAAAATGATAAAGGCTTTAATCCAGGTGATGTTATTCTCACAGACGAAGGAGAAGCCTTGTCTGTATGAGAGAGAGGCGCTAAACCTTGATTATATCGAGAATTTTCTTATGCACATGAAAATCTCCAGTTGGCTTAAACATTGCTATCCTATCATTTTGAATTGCGTAAAAGAAGTTTGCAATGCACAGGAATAGTTAAATGAACACTTGCAAGGGCACCACAAGAATTGACTTTGCCGGCAATCGACGAAAACGGAAGAATTCGAACAATAAAGGGTGTATTGCTGCGGAGCTTTAGCGGAGCCAGCAAATACACCCATGGTTGAACAAGCCCGATCAGCAGGAGGGCCTTATGCGTTTTGTGTTTGAGCCCGACTCGCGCTAAAGAGTTCGAGGCCAAAGAAAATTGAATTGCAGAGGGATGAAAACAGCACCGCTTTCATTTCAGACCTCCTCCTTGACTCCAAATTGAGGTTGAACAGGATTTCAAAACCACCGATCCTCCACTTTTCTTGGGATCAAGGCACGAGGCAGCGAGCCGCTGATGGTTGTTAAACATGCGGCTTTTAATGAAATCGCTCATGACTGAATATCGATTCACGGTTCTCATGGTGGACGGAAAGAGGGATGATCTCTTCGGTGATACAAAGGCGGCAGGGTTGCAATCCGATTCATCGGCACCTTGCAATGCGGGCAGATCCAGGCTGGTTGGCGAGTCGTTTCCTTTGCCGCTTTCTCTGGGCCAATTGTGAGAGGCATTCCGGTGAAAAACCGAACCCGCTCCAGTTTCTTCTTTGCCGCCGGATGACAAAACCCGAAGTAGCGCACCGAGTGCATTTTTTGTGGAAGCACATGCCGCAGGTAACGCCGCACGAACTCAATTCCATCAAGAGTGATCAATTTTTCGCGTCCCCCATCGGAGCGATCTTTCCAGCTGAAAGTCACGGTCTGATCATCCATCCGAACGATCCGACTATCACCAATGGCAGTGCGTTTCACGTAGGCACCAAGGTATTTGATGGCGCTGGCCCCCGTCCCGCACGGCTGAATGTGAACGCCCCAGTTCTTTCTCCAGACCGCCGGATCGACGCTCCATTCGCGTTTGGCGAGTTCGCTGCAAAACGCCTGTTTAAACGCGCCGCAGAGCACCGGCTGATGCAGCAGGTAATCGGCTTTCTTTACATGGCAAACCCTTCCCTCCGCATCGAGACCCACTCCCGGCACGATGCAGTGCAGATGCGGGTGGAAGAGGAGTTGCTGGTTCCAGGTGTGAAGCACGGCGGTAAAACCGCTGCTCTGTGCTCCCAGCCATTTGGGCGAGGCGAGTTTGTCGGCAAGAGCCTGGGAGACCGCCGTAAAAAACAGGCCGAAGGCCTCCTTGGATCGCTCCCCAAAAAACAGAGCGCGCAACTCTTCGGGCAGAGTAAACGTGACCATGAAATAAGGAGCCCCCGTGAGTTTGCCCAATTGATGTTCCACCCATTGTTGCGTGGCTGCACGACCACATTGTGGACAGGCTTTGTGGTTGCAACTGTGCCACGCAAAATGTGACGTCGCGCAATCCGGGCAGGCGTGAACATGCCCGCCCAGAGCCGGAGTCCGGCATTGGCGAATGGCGTGAATGGCACGCCACTGTGCCGTTGAGAGTCCCGGCTTAGATGCAAGGAATCGCGGCAGGAAGTGGCGCAGCCCATCCATGACGGTAGGCCCGGCCATTAATAGGTGACTCGGGGTTAACGGGGAAGCCCGTTGCAGAGCGCTTCCATCACTTGTAAAGCGTTGTTGATCGACTGGTGGGTCAGGTGCAAATAAACCATGGTGGTGTTGATTTGCTTGTGACCGAGGAGTGACTGGATGGTAGGCAGGCTCGTTCCGCCTTCGAGCATGTGCGTGGCAAACGAATGGCGAAGCGTATGAGCGGTGGCATCGGGAAGATCCAGTTCCTTGCGAGCCTCCACGATCAAGCGTTGAATGGAACTCACTGGCATCGGATCCCTGGCCTCGTGCATCCGCTGCTGCAACGCCTCTTTGTCGTGATGACCGCGTCCCGCATTGGGAAAAAGCAGAACCGGGTTGCGATGAAACGCCCAGTAATCGCGCAGATCCTTGAGCATCGCAGAGGGCAACGGAACCATCCGATCCTTGTTGCCTTTGCCGCCACGGATGAAGAGCTTGTTCTCCTTGCCGTGAATATCACTGACGGTCAGCAACAGGCACTCTGAAAGCCGCAGCCCGCAGCAGTAAATGAGTTTGATCGGGATTCGATACCGACGAAGGCGAATACCATCCAGCAACCGGTGAACCTCCTCGCGGGTAAGCACGGCGGGGAGTTCATCGTGATCCTTGGTTTTGACCTGTGAAAAGATCGTCCAGTCGTGATGACCAAGCATCTCGACAAAGAAGATTTTGGCACAGGCCATGGTCTGGCGAATGGTCTTGGGCTTCCAAGCCTTGACCGTCTTGACGTGCAAGACGTAATCGCGTAATTGATCCTCGGAGATCCGTGCCGGATCGCAGCTAAAATACTGATGGATCAGCCGCATGCTGCGGTAATACGAATGCCGGGTGAGAGCGGCGTCCGTGCGCAGAGCGAGTCGTTTGGCATACTCGGCCATGGAGGGCCAGGGATGATCGTAATTGAGCGGATTCTTGTGATGCCTCTGATCCGGATGACGACGTGAAGTGACCGAGTGAGACTGAGGTGTAGACTGAGCTTTGGGATTGTTCATAGCCCAAAAAACTGCAATAAAACACCCCCATGAATCTACCTCCGACGTCGCCTGCAAAACTCACCCACGAATCACTTTGCCGCGTAGCGGCTTAGTTCAACCATGCGCTACACCTAACGGCTCTCCGGTCGGGTCGTTGAAAACATCCACCATGACTAAATTATCAGCCAGCAACCATCCTCCGTTTCCAGAGAGCCGTGGGTGAGCTCGGCGTTAGGCTATAAATCGGAGTCAATATTCGTTCGATGAAACTATTTATTAATTTATCAATATTTGTAATCATTTTGTTTACTGTGATGCAGACATCAGCAGTGGCAGGAGGTTCATTTGCGACATCAGAAGTCCTGCCACTCCTTAAACAAAAAATGGATTTGTATCGACTTGTGATGAAAACGCTTGATTTAGATGGAAGTGGTTGGGCAACCAGAATTGGGGGCAATATAAATTCTGATTTAGGAGGTTCACGTATTGCACCATACGCAATCAAAGCCAAACCCAAAGGGTCCAAGGGGCCATGGCAATATTATTTATCGATAGAAGCGGAGACTATTTTTTATGACGAAGCTGGCAAGAAAGTAGCCCTTTACCAAGGCAAGACTATTAAAGAGAACCTTACAGGAATTAGTCTTGAAATCATCCCTGAATCAGAAAGAAAATGAATCTAGGCAGAGCCTAACCATGCGCGCCTGCACAACCACCAGCCGCCTTTTTAAAATGATTTTACACTATTCCACCCTCAACTTGCTCGCAGTGCCCGCTCCCGCTGGTGGTGGCAGCGCTTAACGTTAGCCAGAAAAAATTATCCTCGCTCGACATTCCGCCTGCAAGCGAGTAACTTACATTCATGAAAGCTCTGGTTGATGTAACGAAAGACGCTCTGGAACTTCCTTCCATCCAAAGGTTTACCCTTGCACGGATACTGTTAGACGTGTCCGAACAAGGGGACGGTTATGATCCAACCGTCGAGGAATCATGGGATCAAGAGATTTGCAGGCGAATCGATTCCATTCATGACGGCAGTGCAAAATATAAGAGTAGCACAGAGGTATTTGAGGATTTAGATCGTCGTTTTCCAGGATGAAAATCCATATTCTTCAAGAGGCCGAAGAAGAATTGGCCGAGGCAATTCAGCATTACGAGGATATTTCTCACGGACTTGGTATTCGTCTTAAAAACCAAGTTAAACAAGCAATTCTCTGGATTGAGGATAACTACGAATTGCCACGTGTTCGGAAAAAAGGATACAGAAGGATCAACTGCAAATCTTTTCCCTATTATATTGCCTATTTTACCAGCGAAGAAGATATATTTATAGTTGCTATTGCAAATGGATATAAGCGTCCTGAGTATTGGATTAAAAGAGGAATATAAAAAGGCTAATCGGGTCGCCGGGAATAATTAGCTCCCGGCTCCCACACCACCCGGCGTACGGGTCCGTACCGGGCGGTTCCGACTAGATTTGGAACGGACTGTTTCCAACCCGTTCCGCTTCGGAGGCGGCGACTTCGAGTTCTCTCCCTGCCGCTTCGCCCCGAATCCTTCTATGCTTCCCTCCGTGGCGACTGGCATTCTCGGCTCGCCTTGCCTCGTCGGCCTTCTATGATGTTCTTGTTCATCAGCCTGTCCATTTCGTCTAGCGTTGCATGAGACTATTGATATTAGTTAGGCATGCTGTCTCCGCAAGGCTCCGACTCCTTCCCCCGCTTAGTTACCCTTTCGAAGTTGGCTTCAACTGGTAGTTTACTCATTTATTTATTTTCATGTTCGGTTCTCCTACAGGGGACTTTCACCCCATTTACAACGCGCCCATGATGGGCGCACACCAAGCGCTACACCTAACAGCCTTCCGGCCCCGTTCGTTATCATCGTGCTTGCGACACTCGGCGCTCAGTCACGGCGACTGCTTACGCACTTACCTCGCCTTCGCTCCCACGGATTTCAATTTACGCTTGCCACCCGGAAGGCTGTCGGTGACTTTGGCGTTGACCCAGAAATTTCAGAATTTTCGTCCTTCTTGCAAGCCTCTAAATTCTCTGCTAGATTGTAGGCATGAGCGTCAAGGAACAAGTATTGCAGGCTATCAATCGACTTCCCGATGATCTCGATTATAAAGATGTGGCCGATGAAATTGCCTTTCTAGTCGCTGTACAAGAGGCTGAACGCGACATCACAACAGGAAACCTGATTAGCAATCAGCAGATGAAGTCGCGTATTGCCGAATGGACTACAAACTAATTTGGACCGAGCGGGCTTCGGGAGATATCGAAGCCATTGTCCGTTACATTGCACGCCGCAATTCTCAATCAGCCACAGGAATTGGTTTGGGAATTTATGAACGGGCCCAAATCCTCCTTGAACACCCGGAAGACGGAACCATTCTCGACGAGCTTCGTGATGGGGGGGTGGCGGAAGCTTATTTTCCGAAGATGGAAGATCGTATACACCATCCGAAACGATAGCATTATCATCGGTAGGATATGGCCAGCAGCAATGGGTGAAACTGATTTCAGGACACCTCTTTGATGCAAACTGAAAGGTCTAACAAATAGCAACTGTATTGCTGCGGAGCTTTAACGGAACCAGCAAATACACCCATGGTTGAACAAGCCCGACTGAAACCGACGAATTAACGGTTTCCTGAAACACCCTCAAATAAGCCAGATCTGAAATTCTAAGTAAAAAATCCCCTTAAACCCCTCACAAAAAACTGGCCCTTATGTTAACGGCGATCCGTTTCGTTCATTTACCATGAACTGGGCACCACTAACCGGCTTAGTTTGAGCGTTGGGCGGGGAAAATATCATGATAATTAAACACAAACGATGGATTCAAGCCGCGCAGTTTTCAATATCAGGCACGTTTGGCCTATTTGCATTTACATTTGGTATTGCCGTTCTTCTCTTTGACATTAAAGATGCTCAGGGTCAATCTGCTGAATCGGCGATAATTCCATGTATTACAATCGGCAGCATTATGCTGTTTGCTGCATCTATGGCACTGACTCAATTTATTATCATGCGGCATCCAGTCATTATCGCAGACGCATCAAAAGTATCTGTTCTACTGGTGGGTCATTCACCATTTAACCGGATGTGGTTTATGCCAAAGGTCATTCGGCTATTCTTTTTGATTATTTCGGGGAAAGGCTTTTCAGCAAATTACTTTCAAGCTCAATGGATTGACGTTTCCGATGTATTGCTTGTCGGGCTACCCGGTATGCGAAAAGTAGTTCTGAAAGGCCGATTCACAAACGCACTGAATGCCAGTGAAATTCCAGGAATCGCATTACCAGACGCCCTTATTGCTGGCGATCTGCAGGTCGCAGTTAATACGATGAATCAATTGCGAATAGCATCATATTCTAAACCCGCCCAACAAAGTCGGTGAACCGGAGGCCAAAACATGGCGATTCTGATTCCCCAAACAGCCTTGTCCGACCCCGGTGATCTCTGACGTTCGCAAACAAAATGACCTGCCGAATTGTTCATGGTGATCTTCTAGCTCAGCCAGTTGAGGCGATTGTTAACGCCTGGAATCGAAATCTTATTCCCTGGTGGTTACTTCTGCCGCAGGGTGTTTCTGGAGCCATTAAGAAAAAAGCAGGAACAAAACCATTTCAGGAGTTAAGACAGGTAGGCATTCTGCCCCTTGGAGGCGCTGCCACTACCTCCGCAGGAAAGCTACCCTACAGGGGAATTATTCATGTGGCCGGTATCGGCCATACTTGGACATCCTCGGAGGCTTCGATTCGAACTTCTGTAAGATCAGCAATATCGGAAGCAAAGAAACAAGGATTTGGATCACTTGCATTCCCTCTGATCGGCGCTGGAACAGGCGGATTTAAGTCAGAAGCGGTAGAAGAGATGATGGTTGATGAAATTCAAAAGTCGGATTACGACGGCGAATGTCTTGTAGTGAAATACCAAAAAACATAAAAATGCGACCAGGGTCTCCGGTCGTGTCGTTTAAAAGTGCGGCCATAATTTCCACCGGCTCAGTCACGGATGCTGCATCCGCAGCCTCCGCGCCTTCGCCTTGCCCCGTTGTGCTGCCACTCGCCGCTCACAGAGAGCCGTGGGTGAGCGTTCGATAAAAATACAATTTCCATGACAACACGACTAATTCGGGACGAGGACATACAGCAGTATATCGACATTCGCCGTCAGTCACTTTTGGAATATCCTGCTTTTGTTGGATCATTGGCAGAGAGAGATGCCTCATTAACTGCATCTGAACTTGCGAGTGTTCTCGTTGCCAACCCATTGGAGGATTTTCGGTTTGGATATTTCAGAGATTCACAATGCATAGGAGTTTCACGCCATGTGTTGAGATTGGTTGATATCCATAGAATTTCTGATAAATGAAAACCAACTCCTTTTTAGCCCCATGAAAAAATACGTTCTCATCTTGACTGCGATTTGTGTCGCGTTCCCCCTCTCATTAATCGCGCAACAGGAAACGGCGATCCCCACTCCTACGTCGAAACCATCTCCCACTCCACTGCCGCCCCGATCGGGCCCGGTAACCACTGCTTCGGGAAAATTTACGCCCGTGATTTCCTCAGGAAAGCCGACTCCAGCGCCTCTTGCCGTAAAGAAATCTGAGACAGCGGTCACGCCCACTCCAAAAGTGACTCCGACTCCGATTTCTGCTAAAAAACCAAACCCAAAGAATGAGTTGGAATGGCAATCCACGCTCAAAAACCATGCGCTGCCTTTGATTGGGGACTTACCGGTACAGGCCGTTGATGTGGCTATGATCCACAAGGTTCTGGCACCGATTTGGTCAAGTAAGACGGTAATGGCAAATCGCCTTCGCGGGCGAATTGAAGCAATATTGGATTGGGCAAAGGTTCGCGGCTTCCGTCAGGGCGACAATCCCGCCCGGTGGAAAGGTCACATACAAAACCTTTTCCCCGCCCGTTCTAGGGTTCACACCGTCAAACACCACGCTGCGCTTCCCTACAGCGGTATTGGCGCATTCATGGCAACGCTTAAAACTGAGGACACACAAGCCGCTCAGGCTCTTCAATTCACGATACTTACCGCTGCTCCTACCGGGGAGGCTGTAGGAGCTAAGTGGGACGAAATGAACCTAGATGCAGGCATTTGGAC
>Ga0118677_10014728_pt1 | contig 10971 bp, 11 predicted proteins | sample AliMusrvi5mmetaG_FD_86154 | JGI IMG/M metagenome (GOLD analysis project Ga0118677, IMG submission 86154)
GGAGACCGCCGTGGCCGACCCCGAGGCCATGGAGGCGATCCTCCGGGCCCTGGGGTTCATGCCCGTGCTGACCATGGAGAAGCGCCGCGCCATATGGGCGCGGGGCGAGCTGGAGGCCTGCCTGGACCGGACCCCCTTCGGCTGCTTCCTGGAACTGGAGGGCGGCCGGGAGGCCATCGCCGCGGCCATGGCCGAACTGGCCCTGGGGCCGGACCTGATCGAGCCGCGCAGCTACGCGGCCCTGTTCGCGCCGGAGCCGGATCGAACCAACCCCCCGCCCCCGGCATCCTGAAGGGTGGGTCGACGGTGGCGGCTGCCCCGGCAACCCCATTCGGGAGGAGGCAATCCATGCAAGAGAACACCGCAGGTTCCATCGGCGGATCACTGATGCTGTTCCTGGCGGGCGCCGCCATCGGCGGCCTGCTGGTCGCGCTCAACACGCCCAAGACGGGCCACGAGCTGCGCGAGGACTTGAAGGGCCTGGGCCGGCAGGCCAGGCGCAGGGCGGAGGGCCTGGCGGAGGATGCCGAGGGGGCCTGGGAACGGCTGAAGGACAAGGCCGGGGAGGAAGGCTCCGCCCTCAAGCGCGGGCTGCAGGAGGGCGCCCGGACCTGATCAGGGGGCCGGTGCCGGGGCCGGTTTGGCGCGGGTGAGGTGCGGCTGCGGGGCGGCCGCGTCCTGCTCCAGCATCCGGCGCAACGCGGGCTGCTTCAGGGCCATGGGCCAGAGCGGATGGCCGGCCTCCCGGGCCTCGTGGATGGCCTTGGAGCACGCCCCATAGCGGCCAAGGTTGTAGAGCGCCACGATACGCAGGGCGGCGGCCCGCTCGTCGGCGTCCCGCGCCGCCGCCCCGCTCGCGCTCGACCTGCGCCCGTGGGGCGGCGGCGTCTGGCCGCGCGTGGGCACGTTCGCCTTCGTCACCTTCGCCTGGGTCTTCTTCCGCTCCGCCAGCTTCGGCGCGGCGCTCAGCGTCTTCGCGCAGCTGTTCCGTCACTGGGGCTCGATCGGCGCCGCCGTCACGCCCGCGGTCCTCCTCGTCATCGTCGTCGGCATCGGCATCCAGTACATCCCGCGCAGCTTCATGGAGCGCGCCGAGGCGGGCTTCTCGGTGCTCAACCCGCTCTTGCAGGGCCTCGCGCTCGCCTGCGGCTTCATGCTGCTCGACGTGCTCGGCCCCGCCGGCCCCGCCAGCTTCCTCTACTTCAAGTTCTGATGGACGGACGAGACACGGACAGACTGCCCTACGGCCGCCGCCGCAGGACCGCGGCCAGCGCCCTCGTCGCCATCGTCGTGGCGCTGGTCCTGGGCGCCTTCTTCAACGCCCCGGCGATGAAGAAGACCGCCGAAGGGATGCCCTTCGGCGGCGCGCGCAGCTTCAAGCTCGCGCTCGTCGACCCGCTGGCCACCGTCAGCCACTGGCTCCTGCTCGACCGCCCGGCGCGCCTCACGGCCGAGGCTTTCGGCAAGCCCGCGCCGGGTCCGTCGCCGGTGAAGGTGGTGGTCGTGAAGCCGACCGCGACTCCCACGGGCAAGCCGGGCAAGGTCGACCCGGGCAAGCCGCTGCCACGCCCGTACGCCGGTCACCCGCTCCATCTCTACATCGCCGGCGACTCCATGGCCGGCATCCCCGGCATGGCGCTCGTGAACCTCTCGAACAAGACGCACCTGATCAAGCCGCTGCTGGACTACCACATCTCCAGCGGGCTGGCGCGGCCGGACTTCTTCGACTGGCCGGCCCAGCTGCAGCTGCAGACCAAGGCCTTCGGCCCCGGGGCCGCGGTCGTGATGTTCGGCGCCAACGACCGCCAAGGGCTACAGGCGTCGTCCGGCAAGGTGTACTGGTTCGGACAGCCGGGCTGGACGACCGAGTACCGGCGCCGCGTGCGTGAGGCGATCGCGATCCTGCAGGACGGCGGCACGCGGCGCATCTACTGGGTCGGGCAGCCGATCATGCCTGACCCCAAGTTCAACAGCCAGATCAAGGTTATCAACGGCATCTTCCAGAGCGAGGCCGCCAAACATCCGGGGGTCGAGTATGTCGACGCCTGGTCGCTGTTCACCGACTCCAGCGGCGGCTACGCGCAGTACCTGCCCGACGCGAGCGGCACCATGCAGCAGGTACGCGAGCAGGACGGCGAGCACTTCACGTACGCGGGCGGCATGCGGCTGGCGACGGTGGTGATGGCGCTCATCAAGAAGGACTGGCTGAGCAAGAAGGCCGGCTCGACGCCCGCGCCCAAGCCGTCGGGCAAGTCCTCGCCCAAGGCGACGGCCAAGCCTTGAGTCCGGGCGGCCGCCGGAGCGGGGCGGGCGGCGCGCGGCCGCCGGCGCCGAGGCTCAGGCGGACGCCGGCCTCGGCCGCGACCTCCCGGCCACCCTCCCGCGCTCTCCTTTGAAGGAGCGGCTGTAGTAGCATCGCGCCACCGGCGTGATGCCCCGGCCTCAAGGGGCGCAGACCAGAGGCGGCGCGATGCTCTTCCCGACCATCACATTCGCGATCTTCTTCCTCGTCGTCTACACGGCGAGCTGGCTGCTGATGCCGCGCCTGAGGCTGTGGAAGTGGTTCATCATCGCCGCCAGCTACGTCTTCTACGGCTGGTGGGACTGGCGCTTCGTCCTGCTGCTGGTGGCCGCCACGTTCATCAACCAGGCGCTGGCGGTGCAGATCCGGCGCGCGCGCGGGCGCAGCCGCGTCGCGCGCGCCGGCAGGGGCTGGCTGATCGTCGCGATCGTCGTGAACCTCGCCGCGCTCGGCTACTTCAAGTACTTCGACTTCTTCGCCTCGAGCCTCGACGACCTGCTCGGCCGGATCGGGCTCGGCGCCCCGCTGCCGCTGCTGCGCGTGGCGCTGCCGGTGGGCATCTCGTTCCTCGTGTTCCGCATGTTCACCTACGTGGTGGACATCTACCGCGGCGAGCTCGAGCCGGCGTCCACGCTGGACTACGGCGTCTACGTCGCCTTCTTCCCCTACCTGCTGGCCGGCCCTATCGCCCGCGCCGGCGAGTTCCTGCCCCAACTGCGCTCGCCACGGGATCCGCACACCGTCGACGCCGGCCGCGCCTTCGTCTTGATCCTCGGCGGCCTCGCCAAGAAGATGCTCATCGCCGACTACCTGGCGACGCACCTCGTCAACGGGGTCTTCTCGTCGCCGCAGCAGTACTCGTCGTGGGAGACGCTGGTCGGCATCGTCGCCTACTCGGTGCAGATCTACTGCGACTTCAGCGCCTACAGCGACATCGCCATCGGCGTCGCCCTGCTGCTCGGCTTCGAGATCCCCGTGAACTTCAACGCGCCCTATGCGGCGCGCACCATCCAGGACTTCTGGCGCCGCTGGCACATCACGCTGTCTAGCTGGCTGCGCGACTACCTGTACATCCCGCTCGGCGGCAACCGCAAGGGGCCGGGGCGCACCACCGTCAACCTGATCCTGACGTTCCTGCTCGGCGGCCTCTGGCACGGCGCCGGCTGGACCTTCGTCCTGTGGGGGGGCATGCACGGCAGCGGTCTGGCGCTGGAGCACCGGCGCGCGGACGTGCGCCGGCGGAGAGGCACCCCCGAGCCCGGCGCCACCGCCCGCGCCCGCGCCCTCCAGCGCCTCGCCACGTTCGCCTTCGTCACCGTGGCGTGGGCCGTGACGGGGCCGGTGATCGGGCTCATCGCCCTCGGCATCGGCATCCAATACATCCCGGAGGCCTTCATGGAGCGCCTGCGCCAGGGGATGACGAGCATCGGCTGGGTGGGGCAGGGAGCGGTGCTCGCGCTCGCCCTCTTCCTCATCCAGACACTGGGGCCGCAGGGCGCGGCCGAGTTCCTCTACTTCAAGTTCTGACGCGGGGCGGACGATGGCCGACGGACGTGGAGACGAGCGCAGGGGGCGGCGGCCCTACGAGGGCCGCCCGGGCGACGAGCCGGCCGCGCGCTTCGACGAGGCGACGCGCCGCTTCGCGGAGCCGCCACCGAGCCTCGACGACGAGTGGGACGAGTGGCTGGAGCCGGGCGCCGGCGCGCAGCGCGGAGGGCCCGGCCGGAGCCGTCCGCCCGGTCCGGAGACGCCGACGCGGGCGCCGGAGCGCCGCCGTCCGCCCGCGCCGCCCGGCCGCCGCCGCCGCGCGACCGCCGGCGGCGCCCTGGCGGCGATGCTGCTCGGATTCTTCGTCGCCGGCCTTCTCGACGCCCGGGCGATCGAGAGCCGGATCAGCGGCGAGCCGCTGGGCGCGAGCCGCAGCGTGGCGCTCGCGCTCCTCAAGCCGATGACGCTGCTCAGCGGCGCTCTGCAACTCGACCGGCCCGCTCAAGCGATCGACAGCGCCCTCGGCCGCAGTGGCGGCGCGCACCATACGCTGGCGCAGGCCGCGCGCCAGAAGCCGCTCTGGCCGCGCCCCGTCTCCTACGCGCGTCCGCTCAAGATGTACGTAGCCGGCGACTCGATGGCGCAGGTCTTCGGCTCGTCGCTCGTGAACCTCGCCGAGAAGACCAACGTGATCGTCGGCAAGCTCGACTACCACGTCTCCACCGGGCTCAGCCGGCCAGACTTCTTCGACTGGCCGCAGCGCCTCGTCGACATGATCGTCGAGCAGAAGCCGGACGCCGCGGTGATGCTCTTCGGCGCCAACGACGCACAGGACGTCACCGTCGACGGCAAGGTCCTCCACGTCGGGTCCGCGAGCTGGCGGCAGGTCTACGCGCAGCGCGTGAGCCAGGCGATGGACATCCTCACCAAGGGCGGGCGGCGCGTGTACTGGGTCGGGAATCCGATCATGCGCGACCCCTCGTACCGCTCGCGCGTCTCGATGATGGACCACATCTACCAGGACGAGGCGCGCAAGCACCCCGGCGTGACGTACATCCCGACGTGGTCCCTCTTCGCCGACAAGAAGGGCTCCTACGCGGACTACCTGCGCGACGCCAGCGGCGACCTCGTGCTGATGCGCGCTGCGGACGGCATCCACCTCACGCGTGCCGGCGGCGACCGCATGGCCCAGGCTGTGCTCGACGTGATCGAGAAGGACTGGAAGATCTCGCAGACGCAGTAGGTTGCGGCGGCCGCGCAGCCGCAACGTGCGAGGCGCGTCGTGGCGGGCCTCGTGCGCGGCGCCCCGCCTAGTCGATCCAGTCGCGCGTGAGGAAGAGCCAGAATGCGAGGCCGGCGTCGGCGCCGTAGGCGCGAAATCGGCGGCCGATCGCCCTGTCGGAGACGAGCTTGCCGGGCGGCCTGCCCATCAGCCGGGCGTACTTGGGCCGCGTCCACGAATCGAGGATGAGGCGCGAGTGGCGGCCCAGCATCATCATCACGTGGGCCGCCGCGTAGGGCCCCACCCCCGGCAGCGCGAGCAGCCGCTCCTCCACGTCGGCGTCCGGGAGTCCTTCGCGCGGCGCGCGCAGCGCCTCGAGGTCGAGGTCGCCGCTCGCGACCGCGGCGGCGATGGCGCGCAGCCGGGCGCCACGGTAGCCGGCGCGCGCCACGTCGCGGTAGAACCCGTCGCCGGCGGCGGCCATCGCGGCCGGAGTCGGGAACGCCCTTCCGGCGTTCGCCCCCGGCGCCGCGCCCGGCCCAGGCGCGCCCGGCCCGGGCGCGCCTGCGTCGTCGCGGTCCGCCTGCGGCGCCGCCTCCCCGAGGTGCGCGACCAGCGCTCCGACCATGCGCTCGGTCGCCGACCAGGCGCAGTTCGTGGTGCACACCGTCTTGACGACGTCCTCGAACACCGTCGCACTGCGCAGCATGCGCCCGGCGCCGGCGCAGGCCCACGCCAGCTGCGGATCCGCCGCGGCACGGCGGTAGAAGCCGCTCAGGTCGTCGTCGAGGCAGAGCATGCGCCGCACCGTCGCCGTCAGGGCCGCCGCAGCCGCCGCGTCCGGCGGCGGCCCCGCGTCGGCCTGCGTCAGCACGACAGCCGGCGGCCCGCCGGACCCCGCGCGCGAGATGTGCACCGTGCGCGCCCCGCCGGAGGCGGCCAGCGTCACGGTCATGCTCGCGAGATCGCTGGCGACGGACGCGGGCGGCAGCGCGGCGACGCCGTGCGACCCGAGCGTCCGCCGCAGGTCGACCGGTTCGCCGCCGGCGCCGCGCAGCGGCAGGACGCCGAGCGGCGGCTCCGGCGCGCGGGGAGGAGGCATCGCGCCGGGACGATGCGTCGCGCGGGAAGGCCGTCCTCCGCGCGCCGGAGCCGTCCCGTCTGTGCGGCGCGCGGCGTTCATCCGGCGGCGATCAGGGCGATGCCGGCCAGCGTCGCCAGCGCACCCGCAAGCTGGTGCCGGGCGAGGCGCTCGCGCAGCACGGCGTAGGCGAGGACGACCGTCACCACCGGGTAGACGGAGCCCATGACGGCGACGATGCTCAGGTAGCCGCGCGTCGTCGCCAGGGCGAAGAGGCCGTTGGCGCCGGTGTCGAGCAGCCCCACGGCGACGATGAACGGGACGGCCGAGCGGCGCATCTCGACTCTCGGCCGCAGCGCCAGGAAGACCAGCACGAAGAGGACCGCCGACGACATGCGGCCGCCGAGCATCGCCCAGAGGGCGTCGTGGCGCGCCGTGGCGTCGTAGCCGATGAGCACCAGGCCCATGCAGACCGAGGCGACGAGGATCGAGGCCATCGCGGATACGAGGATGCGCGTGGCGACGCTCATTTCCCTCCGGATCGACCCGAGGTCGATGATAGCCAGCTTGCTGCGGATCGGAAGAAGCTTCATCTCCGACCGGGCAATCTGCAGGGAAACACAGGAGAATCCGAAGGCGAGGCTGAGGATGATGTACAGGACATTGAAGGTGGAATCCTGGGGCTTGTTGAAGACCCAAGCCTGGATGGCGATCTGGAGGATCGGGCCGATTATGAATATGAAAGCGTCGCTCACGATGATGATTCTCGAAAGGCGCGAAAAGGCTGCCCGCGCGGCGAGCCGTTCGGTCAGGCTCACCGGCTCGCCCACGTCGATCCGGCCGGCGACCGCCTCTGCGTAGCGCAGGGAAAACCACACTGCAAGGAAAAGGGCCAGGGAGAGGCACAGCGCCACGGGGACGAAGACTCCCAGGATCGGCACTAGCTGCTGAAGGTCGCGATAGAGAAATACGCCCAGAACCAGCATCATGAGACTCGCCGCGACCAAGGCGATGACAGAGACATCTATGGCGACCCGTAGCCTGAAACCCGACCTTTTCATGTCCTCCCCTTTCCCTCAAATGCTAAATCCTGCAGCGTCCGTTGGCAATAGCGAGGAATCGGTGAAGCTGGTCAACGCGAATCCAGGCGGCATCGACGGCACGGATGCCGCGCGCCCGATCCTCGGCAAAGCGTCGTGACGGGCTTCCTGGCTTCCTTCACAGCTCGATGGATGTTTTCCCCTCGCGGCGCCAGGTATTGGTACGCCGGTATGCCTTGAGGAAGGCGACCAGCTCCCCCGGTCCCTCAATACACTCGATGAAACGGGCCTTGCCCCTGGGGGCCGAGGGTGGCTTGTTCGCCGCCCGGTCGAGAGCCGTCTCATCGAGGACGAAATCCAGTCCAAGGATGGATTTGAGGGCATCGCAGGCTTCAGGTCCGGGCAACCTGTCATAGGGCTTCGCCGAGGGACGGATCACCTGAGCCATCTCGAATTCCAGGAGAAGGGTCTTCCCATCCTGTTCAAGCGAAGCCTGCAGCCATCGACCGAGGGCACTGGAGTTTTTTCCCATCAGACCTTCCCTGATTGCGATGAATCCGGCATAGGGCCTGCCGGCGTCAAGAGCGAAGGCATCGCTGTCCTTCTTCACCTTGACCATCCTTATCGTCGATCCGCCAAACTTGAACAGCCGATCGCGCCAGGGCATCTGGACGACCATCACGATGATCAGGAGCACGAAGCCCGACAGCATCGGCGCCGCCAGCCAGGGCCCCGGCGGCAATGCCGGATTTGAAACCCAGAATAAGGCGGCCGCCAACATGGGGAGGAAGATCATCACCAGGGTGATCAGGACCCAGACCGGCCCGAATCGCGTCCTGGCTTTCATGTCAGCCTTCCATCCGCGAGCAGATTCTCTATTCCCTCATAGACCTTGCAGGCCCTGAGCAGCTTTTTGCTCTCCGTGAAACTTTTTCCCGCCGCGAGCGCTCCGATTTTCGAAAGCCACTTTTCCTGTGTGACATGCAGCTCTATCATGGAGATCAGGAGATAGTGGCAGAAACGCCCCGATGTGAGGAATTCGTCATGCACAATTCTGACTATTTCCGGCAGGCCGGCGTAGCGAGCCACGATATCGGTGACCGGCTTGGCGCTGTCCATCCAGCTCTTATTGAGCTTCCTGAGGAATTCCAAGATCAGCTTCCTGCCCTCAGGTTCGGTTGTTTCCCAATTGAGCATCATGCCGGCGAGAACGTCCGCCTTTGCCTTAAGGTCGAAGGACGGCGACCATTCATGATAGGAGTCATAGTCTCCGGCCTCGGTCATGTCGATGAGCCTTGCCACATCCTGGGCGGTAGCCATAATCAGCCTCCATCAAAAAAACATCGCGCCTTTGCTCCAGATGCCTACCTTTCCATAGCGCCAGGTGTACCTCGTCTCCTTTGGCAGGAAGGAGAGGAACTTCCTCACTTCCTTGAGATTGGCCCGATTGAGTGTCAGATTCAGGTCCACGGAAAGGTGGCCGCGATTATCGTTCCTGAGGACCAGGCGACCGCAGTATGCGGGAAAGTCATATTTGTCGTCTCTGAGCGAGACGGGAGAGCTGAGGTTTCGGGAGGCGACAAGCGCGTCGATCAGCCTTGCCAGTTCCTCCTTCATCCTCTTGAAGGCTTTCGAATTCGGGTAGTCGAGCTTCTTTCGCTGGAGGCTCGCATTGAAGATGAAACAAAGCTCGCGCACATCGCGCAGGGGCATTTCCCCGGAGAGCGGAAGCAGCAGCCTCGATGAGAGATCGCTGTGGACCACTCCTTCGATGATCCGCGTCTTGGCCCACCGGCGAAGGACGCTCGCGTACAGGATCAGGAGATCGATGCCCAGGCCGATCGCCAGCAGCAGGTAGAAATATTTGTTCCTTTCATCATGGCCTGGCCTGGGAATGAAAAGGACGAGGGCCCAGAGCGAGGAGATCGCGAAGACCAGGATTAAGGTTGCCTTCCAGCTCACCTCGTTCCTGCATTCATACTGGACATTTCCAGACTTGCCCATTCCCCTCGCCTTCGTGCTCACGGGCTACGCCACAAAAGCGTGAAACTGCCTCATTTGAGCTTGTTCGTAAACACCAGCAATTGCATCGATCCGCCCACTCCGTCCAGCACCACGTCGAGGTCGCCGTCGCCGTCGAGGTCCAGGATGGCGACGCGCGCGTCAATGACGGCGTCGGATTCCGCCATTCCCTGGATATTGTTGGTGCCGATGCCGTTCCTGGCCTTGTCGAGGTCGACGATGCGGTATTTTCCCCCGACATTCTTGTACACGAAAAGGGACTTGTCGTTGGTGTTGCCGCCCACGACAAGATCGAGGGCCCCGTCCCCGTCCAGGTCGCCAAAGGCGAGATCGCCGTTGAAGGCGGGCCAGAAGCAGTCGGCCGAATTGGGTACGCGATCGTAGGTCTGGCGGGCATCCTCCACGAAGGTCCCGTCCCCTTTCCCGAGATAGATGCGCAGGAAGCGCCCGCCGGCCGGATCCTTGGGAGCGCCTGTGCTTCCGAGGACGCCGAGGTCCGGGATGCCGTCGCCGTTGAGGTCCTGACAGGTGGCCGAGCAGTCGATGAGGGGCTTGAGTCCGCCGGTGCCAATTGTTCGGAACGTGCCGTCGCCGTTGCCGAGGCAGACCTCCGCGAGGGGCTGGCCGTTGCGCTGGGATTCCGGGATTCCTGAGTTGGCCTTGGAGCCCGTGTTGGCCTGGCCCCAGATGGCGATGTCCATCTTGCCGTCCTTGTTGAAGTCCGCGGCCACGCTGACTCCTCGCTGGACCTTGGGCAGGCCCGATGCGCTGCGCTCCGGCTCCTTTTCCGGATTGGCGGGGACGCCGGCGAGGGGAAAGCCCGGCTTCTGGAGGTAGGTGAATTTGCCCCTGCCCTGGTTGAGGAAGACGCCCGAGGTCTCCCAGTCGCGCTGGATCATCTGCCCCGCGGGGTCGGTGCCGGATTCAATGCCCTTGGAGCCCGCGAAGGCGATGTCGAGGTCGCCATCCCCGTCGAAGTCGGCCAGCTCGAGAACGCCCTTTGACCAGCCTTGGGAATTGAAAAGACCTTTCACCGCGGCGTCGGTCTTGTTGTCGCCCTTGGCGCTCGCGCCCCAGGCGCCGGGGACGTCCGCGAAGTCCTCGCCTGGCAGGTCGGGGCCAAGGTCGCACATGACCGAGAATTTGCCTCCGTCATTGCGGAAGACCTTGAAGAGGGCCGTGTCGGCGGCGACGCCCGTGCGTCCAAACATCACGACATCAAGGGCGCCGTCGCCATCCATGTCGCCGAGCTTGACGCAGACACCGCGATCCATCGCAGGGAGGCCATGGTCGGCGGGCAGCCGCGCGGCCTCGAAGCCCCCCCCTGTCTTCTGCACGTAGATGTAGGTCGCGAACTTCGTGCCGGAAAGTCCGGCGACAACGATGTCCTTGAGGCCGTCACCGTTGAGGTCGCCGACGGCGAGGGCGCCGCCGGCGGCCCCATTGTGGGCCGGATAGGGGGTATTGATGGTGCGCGCGAAGCTGAACTCAGCCTGCGCGAAGAGCGGCATACAAGCCAGGAAAGCGAGACCCGCCAGAAACCAGGATTTCCTCATGGCTGTTTTTCTCCTTGACGCCCCGCCTTGGAGGCGATGGCGCCATCTCTTCCGGTAAGTATTCAGTCAATGCGCGGTCTTCAATGGATAAGCGTGGCGATGATGCAGGCGAAGACTGCGGCCATTTTGAGGTCAGGGTCGACCCCGGGAATCCTGTCCTCGATTCTCCAAGCGCCCAAACCCTTAGAATCGGTGGCGTTGACGGACATGCCGTCACCTATGCCGCTTATCTCCCACTTTGCCAGACTGTTGCTGTAGAC
>Ga0118677_10014729_pt1 | contig 10971 bp, 3 predicted proteins | sample AliMusrvi5mmetaG_FD_86154 | JGI IMG/M metagenome (GOLD analysis project Ga0118677, IMG submission 86154)
ATAAAAAACTCGTCTTTACTAATGGCTGCTTTGATATCCTCCATTCAGGTCATGTTGATTATCTTAATAAAGCCAAAAAACTCGGCGATTATCTTATAGTAGGATTAAATAGCGATTTATCGGTTCATCATATCAAAGGCGATAAACGGCCAATCCTTAATGAAACTGAAAGAGCCTTCCTTCTGGATAACCTTAAATGTGTCGATTTTGTGACGTTTTTCGATGAGGATACACCTGAACAGCTTATTAATAATCTAATCCCGGATATTCTCGTTAAAGGAGCGGACTGGCCCCTCGATAAAATTGCCGGCAGGGATGTCGTCATTGCTAATGGGGGGGAAGTCAAAACTATTGAGTTTGTCAATATGCAGTCAACTTCCCAAATTATTAAACTTATTATTGACCGTTATTCCAGTTAATCCTTTCTTTTTCTTTAATAAAATTATTATTTCTTTTTAACAGGAAATTCATTATTGTTAATATCCCCGGAACTCCAGATATTTTGAAGAGTTAACTATATATTACATTCCGGTTTCTTAGTTTTTTATATATTGTCCTGAAAATCTGGTGCTAATTGGCTGAAAATGAAAAACATAGCGTAATTCTGAAGAAAAGATCCCTTTTTCATAAAATAGTAAATATTTTTCTTTATTTAGGACTTGGTCTTTTCATTCTTATCCTGCTGTTTTTAGGAATATCCCAAACTTCTACTTTTCGTGAATTTCTAAGGAAAACTGCTGTTGAACAAGCAAACAAGAATCTTAACGGCACTCTTTCAATAGGGAAAATTGATGGAACAATTTTTTCTTCTATTATTCTTAGAAATACTGTCCTCAATATGGGAAATGACACTCTCCTCAGGGCAAATACAATTGAATTGAAGACCAGCCCTCTCCAGCTGTTACTTAAAAAAATTAAAGTGCGCAAATTTGAAATTGCAGATGCCGATATTTCGTTTATCTCGGAAAATAATGGCAAATTAAATGTCTCCTGGCTCATACCTCCATCAAAAAAAACGGACACTTCTAAATCCGTTTTTCCATTTAAAATTGAAGTAAATAATTTCAGTCTCTCAGACATTAATTTCAGTTTGCAGAAATATGATCAAAAAGGGAGTACTGCATATTATGATTCTCTTTGTATGAATGATTTTAGAATCAAAAACTTAAATTTGAATCTTAATGCATTGGCAGATATTAAGAATAATGATTATGAACTAGATCTGGGCGAAATATCACTTTCTCCTAACATAAATAATTTCAACCTTAAAAAATTATCAGGACAATTTGCTGTAAATAAAAAAGAACTCTTTGTAAATAATCTGAAAATAGAGACACAAAACTCAGATATTTTACTTAAGGCAAAAGCTGAGTATAATATATTCGATTCCACCGCTGTTCTTAGTAAAGCAAAACTAGATTTAAATCTTGAATCTAATAAGTTTAATTTCAAAGATATTTCTCCCTTTGTCTCTTCTTTAAATATGTTCAAAGAGAATCCGGCCATAAAAATTAAAATAAAAGGGACAATGAAGGATTTATCTCTTGATCTTCTGGAGGTTAACTTTCTCAAAACTCATCTGCAGACTAAAGGTTCTATAAAAAATATCGATCATCCTAAACAGATGTTTATTAGCGCATCTTTAAAAGATTCTTATATTAACCAGCCCGATATTGATAAGTTGCTTCCAGATTTAAAACTACCGGTTTATGAAAAATTTGGAATGTTAAAATTTGATACTCTTTCGATTAATGGCAGTCCTACAAATTTCAAAGCTGCTTTGGCTTTGAAAACAGATAAGGGAAACCTTCTGGTAGATGTCAACATGAACTTTGAACAAAAACCTGTTAAATATGACCTCAGTTTCAAAACAGTTGGACTGGACATTTCTCCTCTGGCTGGTGTTTCTACTAATTTAAATTGTATCGGGAATATTAAAGGTTCTGGCTTCAAACCTGGTGAACTTCAGGCTAATGCAAGTTTTAATGCAGGAGGTTCAACTATTAATGGTAATAAGATTGATTCTTTAGAGCTCAATGCAGATGCTCAAAACAAAAATTTGAGTTATGACTTATATTTTGTTTCAGATACAACATCTGCTGATCTTTTTGGGTCAATGAATTTTGCGACTGATAATGAACCAGCCTATAAGCTTACAGGTAATTTTTACAAAATTAATTTATTCAGTTTTGTTAATGATTCTTCACTTATTAGTAACCTTAATTTCTCTGTTAACGCTGAGGGTGCTGGATTTAATCCTGATAACCTTAATCTTTATTTAACTTTCTTTCTTAAAAATTCAACCATCAATGGAATTTTCATTGATAGTACAAGAGCTATTGCTGATATAAGAAAAGATACTGGAGATGGGAGGGTTATTAACCTTATTTCTGATCTTGCAGATATCACTGTGACAGGCAAATTTACAGTATCGGGACTTGCCTCTGCCATTTCCAATGAAATAAATATGATTTCCAGGGAATCCCATGAAGAGATCGATAAGATTATGCCTTCTTCTCAGCAGACTCAATTAATTCAACCAGTTACACCTTCTATCCTCATTAAAAAAAATCCATCCGTTTTAACAAAAAAGAATGTCGTAGAACCCTCTTCGTTGGTGTCTATGAAATACCTTGTTGAGTTTAAGGATTTTACACTCTTGTCACTTTTTCTTGGGCATGCTCAAATTCAGGTTAATGGTGAAATGTCAGGTAATCTGAAAAACTCAGGCGATAGTCTTTCCTTCGATTACAATACTAATATCGATTATATTAAATACGGGAAAGAAAATAATGTTTTCCTCCTTTCTAATCTTAACCTTGATTTGAATATTAATAACAAACATGACGATGGAAAACCTGGAAATATTAAGGCTGACCTTAATCTTACTACAGATAGAATTTTTGCTGGTGCCGACGTCCACGATCTTAAATTATCAGTAAATTTGAATAATAGAATTGCTGGGCTGAACTTTTCCGCTAATTATGAAAATTCATCGGTTAAATTAAAAGGTTCTTCTGATATTTCAGGAAATGATGCCAAGCTTTTCCTTGATACCCTTATTCTAAATTATAATGGGTTTGTCCTAAAAAATAAGCAAAAAGCTGAAATAGAATACACTAGAAATGACATAATAATAAAAGATTTTATTCTGGCGCGCGGAGCTGGTGAATTTAGTATTAAGGGTACCCTCTCTCGTAATAATGGTCAGGATCTTATTATTTCCTTAAAAAATTTTAGAGGTGGCGATTTAGCGGCTAACTTTATGCTGATGAATCTGGAAAATCTACCTGATGCAATTATTAATATGAATGCGGAAATAAAGGGTAACTTTTCTGCGCCATTAATCAACTTCACTCTTAATATCGATAGTGTAAAATACAAAAACCAATATTTTGGATCTTTCTCAGGATTAAGCAATTATGCGGAGAAAAAGCTTTCCCTGAATTACCAGTTTACTGGTTCTCAGTTTAATCCTAATGGTCCTGCTATGAAAATTGAAGGCAGCCTACCTATCGATTTGGCATTCACCGGTGCAGATAAAAGACTTTTAAATGAAAACCCCGTAAATATTAAATTTACAGCCGATAAATTTGATTTGACTCCATTCGCCGATATCCTTCCTAATGTAAAAAAAGTTAAGGGTGTGCTTACGGCGGACCTTAACTTATCCGGCACATTCGATGATCTTAAACCGGATGGTTATGTCAACTTGTCTAATGCTTCATTTGTAGCTGATGCAAATAATTTGCTGTATAATGCCGAAATGAAGATAGTCGTTAAAGATCAGAATATTAACCTCGAAAACCTTATTGTGAAAAATTCACCTGAAACTAAAGACGGTGGAACAATGACTGGACATGGTAATATTGTCCTTCACAACTTTAGTATGGTTTCTAATAACTTTACAATTAATGGCGATCTTAAGGTCCTCGGGGATGAATCAAAAAATGTCAGCCCTGCTGTTTATGGCGAATTAGTGATTGCTACTAAAGGAGATGTTCAGTTTAATATGAATGAGGATGGCGCCTTCCTTAAAGCGCCGATTCTTGTCAAAACTGCAAAACTTACTTTCCCCCCGACACAAAGTGCCTATCACAATACTTCTGATAATTTTATTTATAAATATATTACCGATACTACTATTGTTAAAAAGAAAAGCAATGATTTTGAAGGCCTTGTAAATTATTCTAAAAGAGCCGGGACTGTCCGGAATACCACTGCTGTAAAAAAACCTGGTTTTGATTATAGTATCGATATTACTGTAAGTGATGAAGCTACTATCATTTTTGTTCTATCTAAAGAATTGAACCAGAATCTGACTGCTGTTCTTAAAGGAAATTTTCTTTATGAACGGACAAATGGTAAGTCCACAGCTCAGGGAGAACTTTCCCTGCTTGATGGCTCCACTCTTGAATTCATCAAAACACTGCAGGCCGAAGGCACAATTCGGTTTGAGAATGATCTTAGCAACCCTAACCTTAATATAACAGCTACATATAAAGGATATTATTATCCCGCTGACACTACTTCTTCAACTATTCAGGAAATCCCTGTCGCAGTTAAAATTAAAATAAGCGGCCCTCTAAAAGAACTCGATAAAAATTTTATTAAAGAATCCAATAATTTTGCGGTTTACTATGGCCAGGATAACATTGATAATAACGTACCTGATCCCACAAAAGATGCATCCGATGCCGCTATGTTCCTTATAGCTGGAAAATTTGCCTCTGACATGACTCCGCAGGATAAAAATGCTGCTTCCAGCCAGCTTTCAAATACTGCTACATCTATGGCTGGCGGTATTTTGGGAGGTGTCCTTAATCGTCAATTGGGTGACTATGTAAGAAATGTTGAATTAAGACGTGTTGGAACAATTACCAAATTCAATATTTCCGGAACGCTTCCGTGGAAACTTCGATACTCTATCGGTGGTACAACAGATGTGTTCCAGGATCTCAGTCAGGCCAATATTAAGTTTGAATATCCATTACTCAATAGCCTCCTTATAAGGCTTGAACGTAAACAGTCAGTTACTGAAACAACAAGCTCAAATGAAATGATTAATGAGCTTGGCCTTAAATATAAATTCGAATTTTAATGAAGAAAAAAATCATCTCCTTTTTTAAGAAGAATCCGGGCCGTGGTTTTAAGACTCGTGACGTGGCGCTGAAACTTGATATTTCAGATGAACACGATTATGCATCCTTAAAATCATGTCTACATTCCCTTGTTGAAGAGGAATTTATCTCCAGATCCGGTAAACGCTATATGCTTAACCATACTCCTAAATCAAATAAACTTACCGGTGTTCTACAGATTACTCAGGGTGGTTTTGGCTTTGTCGTTTCTAAAGAATCAAAAATGAGAGATGTTTTCGTGGCCGCACGAAACCTTGGTACTTCTTTTAACGGCGATACTGTCGAAGTTGTCTTGTTCGCCAATCAGAAGGGGAAAAATTTGGAAGGACAGATTATAAACGTTGTTAAACGTAAGAGGGAAGAGATTGTCGGCACACTACAGAAAACTAATTCATTTTATTTTATCAAACCTGATGGTCAGGCTATTCAGCGTGATATTTATATAAGTCAAAAGAATTTAAAGGGAGCTAAAACTGGAAATAAAGTACTTGTCGGAAATATTAAATGGGAAAATCCGGATTTGAACCCCGAAGGTGAAATTATCGAATTGCTTGGCAAAGTCGGTTCGCGTGAATCTGAGATTATGTCTTTAACAAAGGAGTTTAACCTTCAGAACAGATTTTCTGATAAAACGATGGAAGAAGCTGAAATTATTCCGGTTGAATTATCTTCTGATGACATTCAACAAAGAATAGATTACCGGAATAAAAATGTTTTCACTATTGACCCGGAGGATGCAAAGGATTTTGATGATGCCTTATCTATAACTTTATTGGATAACGACAATTATTCAGTAGGTATCCATATTGCCGATGTCTCTAATTATGTCACTTATAATACTAACCTTGATAAAGAAGCTTTCGGTAGAGGTAATAGTGTATACCTTGTGGGTAAAGTAATCCCCATGCTTCCGGAAAAACTTTCTAATAATATCTGCTCTCTGGTTCCAGGAAAAGACCGGCTTACTTATTCGGTTATTGTTGAAATTTCTAAAAGAGGAAAGCTGGTCGATTATAAAATACATAAAACTGTTATTAATAGTAAAAGAAGATTTTCTTATGAGGAAGTTCAGAAAATCATCGAATCAAATGAGGGGGACTTTGTTAACGATATTCTTCAGCTGAATTCTCTGGCTCAGACTCTTAGAAAGAAAAGAATGCGTGAAGGGAGTATCGACTTCTTTTCCCCCGAAGTGAAATTTGAACTTGATGAAAATGGCGTTCCTGTAAGAATAATTAAAAAAGAAGCCAAACAAAGTAATATGCTTGTTGAAGAATTTATGCTTCTGGCAAATAAAATCGTTGCTAAACATATTGCTGCTCCGGAAAAAGGAGACGTGCGCCCATTTATTTATAGGGTGCATGATTTACCTGACAACGAAAAGATCATAGAATTTGCAAAATTTGTTCGTTCGTTAGGTTATTCGTTTGACCCGGGCGCTGCTTCAAAATCAAACCAGTTCCATATCCTTATGCAGAGTGTTAAAGATACAGAAGAGGAAGCTGTCATTAGTGAAGTTGCCATTAGGTCCATGGCAAAGGCGGTCTATTCAACTCATAATATTGGTCATTATGGCTTAGGATTTAAATATTATACTCACTTCACTTCACCTATCAGAAGATATGCCGATTTGATGGTTCATAGATTACTATTTCAGTATATTGAGAATAAAGGTAAATTCAAATATTCATTAGAAGGTCTCGGGGAAATATCCGATCATATTTCCGTTACTGAAAGAAATGCGGTTGATGCTGAACGCCAGTCTGTTAAGCTGAAACAGGTTGAATATCTTCAAAATCATATCGGCGATGAATTCCATGCCATTATTTCAGGTGTCGCTCATTTCGGGATTTTTGTAAAGGTAACTGATATCCTCGCCGAAGGATTGGTCAAATTAAGAGACCTCGAAAGCGACTATTATATCTATGATGAAAAAAAATATGCCCTTGTCGGCAGAGCTACAAAAAAACAATTTCGCCTTGGCGATAAAATACGTGTTAAATTGATCCGCGTTGATTTGGAGAAATCAGAATTGGATTTTATTATTTTAGAATGAAAGAGAGCTAAAAATGATTGTGATAAAAGCATTATATAAGCAGCTGATTTTCTTGGTTTTATTAAACTGTACTGTGTTCGCACAGTTCGGTCAGAATAAAGTTCAATACAAAGACTTTACTTGGTATTATATTCAGACTGAACACTTCGATATTTATTTTTCCCAGAACGGTTCTCATCTTGCTGAATTTACAGCAAAAGCCGCTGAAGATGCTCTGGGCCATATTCAGCAAAGTTTTAATTACAGAATAAATAACAGAGTTACTATCATCATTTATAATTCTACAAATGATTTTCAGGAAACAAATGTTACAGATGAATACCTGTCTGAAGGAATTGAAGGATTCACTGAAATGTTTAAAAACAGAATGGTTATTCAGTTCATGGGGTCCTATAAGATGTTCCGCCACCTTATCCATCATGAACTTACACACGCGGTAATGAATGATCTGTACTATGGCGGTTCAGTTCAGAATATTATTAGTAATAATATTTCATTAAACCTTCCTTTATGGTTTAATGAAGGCATGGCCGAATATCAGTCATTAGGTTGGGATATCGATGAAGATATGTTCATTCGTGATGCTGCAATAAACGACTATCTGCCCGATATAAATAACCTTGATGGTTATCTTGCCTATAGAGGTGGACAAGCAGTCTTTTATTATATCGCCGAAAAATACGGCAAAGAAAAGATAGGTGAACTCGTAAATAAAATTAAAGGGTCCGGTAGCTTAGAGGCTGGCCTGAAAGAATCTATCGGCCTTGATGTAAAAGAATTAAATGAAAGATGGAAAAAAGATATTCGCCAGCGCTATTGGCCAGACATCGCCATCAGAAAAGACCCCGATGACTATTCTAAACGGATGACTAAAAAGGAGGGACTTGGATTCTATAACACTAGCCCCGCCATCTCTCCCCAGGGAGATAAAATTGCATTCATTTCCAACAGAGACTATTACTTCGATGTTTATCTCATGAGTGCTATCGATGGCAAAATAATTAAAAAACTTATTCCGGGTAACCGGACTCCTGATTTTGAAGAACTCAATATCATTACTCCTGGTCTGACATGGTCCCCTGATGGTAAGAAAATAGCAATATCTGCTAAAAGTGGTGGTTATGATATAGTTTATCTCGTAGATGTTGAATCGGGCGATAAAGAAACTATCCCTGTTAGATTAGACGCAATTAAAAGTGTTACTTGGTCTCCGGATGGAAAAAACCTTGCTTTCGTTGGACATACTGCAGAACAATCAGATATTTATCTTTGGAATCTGAATTCTAAGGAATTGACTAACCTTACTGATGATGTTTTCACGGATAACGATCCCGCATGGTCGCCCGATAGCAAAGTATTATATTTCTCATCCGACAGAACAGATTTTGTTAATAATACTTCTTTACCTGATTCATTTAAGATTTACCATTATAATTATTCACAAAGTGATATTTATTCTATCAATATTGAAAACAAAAAAATATTCTTTGATAATTATGAACAATCACGACAAATAAACATATCATTGATTAATGATTCAAATCAATCCGGTTATGATTTGAAACAAATAATCAAGTTAAACGGCAAAATTGAATTTGAGTTTTTTGCCGCTTCCAATTCAAAGTATCATTTGACTGCCAAACATTCACCTGAACATTTTGAAAATATATTAAGTGAACTAATTAAATTTCCGAATACATCAACAAATGATTTTAATTTAGCTTCTGATGAAGAAAATAAACTAATTGACAGATACTGTTCAGGTTCTTATTTTCCTGAATTAGCAGAACCAGCCTGCCTGAGCGAACTATTTGAAAAAACTGCAAAGGTATTTCCCGATAATATTGCTATTGTTTATCTAAATCAATCAATAACTTATAAACAGTTAAATGAAAAAGCAAATAGTTTAGCCGGATTTCTGAAATCAAAATTGCCAGGTTCTAATAATTTCATAGGATTATTACTTAACAGGTCAATAGATTTATATATAGGAATGTTAGCTATTTTAAAATCGGGAAATACATACGTTCCTATAGATCCGTCCTATCCGTCCGAACGTATTGAATATATACTAAATGATTGTAATGCAGGTTTGTTGTTAACATCATCCGGATTAGATAAAAAAAGTAAAAATATTCAATCACAGATAATAAATTTAGATTTACATAAAGTCTTTTTCGAGAAATATCCATCAGATAATTTAACTAAAGAGGAATCTAAGGCAATTCCCGAAAATCTTGCGTATTCAATTTATACATCCGGTACAACAGGTATGCCTAAGGGTGTAAAAATATCAAACAAGAGTGCCAGCAATCTTGTCAGGTCCGAAGGCAAACTATATAATGTAAATCAGCATGACAAGGTTCTTCAGGGATTCTCAACAGCTTTTGATGCATCCATTGAGGAGATATGGATGGCATTTTATTCAGGTGCTACCCTTGTTATAGCTACTGAAGAAATCATGAAATCCGGCCAGGAAATCACAAAATTTTTAAATGTTAATAAGATTTCTGTTTTTTCTACCGTTCCGACTTTATTATCAGTTCTCGAAGATGAAATTCCAACATTAAGAATATTAATACTCGGTGGAGAAGTCTGTACAAAAGAACTTGTTAATCGCTGGTCAAAAGACGGACGACAAATATTTAATACCTACGGCCCTACTGAAGCAACTGTTATTGCTACTTTTTCTGAATGTCATCCCGGGCAAGAAGTAACTATTGGCAAACCGGTAACAAATTATTCTGTTTATATACTGAACAGCGACAAAAAACTTAGACCAATTGGGATTCCCGGTGAAATCCATATAGGCGGTTTAAGCCTGTCCGATGGATATATCAATAGAGATGAGCTTAATAAAACAAAATTTATTGAACCATCATTCGAAATCAATCCGAATTTTCCGAAAAGATTGTACAGCACCGGCGACTTGGGCAGATTGAATCAATACGGAGATATTGAATATCTTGGCAGAATTGATACACAGGTGAAAATACGCGGATACCGTGTTGAGCTTAGTGAAATAGAATCTCAGCTAATCCTTAGCCCGGGAGTACAAAGTGCCGCCATAGCTGTTAAAAATGGCTTTAATGGCATCCAGAATCTTGTTGCATATATCATTCCTGCAAAGAATCATCAGTTCGATGAATCGGAAGTTAAAAAATTAATAAAGGCAAAACTTCCTTCGTATATGATACCTTCAATTTTTCAGATTGTCGAGGAATTTCCTAAACTGCCCAGCGGAAAAATTGACAGGAAAAATTTGCCTGAACCGGATAATAACACAACTTCGGATATAATCGATACAGGAACTTATTCCAAAACCGAAAAGAAACTTGTCGATGTCTGGAAAAGATTATTTTCATTAAATATTATTGATTTGAATGATGATTTCTTCGACCTCGGAGGACATTCTTTATTCGCCTCGCAAATGATTTCTGAATTACGAAAAGATGAATCTATGAATAAACTATCTGTAAAAGATATTTATTCATATCCTACCATCAGGCTTCTATCAAGCTTTATTGATTCAATGAACAAAAAAACCGTCTTTGATGAATCAAAAAGCAAAGAAAGAGTAAAAAAGGTTTGCTATATTCTTCTCAGTACATATCAACAGTTATGGCAGATGTGGCAGAAAACCAAACACGAAAGTGTTTTCTGAAAAAAGTCAATTCAGTTCCAAGTTTCTAAAGGAAATAGAAGCAGAAGTGTGTGAAAGGTAAACAGAAGAATACCTCCCCATCTAACATTCACAAACAACACAACATATAC
>Ga0118677_10014730_pt1 | contig 10970 bp, 4 predicted proteins | sample AliMusrvi5mmetaG_FD_86154 | JGI IMG/M metagenome (GOLD analysis project Ga0118677, IMG submission 86154)
ATTAATATTCCTTTTAGGATGTCAGAAAGATTATCTTAACGTAAATACTGATCCTAATAATCCTGCTAATTCAACTGTTCAGTTGACTTTTCCTGCAGGTGTTGGTTCTACTGCTTATGTTGTAGGTGGCTATTATCAGTTACTGGGTGGCTTCTGGGCTCAACATTGGACACAAGCAATTGGGGCTTCGCAATGGCGCACTATTGATGCTTATGCTCTTAGTTCAAGTGATTTTGACAATAGACAATGGGGCGAAATGTACTCAGGCGCTCTTAACGATTATAAGTATGTAAGAGATCAATCTAAAGCTACACAAAACTGGAGTTATTATTTGATGGCAACAGTTATGCAAGCTTATACTTATCAATGTTTAGCCGATTTATATGACAAGGTTCCTTTTACGGATGCATTAAATGGTGCAACTAGTAATCTTACTCCACATTTTGATAATGGGACAGTAGTATATGATGGTATTATAGCTATGATAAACGAAGCCTTAACTCACGATTATAAAACTTTTAAAGATCAAACCAATTTAACAGCAACTGCTATTAAGCCAGGTGTTGACGATATCGTGTTTCAAGGAGATATGAATAAATGGGAAAAATTTGCGAATACATTAAAGCTTAAGATTTACTTACGTCAATGTTATGCTCGTCCTAGTGTAGCAACAGCAGGTATTCAAAATTTATATACTAGCAATGCTCCTTTTTTAGATGCTGATGCCAAAATAATGGTTTTTAATAATGCAGAAAACAAACGTAATCCATCTTATGAAACATTTATTGACAAATTAGGTGGAAATATTTCTACAAGTTATACTATTTATAATTATTTATTAACAAAGGGTGATCCTCGTTTACCGGCACTTATTAATAAATGTACATTAAGCCCTCAACATTATGAATGTCTTGCTCAAGGAGATTATTTTAATACATCTTATGGTGGAAGTGCAAACATTCAGAACTTATCAACTCCTGTCCTTGCACCCTTAGATCCAGTTTATTTTATGAGTGCAGCAGAAAGTTATTTTCTACAAGCAGAAGCTATAGAAAGATATAGTTTAACAGGCAATGCTAAAACCATGTACGAAACCGGGATTGATGCAGCATTTACAAGATTAGGTGTTTCCGGGTCTTCAGCTCTTTATAGCGGTACAGGTGTTTATGCTTATCCTTCTGACAGTACATTCGAAATTAAACTGGAAAGTATTATTACTCAAAAGTGGGTTGCTATGACTAACAATCAGGGATTGGAAGCGTTCTTAGAACAAAGCAGAACTCATTATCCTAAAGTAAGTAGTTTGCCTGCTACAGATACTGCTTATGTTGCCGGACAATTTACACTTTCAGTTAATAGTGCAACAGGGACATTATTTCCTAAACGATTATTATTCCCTGATTCCGAAAGAAGGAGAAATCCAAATACTCCACCTTTGCAATTAATTTATGTAAAAGTTTGGTGGGATGTAAAACCGTAATTTTTAAATTTCAAATTTAATTAAAATGAAAAATAATAAATTCATAATATTATTCGCCCTTCTAGCTATAGTCATTACAATGAATAATTGTACTAAAGACAGTGAAGGGGTTTCAAAAGTAACAACTTATGCAGTTCTTACAATGAAAGGTTCAACAGATACAGTAATTGCAACAGGAACAACATGGACAGACCCGGGGATAATTGTTAGCACGGGAGATCCTTATACAATTTCTGGAACTGTTACCACCGGAACTCCCGGTAGATATCCACTTGTTTATAATGCTAAAAATGTAGATGGTTTTGCTTCACAAATTACTCGAGTAGTATGGGTAGTAGGTGTAACAGGTTCTGCAACTTCTCATTTCGAAGGGACTTACACAGGAGGCAGAGGTACGTTGTATTCAAGAGATATAGGTGACGGAAGTGTTACTCTTAAAAAGACCTCTATTCCTGGTGTATATTATTGTACTGACATGTTTGCCAGGTTTTATGAAGTCTATAGGGGATATGGAACAGACTATCGTTGTCCGGGCATAATAAGGGTTAATGCTGATAGCACTATTGACAATGCATCAATAAATTTCCCTTCTCCTTGGGCAGGTACTTTTATAATAGCAGGTACAGGTACAGTTAATTCTTTAGGTAAGTTTAGTTATAGAATTGGTTTTACTGACGGGACATCTATAGCATCTCCATTTTTCTTAGAATGGAATCCTTAATCCTTAATTAATGTTTTTAATATTTAAAAAATTAGAACAATGAAAAAGAAAATAATTTTCAGCATCGTATCAATAGTTGCCTTAATATTTATTATTTCTTGTCAAAAGGAAGAAACTTATAAAAATAAATATCAAGACTACCAAACCTTTTCATCAGCATATCCTGTTTGCGGCGATTATGTTGTTAACTGGTATCAAGGCGGTGCTTTGGTAATTCCCGGAACTACTATTCTATCAATTTATAATACTTCAACAGATGCAAGTAAAATATGGGTTGATGACAATGGGCAGTTTTGGAATTTCAAAACAAAAGCAAATTTAAGCGGAACTGCTTTTGGTGTTACTAATGGTATAGAGGTAAATCTGGGAGACACTACTACTATTACAAAAGGTAGTGTAAGTGGTGATGCTATTTACCTTGAACTTAAATGGAGCACTGACCCAACAAATACTTATGTTTGTAAAGGGACTCGCAGAACCGGTAGAGAATAATTACATTCTCTTTAATACAAAAGAGCGGCTGCCTTATCTAAGACAGCCGCTCTTTGTTTTTACTCCCTCTCCTCTTAGGAGAGGGCCGGGGTGAGGTTATTCTTTTACAAACTTCCTTACCACTGTTTCTTTATCCGAACTTAGTTTTAAGATGTACACCCCATTCGCGAAAGCGGAAGTATTAATTAAAGTTTTCTTATTATTAATATTAGTTGTATAAACGGTTTGCCCGATAAGATTTATTATCTCTAATCTTTGTTCATTATTAAGATTAGTTTCTATGGTAATATTGTCTTTTGTGGGGTTGGGATAAATCTTTAGATCCGAACTATGATTTATTTCATTAATACCAACATATTTTGAAATAGTATTTAAGGTAGTGTTTGTTATTACAGGAGCGTTATAATCGAAATAAATAGCTGCTTTATTTCTTATATGTGTGCCATCATTTAAGTTGTCTTTAAGTTTTATTGAATAAGTTACAAGACCTGTATTATTAGCACTATTACTCTGTGGTAGATTTATATTTGCAAAAGTAAATTTCAATACACCATTCTCACTTAATTCAGCTTTATAATTATAATCAGAATAACCCGGACGAAGTGTATTCCAATTAAGATTATTATCAAGAGTATCTGTTATTACAATATTCTGAGCATAATAAGTACCTGTATTCTCAAAATGGATAATATAGGTAAGTACTGAATCGGAAGTTTTAATATAGCCTAAAGTATCTGTACCTTTTGGAATAACTTCTTTGAAGTTAGGATCAAATGAACCAACAACAGTTGCCTGATAATTGTTAACATTATTCCATGGAGAATAATCATTCAGCCAGTTACTCATTGGTGGTGTATAGGATGCAGAATCATAAAAGTTAATTGTAGTTGCCAACGGAATATTTGTAGGAACATTATAATTGGTAGTAATAATTTGTGTAGCACCTGCCGATAGTGTAGGGAAATCGGAATTAATACTAAACCAATGAGGATAATTGATAGGATCTGTTTGAGTAAATAAATTAGGTGAACTATTAGTATATGTTAATTGTCCATCATTAGCAGCTCCTACCTGTATATTTGACTCGCTAATAGTCCCTTCGTTTTCAATAATAAGCATCTGAGTATAAGTGTTGCCCGGAACCGGTGCATTTAGTTCAGTTCGTATCAGATGTATATCATTTATAGGATTAATAATATTAGCAATATTATTAGTAATAACACATCCTGAAGATGCAGTTGCATTAATACTTATATTATTACTCTGGCAACTAGCCAAAGGATAATAATACTGAACATTCTCTGACAAGGTGTAACTGCCACTTGGAACAATAAATGAATAAACTCCATTAGCATCAGTAAATGAATAACCATTATCAGAACAATGAATCATAATATGCTCAACAGTTGTTTCGCCGGCATCATAAATACAATCGTTATCTATGTCAACAAAAACCTTACCGGTAACGGTACAATAACAACTGTCGTTATTAATATTATAACCCAAATATACACTCTTTTGATTGACGCAACCATTAGCATCATGAACAGTTACATTATACCAACCATAAAACTGATTAGTTATAGTCTGCGTTGTTTGTCCGGTACTCCATATATATGTATATGGTGCAGTACCACCTGTTGCTACGAAATGTATGCTACCATTGTTTGTAAATATACATGTGGCAGATGTAGTTGAAAATCCAATATTAATTGGTGATATAGTATTAATCGAAGCATTTTTTGTTAATGTACAACCTAAACTATCCTTTATAGTACATGAATAATATCCTGCATTAAGATTTATAATATTTTGAGTTACGGCTCCATTACTCCAGACAAAAGTAAATGGAGGATTGCTTCCTGAAACATTTGCTGTGGCTGTTCCTAAAATATTTGGACATGTGCAGTTAGTTGTAGAGATAGAAGCATAAATAGTACTCTGTGCAGGCACATTAACAGTACCTGTTTGTACACATCCTACTGCATCTGTTACTTTAAACGAATAAAGCCCGGCAAGCACATTGCTTAATGTAATTCCTGTTTGCTGAGGAAAGGTATTCCAAACAATAGTATAAGGAGCATTACCACCGCTAATATTTAAATAAGCCGTACCGGTAGGCACAGTGCACGAACTTGGAGTAGTGGAATAACTAGTACTTATAGGTGTAGTTGAATAAATATAAATAGATCCCTGACCATAACATCCGTTTGCATCTGTAACTGTAGCTTGCAATTGAGTGCCTCCACTTAGTCCGCTTAATGTTTGTCCGTTTGCACCATTACTATAATGATAAGTATAAGGTGGTGTTCCTCCCGAGCCAAATGTAATTACGCTACCATTGTTTTGCAAACACGTTGCATTAGTTACCGTTTTATTTACAGTTATTGTAATTGCCTGTGGCACGTATGCCCAATCATATTTTGCACAACCGATAGAATCGGTAATTGTTACGGGATAATAACCACTTATAAGATTATTTATTGATGGAGTAGTGGCACCATTATCCCATAGATATGTAAAAGGAGGATTACTTCCTGTAATATTCGAGATAGTTGCAGAACCATTTGTACAATTTGCAGATGTAGTGGTGAAATTAAAGCTAATGTTTGTTATTTGTTCCAAATAAATAGTATCTACATAATGATAATTAGTACATCCATTACTGTCTGTAACTATAAACACTAATGGTATATATTGGTTAATAGGCAAATTGCCCGGATTACCAGTTGTAATATATTGCCATGGATATGTATCAGAGTTATACCATTGCACCGAAAGAGGTACTGCCCCACCGTTGATAGTAACATAGCCTGTTCCTAAAGTATCTGGACAAATTGGAGATGTAAAATTAATTGGATAATCAATAGTAAATGGGTTATTAAAATTTTGAGATAAATTTAAAGTATGTCCACTATTATCGTGAATTTGCACATAATAACCTGGATATGATGCATTATAAAGTGTATCTGTAAATGCATTAATATTGGAATGTATAGCAACTATATTCGAATAATAACTACTGTAATATGTATATGTCAGAGGAAGTGTCATTCCTGAAGTGACATTTACAGCAATTATTCCATCGTTGTAGCAACGCTGGTGAACAATTGAAGATGTTCCGGTTGGATTCTGGGCATTTGCAATACTTATTGTAAAGATTGCAATGATAAGAAGAAAATACTTTTTCATTTTTTATAAGATTTATTTTCGTCTAATTCCCTGAGGCGATTATTATTTATTGTTAGGCGTAGGAATTTGGCTTTTTAAAGCTAACGTCTTTTCATGCTTATGGTATCACAAAAGTAATACAAATTTATTACAAATGACATTAATTATTAATGTTTTTTTCTTTTTATTTAATAAATTAACTTTAAAGAGATAAAAAAAGCTCAAAAAGGTTGGATAGCCAAAGTTAATTGTATTTATTCCTAGTAGAGGAAATATATTGTTTGATTTAAAAAAAAGTTCAATAGGGATACATTTTAAAACCCTTGTATGTTGTTTTTTGTAATATTAAGTTTAAATTTATTTTAATTCTTACATTAAGCAGTTCTAAGCTCTTTATTAATAATAAAAATAAGATTATTACCTAAAAACAGGTCTCCTTTTATCATCAAACTCGAACCTTAAGCCGTGTGACGCTTGCGTGTTGAGGCTGAATGCGTGCATGCGGAGGCTGAAAGCGTGCGTGCAGAGGCTGAAAGCTTGCGTGCTGAGGCTGAATGCTTGCGTGCGGAGGCTGAATGCTTGCGTGCGGAGGCTGAATGCTTGCGTGCGGAGGCTGAAGGTGACGTTTCAAAGGTGTTTAACCCACATTGCAGCTCAGTAGGGTCTGATTTGTTAAATATTAGTTAAATAAGGCTTACGACAGGCTGTTTTAGGAGATTTAACAGGAGTGCCATTTTGCAACTAGCAGATAATAAGCAACTATATTTTTGATATTTCTGGAATTGTAAAATGTAGTCCCCCCGATCCACTTGACAAATAATATAGTTAAGTGTAATTTTGCTGCATGTTTATTAAACCATATATCAAATACTGTAAGACCACCAAAACACGCTATACCATTTATAGGTTGTGTGAAAGTTATCGTAATGGTTCAAGCATACTTCATAGAATGATAGTAGGATTAGGTAGATTAGATGAGCTTCAAACTGTTGAGCAGAAGAAATTATTAGGTAGTTTTATTGAAGAGTTGATAAAAAATGGAGGCAATACTTTATCTTTAAATATAGTTGATCCAAAAATCGAAGAATTGGCACAGTATTATTACAGAGAGGTAATAAAAAAGAAGCGATATGATTTAAAGCACAACAATTCTTTGGAACAGGAAACGGTTTATATAAACACCTTAAAGAATAAAGATGCAAGGGAGATTGGGGCAGAATGGCTGTGTTTGCAAGCTCTCCGACAACTTGGCATCAATGATTTCTTGAAGAGTAAGCAATGGAGTGATGATAAAATAAACCTTGCACTGACACATATCATAAGCAGAGCAGTATATCCGGCTTCAGAACTTAAGACCGTATCATGGATAAAAGAAAACTCATCAGTATGCGAGTTGACAGGCTTTGATAAAAATAAAATCACAAAAGATTTATTATATGGAATAAGCAAACGGTTATACCAACTAAAAGAGCCATTAGAACAATTTTTATCTAAGCAAACCAATGAATTGTTTGACTTGCAGGATACAATTATACTATATGATTTAACCAATACTTATTTTGAAGGACAGATGAATCAAAGCGAGATCGCACGTTTTGGCAGGAGCAAAGAAAAGCGATCAGATGCTAAGCTTATTGTTTTAGCAGTGGTAGTTAACCAGGAAGGTTTTTTGAAATACTCCAATATCTTTGAAGGCAATACGGCAGATAGTACTACTTTAAAAATCATGATTAAGGATCTAAGCTCGCATACTTCTGTTCAGGATCGTAAGCCTATAGTTGTGATGGACGCGGGAATTGCTACAGATGACAACGTCAAATTACTCAAAGCAAAAGGATATGACTATCTTTGTGTCTCACGTTCTAATTTGAAAGCTTATGAAGCAGATACCAGTTGCGTACCTGTTGTGATAAAAGATAAAAAGCAACAGCCAATAGAGCTATTGAAAGTTAGAGTAGAAAATGATAACGATCATTATTTATGGGTAAAGAGTCATGCTAAAGCATTAAAAGAAAAGAGTATGAATCGTCTTTTTGCAGAAAGGTTTGAACAAGGACTAGGGCAAATTAAAACAAGTATCTCCAGAAAAGGAGGGACAAAGAAACTGGCAAAAGTATGGGAAAGAATAGGGAGACTAAAAGAGAAATATCCTTCAATACATAAGCACTATGATATAAAAGTAGAACATAAAAACGAAATTGTAAGTCAGATGGAATGGAATCAAAATGAATATACTGAACTAAATGAAAAAGCTGGGATCTATTTTTTAAGAACTTCATTAGATGAACAGGATGAGCAAACTCTTTGGACGATTTATAACACTATTAGAGAAATAGAATACACTTTTAGAGTTTTAAAAACAGATTTAGATTTACGACCAATATATCATAAAACAGATGAAGCAGCAATGGCTCACCTACATCTGGGGATTCTAGCTTACTGGGTAGTAAACACTATAAGGTATCAACTTAAGCAAAAAGGAATTCACTCAGACTGGCGTGAAATAATAAGGATAATGAATACACAAAAATGTGTAACAACAAGTGTGGAAAATATAAAAGAGGAAACAATAAGCATACGTCAATGTACTGAGCCAAACCAGTCAGTAAAACAAATTTACCAAGCACTCAATTATAAACTAGTTCCCTTTGCAAGAAAAAAATCTGTAGTCCCCCCTAGCGTAATTTTAAAAAAACAAAATACTGAATCCATGTTAGTTATGGACGGATAGCTGCAATGTGGGTTAAATGTGATTCATTAGATAAAGGTTTGTTTACTTTTTTTAGTATAGCCTTTTTCGATGGATCATCATATGGTAAATAAATAGGTTCATTGTAAACAAACGTAGTATCAAAACGTAGACGAGCAGCAATAGCAATGGAGCCGGATAAAGCTCTATCATTTTCAGATAAATCCGATAAATATAATCCTCGATAATCCTCGTTTGAAAATCAGCGTCATCTGCGTTATATTAGTCCTACCTTTTAATTGCACCATGGGCATTTCGGCTACGCTCAATGTCCCTCCATTTCTCTTCCACCAAAAAACAACAACAAGACGGTCACTGAGCGGAGCCGAAGTGTTATTCTTTCACAATCTTCCTTATCAACATACCATTATCTGTATTAAGTTTTAGTATATAAACCCCGCTTGCATAATTACTCATATCTATAGTTATTTTTTGGGTTTCGTATTGTTTTTGATAGATGAGTAATCCCATTGAATTATATACATATACATTTAGAGGTTTATAATATGGGTTTTCTATTATTAAATCCTTATTAACAGGATTTGGATAGGTTTTTATTTCTTTTAATTCTGTTTCGTTTATTGCTGTTATTACTACTTGTGTGCAGCTATCCTGAGTACCACAATAATTATACGTACGCAAACAAACAGTATAGCTACCCGCACTTTGATAAGTATGACTTACATTAGTATTTTGAGTTATATATTTTGTAGAAGTGCCATCTCCCCAAAACCAATACAGACTATCTAATGTACCTATTGCATTTCCTTTTACAGTAAGTGTATTATTAAGCAGGTTTATTACTTGTGTATTGGGTATTGCAGTTGTACAATTACAATCGTTGCTAACTGACAACTTAGCTATAAAGAAATCGGAAGCCCCACCTTGACTATGTATTCCATTTCCATAGCTATCATATAAGCTATCCGAATACATACCACCAACATATACATTATTTTTGTATGTAGTGGTTGTATATGCATCAATGCCGGCACCACTTGATAAAGTACCTATTCCCCAATTGGCATAACCGGTTTGGCAATCTAAATTATAAACGAAAAAGTTAGGTCTATTCAAAAATGCTTGTGGTTTTACCGAATCATTATTATTTAGTATAACATAATTAACATATCCTCCACCACCTACTATCGTATTATTATCCATTTTGCTTAACCTGCCAAATGTAGTATATTCTGTTATTTGAAATCGTATTGCCCAATCCAGATTACCATTAAAAGCATCTAATTTTGCAATTATTGGCATTGGATTTATTGTATCTATTAGGTTACTTAAATATTGTCCTAAAAAATTTGCGCCGGTTCCTTTTCCACCTCCTATTACATAAACTCCTAAACTATCCGCTGTAGGTTTATAATAAAAACCATTTACACCATAGTGATATACACCACCTACTACTTTATGCCATAAATAAGTTCCATTACTATCCAAACAGGCTACAAATGAAGAGTCTATTCCCCACGATGAATTACAAATTATAGTATGAGTACCTACCCAAGCAGTATCTCCAATATTACCTACAAAATAATAGTTTGAATTTTTACTTGTACAAAATTCAAATGTATTAAAATTACCATTAATATCTATTTTTTTTAAGCTCATTAAATTCCCGTTATTTTTATCGAACTTTAACATATAATAACCTTTTACAGGGATTGAAAACCCATTCCAATTAGTTATACCATTAAATTTTGCTAACACACACTGATTCCATTGATTATCTGTTTCCATTTGTAAGAAATAAACACCTACAGGTTGTAAATCTGGACCTGGTAAACTAAGCCATACTGTATGACCATTACTATCTAATTTTGCAATAAATGCACCTCTATTCATTGTTGATGTAGCAGGAATTAAACTATCTCCAAAATGAGCATCTCCATATTGACTAACACTAACTATACCGGAAACAAATACGTTGCCCATATTATCAACAGTTAAACCAGCAGGTATATCATTGCCCGGGCTACCAAAATATTTTGCCCAGCGAAATGTACCATCACATTTATAACTAAATACTGCAAAATCATCATACCCATACCCACTAAATGTAGACGTGTCAATTTGTGTATAACCTATACCCAAAGCACTCATGCCATATACATTGCCATTGCCATCCACCCCAAGCCATTTGCAACTCTCCATATTGTCAGTTAAATTGCAACTCATATTACTTCCTCCACCTTTTACCCATTGCCACTTGGGTGTTTGCGAAAATAAAATAGTTGAATTAAAAAGTAGGAATAATAAAAACAACCTCTCCAAACCTCTCCAAAGGAGAAGAGTTTTAAAACTGTGTAATTTATTAGTGGAATTTTTTTTCATTATAATTATTAATT
>Ga0118677_10012798_pt2 | contig 10969 bp, 8 predicted proteins | sample AliMusrvi5mmetaG_FD_86154 | JGI IMG/M metagenome (GOLD analysis project Ga0118677, IMG submission 86154)
AATTGTCATTTTCTCAATAATATTTATTTGAAATTTGATGTCATTATTTTAAAAACAAAAATTAAATAGTGATTTTTACCTAATATTGAATAACAATCAGGCGACGTTTAGACATTTTATTGCCTTATGATCATAGATTACACTATTCAACCAAAAGATCTTTCAACCAAACTGGATCGCTTCTGGAATTTTTCCGGCGAAAAGATCTCTGCTATTGAGCGCGAATACGACGCTGACGCAGGGGCGCCGGTCTTTACCGTGAAGGGGAAATATACCTCCCGGGGATGGACCGAATGGACACAGGGATTCCAGTTTGGATCGGCTATCCTGCAATTCGACGCCACAGGCGACGAATCTTTTCTGGATGCGGGTCGCCGGAATACGGTTGTCAGAATGGCTCCTCATATCAGCCATGTGGGTGTTCATGACCACGGGTTCAACAATATCAGTACCTACGGAAACCTGCACAGGCTGATGATGGAGGGCAAGATTCCATACAACGAATGGGAGAAGAACTTCTACGAGCTGGCCATCAAGGCATCCGGGGCAATACAGGCGAACAGGTGGAGCAACATCCCGGAAGGTGGATTCATTTATTCCTTCAACGGACCCCACTCGCTTTTTGTCGATACCATCCGTTCGTGCAGGATTTTGATGATGGCACACAGTCTGGGCCATTATTTGCCAGGCGAAAATGACAGCCACATTTCCCTTTTTCAGCGTGCCATCGATCACCTACTTGCTACGGCAAAGTATTCGGTTTATTACGGTGAAGGCCGAGACAGTTACGATGAAAGGGGAAGAACAGCCCACGAAGCAGTTTTCAATCCAAATGACGGCAATTACCGTTGTCCCAATTCCCAACAGGGATATTCCGGTTTCACTACCTGGACACGCGGATTGGCCTGGGCAATGCTTGGATTCGCCGAAGAACTTGAATTCCTGTCTACAGTCGCCGACAGGGAATTTGAAGCGTTGGGAGGCAAGGAGCAAATTATCAGTAAACTTTTGAAGGCCGCCAGGGCAACCTGCGATTTCTACATATCAAATACCCCTGTTGATGGGATTCCCTATTGGGATACAGGAGCTCCGGGACTTGTACACCTAAAGGATTGGCGAAATCATCCTGCAGATCCATACAATGAGTTCGAGCCTGTCGACAGCTCTGCTGCCGCGATTGGAGTCCAGGGACTACTCCGGCTCGGTCGTTTTTTGGATGAAAAAGGAGAAACAGTCGAAGGAAAAAGGTACCGGCAGGCAGGATTGACTGTTGCGTCAAGATTGCTCGAATTGCCTTATCTTTCGGAAAAGCCGGAACATCAGGGTATTTTGCTGCATTCCGTATACCATAGGCCCAATGGATGGGATCATATCCCGGCAGGGTATAAAATTCCTTGCGGCGAATCGAGTATGTGGGGAGATTTTCACCTCCGTGAGGCTGCCCTGTTCCTGTCAAGGATTATTTCAGGAGAAAAATATTACACCTATTTTAATTCAATCAAATGGCATCCCAAATAAAGGATCTTTCAAAACTTTGCATCCATACGCAAACGACCAAACCGTGGGACATCGATGCCTGTGTGAGGAACTATTCAATGAAGGGAATCAAGGGCATTACCATTTGGCGGAATGTGCTGGAAAATAAAAATCTGAATGGAGTTAAAGCGCTACTTGACGACTTCGGGATGAATGTGGTCTCCCTGGCGCGAGGCGGGTTTTTCCCCTCCGTCGATGCAGGGAAACGCCATAAAGCCATCGATGACAATCTCCTGGCCATCGAACAGGCTGCTGTCATTGGGGCACCAATGATCGTCCTTGTTTGCGGGGCCGATGGAGGACAGTCGCTGGAGAAATCCAGGGAGCAGATCGCTGAGGGGATTGCAAAAATATTGCCCGCTGCACAAAAAGCCGGGATCAAACTGGCGATCGAACCGTTGCATCCGATGTATGCCGGTGATCGTTCTGCCATCAACACCATTCGCCAGGCCAACGAAATGGCAGAGATGTTGCATTCCGAATTTGTTGGAGTGGCTGTTGATGTGTACCATACGTGGTGGGATCCCGATCTTCAGGCAGGAATTCAACGTTGCGGTGAGCAGAAAAAGCTTTTTGCTTTTCATGTTTGTGACTGGAATGTACCCACAACCGATTTTCTGAATGATCGCGGATTAATGGGCGAAGGCTGCATCAACATCCCCGAAATCAGGACTTGGGTCGAAGATGCCGGATTCAGGGGATTCATTGAAGTAGAGATTTTTTCGGATAAATACTGGGCCATGGATCAGAAGGCGTATCTGGAGAAAATCAAGCAGGCATATTTGACGAAGACGTAGGAAAAAATGAGGGGGAGACAGGACGACTTGGATGACTGGGACGACTAGGACGAGGGGGAGAGGGGGCAAGTGCGGCTTCCGAATGTCGCTCCCTGAGCCTGGACTCCCCTGAGACCCGGACGGATAGGATGACTGGGACGAATCAGTCTAAAAGTTCCAGACTTGTCAACGAGCCTTTGAGTACCTTTGGGTTTTTCTTTGAGACCTTTGTGGTAAAAATAAACAAAATTAACCACAAAGGTCACAAAGGTTGCTCAAAGGACCCAAAGATGTAAAATTGGAATGATAACCATGATATAATTTTTTATTGCTTTTTATATGGCTGAAAACCTTACCATCCACAAAATTGGGATCATCATGAACGGTGTAACCGGCCGCATGGGAACCAACCAGCACCTGATGCGTTCGATCGTGGAAATCATCAAACAGGGTGGCGTGCAGTGCGGGCCCTCCGAATTCATTATGCCCGATCCTGTCCTGGTGGGCCGTGACGAAATAAAACTCAGGAAATTGGCCCAACTCTCCGGTGTCGAAAAATGGACCACCAACCTGGATGAGGTCATGAATGACCCCTCCTACCAAATCTATTTCGATGCCCAGACCACCGGTCGCAGGGCGGAGGCCGTTAAGATGGCAGCCCGTGCAGGGAAGCATGTCTATTGCGAAAAACCAATTGCCAGCGATACAAGGACTGCCCTTGAGTTGTATGAGGTTTGTAAAAAAGCGGGTGTAAAACATGGAGTTGTGCAGGATAAACTTTTCCTGCCGGGAATGATGAAACTCAAACGGCTAATGGAAAACGATTTCTTCGGAAAGATACTGTCTGTCAGAGGGGAATTCGGCTACTGGGTCTTCGAAGGATTCAGCGTTCCTTCTCAGCGTCCCAGCTGGAACTACCGCAAGGAAGATGACGGGGGTATCATCATCGACATGCTTTGCCACTGGCGGTATGTGCTGGACAATCTGTTCGGAAATGTGAAAGGTGTCTTCTGCCTTGGATCTACGCATATTCCTGAAAGGGTGGATGAACAAGGAAAGGTATACAAATGTACAGCCGATGATGCGGCCTATGCGACCTTTGAGTTGGAAGGAGGCATTATTGCCCATTTCAACTCTTCCTGGGTTACCCGGGTTAGAAGGGATGATTTGCTGACGATCCAGGTCGATGGAACCAAGGGCTCGGCAGTCGCGGGATTGCGCGAATGCTGGACCCAGCACTACGGAAATACCCCGAAACCGGTTTGGAATCCTGATATTCCCAGCCCTATCAATTTTTTCGAGGGATGGTCTAAAGTACCAGAGCAGGAGGTATTCGGCAATGCCTTCAAGGTGGAATGGGAACTCTTCCTCAAGCATGTGGTCAAAAATGAACCCTTCCGGTGGTCGCTTCTCGAGGGAGCCAAAGGGGTCCAACTGGCCGAAAAGGGACTCGAAAGCTGGGCGAAGCGCTGTTGGGTAGATATTGCGCCGCTTTGACTTAGAAGGGACTCCGGACTCTACTGCACGCATCAACAGGACGGAGAGACGGGGTGACTTGGGGACTGGGAGAATGCAACTCCGGACTCCCTGAGACCCTGTCGAAGGGCTTAGCAGACTAGGCGACTAGGACGAGTGGACGAAAAAAGGACGTGGAGACTAGGGGACTGGGAGATGTGGCGATTGCAACTCCCAATTGCCTGAGCGTAGTCGAAGCGCGAAAGGTCCAAATGAATTCAGTGTTTTTACCCCGAAGGGGTTAAATATTAATAGCCCGGGGTGAGTGACGAAGGAACGTAACCCCGGGTAAATGAATGCACGAAGATAACCGTCCGCGTAGGAATATTGGAAATTGATATTGGATAATATCGGACGGAGAAAACAGATAATGAAAGAAGCGCAATCCAACCCTTCGACAGGCTCAGGAACCGAATCCAAAATCCAAAATTGCTTTCTTACCTGACTTTTGTATAGGCTTGCTGCTGCAGCACGATGGCCGTCCTGGCGGGAAGGTAAAGTTTCAGGTGATGCGGAGAACCCAATCCGCTTTCGGGAAGTGAATAATAGGTCATCCTTTCGTCAATCCGGTTAAAACCTCCATACCTGTGCGCATCTGTCTGGAGGATCACCTTAAACTTGGCCGGATCACATTGAATTCCGTAGTTTTCAAATGATTTGTCAGGGTTGAAATTGAAAACAAAAAGCATGTCCTTCCGCTTAAAGGCAAGTACCTGGTCGGGCATGTTGTCGTGGACACGCCAGATTTCAGGAACTTCCAGCAGTCTTTCCTTCCTGAAGAGACTGATCATATCCTTGTCAAAATCGAGCAACCAGTGAAATTTTAGCTCCGGGTCTTCAGAGACACTCCAGATTCTGCGCGCATGCTGATAGGACCATTCATTGCCCTCCCGTGGAAAATCGATCCACTCAGGATGACCAAATTCATTCCCCATGAAATTGAGATACGCCCCTCCGGCGCAGCCGATCGTAACCAACCTGATCATTTTATGCAGTGCAATCCCCCTGTCGACAATCAGGTTGGGCTGATCCTTGCGCATGCTGAAATACATTTCCTTGTCAATCAGCCTGAAAATGATTGTTTTATCACCCACCATGGCCTGATCGTGACTCTCTACATAACTCACCACTTTTTCTTCGGGACGATGGGTTGTCAGTTCATGAAAAAGATACCCAACATTCCACTCCTGATCCTGCAACTCCTTGATCACTTTGATCCATAAATCAGGAACTCCCATCGACATCCGATAGTCAAAACCCAATCCGCCGCTTTCAAGAGGAGCGGCCAAACCGGGCAATCCACTCATCTCTTCCGCAATGGAAAGCACGCGCGGGTTGATCTCATGAGCCAGCTTATTGGCCAGCATGAAATAAACGATGGCTTCGTCATCAAGATTTGGTGTGAAATAGTCGGCATAACAGGTAAAAGCCTTACCCAGACCGTGGTCAAAATAAAGCATGCTTGTAACGCCGTCGAAACGGAATCCGTCAAACCTGAATTCAGTCATCCAATATTTGATGTTGGAAAGCAAGAAGTGGATGACTTCATTTTTTGAATAATTGAAACAATAGGAGTCCCAGGCAGGATGTTCCCCCCGGGCACCCTCATGGAAAAACTGGGTGCGTGTGCCGTCATATAAACCGAGTCCTTCGTTGACATTTTTCACCGCATGGGAATGGACCAGGTCCATCACAACGGCAATGCCCATCCCATGGGCTTCATCGATCAGATGCTTGAGCTCTTCAGGCGTTCCGAAGCGCGATGACGGGGCAAAGAAACTGGACACATGATAACCGAAACTTCCGTAATAGGGATGTTCCGGTATGGCCATCAGTTGAATCGTGTTGTAACCTGCCGCTTTGATCCGGGGCAGCATCTCGTAGCGGAACTCATTGTAGGTATGAACCCTTGGCTCTTCACCCGCCATACCGACATGCGATTCATAGATCAGCGGAGCCTCATGCAGCGGATTGAAATTATGCTTGAAGTTGAAAATCTCTTTGGGAGCCCAAACCTGGGCATTGAAAATATTTGTGGATGAATCCTGCACGACCCTTTTTGCCCAGGCAGGTATTCTTTTGCCTGAACCGCCTGGCCAATGCAGTGAGAGCGCATACAAATCGCCGTGATGAACAGCAGGGTTCGGCATTTCCAGTTCCCAGGAACCATTACCGGTACTTTTTAGCTCATATTCAGCCCGGTCTTGCCAATCGTTGAAGTTGCCTACCAGAAAAATCCGGGTGGCATTGGGTGCCCAATCCCGGAAAACCCATCCATTGTCCGTTTTGAACAGACCAAAATAGTCATGCCCGGAAGCAAAATCCCGCAAGGAAACATCTCCTAGTAACTCCTTTTCCTTTAACCTGTATTTCTCAGTCCATCGTAAAAAATCAGCAATATACGGCTGCAAATACGGATCCTGTTCAACCAACGGGGGCAATGCCATATTTTTGACAGTTAATTTTTATAAAGTTACTACAAATAACGGAGTTTAACCACCGGCATAATATTTTTCAATTCCTTCGGCAACGATCCTTTTCAAATCTTCAGGGGTATCGATGCCCACCGTGGCATGGTCTGTAACTTCCGTTTTAATCCTGTAGCCATTTTCCAGCCAGCGCAACTGCTCCAGTGATTCTGCCTTCTCGAGAAGCCCCTCCTGCAGTTTGCTGAGTTTCTCGAGGACATCTGTCCGATAGGCATAGATACCCACATGACAATAATAATCGAAGTTCTTCAGCCATTCAGCCTGTTCCGACTTGAAGACCATCGGGATAGGCAATCTGCTGAAAAATATGGCATTACCATGAATGTCGAGGGCTACCTTTGCCTCTGCCGGGTTCAAGAGTACTTCCGTTTGGCGGATTTGCTGAATCAAAGTGGCAATTTCAGTCTCCTCATCCGCGACAAACGGTTTTTGCAGAATCCTGATCTGAGCAGGTTTAATAAATGGTTCATCCCCCTGGACATTGATCACCACATCAAATATTTTCCCGGTCTCACTCATGATCTTACCAACTGCCTCGGCACAACGATCCGTGCCACTCCTGCAATCTACGGAAGTCATCACAACGTTACCACCAAATTTTCTGACGGCTTCTGCGATACGCTCATCGTCAGTCGCCACCCAGACCTCATCCACTGCCTGAATCACCTGCTCATACACACGTTGAATCATCAGTTTTCCGGCAATGTCGGCCAGTGGTTTTCCGGCAAACCGCGAAGAACCGTAGCGTGATGGAATGATGGCAATAAATTTGGGCGTCATGGCAATCTGTTTTGATTTCTAAATACAAAAATAGCCATTGTTTGATGATATTGAAACGGGGAGACGGAGAAACAGAGAAATGAGTCAATTCGACGATTCGACAATGAGAAAACAGAGATAGAAAGAGGGGGTGACTTGACGAGGGGGCGCGGGGGAGACTGGGATGACTGGGACGACTGGGATGATGGAGAGAATGTTCTTTCAGGCAATTCGCGGTCAGTTCGGGTTTATTCGTGTTCATTCGTGCAATTCGTGGTTAATTGGGGTTTATTTGCGTCAATTTGTGTAATTCGTGGTTATACGGGGTTCATTCGTGTCAATTTGTGTTTGCAAGGCTTGGTCTTTTATTCACAGATTAATGTTAAATTTGCAGTTCGAAAAATCAACGTTGATTGCATGGATATTCAGGAGATTAAACAGCGTTTCAGCATTATCGGAAATGCTCCCGGACTGAACCGGGCCATTGAAGTAGCACTTCAGGTGGCTCCGACAGATCTCTCCGTGCTGATCAGCGGAGAGAGTGGTGTCGGGAAAGAGTCATTTCCCCAGATAATCCACAACTATTCCCACCGCAAACACGGCAAATACATCGCCATCAACTGTGGAGCAATCCCTGAAGGAACAATCGATTCAGAGCTTTTCGGTCATGAAAAGGGTTCGTTTACCGGCGCCCTCAACGACCGCAAGGGATATTTTGAAGTAACCGACGGAGGAACCCTTTTCCTGGATGAAATAGGTGAATTGCCTGTCTCCACGCAGGTCCGGCTTTTACGGGTACTCGAAACCGGCGAATTTATCCGTGTTGGTTCATCCCAGGTTCAGAAAACCAACGTTAGGGTCATCGCTGCGACCAATTTTGATCTGACACATGCCATTCGGGAAGGTAAATTCAGGGAAGACCTTTACTACCGCCTCAACACGGTGCCGATCAAGGTGCTGCCACTGCGCGAAAGAGGTAACGATGTGCTACTTCTTTTCCGGAAATTTGCCTCTGATTTTGCCGAACGTTACAAAATGCCCACTATCCGGCTGAATGAGGAGGCGCAAAAAATATTCCTTGGATACCGCTGGCCGGGAAATGTCCGACAGCTTAAAAATATTACGGAACAAATCTCTATCATTGAAACCGACAGGGACATTATTGCGGAAAAACTTGTTCATTATATTCCCACTGAAGAAACAGGATTTCTTCCTGCTTTGTATGGCAGGGAATCAGATTCCAGGGCTCATGAGAACGAAAGGACCATGATGCTCAATGCCCTGATCGGAATGAAGAAGGAACTGGACGACCTGAAAGAAAAATTCAACCAGCTGTTAAAGATCAAACCAGCTGTTAATCATGATGCTGAGTCAGATGAAGGTTTCGTACAGTTATATCCGGAGGATATCAGCACAGGAGAGCACAATGAGCCTCTTTTCTCTCCGGGATTCCCAAAACCAGTTGGAAGGCCCCATATTCAGGATACTGAAGAATTTGTAGAAGAATCTCTCTCCCTGGAGGAGAAAGAAATGGAGCTGATCTTCAAGGCATTGGAAAGACACAGCGGAAAGCGTAAATTGGCTGCAGAAGAACTGGGAATATCCGAAAGAACCCTTTACAGGAAAATAAAAGAGTACAACATTGCACAAAAATAAAACTTACATGGGCAAAAGCTCAAAAATCAACTTCAGAATTAATCCGCTTTACCTACAAATACGCTCACTACTGGTAGTTCTGTTTCTTGTAGCCGCCTCCGGTTGCAAAATCAACTATACGATGAGCGGGGCCTCCATCTCGCCGGATGTAAAAACCGTGTTTATCGATTATTTCAGGAACAGGGCCAAGGTGATTAACCCAACCTTAAGTCAGACCTTTACAGAATCGATGAAAGACAAATTTGTCAATGAGACCGGACTAACACTCAATACAGATCAAGGGGATCTTGAATTTTCGGGTGAAATTACCGGCTATGACATCCGGCCGCTTGCGGTACAAAAAACCGATACCGGAATGGATTATGCAGCCATGAACAGACTGACAGTCACGGTAAAAGTTGTTTTTGTCAACAACAAAGACCACGATCAGGATTTCAACACTACGTTCTCTGCCTATTTCGATTATGACAGCACAAAGCAGATCAACCAGGTGGAAGCCGAAGCAGTTCAGGTAATTAACGCCCAGTTGATTGATGACATTTTCAATAAATCTGTTGCCAACTGGTAGGGATAAATAACCAATCAAACCAACATCAACCATGTCAATCTCGAAAGATCAATTGATTCATTTTATCGAAAAACCGGGTTTGCTCAAAGAACAAACCATCGGAGAATTGAAGGAAATCGTTGATGAATTTCCCTATTTCCAGTCTGCGCAGCTTTTATACACCTACAACCTGTTTACACTGGATAATTTCCGGTATGCAGGTTATCTGAAGACTTGTTCTATTTATGCCACTGACAGAACAATTTTATATCAACTCTTTCATCCCCAATTTCATCCTGAGGTTAATGCCAAGGTGTCAGTGCTTGCCGGGAGTGACATTCAGGAGACATCTGCCCTTTTTGAACTGGCGGAAGAAAAACAGATTACCGCAACTGAATTCTCCCAACTTTTTTCCAGCCAGCCAACAGAATCAGAAACATTCGAATTCGAACTACTTAGCTTCGATCAACCGGATAATTCTCATCCACTTGACCTGATCGAATCAAAACCCGGACCTGTTAATTCTCCTGTACTAAAAGAACCTATTGTTTCGAAACCGGATGGAAAAGTTGATTTGATCGAACAATTCATCAAAGTTAATCCGTCAATTCAACCCCGAATAGAAAATACTCCCCATCGAAATGAACCTTTTGATCTGAGGGAAGTTCTTGATAATGAAAACGACGAATTCATAACAGAAACATTAAAAATTTGTTTAGCAGAATTTGTACAATTATAAAAAAGTGCAAGAAAGCAGTAAAAACAAACAAATTTTATCTATATCACAGTCTGGAATGGGTTTGACAGTTCAAGATTCGTTCTCGCACGTTCAGGATACGTTGTCCCACAGTCAAGGTATCGCATCGCACGTTCAAGATACGTTGTCCCTCAGTCAATTTTATCCATCGCACGTTCAAGATAGGTTCTCCCGCAATCAAGATAGCTGCTCCGTCATACAAGGTACTCCATCGCGCGATAAAAACAAGCACTCCCGCAATTGAGTTAAACACTCCTTAGAGAAGAAGATACAGGAGACAGAATAGGATACTAATTCCATCAATAATATTTGATAATGCTATTCCCATTATTCATTAACCGTCAAAAATTAATAATATGGCAGTTATTCCGTTTAAAATGAGATGTAGATTGGACGAGTTAAGTCCATTTGGTTTGTTTGTTTACAATTCATATTCTAAGCAACAAGCAGAATTTGAAGATTATTCACCTAAGTACACTGTACTATATGGAACAAGTGTAGAACTGGATAGAAAGGCTATTGACGCTTTGATAAATCCTGTTCAATTGACCAGTGAATTGAAAAAAGTCACCCAACGTATTTATAGTAATCAGGTTACTGTAGCTTCATTTATTGACCATCTGGAAGGGTATGCTAACAGGGCTACTGTACTGACGATTGCGAGTAAAGATTTCGGGTTTGGTAAAGTAAGAACCGCTAACAATTCGGGGGATATTGAAGCCGTTGTAAAGAATATCAGAACTGTGGCTACTAATGCAGCAAATAATATGGCTGCATTGATTGCACAAGGTTACACTGCTGCTAAACAAACCGCCTTGAAAGATTTGGCTGATACACTGGAAACTGATAATGCAAGTCAGAATTCGAAGATTGATGACCGCCATAAACTGGTATCAGAAAATCATGTGGCTATTAATGCATACTGGGATAAGAT
>Ga0118677_10013866_pt2 | contig 10969 bp, 7 predicted proteins | sample AliMusrvi5mmetaG_FD_86154 | JGI IMG/M metagenome (GOLD analysis project Ga0118677, IMG submission 86154)
CATTTTCACCAAGTCGTCCACCCGCACCCGCGTCTCGTTTGAGGTCGCCATCCGCGAACTGGGTGGCTTCCCCATGTTTCTCTCGAAAAATGATATTCAACTCGGCCGCGGCGAGCCGATCAAGGACACCGCCCGCGTGCTCGGCCGCATGGTGCATGGCGCGGTCATCCGCACCTTCGCCCAGCAGGATGTCTGCGACTTCGCCGCCTACTCCAACATCCCCACCATCAACGCCCTCACCGACGATGAGCACCCGTGCCAGATTCTGGCCGATCTTCTAACCATCCAAGAGAAGCTCGGCCACCTGCCCGACCGCAAAATCGCCTTCATCGGCGACGGCTTTTCTAACATGACTCGGTCGTGGCTGTGGGCGGCCAAGCGCCTTGGCTTTGAGCTAAGCGTTGCGGCGCCCCCCGCCTATCAACCGCCGGCGGAGTTTCTGGCCATGCTCGGCGCACCCAACGTCACCATCACCGCGGATCCGGTGCAAGCCGCGCAAGGCGCGCACGTCGTCAACACGGATGTATGGCTCTCCATGGGCCAGGAAGATCAAACCGACAAGGAACGCGAGTTCGCCGGGTTCCAAGTCAATGCGGGGTTGCTGCGCCACGCCGCGCCGGACCACATCGTGCTGCACTGCTTGCCGGCCTACCGCGGCAAGGAAATCAGCGAGGAGGTCCTCGAACTGCACGCCACCACCATTTTCCAACAAGCTGAAAACCGCCTCCACGTCCAAAAGGCCATCCTCGTCGTACTCACCGACTGAAGGCCGGCGCATCAAAAAGTCACGCAAGGGCGATCGCCGAATCGCCCGCAAGGGGGTGGGACATCTTGTCCTCCTTGCCCATGAGCGGACCATTGGAAGCGGCTTGCCTCAACTCAATGTCTCACCATGGGCAAACGGCGAGGCGGAGATCGCCGCTCCCTGAACACTGCCACACGCCTTCAACATCACGGGTTCGTTCTGACATTTTCGTCATCCAACCGGTAATGGTCCGACGGTTTTCCCGAGATTCCCGCTTGGCTCGCTCGGCAATGTGGACTAGGCTAGCGCCCCGATGCCACCGAGCATGGTCTCGCATGCGGAAACCCGCCCTCCTCGCCACATGATTTCGCGCCGCAAGCTCCAATATCCGGTGTCCTCACCGTTGCGGCAGTATCTCTATCACTTCGACCGCCAGCGCGATATCCCCCAGATGTATTGGGAATTGTGCCGCTTCTCCGGTGCGGTGCCCTACGAAGACCCGCGCGGCCGCGAAACCCTCTGGGTCACCGTGATGTATCCGCCCGATGTCTTCGCCGAATTGCGGCCGCGCCTCACCAGCATCTATACCGAGCTGAAACTCGGCCGCGACATCACCCAGCATGAGCACCTGCTGGTGGACCGCATTGACTTCGGCGACTTTGGCAACTCCAAGCCGTTTCGGGTGCGCATCACCAATGTGTTCAATGACAACTCGGATTACTTCTATGTGAAACAAGCGGATGCCTCGCGCATCTATGGGCTGGAACTCGAGCACATCCTCTCGCCCAACCGCATCAACTATATTGTCAACGGCACCACCCTCATCGAGGAACACATTGCCGGCGTCCCCGGCGATGTGTTCCTGCGCGACTACCTGTCCCGGCCCGGCATCAACAAGGTGCGCATCGCCAAGGAGTTCACCAAGTTCAACGAGCGCTGCTTCATCCGCCTGTTAGGCGACATGCGCAGCGCCAACTACATCGTCGAGATCACTCCGGACTTCGAGGAAGTCCAGTACCGGGTGCGCCCGATCGACTTCGACGAGCAATCGTACGAAGGCAAGGGCAACACCTATCTGGCGCTGCGTTTCAGCTCCAACCGCGCCATCACCCGGCTCGCCTTCGACGTGCTCAACCGCAAGACCATCGACCAGTACGTCGCCGAGGAGTACGCTCAAATGTCCCGCCGCGCCAAGGTCGAAAGCTCGCGTCTGCGCGCCCTGCTGGGCATCATGAGCCGCGAGGAACTCGCCCCCCACGCCCATGTTGTGACCCTCGCCACGGAGCTCGACCGCATCCACCGCACCACCACCTTTGCCCGTTGCCATTCGATGGGTGAACTCACCGCCAAGCACCTGGCCCTCATGTTGGATATGTAGAAGACGCAAGACACCCGAAACTCATGCATAACCCCCTCGCTTCAACCACCCGGCGCGCCCTGCTGTGGATCATTGGCGCCAGTTTCATCGCCCATATCTGGTGTCTGGGGTCGCAGTTCTATCTGGATGACCTGGCGCAGATCCGGGACAGTGAGTTTGTCCGCAACATGTGGTTTTGGCGGGAACGCACCACCGCGTGGACCTTCCTATGGTATGAGTTGCAAGTGAAACTCTTTGGCCTATCGCCGATTGGGTTTCATGCGTTCAACTGGCTGTTGCATACCGCAATTGCCTGCGTGTTATATCTTTCCGCTCGCGACTACCTGCGCGGCCGCGCGCCGGATGGCGTCGCCTGGTTCACGGCGTTGTTGTTCGCGGTGCATCCGCTGGCCAGCGAGATTCCCAATTACGCCCGCACCCAGGACCTGGCGTGGGTGACGTTGTTTTCGCTGCTTGCGGCATGGCAGTTGTATGTGGCGATGCACGGCGGCACCTGGAAAAATCTGCTCGGCGCGGTGCTCTGCATTGCGGGAGCAAGCTTTTCCAAGGGCCCGGGCTTCATGCATGCCAGCATGATGTGCGTGGCGGTCGGATTGGCATTCATGACACGCGAGCATTGGCAGTTGGTCCGCAAGCATGCGTGGATCCCCTGCGTGCTGGCGATTGTGGGGTTGGCGGGGCTGTGGAAATTCGACATGCTGATGCGAGCCGCCCACTGGTCCGAGCCCCGCGTGATTGGGCATGCCTATACGATTGGCCGGGTGTTCTGGGAATTTGCCTGGCGCAGTGTGCTGCCCATCTGCTTGAGCGCGGACCATCAGATTGCCGAAACGCTGGTGCCCCCAGGAACCGCCTTCGCCATTGCCGATACCACCGCACGGTGGGCCACCCTGGGCATGGCCCTGTTCGCCATCGGTGCACTGGTGCTGATGTGCCGCAACGCCACCCGCATCGTTGGCCTGTGCTGCTTTTTGTTTGTCGGCACCATGCTCATGCGCCTGCTCTATTTCATGCCTGAGTTCATGCCCGAGTATCGCATCTATCCGGGCTTGCCATGGTTTTGCCTGGGCAGCGCAATCGTGCTGGGGTGGGCATGGCGCGGCCTGTTCCGCTGCTCGCCGCTCATTCCTGCGGCCTTGCTCATCGGGGTGTTTGCGGTCATGTCGGCCAAGCGCGCGTTTCTTTTCCACGACCTCAACGATTTGATGGCCGATGTGCTCAGCCAATATCCCGGCCAGGCCCGCGCCATCTGGATCCTGCAACGCAACGACCTCGAGGCCGGTCGCTGGCAACAAGTGATTGATCGCCAACAGCACCGGTTTCCGGCGGTGCGGGAGGCGTTCCTGCGCGAAAACGGCCGCCTCGCCCCGCGCCGGGAGTTGCCCAGCGGCCATTTCGCCATGGCGGAAGTCGGCTGCATGGGACTTTACGCCCGAGCCGTCGCCAAACAACAGTCACCCGCCGCCGGGTTGCGGGAAATCAACCGCTTGGAGGCCTATATGCATGCCCTCAACCTCGACCCGAAGGACCATGCCATCCATTGGAGCATCTTTCATCATGCCAAAGCCTTGGTGTTGGAAACCGCCGGCAATTACCAGGCCGCCGCCGAATTTCTAACCATGGACGGCAGGCCCGCAGCCGACCGCAAGGCCGACTTGGAGCGGGTCCAGGCCGAGCTCAAGCAGGCGCGTGCGCCAGCTCCTTGACCGCGAGCATCCGCTCCCCGCGCCGCCGCTTCGCTCGGGCCGACCCATTCCGTGCAATCCGTCCCGGAAAAAAAGTTAGTGCTTGTCCATCGGCGACCCGCGCCTAAAATCTGCCATCCATTCGCGCGCAAATTCCCCATCCAGCATGAACGCCTTCCCCAGCATCCGCCCAACCGTCCAGGCCATCATGCTCATCAGTCGGGATTTGTTGAGGTGGGCGCTCTGCATCGGGGCGTGCATGGCGTGCTGCGATTGGCACGCGTATGGCGACAGTGCGAAGGGGGGGGGGCGTGGCGCGGAGATTGCCACACAGACCGGTGCGAACTGCCTGTTGACGTCGGCGGGCAAGGGCTTGCGGGTGCTCATCCTATCGGACTCGATGGGATTGGGTGGCTTTGCCAGTGAGTTGGACGCGTGCTTCCGCTCGTGCGCCGGAGTGGCCGCGGTGCATACCCTGGTGGCCTGCGGCACCAATCCGCTGAGCTGGATGAAAATGGCGCCGTACAGCAACGCCTCAACCCGCTGCGGGTACCTGCGCATCGAGTCGGTTGACGGCAAGAAAGCGCCTGAGGAGGAAAAGGACATTTACGGCATGACCAAAGGGCACAAACCGGTGGCGCACCGGGTGCCCAAGATCGAGGATTTGATGGAGCGAGTCAAACCTGACATCGTGGTCTTCCAGAGTGGCAACAATTTTTTCGACTTTTTCCAGCAAGGCCAAGTCATCAAGGAGGAAACCCACGGCAAACTCATTCTGGCGCATGTCGCGCCGTTGATGCGGTGGCTCGCCACCAACGCTCCCAGTGTCAAAAAATTCTATTGGGTTGCGCCACCGCAAGCTGGCAATGTCACTCCCGAGGTCCAGCAATTCGTTTTCGATACCATCAGCACGGAAGTGACCAAAATCGGGGTCATGCTCGATAGCCGTAAAATCACCAGCTACCCCTACAAGAACCAGGATAAGGACAAGATGCACTTCTACGGCAACGCGGCCGTGGATTGGGGCGACGATACCTTCCGCTTGGTCGCGGCGGATCTGGGGGCCAACGACATCCATGCCGCGCTTGCCCTCACCGAGCGCAACATCGAAGTCGCGCCCCCGGTGGCGCAGGTGGTCAAAGAAGCCGACGTCACCCTGCGGGTGCGCCTGGCCGCACGCACCAAGGTGCCGGCACCGGACAGCTTCGCCCCCTACGGGGAGTTTCTCGTAGGCTACCTGTATGAGGTGGTGGCGGTGCGCAGCGGCAAGTATGCCGACAAGCAATTGCTCGTCATGCACCCGGCCTATATCAAACATGTGAAGCAGGATCTCGCGCGCTTTCAGATAGGCGGGGAATTCGATTTTACAGTGTCGGAACTCGAGGAGGACTCGTTGTGGGCGACGGTCCATCGCCGCGACGACGTCGGCAAGCCGGAGTTGTTTCCCTATATGCTAGCCGAAGACGTCGCCCGCCATCCCGACAGTTCGGAATGCGACTGCGCCACACCCAGTCCCTCCAAATGATCCTGCGCCCCCGATCCATCATCCAATCCCGGCTGTCCCTGGCCCTGCTGCTGGCGGCTTTGTGCGCCAGTTGTGCGCCGAGCTTCCAGCCCGCGGCCACCGCGCAGGGCCAGAGCGAGGCGTCGGACGCCGCCGTCGCTGCCGCCGCCAAGCCCAATCCGGCATCCCACAGCCAGCGCCTGACGGCGGTGGCCAGTGGCAGACCCACCAGCACCTACAACGCCACTGCCGTCAATCCGTTGAACCGGTCATCGAAGGTGTTGTTGATCGGAGACTCTCTAACCGTCGGTCCGTTCGGCGATCAGGTTGAGGCGTGGCTGTTGCAAAACCTCGGGCCGAATCGCGTGGCGGTTTATGGCTCGTGCGGATCCTCGCCGGAAAGTTGGCTCGCGTCGCACAGGAATTTCGTCACGCCCTGCGGTTTCCGTGAGACCACCCCGCAGGGGCATATCCTGGAAGAATATCAGCACGGCCACCGGCCCGGCCCGGTTAGCACGCCGAAGATCGAGACGCTGATGACACGCTTCCGGCCGCAAATTGTCATCGTGCAACTCGGCACCAATCATTTTGACACGCTGCTGCGGGAAGGCAAGCGGTCGGTACCGCAGTTGGAAGAGATATATGAGGCGTTCGCCAATGCGGTTTACGGCCCTGGCAGCTCGGCGCGGATGGTCATCTGGATCACCCCGCCGGACTCGTCCAAATTCCCGAAATGGGTGCAGGATGAAGTGGAACATTTGATCTCAAGCACCAACCAGCGGCACGGCTTCTATACCTTCCAATCCCGCCGCTTCACTCACTACACGCCCGGCACGACAGGCTCGGACGGCGTCCACTACAACAGTGCCGCCGCCGCCGCATGGGCGGCACCGGTCATCCGCATGTTGGATGCCGCCTTCACCAAATTCCGCGTCAAGAACTGATAGTTTGACCTATAGTTTCCCATCATGAATCGACCTATCCAAATCAATCGCGCCGCCTCCCGCCAAGCAGGACGCATCGCATTTTCGTTAGCCGCGCTGCTCCTCGGCGGCACCCCGGCGCTGTGGGCCCAGCGCGCGCTGCCGGCGCTGCCGGCCCTGGCACCCGCCACGGCGCGGGCGGTGAGCGGGCGCGACGGCTGGTTGTTCCTGCCGGCCGAGCTACGGCATCTGGCCACCGCGGCGGGCGCCCCGGTGCTAACAGGAGAAAACGACCCGCTGCCTGCCATCCTCGATTTCAATCAGGCGCTGGCCGCCAAGGGCATCCGCCTGGTCATTCTGCCGGTGCCCGAAAAGTCACTGATCCGCGCCGACGAATTGTTTCCACCCGGCGAGGCCGCGGCGGCCGCGGGATATGCCAACGCCAGTGGCAGGTTTGCCGAGGCGCTGCGGAAAAAGGGCGTGGATGTCATGGACACCGTGCCCGTTCTAACGGCCGAGGCCGCCCGCGCCGCGACCGGCGGCGATCCGGTGTATTGCAAGACCGATACCCACTACACGCCCCGCACCACCGCCGTGTTAGCCCGCGCCATCGCCGCCCACTTGCGCGAGGTCGCCCCCGCGGCGGTTGGCAAGACGGCGGCCTCACCCGTCGCCGGCCCGGAAACCAAGCTCACCATCCAAGGCGATCTGGCCCCCCCCGGCACCACCGAGGAATTGGTGTTCCAGCCCGTGCGCAAATCCGCCGCGGACGGCGAGGCCCCGGCCAGCGACCCGGCGTCCCCGGTGTTATTGTTAGGAGATAGTCATTGTCTCGTTTTCCACGCGGGCGGCGACATGCTTGCCAAAGGCGGCGGCCTGGCCGATCACCTCGGGGTGGAGTTGGGCAGCGTTCCGGAGGTGATCGCCGTGCGCGGCAGCGGCGCCACCGCGGCGCGCGTCAATCTTTTCCGCAAGGCCCGCAAGGAACCCGGGTTCCTTGCCAAGAAGAAAGTGGTCATCTGGTGTTTTGCGGCGCGCGAATTCACCCAGAGCGATGGGTGGAAGATCGTGCCCGTGCCGTGAGCGCATGAGATGGGGGTTGCCTGACTTGCTGGCACGTGTAACTTCGGGTGTCCGGTGATGCGGGGCGCCTGCTTGGCTGCGGCGACACTTCAGCCCGGACCCGGTGCCCGCTCGCAAGCGCGGTGCTGGCCCACCCCACACCTCCTATTGACCCCATGCGCCTCTTTCTGCTCGATGGCATGGCCCTGATCTATCGGGCCCACTTTGCGTTGATCCAAGCCCCGATCCGTAATTCCAAGGGAGTCAACACGTCGGCGCTGTATGGATTTATCAACACGTTGCTGGCGATTCTCGAAGGCGAGAAGCCCACCCACATCGGCATTGCCTTCGATACCTCGGCACCCACGCCGCGGCATCTCAAGTTTCCCGCCTACAAGGCGCAACGCGATGCGATGCCCGAGGAGCTGGCAGCGGCCATCCCGCATGTCAAGGCGTTGTGCCGGGCGTTTCACATTCCGGTGATCGAAGCGGACGGCTTCGAGGCCGACGACATCATCGGCACGCTGGTCAAGCGCGCGGAAGCGGCGGGGTTTGAGTCGTACATGGTCACGCCGGACAAGGACTTTGCCCAACTCATCTCTGCCAAGACCTTCATGTGGAAACCCGGCCGCAAGGGCTCGGACCACGAAATCATCGATCTACCCACCATGCTCAAGCATTGGGAGATCCAGCGACCCGAACAAGTCATCGACATCCTCGGCCTGTGGGGTGACGTCGCCGACAACATTCCGGGCATTCCCGGCATCGGCGAAAAGACCGCCAAGAAACTTGTCGCCGAGTTTGGCTCGATGGAAAATCTCCTCGCCAACTCCGCCCAACTCAAAGGCAAACAACGTGAGAACGTCGAAGCCTACGCCGAGCAGGCGAGGGTCTCGAAAGATCTCGCCACCATCATCACCGACGTGCCGCTGGCCGTCACCTGGGACGAACTGGTGCTCTCGCCGCGCGATGACGACGCACTCAAAGCCCTCTTCCACGAATTTGAATTCCGCACTTTGACAAGACGGCTGTTCGCGGTGCCCGCCGCCACGCCGCCGGCGGAGTGCGCAGGCTTGGAGCAAGCCCCGGCCGCCGGCGCGGCGGACAGCCCTGGCGTCGCCCAACCGACGATTTTTGAGACGTTCCGCACCATCCGCGATGTCGCCCACACCTATCAACTCGCCGACACCCCGCAACTCGAACAGCAGCTGTTGAGGGAATTGGGCCAGCAGGCGAGCTATTGTTTTGACATCGAAACCACCGGGCTGGACCGTTTTGCCGCCAAGCTGCTCGGGATTGCCTTCTGCTGGAACGCCCACACCGCATGGTATCTCCCCATCTCGGATCTCAAAACGCAGATTGCCGGCCTCAAGGCGGTGTTTGCCAGCGGGGCGGAAAAAATCGGCCACAACCTCAAGTTTGATCTATCCATCCTGCAGCATCATGGCATCGAGGTCAGCGGGCCGTTTTTCGACACCATGCTTGCCGACGCGCTGGTATTTCCCGAGCGCCGCCATGCGATGGACTATCTCGCCGAGGTGCTGTTAGGATATACGCCCGTCAAGTTTGTCGAAGTGGCCTCGCTCGCCAAGCGCCAGGACGCGCCGCCGCCGGCGAGCGACGATCTGTTCGAATTTGCGGCGGCGCAGCAGCCCGCGCTGGAGCTAGACGTTGCCGCCATTCCGTTGGCCAAGTTGGCGGAATACGCGGCGGAGGACGCGGACGTGACCTATCAACTCGCGCAGAAGCTGCGCCCGTTGCTAAGCGCCTCCGGCCAGCAGGCGGTGATGCAACACATCGAAGGCCCGCTGCTGCCGGTGCTGGTGCGCATGGAGATGGAAGGCATCGCCATTGACATCGGCTCGCTCAAGTTCATCGGCGACGAGTTGCAACTGCAGATTGACGCGCTGGCCGCCTCGATCCAACAACACGCCGGCACGCCCTTCAACATCGCCTCACCCAAGCAACTCGGCCAGATTCTTTTCGCTCACCTCAACCTCGACGAGAAAGCCAAGAAGACCAAAACCGGCCAATACCGAACCGACGAACAGACGCTTGCCACCTTTGAGGGCAAGCATCCGATCATCAGCGACATCCTTGCCTGGCGCGAGGCAACCAAGCTCAAATCGACCTATCTGGACGCCCTGCCCAACCACCTGGTGGCGGAAACCGGCCGCCTCCACACTCATTTCCATCAGCTGGTGGCTGCTACCGGCCGGCTAGCCTCGTCCGATCCGAACCTGCAGAACATTCCGGTGCGCTCCGAGGCCGGCCGCAAGATCCGCCAAGCCTTCGTGCCGCGCCAAGCTCAAGGCGCAAATCGCAAATTTCAGCTGCTCTCCTGCGATTACTCGCAAATCGAGCTGCGGGTGATGGCGGCGCTGGCGCAAGACGCCGCCATGATCGCCGCGTTCCGGAATGGCGAGGACATCCACACCGCCACTGCCGCCAAGGTTTTTTCCGTGGCGCTGGCGGATGTCACATCCGCGATGCGCCGCAGCGCCAAGATGGTCAACTTCGGCATCATCTACGGCATCTCCGCGTTCGGTCTGGCCCAGCGTCTGGCCATTGCCCGCAGCGAAGCCGCCGCCATCATCGACGCCTATTTCCGCGAGTACCCCGCCATCCGCGAGTTCATGGATCGCACCATCGCCCAGGCCCGCGAAAACGGCTACGTCGAGACCTTGAGCGGCAGGCGGCGATGGTTCGCGGATCTAACATCCACCAACCAGAACCTGCGCAGCAACGCCGAGCGTGCCGCCATCAACACGCCGATCCAAGGCACCGCGGCGGATATGATCAAACTCGCGATGAACGAAATCGACGGTTTGCTACGAGCAAACTCGTACCAAACCAAGATGTTGTTGCAGGTGCATGATGAATTGGTGTTTGATCTGGATCTGGCCGAACAGGAGGAGCTCGTCCCGAAGATTCTTCACGCCATGAAGACCGCCTTGCCCTTGCCCCACGACGTGCCGATTGAAGTGGAACACGGCATCGGCCCCAACTGGCTGGCGGCGCATTGAGTTATCATGGGGGCACGTGCAGTCTGCCCGTGCGGGAAAGCGGGCCATGCCGCAGCGCGACGACATGCCCCACTATGGCCGCGCATTGGCAAACGGGCGGGCCGCCCGTTTGCCTGTTGCAGGCACTCTACGTCGGTTGCTCGCCGCGGGCCATGACGACCTTGCCGGTGCGCACGGTTTCGATGATTTCAAACTGTGAGAACATGGCCACGGCGGAGTCGAGCTTGAGGCTGTCGCCGGTGATCATGACGATCATCGAGACGGGGGTGAGGTCGACGGTCTTGCCGGAGAAATGCTCGGTGATCTGAAGGGCCTGGGAGCGTTCGTTAGGTGAACAGCGGATCTTGATGAGCACCATTTCCTTGGTCACCGAATTGTCGAGGGTGTGTTCGGAACAATGAATGACATCGATGAGCTTGGCGACCTGCTTGACGATCTGCTCCAAGCCCTCCGGATCGCCGGTCAGGCCGATGGTGATGCGCGAGAAGCGCGCATCGCGGCCCTGCGAGACGACGAGCGAATCGATGTTGAAAGCGCGGCGGGCGAAGACCTGACAAATCCGCATCAACACGCCAGGGCGGTTGTTGACATAAACCGAGAGGGTATGCGGCACCTGTCTGGGCGAGGTATCAGCCGGGGTCACGGT
>Ga0118677_10014732_pt1 | contig 10969 bp, 9 predicted proteins | sample AliMusrvi5mmetaG_FD_86154 | JGI IMG/M metagenome (GOLD analysis project Ga0118677, IMG submission 86154)
TCACCCCTGGAGTTAAAAAGGTGATTGATTTTCTTAAGTCATCATTTGATGCAAGCATTTCAGAAGCTGAAGAGAAGATCAACTTCTGAATTTTCGGGAGTTCCACCCTTGGGGGTGGAACTCCCGTTTTTTATGGTCGTAAAGGCAATATAACTCTATTTTTTCGGTGTCATTATCGTTCTCTTTTCCTACATTTGAAAAAAGAATCATCACTATCCATGCAATTAACACTTTTATCTCCCCGAAAATCACTAAATAAAGCATTCCTTAAGGTTAAACCTTCCAGGAGCGAAATTGAAATATTCAAGGCAAACCTTATCAAACTGCTTGATGGCTTGGATGAATCCGAATCGGAAGAGCATGTAAAAAATGATCTGAGCGATTTTCTTAAGAATACTTTCTATCAGAGGTTTTATATCAACACAAAAGGTCGGAATGACCTTGTAATCTATAATGGTCCGGATGCCAAAAGCATCGCCGGTGTGTTGATCGAAGCCAAGAAACCCGGGAATAAAGCCGAAATGATCCGGAAAGAGAACCTGAATGCCAAAGCATTTCATGAACTCGTACTTTATTACCTACGGGAACGGATCACCGGTGGAAATTTGGAGATCAGGCACCTGATCGCCACCAACATTTATGAGTGGTTTATCTTTGATGCAACCATTTTTGAGAAAACATTTGCACAGAATAAAGCGCTGGTAAAGCAGTTTACCGATTTTGAAGAGGGAAGGCTGGCTGGGACCACCACCGATTTTTTCTACAATTCCATTGCTGAACCGTTCATTTCGGGCCTCACCTCCGAAATTGGCTTCACTTGGTTTGATTTCCGCCAGTATGATGTTCCGTTGCGCAATGATGATAAGGCCGACGATGCCAAACTGATCGCATTGTTTAAGTTAATTTCCCCCGAACACCTGTTAAAACTGCCTTTTTCAAACGACAGCAATACCCTGGATAAATCTTTTTACGCTGAGCTGCTGCACATCATCGGCCTCTCAGAAACTAAATCCGGAAGTAAAAAGCTGATCGGCCGCAAGGCAGACGAAACAAGAAACCCGGGTTCGTTCATCGAAAATACCATCCTGCAGCTCGATACCCGCGATAAAATATCCCGGTTGCAAAAACCGTCGCAGTTTGGAGACGTTCCTGAAGACCGTCTTTTCAATTTCTCACTGGAACTAGTGATCACCTGGCTGAACCGGGTACTGTTTCTAAAGCTGCTGGAAGCCCAGTTGATCCAGTATCACAAAGGCGATCCCGAATATGGTTTTCTGAACACGTCCAGGATTTCCGGGTTTGACGACCTGGATAACCTCTTCTTTCGGGTGCTGGCCCGGAAAACCACGGAACGTGATCCGGTCATGACCAATTTATTCGGCAAGATACCCTACCTGAACTCATCCCTTTTCGAGCCAACCGAACTGGAGCATCAGACCATCTTTATCAGCAACCTTCAGGATAATGCCTTGATCCCTATCGCATCATCAACGGTTCTGAAGGACAACACTGGCAAAAAACGAACCGGCAGTCTTAGTGGGCTTCAGTACCTCTTTGAATTTCTGGATTCCTACGATTTTGCTGGCGAGGGATCGGAGGAAATACAGGAGGACAACAAAACGCTGATCAATGCTTCTGTGCTGGGTCTGATCTTTGAGAAACTCAACGGTTACAAGGACGGTTCCTTCTTCACACCGGGATTTATTACCATGTACATGTGCCGCGAGACCATTCGCCGGGCGGTTGTTCAGAAATTCAATGATCTGAATGGTTGGAATTGTGAGGATATAACCGGGGTGTATAACAAAATCGTTGATATCCGCGAAGCCAACCAGGTTATAAACAGCCTGAAAATCTGCGATCCGGCTGTCGGTTCGGGCCATTTCCTGGTATCTGCCCTGAACGAGATCATTGCCATTAAGAGCGATCTGAAGATTTTATCAGACCGGGAAGGCAAACGGCTCAAGGAATATCATGTGGATGTGGTGAACGATGAGCTGATCATCACCGACGAGGACGGTGTTTTTTTTGAATACAATCCGGCGAACCGGGAGAGTCAGCGCATCCAGGAGGCGATATTCCATGAAAAGCAGACGATCATCGAGAACTGTCTGTTCGGGGTTGACATCAACCCGAATTCAGTGAAGATATGCCGGCTACGGTTATGGATTGAACTTTTGAAGAGCGCCTATTATAAGCCTGAAAGCGCCTTCTCAGAACTGGAGACCCTGCCCAACATCGATATTAACATCAAATGCGGGAATTCACTGATCTCCCGTTACGCGTTGGATGCCGATATCCGCCAGGCACTCAAAAGCAGCAAATGGAGCATTGGAAGCTACCGGCTGGCCGTGATGTCGTACCGGAATGCTTCAGGCAAAGAGGAAAAACGAACCATGGAACGGCTGATCGAGACCATTAAAAACGATTTTGAAACTGAGGTGGCCGCAAATGACAAACGCCTTGTTCAACTTCGAAGGCTAAACGGAGACCTGTTCAATCTGACCCAGCAGACCAGCCTGTTCGATCAGTCAAAGAAAGAGAAGGAGGCATGGAATAAGAGGGTCATTGAATTGACATTAAAAATCCGGAAACTTGAAACGGAACTTGCAGAGATCAAAAGCAACAAAATCTATGAGAACGCCTTTGAATGGCGGTTTGAGTTCCCAGAAGTGCTTAATGAGGAAGGTGACTTTGTGGGGTTTGATGTGGTGATTGGGAATCCTCCTTGGGGTGCTCCAATTGAAGGTCAAGCACTTAAGTTTATCAAGGAAGAAAATATTGACATAATCGTCCGGATGGTGGATTCATTTATGTTCTTTATCAATAAATCCTTGGTTCTAAAAAGTATCTCTGGGTACGTTTCAATGATTGTTCCTGATGTTCTTTTATATCAAACAGATAATGCAAAATTACGGAGAAAATTATTAAATCAATCTCACATTGTACAAGTTATCAACCTTGGGGATAATATTTTTCAAGACGTGGCAAGAGCTTCTGCAATCATAATTGTTGGTCCAAGTAATCAAGATTCAACAATCATTGGCTTGTATCGAAAAAAGAATGATATTTCAATTAGCAATATCTCATTTAACAGCATCCCGTCTAGACTATTTTCGGATCTCCCATATCAGGTTTTCGCAACCGAAAATATTGAGCAATATTTGATTCTCCCAAGATTAGGGAGGATAACTTTGGGAGATCACCTGGATGAAGATGGAATACAAAGAGGCATTAGCCCAGACTTAAAAAAAGCATTTATTGTAAATGATCAGATTTGCCATGAATTTAATCTTGAGCCTTATAAAATAAAGCCCACAATAACTGGAGGCGTTGATGTCAAGAGATATCAAATTGTAAACAACATTAAAAGAATCATTTACTCCTCATCAAACGATGACCCAAAATCAATCCCTAATATTTTTTCTTATGTAAAACAATTTGAAAAAGAAATCACTTGCAAGGAGGTTTCTGAAGGCAAGCATCCCTTTTATGCTCTGCATAGAGAACGAGAAGAAAAGATTTTTAATAAACCAGAGAAGATTGTTGGTGTAATTACAGGTGATAAGATAATTACCTCAATCGATTGTAATCGTATATATCCAACAGATGGTCTTTATCTTTTAGCAGCAAATGCAAACTCCGAGAATAGGTTTTTACTTGGTGTTCTGAATTCTTCATTTTTTACTTTGCTTTATCGTCTGTTTTCATTTGAAGAAGGAAGGACCTTAGCACAAATAAAACCAAGTATTTTGAAAGATATACCGTTACCATTACCCACAAAGGAAATAGAAACAAATATTGTTGAAATAGTCATTAAAATTGAAGAATTGAAGCAAACAGATACTGATGCTAACACAAATAATTTGGAATCTGAGATAGATCAGCTTGTATTTCAATTATATGGATTGAGTAATGAGGATATTGCAATTTTTAAATAGCATAAATACAGGTAATGATTGATAGAAAGGTACTTCAACAACTTTCAGAGGATTTGACGGCCGCAATGGTGGATTTGCATGAATTTAAGATCATTTACCGTGTGGACCAAATGGATCTATTGAATAAAACTGCACCGTTTTTCTTTTTGAAACTAAGGGAATATTACTGGAATAGATTGATTTTAGCAATTAGCCGCTTCACGGATCCACTAAAATCAATCGGTTTCGAAAATCTTTCGATTAATGTTTTGACAGAATTTGCAAAAGAACTACCGGAGCCACTTGAACACAAGATTAATCAAAATGTTGAAAATGTACTTAAAGCATCTAGAACGATTCGAGAGTACCGTAATAAAATCATTTCTCACAGGGACATGATAACAGCTACTCTCACCGATCATGATTTCCCAACAATATATGTTGAAACAATAGAGAATATATTTTCCTCTATTGATGATTCTTTAAATATTTTCTATCATCACATGGACAATACTCATGAAGAGCATTGTCCTACACTTATTACTCATGGAACACAAAGTTTGTTGTATTATCTTTCGTTAGGCAAGGAAATTGAGGAACAAATGGATTCTGCAAATGAGTAGCGTATTGATATCCAGTGATGATTTCGTGTTTTGTTTAAGGTAAAAGGTGCAAATTGAAATTGATTATTGAAAAGATGAAACCACTGATTTTAGATTATACCATTGCCCGGACCAATGAGGCAAAAGTATTGTACGAATATGATTCAATCCGGTCATTGAATATCGTCCGTGTTAATAACGAGGATATCCCATTCATTGCTGCCGGGATTCAGGAGCTTTCTTTGTTGACTAAAACTAAAGTTCACCAGGAACGGGATGATGATACAATTTCGTTGGAATTGTTGACCAAAACAAGAGTAGACCGGGAAAAGGATGACGACCATCACTCGATACTTGAGTTAAAGACGAAAACATTGATAAATAATGAGCGTGATGACGAAAATCCTTCTTATTTCCAATAAATCTGATCTTACAATAGATTTTGTCGTTTTAAGACTTACAGAACTTGGAATCAGCTTCTATAGATTCAATACTGAAGAACTCGGGCATACAGTTTCTGTTAATCTAGACTTCGAAAACGACACATTCTACCTTCATGACAGTGTTCTGCACATCACAATTGATTTAATTGAGATCGCATCAGTTTATTATCGGCGGCCAGAAATTCCAAAATTTGCAGATGACACTCTTACCCAGGGTGAGAATAATTTCTTAAAAAGTGAATTTCTTTATTTATTGGAGGGGATTTATAAAATCTTACAAAAGGCTTATTGGATAAGCCCACTATATTCCATAAGAGAAGCGGAAAATAAAGTTTATCAACTGAAATTGGCAAAAGAAATTGGTTTCAGAGTCCCTCCTAGTCTCATTACAAACATACCCGAGCAAGCGGACGCATTTTATTCAAAACAAAAAAGAAACTGTATTGTAAAGCCAATTAAAACAGGACTTATTGAAGACACCCTGCAACCTAAAGTTATTTTCACGAGCAAACTTGAGAATTTTGATCAAAACCTTTTGCGAGTTCAATCTTGTCCGACATTTTTTCAGAAATGCATTAATAAAATTGGAGATGTTCGGGTGACGATTGTCGGTGAAACTATCTTCGCGGCCTTAATCCATTCTCAGGAAGAAACGGAGTCAATAACCGACTGGAGAAGAAGTGAAAGACCGCTAAACTATAGCAAAATTGATATTCCTGACGATTTAACAACCAAATGCTTACGTCTGTTAAAGTCTTTAAATCTCAGGTTTGGGGCAATTGACTTTATTTTAGACGAAAATACCGATTATTTATTCCTTGAAATCAACCCAAACGGGCAATGGGCTTGGATTGAAAAACAATTAGGTTATGATATTTCCGGGACAATTTCAAAATTATTGATCGATGAAATATTTTAATTCCATTAGAGAATTCTTCTGGCCTTTATTGGCGAAGGATGAAAATGAGGAAAAACCAGGTCTTAATCCGGAATCGAAGTTAGTACAGGCAGAAAACCTGAATAAAGCTCTTGAATTGATGTTGAAAATCTATGAATCGGAAGGCGAACGAAGCAAAAATATTGAATCTAAAGCGTCATTATTTATAGGAACAATCAGCGTTTTGACAACAATTGCAGTAGGCTTTACCACGATTCTCATTAAAGAAAGCTCCTTCAAAGTGTCTCTGTTTATGCTTTTGTTACTGCTCTTTGTCATGACCATTTACCTGGTTCGTACAGTGTGGTTTGCAGTAAAGGCACTGGAACGAAAGAGTTTTTTTTCGTTATCCGAAAAAGACTTTCTCAATTCGGCCGCCGGTGAAGCTTATACCAGACAGATTATTTCATCTATTGCTGTTATCTTAAAGAAAAACGAGGATACAATTAATAATAAAGTCAATAACATGGTTATGGCCCAGGAGTACTTTAAACGTGCCATCGTCGTTGTCGCCATTTATGCTTTATCTCTGGTAATATTTTATTTTTCTCAATCAAATTGGGTTCATTGTTGATGATTAACAAAGGATACCTTTTGCAATGACAATGTACTTTTCACTCGGGTTGGTTTCATTATCTGAAAAAACAAGACTGGTCATAGTTATTTTATCGACTGCCTGGATGGCTGACAATTAAGGACAATTACTATTTGTATCATTTCAGTCAGGTATAACCTGACTAATGTGATATGAAACATAGATTATTTTCGTCTATTTGTAAATCAATTCAATTATTATTTGTATCATTGTAGTCAGGTTTAACCTGACTGAGTTACTATGAGACATAAGAACATCTCTACGCAATCGAATGAGCTTCTTTCCTATTTTTACGGATTGAACCGGGTTTGCTTTGACTATGCCGAAGCTTTTAAGGTGTTTCCGCAAGCGAATGAGAGCGCAGTGAAGGAACTACTCAGTGATATGACCAAAAGAGGTCTGCTGATGCGTCTGAAAGAAGGAGTTTATTACATGATCCCATACGATCAAGATGCTGAAACGTTCATGCCCGACTGGCATCTTGTAGCTGGGTACCTTATCCGTGATTCCGGCCATTACATCGGGTATTATTCGGCATTGCAGATTCATGGTCTGATCACCCAGCCGTCGCTGAAAGAGCAAATCGTTGTCTCAAGGCAAATCAGACCATCTTCAATCACGATCAGGAAAGTCACCTTCCAGTTCATCTATCACAATGAGGACCATTTTTTCGGCACCAGAAAAATGTGGATTGACAATTTTACGCAAGTTCAGTGTTCCGATCTTGAGAAAACGCTTATTGATTGTCTGTTTCGACCCGAGTATGCAGGAGGTATTGTCGAAATTGCAAAAGCGATTGAAGCTTCTAAAAATAAAATAGATTTTAATAAACTTCTTTCCTACGCCACCCGGTTCAAATCGCTGGCAGTTATAAAACGCCTTGGCTTTCTTTTGGAACTGTTTGAAATCAATACAAGCATCATAGACGATTTGCAAAAAGAAAAAACGGCCTCATATATTTTGCTGGATCCCGGATTGCCTGAGTCGGGTAGGATGAGAAGCAGATGGAGTATCAGGCAAAATTTAGAGACAGAGACCATTAAATCCGCCATTTTTACATGATACGACCCGGAGAAATACAACGCATTGCCCGCGATGCAGCAGTTCGCGACCAGCAGATCGAAAAAGATTACGTTCTTTCGTGGATTTTGAATGGAATTGCATGGCATGACCAGCTTTCCGGAATCATGGCATTCAAGGGTGGAACAGTCCTGAAGAAATTCTATTTTGAGGATTACAGGTTTTCCGAGGACCTCGACTTTACATTGCTTGACGACCAGGTGAGCAACGATCAGATATTATCATGGTTCAGGGAGACTTTCGAATATATTCGGAATGAAGCCAATATCCCGCTCGAAATCATTGATAACAATGAACATGAGGATGGAGGCATCAACTTTTATATCGGGTATATTGGCCCATTAGGTGGTCTTGGCAGCAATAAAAAAGTGAAGGTCGATATTTCAAAAAGCGAAAAACTGGAATTCAAGCCTGTCAGGAAATCTGCTTTTCTCGAATATTCTGACCTGGAACCTCATGAACTTTTGTGTTATCAATTGGAAGAAGTGCTAGTTGAAAAATTGCGATCAGTGATGCAGCGTATGCAGGCCCGGGATTTTTATGACATTTGGTATCTTCTCGAAAAACATGGCATGGACGTTGATTTCCTGATCCATGAATTCTCAAATAAGTGTATCAGCAAAGGCTTGTCTGCTACTGATTTTCATTCAAAACTGGAAGCACGGATGCCACAATATAAGAGCCGATGGAAGACGACCCTGGGTGAACAAATACATGATCTGCCCAATTTTGAACAAGTGGAACGTGAAGTGACACGGCATCTGAAAAAACTGTAAGAAGGTAAGGCGGAATACTAATAACATGATAAATTCGAAATACTTGCAGACTTACATGCGATAATCCCACTAACCTTGAAACAGTAAAGTAAAATGAGCCTCGGGAAACCGGGGCATTTTTTTTTCCAATATCAAAAAAAAATACTGTCCTTTATTATCCCTCCCCGCCATTGTACTATTGCTCCCATGAATTCAACTTTTATACGGTTGTGGGATGTCCTTGAGATCATGGACTCATTTGATGGCCAGGGAAAGCCGGTCAGGTTCCAGCTAAAATTTGTCACTGCAAACAGATCGGAGAAAACCGGTGGAGAGATCATTGAGATGAAAGATGCCTGCAAATGCTCAGTAAGAACGAAAAAGGGAAAGGAAATCTTTGCAGCAAAGAAGAACATTCCTGTCGTTGAACGGATTACAAAAGATCCTAACCACTGGGTCAATTCAACCAGGAACATCCTCTTGCCCAATGGGCAGAAAAGGAAGCTCCATATCCGGCTGATCATCGAATTCAATAACAAGAAAGTCTGTTACTGATGAAACAAAAGATCGTTTACGAAAACGGAATCGCATTTTTACCGGGAGCCAAAACCGTGGCCACATCCTATAAAAAAACCGAGGACGCAGCTATCGAAAAGGTCGTGATCCCAAAGGATTACAGCTCCTGGCCATGGTCACCCTGGGGTGACGACAATTTGTTCCCTCAGAATGTATTAACAGACCTGGAAAAGAATTCGATTGCACTCCGGGCATTGGAAAAACGAAAAACCGTTCACTATGGCCGGGGTATCCTGGCCTATCGTGATAAAGGCAAGGATAACCTGGGAGCGCCGATCCGTGAGCTGGTCACTGATCCGGATGTCGTTGAATTCCTTCGCATCAACCGGTTGAATTTTCAATGGATTGACCTGATCGGCAGTCTGGAAATATTTGCCAACGGCTGGGTGGAATTCATCCTGAACAAGGGGAAAGACAAGATCAACAAGGTTTTCGTGAAAGACCCGGCCTATTGCCGGAATGCCAAAATGGACATTGACCATCCATCCCGTATTCCTTACCTTTTCTTTTCTGCCCAGTGGGATCTTTCCCCGAACGAAGCTGACGGGTCATTGGTTAAGATTCCGATGTATGATCCGTTTAAATATGATGGTAAACGTTACCAGGACCCGCAATTCGCTTATCCGGTATTTTACCGGTCGTTCAATAAATCCTATTATCACCTTTCAGTCTGGAATGGCATCCGTCAAAGCGGATGGCTCAGCATTGCCAACAAGGTCCCGCAGCTCAAGCAGGCCATCATGAAAAACCAAATGACCATCAAGTATCACATTGAGATACCCGATGATTATTTCATGAATCGGTATCCGTCTCCTGATTATACACGCGAACAGCGTGAGTCAGCAAGAACGAAGGTTCTCTCGGAAATGAATGATTTCCTGTCAGATGTTGAGAATACCGGGAAAGCCTTTCTCACATTCACCTTCTTCAACAAGTTCAAGGGTGAATACCTGGCCGGATGGAAAATTAATGTGATAGATAATAAGCTCAAAGACGATGCTTATCTGCCAGATTCACAGGCTGCCAATTCGGAAATTCTTTTTGCCATCGGTGTTGATCCCTGCCTGGTGGGTTCCGGGCTTCCCGGGGGGAACCTGGGAGCAGGAAGCGGATCAGACAAGCGCGAAGCTTTCTGGCAACTCAATGCTGAGATGGGCATTTACCGGCAAATCAGCCTGGAACCTCTTTATTTCATCCGGGATTTCAATAAATGGTCGCCCGACATCGAGTTTGATTATGTAACGGTTGACACCTCTCAGACCATGCAGGACCATCCAACGAAGATTGATAAACGCATCGACAAGAACATCGCATGACAAGACTGATAGACAATCTTTCACAGGTTTTAACAGCTGCTTCTATAAATGTCAGTAACTCCATTGAAAACTGGTTTCCCTATATCGATGAAGCCCAGGAGACCTTTATCAAACCTGTGCTGGGCGATGTTCTCTATGATCAACTTCAAGACCTGATGGCCCTTGATCCGGTTCCTCCGGATGATGGAACAACAACAGGAAATTTGGCAGTACTAATCGCTATGCTCCGCAAACCACTTGCACTTTATGCCTTGTGGCTTGGCGCCGATGAATTCGGGGTGAGCATTTCCTCCCAGGGTATCCAGGTCATTGAAACGCCTACCCATAAAACTGCGCCCCAGTACCGGGTGCAGAATCTCAAAGAGAATTGGATCCGTCGGGCAAATACATCCCTGGACCTAGTTCTCAAATTCCTTGATGAACACAAGGAAGATTACCCCGGTTTCGATCCCCAGGATGCCGACCTGTTTATCCGTGGGACCCTTGAGTTCAACAGTGAGGTGGATATACGCGAGAGCAGACGGGTTTTCGTAAGCCTCAAGCCGATCATCCGCTCTGTTGAAAAGAAATATATCCGCCCTACACTTTCTACGGAATTGTTCAACGAGCTTAAAAATGCCTGGAAATCAGATGATGAATTGACTACGGCACAATTGGTTCTGCTGGACTTGATCCGTCCTGCATTGGCGCATCTTACCATGGCCAGGGCACTGCTGGAAATCTCCATTGACATTCTCGACTGGGG
>Ga0118677_10014736_pt1 | contig 10968 bp, 9 predicted proteins | sample AliMusrvi5mmetaG_FD_86154 | JGI IMG/M metagenome (GOLD analysis project Ga0118677, IMG submission 86154)
CTACACTTCCTCAGCGGCAGGCTGTAGAATGTATCGCGCGAGCCGTCCTTGGCTCGCGCGAGTGGTCAGCCGCGCCGCTCACCAGCGCGGTCTCTCGGGGGCTCGCCGCCCCCGTCGTCTCAAGGGGCGAGACACGCACTGTGGGGTGATACCCAGCTTCAACCCGCCACGCTGAGTCCTGGTTGAGACGTCTCAGCGCCGTGAAGCCGTACCAGGCGGCCAGCGGCGCTTGGCATGTACGAACGACTAGCCCGCCTGCCCGCCCGCACCCGCGGGCGCGCCCTGCGGGCAGGTGTAAGGAGAGAACGCAGAATGCAGGATACCAAGGTCGATCCCAAGCTCGTCGCGGAACTCACCGAGCGCGAGGAGAAGCGCCTCGAGGACAGCACGCCCAAGTCGTACGAGCTCTTCAAGCGCGCTTCCCAGCACATGCCCATGGGCGTGGCGTCCACCTATCACGCGCGCGACCCGTACCCCGTGTACTTCACGCACGGCAAGGGGCCGCACATCTGGACCGTCGAGGGCCAGGAGATCGCCGACTTCCACAACGGCTACGGCTGCATGGTCCAGGGCCACGCCCATCCGCTGATCGTCGAAGCCATCCAGAAGCGCGCCCCGCTGGGCACGCAGTTCGGCCTCCCCACGGAAGATGCCATCACCATGGCCGAGCATCTCTCGGGCGCCTTCAAGCTCCCGCAGTGGCGCTTCGTCAACTCGGGCTCCGAGGCCACGATGGACGCTATCCGTGTGGCTCGCGGGTTCACGGGTCGTGAGCCCCTCGTCAAGATGTTCGGGTCTTATCACGGTCACCACGACTACGTGATGGTGTCGCTCGGCGTCAAGGACTTCGGCGAGGTCGGCCCGCGGGACAACTACAAGTCGATCTCCTACGGCGCCGGCATCCCGCAGTGCTCCATCGACCTCACCGTCGCGGTGCCGTTCAACGACATCGAGAACATGACCAAGCGCATCGAGCGGATGGTCGCCGAGGGCAACGCTCCGGCTGCGCTCATCATGGAACCCGCCATGATGAACCTCGGCGTCGTGCTCCCCGACCTCGAGTTCCTGAAGGCCGTGCGGGCCGTCACCAAGAAGCACGGCATCGTGCTGATCTTCGATGAGGTCAAGACCGGGATCTGCACCGCTCGCGGCGGCGCCGTCGAGCGCTGGGGCGTTCTGCCCGACATGATCTGCCTCGGCAAGGCACTCGCCGGCGGCACCCCCTGTGGCGCGATCGGCGGCACCGAGGAGATCATGGCCAAGGTCAACGACGGCACGGTCTTCCAGGTCGGCACCTACTCGGGCAACCCGCTCAGCATGGCCGCCGCCCGGGCGAGCTTCGAGCAGGTCATGACCGATGAGGCCTACACGCACCTCAACCACCTGAACGACCGCATCATCGCCGGCTGCGACGCCGTCTGCGCCAAGTACGACTTCCCCGGCTACACCGTGGGCATCTCGTCCAAGGGCTGCGTGAACTTCGCCAGCGGCAAGATCACCGACTACGAGTCGTTCATCAAGCACCAGGACCACGAGCTCGTGGCGCTGGCGTGGCTGTACAACTTCAACCGCGGCATCATCATCGCTCCCGGTCGCGAAGAGGAGTGGACGCTCTCGATCACCCATACCGACGCCGACATCGACCTCTACGTGTCGGCGTTCGACGAGCTCATCCACGACGTCACCGCCTGACGGCGGACGACAAGTGAGGGGCGGCCGCCGCAGGCGGGCCGCCCCAGCGCGCGCAAAGGGCGGGCGGCCTCTCCACGGGCCGCCCGCCCTCTTTCGTGCGTCTCAGTCTCCGCCCGGCTCCGGGCCGGCGGCGCCCACTCCGGGCCGGGGGCTCACGCTCCGGGCCGGGGGCTCACGCTCAGTGCGGCTCCGGGCCCGCGGCGTCCACCGGGCTCTCCGAGATGTCGTCGAGGAGCTGGCTGACCTCGGCCCAGACGCTGTCGCGATGAGCCTGGAGCTCGACGTCGTCGTCGGCCCGGCTCTGGCGCTCCGCCTTGACGAGCACGACTCCAGCATCGGCGAGCTTGCCGAGGATGCTGACGACGGTGATCTCCTCGAGCCTGCTGGCGAGCGTGATCTCGCGCACGGTGCGCTGCCCGTCGACCTGCCCGAGCACCATGAACTCGTCGCGGCCCATGGTCAGGGGGCTGCGGGGCAGCGTCTGGTAGTCACTGTTGCGCACCAGCACCGTGTTGGACTGGCCCAGCATCTCGGCGGCGAGGCAGTAGGCGCCGCCCAGGGCCGAGATCTCGAGCAAGACCGACTGGGCATCGATGGTGATGAAGTCCACGGGGGCCGCCTTGGGATCACGCACGAAGACGAACGTGCCGGAGGTCTCGAGCTTGGCGGCCACCAGCGTGTTGGCGACCTGGCGCGAGAGCACGTCCAGAAGGTCGGCCTGCCGCACATACCCGCTCTCCACGAGGATCGTGCCCAGCGGGCGCGGGCTCGCCTCTTGCCTCCCGAGCGCCTCCCGAAGCTGGGCCTCGTTGATGAGAGCACGCCTGAGGAGCTGGCTGCCGATCGCCGTGTCGGTCGCGACGCGCGTGGAATCCCGCGTCTCGGCGATGCGCCCGCGCACGAAGTGCACGTCGGTGAGTCTCCGGGGGCACTCGACGTGAAGCGTGCCGGAGCTCCGCGCCTGCCCCAGCATCTGGAGGATCTCGACGACGCCAAAGGTATCGAGTGTGCCGTGCATCGCCAGCGAAGTCTATAATCGGCGTGCATGAACGTCGACCTGCACACGCACACGTACCCGGCGTCGGACTGCTCGCGGATCCCGTATCGCGACTACGTAGGCTGGTGCGTCGCCAACGGCGTCGAAGGCGTGGCGCTCACCAATCACGGTGACGTCGACGACAACCGCAAGCTCGAGGGGGCGCTGGCGGCCGAGGGCGTGCTGCTGCTCCACGGCAGCGAGATCAGCACGCTGTACGGCGACTTCGTGGTGTTCTCGCCGGACCTCGACTACCTCGCCGGCTTTCGCGCCCTCCAGGACCTGCCGCACGCGGAGGACCTGGACGAGAACGCGGCGCTCGTGTGGGTCCACCCGGGAGCGGGCGGCGGGCGCAGTCACTCCGCCTATTTCAGCGGCATCGAGCGCATGGTGGCGCACGTCGTCGACGGCGTCGAGGTCTTCAACGGCAACTGGCTCGGCGAGCGCTACGTGGCGGTCGCCGAGCAGGTCGCGGCGCGGCTCGGCGTGGCGCGCACCGCCGGCAGCGACGCCCACGACGCCGCGCGGCTCATGACCTGCTACACGGAGCTGCCGGACCCGGTGCGCTCGACGGCCGACCTGGTGGACGCCATCAAGAGCGGCGCCACGATCCCCCATCGCCGCGCCACGCCCGGCCGCCGGCGCCGGCTCGGCATCTTCTAGGAGGTCCCGTGCGAAGCTTCGAGGTACGCACCCCGCGCAGAGTCGCGTTCGTGGACATCACCGCTCAGGTCACGGCGGCCGTCGAAGGGCACGGCGAGGGCGCGGCGGTCGTGTACGTGCCGCACACGACCGCCGGCGTCACGATCAACGAAAACGTGGACCCGTCGGTGCGGGCGGACCTCGAGATGGCGCTCGAGCGCCTCGTGCCGTCGGATCTCCCCTTCACGCATCTCGAGGGCAACTCGGACGCGCACACCAAGGCCAGCCTGATGGGCAGCAGCGCCACCATCCCGCTGGCCGGGGGGCGGCTCCAGCTCGGCACCTGGCAGGGCATCTACCTCGCCGAGTTCGACGGGCCGCGTACGCGCCGCGTGCTCGTCAGCGTGCTCGCGGGGCACTGACGCGGCGCCGCGGGCGCCGGGAGCGGCAGCGCCGCGCCGGCGGCCCGGCCTAGCGGCCGAGCGCGTTCTCGAAGTGGTGCTTGAGCGGCTCCGCGTCGAGCCGCCCGCCGCCGTGCTTGAGCAGCAGGCGCTCGGCGGGGAAGTGCTGTCCGTCCGCCCACATCCCCTTGAGCCAGTCCCCGGCGGCAGGATTGACGAACCAGTCGGCGCCGTACCGGTCCTGCAGGATCATGCGGAAGGCGCCCTCAAGCATCCAGGCGCGCAGGTAGCTGGCGCAGTAGAAGCCGTCGTCGACGTCCACCAGGTAGTTGGCCTCGGGGACCTCGATCATGGTGGCGGCGCCCAGGAACTCCGAGTAGCGCGCCGCCATGCCGTCCAGCGAGCCGGTCCGCAGGTGAAGCTCCGTCTCGTAGCACAGCTTGGCGGCGTAGCGGCGCATGAAGTAGAGGTCGTTGACGTTGGCGAAGCGCAGGTACTGATCGACGTCGGTGAAGTCGAGGTAGCGCGCCAGCCACTCGCGATTGAGCACGAGGTGGTCGAAGGTGAAGGCGAAGCCCTCGGTGACCGCGTTGTCGCCGAGGTGCCGGTACTCGAACGGCAGACCGGGGTCGACGTGCGCGAAGTGCTCCGTGTGCCCGGCCTCGTGCAGAAGGGCGGCATAGTCCTCCTGGCCGCCCTGCGGGAGCACCACGAGGTAGATCTCGCCGGGGACGCGCACCGGCGAGCAGAAGGCGCGCGGCGACTTGAGCTTGCGGACCTCGGTGTCGACGTGCACGTTGCTCTGGGCATCGAGGTCGATCTGGAGTCCGGTGAGGGTGGCGCGCAGAGTCGGGACGAGGCCGTCGCGCGTGAACACGTCGTCGAAGCCCGGCGCCCGCCAGAGGTACGGCAGGTCTGCGTACGCGAGCTCGGAGAAGGGCACTCCCATGCGCTCGCGCGAGAGGCGGTCCATGACGCGCGAGTACAGGCCCTCCGTAGCGCCGAGGAAGCTCTCCATCTCCGCGCGCAACAGGCCGTAATCGAGGCCCTTGACCTCCGAGTACAGCTCCCGGTAGTGCGGGTAGCCGAGCTCGACGGCAAGCTCGTGACAGCGACGCCAGAGGCGGTCGAGCAACGGGTTGAGCAACTCGCCGGTGGCGGCGAGGCGCGCCTCCTGGATGCGGCCGCGGCGCGCGCCATCGGCCTCGTTGGCCTGTGCGACGCCGGCCTGGCGCAGCCCGATGGTCTCGCCGTCGACGGTGATGGTCGCGGCGCCCTCGGTGTTGGCGACCTCGTCGCCGAGGTGCTTGGTCTGCTCGCCCATGAAGCCGTCGACGGTGAAGGCGAGCAGGTACGCCAGCCGGCGCTTCTCCTCGTCCTCGGCGGCCTGGTACATGCCCTCGAGCTCGTCGATGGCGGCCTTGGTGAAGAGCTCGGGATACCGGTCGTAGACCGCGGCGGTGTCGCACGTGGGCTTGCGGCCCGAGAAGTGCTCGTAGTACTCCAGGTCGAGCGCGCCGACAAACTCCTCGGCGCGCCGGCGATACGTCTCGAGGTCGAGCGCGGTCACGGGCTTCTCCTTGGGCGTGGTTGTGAGCCGGCGGCGGGCCGCCGGGGCTCGCCCGACTCTACCAGTTCGTGCCCGGCGTCCACAGTCAAGGCCCCCACCACGAGGTGGACAATCGCCGGTCGCCGCGGCCGGGGGCAGCGAGTACACTGGCCCCCATGCCCCCGCACCCTGGAGACCAGCTCGAGCTCGAGATCACGACGCTCGCCTACGGCGGCCAGGGCGTGGCGCGCGTCGACGAGTTCGTGCTCTTCGTGCGCGGCGCCGTGCCCGGCGATCGCGTGCTGGCGCGGGTGACGCGGCGCAAGAAGTCGTACGGCGAGGCGCGGCTGGTGGAGCTCCTCTCCCCCTCCCCGCGCCGCATCGCGCCGGTGTGCGGCCACGCCGCGGAATGCGGCGGCTGCGAGTGGCAGACCCTCTCCTACGAGGCGCAGCTCGAGTTCAAGCAGCAGCAGGTGGTGGAGTCGCTCACGCGTCTCGGCCATCTCGCGGGCTATGAGCTGGAGCCGATCCGCGGCATGGACGACCCTTGGCGCTACCGCAACAAGATGGAGTTCTCGTTCGGCGAGGCCGAGGACGGCGCGCTGCTCCTCGGCCTGCACCGCCGCGGCTCGTGGCAGGACATCATCGAGACCACCGATTGCATGCTCGCCTCGGCGCGCATGAACCGTGCCCGCGCGGCGGTGGCCGAGGCGAGCCGCGAGCTCGGCCTGCGGCCGTACGGGCGCGAGCATCATCACGGCCTCCTGCGCCACCTCGTCGTGCGCGAGGGGCTCGCGAGCGGCGACCTCCTCCTCAACCTCTTCGTGTCCGGGCGCTTCCCGGAAGAGGAGGAGCTCGCCGAACGCGTTGCGGCCGCCTGCGGCTGCAGCTCGTTCGGCGTCACCGTGAACACGACGCCGGCCGATGCGGCCGTCGGCGACGGCCCGCACATGCTCCTCGGCGAGCCGTACCTGCGCGAGCGGCTCGCCGGCGTCGACCTGCGGGTCCCGGCTGCGGCTTTCCTGCAGACCAACAGCCGCATGTGCGAGACGCTCTACGACACGGCGCTGCGCTTCGCCGGCGCCGAGCCCACGCGCCCCGCCGTCGACCTGTACTGCGGCATCGGCTCGCTCAGCCTGCCGCTGGCGCAGCGGGCGCGGCAAGTCCAGGCGGTCGAGATCCAGGAGGAGGCGATCGCCGCCGCACGCGAGAACGCAGCGCTCAACGACGTCGCCAACGCCGACTTCTACGCTCACGACGTGCGGCCGCTGCTCCGCTTCCCCCCGCACCCGACGCTCGACGCCGAGCGCGCCGACGATGCCGACCGCCCGGCGGTCGTCATGGTCGACCCGCCGCGCGCTGGGCTGGCCCGCAAGGCCCTGCAGCGCGCTGCCGCCCTGGGCGCCGACCGCTTCGCCTACGTCTCCTGCAACCCGACGACGCTGGCGGGCAACGGCGCCGAGCTCGCGGAGCTCGGCTACCGGCTCGAGCGTGTGGCGGCCATCGACATGTTCCCGCAGACGCACCACATCGAGACGGTGGCGCTCTTCCGGCGTCAGAGCTAGGGGAAGCCGGCCGCGTGTGAGGCCGGGCCGGGACTCAGCCCGCACTCACCTGCAGTCGTAGCCCGGAGTCAGCCCGCGCCGGCCGGCTTGCGCAGCCGGCGCCAGAGCAGATCGCCGTTCACGGCGAGGAACGCGACCGAGAGCAGCGGCAGCGCCGGCAGCGCCGTCCAGTACATCGCCGCGGCGATCGTCGCGAGGAACGATCCCACCATCGCGACGACGCTCCAGCCCACCCGGAGCCCGAAGCGCCGCGCCGCCCCGAGATAGAGGGCGAAGAAGATGACATCGCTGATGCCGAGGCCGGTGTAGGCCTCGTCGTAGGAGTAGCCCAGCCAGGTCACGGCGATGGTGAAGTAGCCGACCACCACCGGGCCCTTGCCGAGCAGAGCCTTCGTGGGCCCGACGGCCACGCTGACGATGTCCACCGCCGCCGACACGGCCGCGACCACGACGATCCAGCTCAACTGCTCGAGCTCTTCCGCGATCCAGATGCCCAGCGCGCCGGCGGCGACGATCTTGGCGACGTTGGCGAGAGGCACCAGGTGCAGCCACACGAACAGGATGGCGAGCGGGAGGGCCACGACCGTGATCAGCGGCAAGCGGCGGCCCAGAGAGCGCAGTGGCAGCATCCCCCACACGAGCGCACCGAGCAGCGACAGCACGACGGCCGACGAGAGCATGATGTCGAGCTTGATGGGCAACGCCGGCAGGTACCGGCTCAGGTAGCCCCAGAGGAGCAGGGCGGCGCCCGCGACGAGCGCCGGCGCGAGGCGCCTCATCGGCTCAGTACGGGGGGATGTCGTCGTACCACTCGCCGAGCCGCCGGAAGGCGTTCCAGAACGCCGCCTTGAGGCGCTGCTCGTCGAGTGAAGCATCGATGTCCGGGGTGACGAGCACCTCGGTGCCCGGCGTGAACTCCACGATCTCGCCGGGCGCGTAGCCCAGCTCGCGCGCGAGCGGGACCTTGACCGCGTTGAGCGCGGCGACCGTCTCCTCGCCCATCGCCACGATCATCTTGGGATTGACGATGGCGAGCTCGCGACGCAGGTGGTCAAGGCACTTGCCCTCCGGTTTGGCCTCGCGCACCTCACCGCACTTGACGACGTTGGTGCCGTAGAGCTGCAGGGGGTCGATCTTGAGGCGCTGGCAGCTCTTCATGAGCGCCGTCCCGGCCCTCCCGAAGAAAGCCACGCCCTCGTGCAGCTCAGAGGGTCGCGCCTGGTACTTGAGCATGAACACGTCGGCCATGGGGTGGCCGGAACCGATCACCGGCATCGTGCGCGCGTGATGGCAGCGCGTGCAGCGGAGGATCTCGCCGGTCAGCTCGTTGACCTCGCTGATGGCCCGGGTCAGGTACTTGTCGTAGATCTCGTTGGGTTGTGCCACCGGTACCTCGGTTCGGGGTGTCCGCTAGCTTGTTCGAGTCCCTCCGGCGAATCCCTCGCGGGGGTCAGCCAATTGGCGGAGGCTCCTCGTTATCCGCGCGCTGAGCAGGGGGATCCTCCTGCCCCGACGCCCGCGCCGAGCCGCCGAGACTCGTCTGGATGAACTTGAGTGACTGCAGGTAGATGAGGCTCCGCGGCCGGCGCACGATGCGGCTCTCGGCGAGAGCCGCCACGAGTTCCGCCGGCCCCTCGAAGTCGTCGATCCCGCACAACGCAGTGCCGATCCCCGGGAGCACGTGCGAGTCGCTGCCGGCCGCCGCCGGGATGCGGTAGCGCTGCGCGAAGCGCTCGGCGAGCTCGTTGAAACCGGGGAAGGCGAGGCGCGAGTTGAAGACCTCGACGACGTCGATCGCGGCGACGTTGGCGCGCAGCACCTGCGGGCTGGGGATCGTGTGCAGGCGGTCGAACGGGTGCGGCACGTAGACGATACCGCCCTGGTCCTTGATCGCCGCGACCGTGTCGGCGAAGGTCATGCCGCCGGGGATGGTGCGCTCGAGGAAGAGGCCGATGACCTCGCCTTCGGAGCTCTTGACCTCCTCCCCGACGATCACGCGCACGCCGTAGCGGTCGGCGATCTCGCGCGCCTCGAGGCCTCCGGCGGCGCTGTCGTGGTCGGTGATCGCGATGACGTCGAGGCCGACCTCGCGGGCGCGCTCGAGGATGTCGGCCACCGGCATCACGCAGTCCTTGCTGTGGTGCGAGTGTACGTGGAAGTCGGCGAACAGCTCGCGCTGCTGACGGCGGCGGCGCGGGAGCGGCTGCCGCCGCCGCGCCGCCACCTCGTCGTAGACGCCCTCGATCTCGCCGACCACCCGCTCCCAGTCGTAGCGGCGCACGCGGCGCTGGCCCTCCCCTGCCAGCTGCGCCGCAAGCTGAGGCTCGTCGAGCAGGCGCCGCAGCGCGGCCGCGAGGGCGCGCGGCTTGCGCGGCGCCACCAGCAGGCCGTCGACGCCGTCGTCCACGACTTCGTCGTAGCCGGGCAGGCGCGAGGCCACGACTGCGGCCCCCGAAGCCATGCCTTCGAGCAGCGTGACGCCGGCGGTCTCGGGGCCGAGCGACGGGGCGCAGAGCACGTCCGCGCGGCGATACAACTCCGGCATCGCCGCGTCCGGGACGCGGCCGAGGAAGCGGACCTTGCCTTCGAAGGCCGGCGGCACGAGGCGCGCATAGCGCCGCTCCTGCCGGTCGGCGCCGCAGACGTCCAGCGTGAGCTCGCCGGCGCGGTCGTCGAGATAGCGCAGAGCCCGCAGCAGCACGCCGAGCCCCTTGCGCCGCGACTCGACGCCGGTGAACAGCACGCGCAGCGGGCGCGCGGGCAGCGGGCCCGGTGCCCTGGCGGCGCCGGGCCGGAACACCTCCAGGTCGACGCCCGGCGGGATCACGCGATACGCGCCTGGAAACGCCGCCGCGGCGGCGTCTCGGGTGGCGCGCGACGAGGCGATGGCGGCGTCGAGGGAGTCGAACAGGCGCCGCAGCTTGGGCGTCGAGGCGAGGAACGGCGCCATGCGCTCGGGGTTGGCGTGGAAGGTCGCCACCAGCGGGCAGCTGGCGTGGCGCAGGGCCGTCCAGCCGAGCCCGGGGACGAACGGCTCGTTGAGGTGCAGGAGGTCGAAGCCCTCGGCCTCGAGGAGCACGTCGATGTTGGCGATGAGGTCCGCCGGCGCGGCGATGAGCTTGAGCGAGCGGCTCTCGCGCACGGCGTAGGTGGCGCCGGCGAAGAAGTAGCGCGGGTACGGCTCGTCCGGCAGGAACACGGTCTCGCGCTCGCCGGTGAGCACGGCCTGCACGCGCCGGCGCGCCTCGCCGACCGCCTCCATGTCGGCGCTCGGCGCGATCACCGTCACGCGGTGGCCGCGCGCCGTGAGGCGCGCCACGAGCTCGCCGACCTGGCGGTTGACGCCCGAGGGCGTCGTCCACAGGAACGGCGTCAGGATGCCAAGCTTGAGAGTCATGCGCACCATGCTACCGCACGGCGAGCGGGCCGTACGCACGAGGGGGCGGGCAAGGCACTGATCGCCCTGCCCGCCCCCTCGGGACGCTCGGTGTGCGCGCCGTCAGCCCTGGCAGACCGCAGTGGCGCCGTAGCCCTCGCCGGCGATGAACTCCTCGGTCATGCGTCGGCACTCGTCGTCAGGGTGCTGCACCGGCGGCGACTTCATGAAGTAGCTGCTCGGGCCCTCGAGGGAACCGGCGAGCCCGCGGTCGAGGCCGATCTTGGCGCAGCGCACTGCGTCGATGACGATGCCGGCGCTGTTGGGCGAGTCCACGACCTCGAGCTTGAGCTCGATGTTGAGCGGCACGTCGCCGAAGGTGCGGCCCTCCATGCGGATATAGGCCCACTTGCGGTCGTCGAGCCATTTGACGTAGTCGCTGGGGCCGATGTGCACGTTGTCGGCGCCCATGTCGTAGTCGAGCTGGCTGGTGACCGCGTTGGTCTTGCTGATCTTCTTGCTCTCGAGGCGCTCGCGCTCGAGCATGTTGAGGAAGTCCGTATTGCCGCCCACGTTGAGCTGGCTGGTTCGCTCGAGCTTGACGCCGCGCTCGCGCATGAGGCGCGTGAGCACGCGGTGCACGATGGTGGCGCCGACCTGGCTCTTGATGTCGTCGCCGATGATCGGCACGCCGGCCTCGACGAAGC
>Ga0118677_10014738_pt1 | contig 10967 bp, 8 predicted proteins | sample AliMusrvi5mmetaG_FD_86154 | JGI IMG/M metagenome (GOLD analysis project Ga0118677, IMG submission 86154)
GGTCGCTCAGTATCATCAACTTGCGGTAGTGCGGATGTACTCGAAGCCTTAGGGGTGAATGTACAGCAAACTGCAACCCAAGTAGCGCATTGCGTTGAAAGCATAGGCCTAGGCTTTATGTTTGCACCCAATCACCATAGCGCGATGAAGCATTCAGCACCGGTACGCCGTGAGCTAGGGGTGCGCACTTTGTTTAATTTGCTTGGACCGCTGACGAATCCTGCAAATGCTAAACGCCAGTTACTGGGTGTATTCTCAGCCGCTTTGACGGCTAAGTTAGCGCGTGTGTTGCAGCAATTAGGCAGTGAACATGTGATGGTGGTGTGTGGTGCTGACGGTATGGACGAGCTTTCATTTTCTGGTGATAGCTATGTCGCGGAACTGAAAGACGGTGAGGTCAAAGAGTACGTCATTAATCCGCAACAGTTTGGTTTGGAGTTGCATGCGCTATCCACTATTCAGGTGCGTGATGTTGAGGGCTCAAAGGCCATGCTGCTAGAGGTATTGGCGGGTAAGTTAGGGCCAGCAAGAGATATTGTATTGCTCAATGCAGGAGCGGCTATTTATGTGTCTGACTTGGTGCCTAATTTAGCAGAAGGTATCGTCACCGCCGCGAGTATGTTGGATAGTGGCAAGGCACTTCAGAAATTACAGCAGTTAATAGTAGCGACTAACGGATGAGCAACCCCATGAAAAATCTAGTGTATGTATTACTGTTCACATTGGCGTTATGCGCCTGCGATAAGCCTAAACAACTTCCAAAAGTTAACGGTGAGCATGCTCCAGTTACCAGTTCAGCATTCACAAACAATGGCGCTATTGAGGATGCATATGCTACCAAAAAAAGCGATATCCAAGTGAGTGGGAGTGGTGTGGTCACTCAGTTGTTGCCTGACGATAATAACGGCTCACCGCACCAACGGTTTCTTGTCAGCATCAATGCTAAGCAAACTTTACTGTTTGCGCATAACTTAGATTTATCGTCCCATATTCCCCTGCAAGTTGGGGATGAAATTAGCTTTAGTGGTGAGTATGTATACAACCCTAAAGGTGGCATTGTGCACTGGACGCATCGCGATCCAAAAAGCCAGCATATGGCTGGTTGGGTGTTAGCGCACGGCAAAAAATATCAATAACATATAGAACAAAAACCATGTCCGATATCCTCAATAAAATCATTGCCACTAAACACATAGAAGTGGCGGCGGCTAAAATAGCGAAGCCATTAGTGCAAGTAAAAGCCGAGGCCGAGGCCTCGATGAACAACAATCCGGTGCGAGATTTTGTTGCCAGCATACGTGCAAAAATTGCGCAGCAACAATCCGCTGTGATTGCTGAAATCAAAAAAGCCAGTCCGTCAAAGGGCGTTATTCGCGCTGACTTTAATCCAGCTGAAATTGCACAGAGCTATGCACTAGGCGGCGCAGCGTGTTTGTCAGTACTCACTGACGTAGAGTACTTTCAAGGTTGTGCTGATTATTTAAAGGAAGCACGTGCGGCCTGTAACCTACCGGTGCTCCGTAAAGATTTTATGATTGATGCGTACCAAATATATGAAGCTCGGGCGATGGGTGCGGATTGTATTTTGCTTATTGCGGCGGCAATCGATTTAGCTAAAATGCGCGAACTGGAACATGTCGCGCATGGTTTGGGGATGGCTGTTTTGGTGGAAGTGCATAATGGAGAAGAGTTGGATTTAGCGTTGCAATTGGAGACGCCTTTGCTTGGTATTAATAACCGCAACCTACGCACTTTTGAAGTGACACTTGAGACTACATTACAACTACTGGCACGTATCCCCGCTCATAAAATTGTGGTTACTGAATCGGGTATTTTTAGTGCCCAAGATGTGGCGCTGATGCGTCAAAATAATGTGCATACATTTTTGGTTGGTGAGGCATTTATGCGTCAACCTAATCCAGGTGTTGAATTGGCAAAAGTCTTCGCTTAAGACGTTTGTAAAAATTAAGGAATCTATCATGAGCTATCCCTACACCCGCCCTCGCCGTATGCGTAAAGATGAATTTTCACGCCGTTTAATGCGTGAAAATGTGCTGACCAGTAACGACTTAATCTACCCAGTATTTGTCTTAGACGGTGCTAATCGGATTGAAGAAGTTTCTTCTATGCCGGGGGTTAAACGCCAAAGTATTGATGTCCTATTAAAAACCGCAGCCGAGTGTGTGGCCTTAGGTATTCCTGCTATTGCTTTATTTCCAGTGGTGGATGCGCAGTTTAAAAGCCTAGATGCAGCAGAGGCTTATAACCCTGAAGGGTTAGTGCAACGCGCAGTCATCGCGCTTAAAGCGGCATTCCCAGATCTCGGTGTGATGACTGATGTAGCTTTGGATCCTTACACCACCCACGGCCAAGATGGTTTGATTGATGATGCTGGGTATGTGCTTAATGATGAAACCATTGAGGTATTAGTGAAGCAAGCGGTGTCGCATGCGAATGCCGGTGCTGATATTGTGGCGCCATCAGACATGATGGACGGCCGTATCGGTCAAATTCGAGAAGCCTTAGAAAGTACGCGTAATATTCACACCAAAATTTTGGCTTACTCTGCTAAATATGCTTCAGCGTTCTATGGCCCGTTTCGTGATGCGGTGGGCTCAGCGGCTAACCTAGGCAAGGGGAATAAATATACCTACCAAATGGATCCTGCTAATAGTGACGAGGCACTTCAAGAAGTCTCGCAGGACATTGATGAGGGTGCGGACATGGTGATGGTGAAACCCGGATTGCCGTATTTAGATATTGTGCGCCGTGTTAAAGATAAATTCGGTGTGCCCACTTTTGCTTATCAAGTCAGCGGTGAGTATGCCATGCTTAAAGCAGCGGCCCAAAATGGCTGGTTAGATGAAGAAGCTTGCGTGATGGAGAGCTTGTTGGCATTTAAACGCGCAGGCGCTGACGCTATTCTGACCTACTATGCCCTTGACGCTGCGCGCTGGTTACGTAGCGCTTAAGCCTGCTTTATTAGAGCAGTTAAGCCGTTAATATCTAGCCGCTCTGCCGCGTTACCATCGGCAGTGCGCCGATTAGCTACGCGAATATCGTCCACGGCAAATATACTTAAATGAATTAAACCACTATCGGTTTCTAGTGTAAATCTAGGCACCGTTTTACGATACTCACCCTTCTTGTCGCGCTTAGCATCCTGTATGACGCGATACGACTTTTCATCGCTTTCAAATGGAATTTGCTGGTTAAGCAAAAACATTTCTACGTCTTTGCTGCTATCGGTGAATAGGTGGATATGCGTTTCGGCCAACAACCCTGCTGTGCCATCTAATACGGCCCCAGTTAAATACGGGTTGAATTTTGCTAGCAATTGCATGGTGAAAAGAGCTTTGTTACGGAGCTCGCGCAAGCTTTCTGGCTGAGCGTCACTCAAGTAAAGCGCATTATGAAGTCTAAGCTCGGCTTCGATTTCAGCGTTAGAAGGCAAAATGCTATTTTCACCAGCACCCAATTGCCGACCAGCCTTTTTTTTAGCGTAAGCAAAATCAGAAACACCCTCTTCCGCCATCATGCGTGCAGCCACCTGGGCAATCATGCTGCGTAACTGCTGTGCATTATCTTTAGCCATTACTCTACTCATTCACCCATCGTGTATCAATGGCATGTAAATCAGGTTTTAAGGCGTTAATCTACGGTTTAACGGGCGGTCGTGCTTCCGGTTGTAATATGTGTTGTGCTTGACCTAGCAGCGTATCCGCGACACTAGGGGCATTGCTTGCCTGTGTTGCTACCGCTCCAGGGGGTGGCATTTCTTGGTAGAAATATTCATAGACTGCACTTTCATCACTATCCGCGCGCATGCCTGTGGTGCGATTAATTTTAATGGCCGTTACGCCATCGGGTACTGGCATTTCAACTTCAGGCACACCACGTAATGCGGTTGCCATATATTTAATCCAGATCGGCAGCGCAGCAGCAGCGCCAGTTTCACTGCGCCCTAAGGTTTCCGGCTTATCAAACCCTACCCAAGCCACTGCCACTTGTTTTGGCGTATAGCCGTTAAACCAAGCGTCAATATGGTCATTGGTCGTGCCAGTTTTGCCAGCCAAATCAGCGCGACCAAGCTGTAGCGCTTGGGTTGCGGTGCCATGACGAACCACCTCTTGTAGCATGGAGTTCATAATAAAGGCGTTGCGTGAATCAATCACGCGAGGCGCATCAATGCCGGCATGTACAGTTTTTGTTTCTGAAAGTACTTTCCCGTCTTTATCAACAATCTTGGCGATTATATTGGGCTCTATTAAATAACCACCGTTGGCAAACACTGCATAAGCGGTCGCCATTTTCCATGGTGTGGTTGAGCCAGCGCCGAGCGCCATAGTTAGGTAAGGGGGGTGGTCTTTAGCGGCAAAGCCAAAGCGCGTAATATAGTCTTGTGCATAGCTCACCCCGATTGATTGCAGAACGCGAATTGCTACTAAGTTAACTGAGTGCGCTAGCGCTTGCCTGAGATTGATTGGACCTTCAAACGTATTTTCATAGTTCTGTGGCGACCACTCTTTACTACCAGTTTGTGCTGCTGTTAGATTAAGCGGTGCATCTTCCACGATGCTCGCTGGTGTATAGCCTTTTTCTAAAGCTGCAGAATAAATAAAGGGCTTAAAGCCTGATCCTGGCTGACGCCACGCTTGGGTCACATGGTTAAATTTATTTCGATTAAAGTCAAAACCGCCTACTAGGGCGCGCACGGCACCATTCTCAGGGTCAAGCGCTACCAGCGCGGCTTCCACTTGCGGTAACTGCACAATGTGCCAGCTATCATTTTGCTTTAACACGCGAATTAAGGCCCCTATTTTTAATGCACGCTTAGAGGGGTCTTTTCCATAAAGTGCTTTTTCTGCGAATAGCAAGCCATTGCCAACGATTTCAATTTCGTCGCCACTTCTAATCTGGGCGCGTACCGCCTTGGGGGTTATTTTTGTAATAACTGCAGGTAGATAGCCATTAAATTCTTCAGTTTCATCCAGTACATTCTCGATGGCAGCCTTTCGCTCAGCATCGGCTAATCCTGCAATATTCAATAGTTTTTCTGGGCCACGGTAGCCATGGCGTATGTCATAGTCGAGTACACCGGCTCGGACAGCAGCATTTGCAGCCTCTTGATTGGCTTTGCGAATGGTGGTGTAGACCTTGAGGCCGCTGTTATAGATGCCTTCTTGATACTTTTCATAGAGGTTTGCACGCACAATCTCTGCTACATAGTCGGCGGCTAAGTCCCGTGATTCTTTCGAAGCCTTAAAGTGCAAAGGTTGCTTCAGGGCTGCTTGGTAAGCCTTCTCTTCGATAAGTCCATAGCGGTACATGTCATGTAACACTTGTTTTTGCCGTGTGATGGCACGTTTAGGATTGACATAAGGGTTGTAGGCTGATGGTGCCTTTGGCAAGCCCGCTAATAATGCAGTTTCTGCCAGGCTAAGTTTATCTAGTGGTTTACCATAATAAACCTGTGCAGCCGCTGCGAAACCATAAGCACGCTGTCCCAGGTAAATCTGGTTGACGTACAGTTCAAGTATTTTTTCTTTACTGAGGCTGTGTTCAATTTTAATGGCAAGCAAGGCTTCGTTGATTTTGCGTTTGAAATTACGTTCGCTGGACAAAAAGAAGTTGCGTGCCACTTGCATGGTGATTGTGCTGGCGCCCTCTTTGGCACCGCCAAGAAGGTTGGTAACAGCGGCGCGCAGTACACCCTGCAAATCAACACCATTATGTTGATAAAAGCGACGGTCTTCAATTGCAATGACTGCATTCTTCATGTTTTGCGGCACGTCTTCAATTTTGACGTAGGCGCGATGCTCTTCGCCAAACTCGCTAATTAAGTAACCATCTTCAGAGTAAACCCTCAAAGGTAGCTTGGGTTGGTAGTCGGTTAAGGTGTCGAGTGACGGCAGGGCAGGGTAAATAAGCGCAGCCGCAATAGCCACCAGCGCAATGATTGATAAGCCGCCGACAGTGATTGCAAGCAACAGGTAGTGCCACCATTTGGTTGGATTCATGAAATTTTTGATTTCGTTATTTTAGAATGTAAGGATCATTATAAATTGCTCTGACTATTCTCTGCGAAAAAACGATGAAATAAAAATAGTCGGTTGATTGCATCATGTTAACCATGACAAAAAATTGATTGATCAAAACTACTTAAACCTTTTCCACGCTGCAAAAACGTGTATTTTAGTGATTAAAAATGGCAAAATCTGACAGCGCGTGAAGAATGACATAAAATGGACAACAGGAGATGGGTGCACGTTTTCATTAGCTAGCCATAAAGCAGTAAAATTTAGAGCTAAGGTCATGGTAATTGCGCATTAAAAAACTTAAGGTAAATATCATTGAACAATATCTATTTTATCGGCCTGATGGGCGCAGGAAAAACCACAATAGGTCGCTTACTTGCCAAGCAATTAGGGCTTAATTTTTACGATTCAGATTGCGAAATTGAGCGTAAAACCGGCGTTAAAATTCCTTTGATTTTTGAGCTGGAAGGCGAAGAAGGTTTCCGTAAACGTGAAGCGGCTATTATTGAAGAGCTCAGTCAACTGCATCCCATTGTCATGGCTACCGGCGGTGGCGCTGTATTGTTGCCAGAAAATCGTCATTTCCTTAAGAGTAATGGCAAGGTCATCTATTTGCGTGCCAATGTGCACGATCTATGGCAACGCACCCGTAACGACAAAACACGGCCTTTGCTGCAAGGCGGAAATCTAAGGCAAAAGCTAGAACAATTGCATCAGGAGCGAGATCCAATTTACACCAAGTTGGCAGATTTTATAGTCGATACCGGCGTGCAGTCAGCGGCTGAAATTACGAATGAAATTGAGCAGTTACTTAATCAAGCCGCCAATTGCGAGCCAGCCAATCCAGCGCAACAATCAAACGTAGCCTAATTACTCAAATAAGTACTCACCACAATATGCAAACACTTAAAGTAGAACTCGCTGGTAGAAGTTACCCCATTCATATCGGTCGCAATCTAATTGGCGACGCGAGCTTAATTTTGCCACATCTCAAACGTAAGCATGTGGCCGTGGTCACCAACACCACGGTGGCGCCACTGTACCTAGAGCAACTGACACTTAGCTTGAAGGCGGCTGGGGTCAGCGTGCTACCAATTATTTTGCCAGATGGCGAAGCCTATAAAAATACGCAAACCCTCAACACGATCTATGACGCTTTACTCCAAAATCGTTGTGAGCGCAGCACGACATTAATCGCATTGGGTGGCGGTGTGATTGGCGATTTAACGGGTTATGCCGCAGCTACTTTTTTACGTGGCGTCCCTTTTATACAGATACCTACTACGTTGCTATCGCAGGTGGATTCTTCAGTAGGCGGTAAAACCGGCATCAATCATCCGCTAGGCAAAAACATGATTGGTGCTTTTTATCAGCCACAAGTAGTATTGGCGGATATTGATACTCTCAAAACTTTGCCACCACGTGAATTTTCTGCGGGCATGGCCGAGGTGATTAAGTACGGATTAATGCGTGACGCTGATTTTTTTGATTGGTTAGAAGGCAATGTAGAAGCGCTTATGTCGCTTGATGAACAGGCTTTAAGCTACGCCATTTATCGTTCCTGCCAAAATAAAGCAGACCTAGTAGCCCTAGATGAGCATGAACAGGGCGACCGCGCCTTGTTGAATTTAGGCCATACCTTTGGCCACGCCATAGAAAATGCCATGGGTTATGGCGTTTGGTTGCATGGCGAAGCAGTAGCGGCTGGAACCATCTTGGCGGCTGACTTATCGCAGCGATTAGGCTGGCTCACTGCCTCAGATAGCAAGCGCGTGTCGGACATCCTAAAAGCTGCCAAGTTGCCGGTGACTGCACCAAACTTAGGCGTAGAACGCTACCTAGATTTAATGGGCCATGATAAGAAAGTGGAAGACGGAAAAATCAGATTAGTGTTGCAGCAAGGCATAGGTAAGGCAGTCATCAGCAGTGATTATGCGGCCGACAAATTAAAAGAGACCTTATTAACGACATGCGTTTAAAAGGACTCCCACGCCTTTCAAAAAACGCCACAGAAATGGACTAAACTAAGCCTCATGAAACCACTTGCTCCCTACGCTGCTCATCCCGATCAATCGCAAGGCCGCCAATTTGACGAGCCGCCTTCGAGCACCCGTAACGCCTTTCAGCGCGACCGAGACCGCATTGTGCATTCCACCGCGTTTCGCCGCTTAGAGTATAAAACGCAGGTATTTGTTAATCATGAAGGGGATCTATTCCGCACACGCTTAACGCACAGCCTAGAAGTCGCCCAATTGGCGCGTGGGATTGCACGCACACTTAGCTTGCATGAAGATCTTACCGAGGCTATTGCGTTAGCACATGACCTGGGCCACACACCGTTCGGTCATGCTGGGCAAGATGCGCTAAATGACTGCATGCGCGAATTTGGTGGCTTTGAGCATAATCTGCAATCACTACGCGTAGTAGAAAAGCTAGAGTTACGTTACGCAGAATTTGACGGCTTAAACTTAAGCTTTGAAGTGCGCGAAGGCATACTTAAGCATTGCTCGAATAAGAATGCCAAATTATTAGGTGATGTAGGTCAGCGCTTTTTAAATAAAACGCAGCCAAGCCTAGAGGCGCAGTTAACCAACTATGCTGACGAAATTGCCTACAATAATCACGATATAGACGACGGTCTGCGCTCCGGATTAATTACCATTGAGCAATTGACTAAAGTAGAGCTGTTTGCACAAAACCTAGCAATCGTTAAAAGTAAATACCCTAAGCTAGAGCAAAAGCGACTGATTCATGAAACTGTGCGCCGCATGATCAATACGCTAGTGGTTGATTTATGCACACACAGCGCAACCAATATTACGAAGCATCAACCTAAAAGCATAGAAGATATTCGCCAGTTACCGGAGTTAATCGGTTTTAGTACTGGCATTGCCAAGCAAAACCAGGAGCTCAAACAGTTTCTTCGCAAAAACCTTTATCACCATTACAAAGTCAACCGCATGAGTGCCAAGGCTGCACGTATTGTGCGTGAGCTATTTACAGCTTTTTATGCGAATGTAGGTTTGCTCCCCGACGAGTTTCAAACCTATGCGGAAATGGATAAGGCCCGAGCCGTAGCAGATTATATCGCCGGCATGACCGATCGCTTTGCTATTCGTGAACATCGGAAGTTGTTCGCTGTGGAGGAGTATTTGTAGGGGTTTTTTGGTTTGAGGTTGCTGAAAGGCCTAAGTCAAGCATTAGCGTTTACTATCAGCTCTACTTCTTGTACCTATAATTCTAAAAAGATATACCTTATATATATAGCGAGTTATTTTAGGCGCTAAAGATAAGTGGTTGTGATGAGTAATCACCCCACCCTTTAGAGAAGTTTAAGGCTTGTTAGGTAGCAATTAGATGTGCTGCAAGGCTTTACCCATCTGGATAGCCTAGAATCAGCCAATTAAACCTTTCAAGGCTCTGACATTGTGGGGCGCAACTGCAAGCCTTATGCATCTCTCCTTCACTAATATGTTGCGCATTTACAACAAATGTAATTAATTGTGACAAAAACACCAATTAACAGTTGTTTACATGTAATCGTTTCGGCATACTAGCTTCATCTTCTTGATGAAATCTTTCATTAAGGGAGTTTGCAAACTGTCTCATCTAAGTATTTGTTAGTAATAGCAAAGTCAAGGTGAGGTAATTAGAAACAAAAATAGCAATTCAAACTTTGGAGATTTATATGAATAATCAAATTAAATTAGCAGTGGCAGCAGCTTTATTAGCAGCAGCTTCAAGCGCAAACGCTGGCATTTCAATTCCAGCTGGTGATTGGACTTTAGACATCGGTGGTATCGTTAATGCATACTACACATCAACACGTGCAACTGGAACAGGCGGTGGTTTAACTGCTGGTGCGAACAACAATGGTGCTTCAACAAAATCAAACATCACTACTGGTTTGTTACCTAACTACTTAATCGTTTCTGGCACAACACGTCAAAACGATTTAGATGTTGGTTTCACTATCAGCATGCAGCCAGGTGCTGCTACTACTCACTCATTGTCAAATGGCGGCGGACAAGAAAACCGTCAACAATTCTTGACTTTCGGTGACAAATCATGGGGTTCTTTCAAGCTAGGTAAAGATTTGGGCATTTTTGCTTCAGATGCTATCTTGAACGACATGACATTGTTGGGCGTTGGTTCTGGCGCTGGTACATTAAACGGTACGACTACATTAGGTCGTATCGGTACTGGCTACATCTACGCTGACTGGAAAAACCAAGTTTCTTACACAACACCTAACTTCAATGGCTTCAGTGGTACAGTTGGTGTAACGCAAGGTTGGAACGAAAACGGTACAGGTTCTATGTTTGCTGCTAACGGTACATCAGCACAAGCTGGTGGCGCAACTCCAGCATTTGAAGGTAAAGCTTCTTACGCTTGGACTGGCGATGTAGCTGGTAAAGTATGGGTTTCTGGTATTTCACAACGTGTTAAAGCAGCTGGTTCAGTAGCTGCTGTAACTGCTGTTGCTGCAGATGCTACACACCTTCAAGTTTTAGCTGTTACTGGTGCTGCTGGTCAAGACATCACAGCTAACGCATACGACATCGGTGGTTCAGTTACTGTAGCTGGCTTCAATGTAGTTGGTTACTACTTCAACGGTGAAGGCATTGGTAACCAATACCAATTCTCAAGCGGTGTTGATAGCTTAGGTAACAAACGCTCATCTGACGGTGGTTATGTTCAAGTTACTTACGTTCTTCCAACAGCGACAAAAATCGGCGCTAGCTGGGGTAAAAGCAATTTAGACTCTACTAGCCATGATGTAGACGGTAACGTTAAAAATGAAATGTGGACAATCGGCGCATATCATCCTTTAACAAAACATCTTAACTTAGTAGCTGAGTACTCAGATGCTAAAGATACACAAGATGCTAAAGGTACTAATGCAGCAACAGAAGCTCGTGCAAAAAC
>Ga0118677_10013085_pt1 | contig 10966 bp, 13 predicted proteins | sample AliMusrvi5mmetaG_FD_86154 | JGI IMG/M metagenome (GOLD analysis project Ga0118677, IMG submission 86154)
TCCTGGCAGGGGTATTGTTTGCTCTCGATCTGGCGAGTTGGCACATCGGGATTGCCCAAACGCGGCTCGGGAATGCGTCTCTATTCGGAAACTCGGGGAGCCTGATTCTCATGGCGTGGGGTCTCATTGCCGCGCGCCGGTTACCAAGACCTGTGGAGCTCGCGGCCATCATCTCGGCTGTCTGCGGGGCGGGCATTCTGCTGGGGCGATCGCTGGAGATCGACCGCGCCACCTTGATCGGGGATCTTTTCTGCATACTCGCGGGGCTCTTCTACTTTTTCTACATTCTCCTGCTCCAGAGTGCGCGTGGCCGGTTCGAAAGCTGGGAACTGTTGTTTGCCTCGACCTTGGCCAGCGCCCCGGTGATGGCAGCCACTATTCCTGGCCGGTCGTCTACCAGGAACCGTATATAGTGCGGAACCTCGAACTCGCCCCCCACCCGCCCGGGCGTTGACGGAATCTCTACCCGCTGCGATCCATGCGCCAGCGCCAGCAGGTCGCTCACCACGGCCACCGCTGTCGGCTGTCCGCCCGCGCCGTGGCCTGAGAAGACCACGTCCCCGCCGTAATGCCCTGAGAGAATCACCATGTTCTCCGTTCCACGCGACCACGCCAGCGGCGAACGCAAGTCCACCAGCATCGGTCCCACCGTGGCCGACACTTCACCGCCACTCTTCTCCGCCCGCGCCACCTGCCGTATGGTGCAGCTCAGGTCGCGCGCATAGCTGAAGTCCACGGCTGAAATCGTTGTAATCGGCTGGGGCACTATCTCTTCCGGGTCCACCGCTACGCGAAGCGCCAGCCGCATCAGAATGGCCAACTTCGACCGCGCGTCAAATCCGCCCACATCCTCCGTTGGATCTGCCTCGGCGTACCCCCGTTGCTGCGCCTGGTCCAGCACGGTCGCGTACTCCGCGCCTTCCTCCATCTTGCTCAGAATAAAGTTGCAGGTGCCATTCAAAATACCTTCAATCCGCTGGATCCGATCCCCGGCAAGCCCCTGTTCAATCGCCGGGATCACGGGGATTCCGCCCGCCACCGCGGCCCCGTACTTCAAGTGTCCGCCCTTGGCCGCGGCCAGCCGTTCCAGTTCCACCCCATGGAACGCAATCAGTTTCTTATTGGCGGTGATCACGCTCTTGCCCGCTTCGAGCGCACGCCGCACCCATTCGCCGGCGGGGTCAAGCCCGCCCGCCAGTTCAACAATCACGTCCACGTCCGAAGCCAGTACCGCTTCTGCGTCCTCGCTCCAAACCACGCTCTCAGGCGCCCAGTCCACGCGCTTGCGCTCCACGCCCCGGTTGAACACGTGGGTCAGTTCAAGTCCTGCAGGCTTCGATTCCACCAGGATTCGCGCCACCGAACTGCCCACCGTTCCAAATCCGAAGATGGCGATTCGCAGCGGCTGAACCCGCGGTTTCCGTTCTCGCTGAGTGGGTGCGGCTTGCGAAGAGACTGGCACTTTTGCTTCAGACACCGGCATTTCCTTTTGTAGGGGGATAAAAACTCTGAATAACCCGATGATACCTGAGCCCCCGGGAGACGATGTTTGCTGATTGGCTAGCAGCTCAAAGCCAGGGCAGATTTTCCTTGCCCGATTTGCAGATTATTTCCGTAAACCGAATATCATAAAAATCCATGGCCACCATCTCAGAAAGACTCAATCTCAAAGATCACCAGGACATCCTCGTCCTCAACGCCCCTGACAGTTTCGCGCCCGAGCTGGCGCGCCTGTCCGTCGTCAACATTCACCACCACCTGGAATCGGTCGCCCAGATCGGCTTCTCGCTGGCCTTTGTCACCCGCCAGAGTGAGGTAAACACCCTGGCGCCAAAAATCGCCGCCCGCGCCAAGGGCGACGCCACTGTCTGGTTCGCCTATCCCAAGGGGACGTCCAAGAAATTCAAGTGCGACTTCAATCGCGACACAGGATGGGACAAACTGAAAGCCGCCGGCTTTGACACCGTCCGCGCCATCGCCATCGACGAAGACTGGACCGCGCTCCGCTTCCGCCGCAAGGAGTTCATCAAGGCGCGCTAGTTTCCAGCTTCGATCCCAAAGAATGCCCTGTCATTTCACTGAACCAGAAACAGCCCCGGCATCACTTCCCCAGCCTTCCCCTCAACAACGTTGGTGAAGGCCGAAGCGTTCAGTGGCGCATCTGGCCCCACGTAGACGGTGCGCGCTCCGCCCATCCGCGCCCAATGTACAAAATTCGCCGCTGGGTAGACCGACCCTGAAGTGCCCACAACCAGCATCAGAGAAGCAAGTTTAATTTCCGCCTGAATCCGCTCCATCTCCAGCGGAATCTCGCCGAAAAAAACAATGTGCGGCCGCAGCCGCCCGCCGCAAACGCAGCGCCCCACTTCCTCAAGGTCGCGATAAATCGCACGGTCTTCGACAGGCGCACGGCCGCAGTCAAGCTCGCAGTGCGCCATGTTCAACTCGCCATGCATGTGCACCAGCCGCCGAGAACCGGCGCGCTCGTGCAGGTCGTCCACATTCTGCGTACACAGAAAAAAGCGGTCGCCCAGCCGCTTCTCCAGTTCCGCCAGCGCAACATGCCCGGGGTTGGGCTCTGCCTTGGCTCCCGCAGCCCGGCGCGCCGAGTAAAACTCCCAAACCAGCGCCGGATTCCGCTCCCAGGCCTCGGGCGTGCACACATCCTCGATGCGGTTTCCCGCCCACAATCCGTCTTCTGCGCGAAATGTAGGCAGCCCACTCTCAGCGCTGATGCCCGCCCCGGTCAGCACAAACACCCGGTCTTCGCTGCCGATTGAAATCACCGCCATCGTCTTGCTCCCACGCTCTCGTGATCCTGAACCTACCGGCAAAGGGCTCATTACCCCGCGCGCCACTGACAACTGAGAACTGTGAACTGTGAACTGCCTCTACGGCTCCAGCAATATCTTCCCCGTAGTAGCCCGGCTCTCAAGATCCGTCTGCGCCTGCGCGGCCTCGTCCAGCGGGTACACATACTCGGTCCGCAGTTTCAGTTCGCCCTTGACTGCCCAGCCCAACACGTCGCCCGAGCGCCATTCCAACTCTGCCCGCGTTGCCACGTGGTGCCACAAAGTCGGCCGCGTCACAAACAGCGATCCCTTGCCGCTGAGCTGGATTAAGTCAAAGGGCGGCACAGGCCCGCTTGAGGCGCCAAACAGCACCAGCATTCCCCGCGGCCGCAGGCAGTTCAGACTCTGGTCAAAGGTCGTCTTGCCCACCGAGTCGTAAACCACGTCCACGCCCTTGCCACCGGTCAGTTGTTTCACCGCCGCTTCAAAGTCCTGCTCGGTATACAGAATCACGTCGCTCGCGCCGGCCTCGAGCGATAGTTCTGTCTTGGCCTTCGTGGAAACGGTGGTGATCACGCGCGCGCCAATCTTGGCAGCCATCTGCGTCAGCAGCAGCCCTACGCCGCCCGCCCCGGCATGCACCAGCGCCGTATCACCTGCCTTAAGAGAAAATGTGGAGTAGGCAAGGTAGTGCGCGGTCATCCCCTGCAGCATGGCGGCTGCGGCCTTCTCCATGCTCAGCCCTGCCGGCACCTTCACCAGTTGGGCGGCGGGCACCAGCGCATACTCTGCATAGCTGCCCAGCACGGCCACCGAAGCAACAGCATCTCCGGCCGCGAATCCCGTCACGCTCGGACCCAGTTCTTCAACCGTGCCAGCAGCCTCGCTGCCCGGTATCAGCGGCAATGATGCCTTGTACACGCCTTTGCGAAAATACACTTCAATAAAGTTGACCCCTGTTGCCTCGACCCGTATCAATACCTGCCCGGGTCCCGGCTGGGGTATCGCTAACTCGGCCAGTTTCAGAACCTCTGGCCCGCCTGTCTCGCAAATCTGGATAGCTTTCATCTCAACGCAAGAATGCACCTTGAGGCCCGGCTACCGCAAGGGTTGACTTTCGCCCGGCGATTCCTTTGCGTTCGCGCCAACACACAAAAGCTCCACCCGGACAAGATCCGGATGAGGCTCCGTTTCCTATTTCCTATTTCTCAGTCCCTGGTCCCTATTCCCTAGTCCCTGGCTTCTCACCTTCTCCCGCTGAAATCCTGCTCCTGCGGGGTACGAAGGCGCACCATGCGTTCGATGGCGTAGGGGACCGGGTGCTTGCTGGTGAAGTAGTGCCGCACCTGTAACTCGCCCAACAAGCCAATCGCAAGCATCTGGATGCCGGACACAATCAGCACTGAGCCAATCACAAACATCGGCCCGTGCACTTCCATCACGTTTTGATGCGGATGCATGATCTTGATGCCTGCCAGCGTCAGCGAGATGACGCTGCCGATCAGCATACCCAATGCGCCGAGACTCCCAAAAAAGTGCAGCGGCCTGCTCATGTATTTCAGCAGGAAGCGTATGGTCAGTAGGTCAAAGAAAACGCCGACTGTGCGGCCAATGCCGTAGTGGCTCTTGCCCCGCTCCCGATGCATGTTCCTGATGGGAACTTCGCAAATCGATGCGCCATACCAGCTGGCCAGCGCTGGAATGAAGCGGTGCATCTCCCCATATAGCGGAATATTCTGGATCACTTCACGGCGATAGGCCTTGAATGTGGTGCCGAAGTCGCGCAGATCGACGCCGGAAACTTTGGCCATCAACCAGTTGGCGCAGCGCGAAGGGATGCGCCGCATAATCAAATTGTCAATGCGTTCCTTTCGCCACCCGGAGACCACGTCATAGCCTTCATCGAGCTTTTCAATAAACTTCGGAATCTCGTTCGGATCGTGCTGCAAGTCGCCATCCATGGCCAGAATAAACTCGCCCGAAGCATTGTCAAAGCCAGCCGCCAGCGCTGATGTCTGTCCGAAATTCCGCCGCAGTTTGACCACCAGAACCCGGCTATCGACTGCGGCCACTTCTTCCAGCAACTTGTAGGTGCGATCTGTGGACCCATCGTCTACCAGAACCAGTTCGAAGCTATCGCCCACCTGCTCCATCACCTGCTTCAGGCGGGCATACAAAACGGTTACGTTCTCCTCCTCGTTATTGAAAGGCACGACAATGGAATATTTGATCATATCGTTAGTGTAGACTCCATTGGGTTTGTGCGGGTTGGCTCAGAAAAGTGAGCTGTTTTGATCATATCCACGAGCGTTGCACGCAAGCGCCATGGCCCATAACTCCGCTACCGTTCGAGTTCGTCCAACATCGCCTGCATCTCGCTGAGAGCATGGTGGTTTCCGCTGCTCGCGGCGCATTTGACGCCCGCCTTCAGCTTCTCGATCGCTTCCCCCGTGCGTCCCGCCGCGGCCAGCGTCTGCGCCGCCATAAAGTAGGCGGCCGTATACCCCGGATCGCCGGCCAGAAGCGTTGCAAACTCCGCCAATGCAGAATCTGTTTTGCCTGAGCCGGCCAGTTCCATTGCCAGGCCGTACCGGGCAAAGCTGTTTTTTGGGTCTAGCGCAAGAATCTCTTTCAGTCCCGCAATCTTGTCCATATTCCTCGTATGCCAACCGGTTTGGCGCCGGTTGGATTTGCGTAATTGGGCGCGATTGCCGAAACTGGAACTGTGTCCCCTGCAGGCATGCCGCTAGTTCCCATTTTATCTGGCGCCGGTCGGCGTACCGCTTGCACAAGAATACGGAGCAATCACGAAATGAGTACCACCGAAACCATCCCTGCTCAGCGCACCGTGGCCAGCACGCAATCCGAGATGACAGAGATCGTCCTGCCCAACGACACAAACACGTTGGGAAACCTGCTGGGCGGGCGCCTGATGCACTTCATCGATCTCAACGGAGCCATGGCCGCCTACAGGCATTCGCGCACTTACATCGTCACCGCCGCCATGGACCACATCGACTTCATCCGGCCGGTCCACCTCGGTGACCTGGTAACTCTCAAGTCCAGCGTCAACCGCGCCTTTACCAGTTCCATGGAAGTGGGCGTAAAAGTCTGGGCAGAAAACACGCAAACAGGCGTTCAATGTCATGTGGCCAGCGCCTACCTGGTCTTTGTCGCCATTGACAAGAATGGCCGCCCGGTACCCGTGCCGCAACTGGTTCCCGAAACCGCGAACGAGATTCGCCGCCACGCCGATGCCTTGCTCCGCAGGGAGCATCGCGAGGCCGAGTCTGCTCGCCGCAAACACGAACGCTATGCCACCACCGCAAATGAAGACGACTGCACTGTCATAAAGTAGGTCAACCAGCACTCCAACAGCGGGATTCAACAAAGAGGAGAAAATACTACCTATGGCTCATTCACCTACCATGCCGACGCCTGTAGCTTTACCTGGCATATCAAAGATCGTTGCTATCGGGTCCGGAAAGGGCGGAGTGGGCAAAACCACGGTCGCCGTCAACCTGGCCATCGCGCTTTCAAAGCTCGGCCAGCGGGTTGGCCTCATCGATGCCGACATCTACGGCCCCAATGTTCCCCTCATGATGGGCTCGACCCAGCAACCCAAGGTCGGCCAGGACAACCGCATTGAGCCCAACCTGACCCACGGCATCAAGACCATCTCCATCGGCTACATCTCCCCGGGCGACAAGCCGCTGGTGATGCGCGGCCCCATGCTCCACCAGATCATCAAGCAGTTCCTGCAACAGGTCGAGTGGGGCGAGCTCGACTACCTCATCGTCGACCTGCCTCCCGGCACCGGCGATGTTGTCATCTCGCTTGTTCAAACCGTGCCCCTCACCGGTGCCGTTGTTGTCTCCACTCCCAGCGACGTAGCTTTGCAGGATGCGCGCAAGGCTCTCGAAATGTTCGGCCAGGTCAATGTTGAGGTCCTGGGCATTGTCGAAAACATGAGCCACTTTACTTGCCCCCATTGCCACCAGGAGATCGACATCTTCTCCAAGGGCGGAGCTGAGCGCACAGCAACGCAATTCAATGTGCCCTTTCTGGGATCAATCGAACTTGTGCCTGCTATCCGCGAAGGCGGTGATCGCGGACTCCCTGTTGCCCTTGCCGGCCCAAAGAGCCCGCAGGCGGCGGAGTTCTACGCCGTGGCAGAAAAACTGATGGTGTGTGCAGAAGCCGCGGCAGCCGCGGCTTCCGATGTCATCGAAATCAGCTAGTTGAATTGAACGCAACACAAAGAAGGCGGGGCAATTGCCCCGCCTTCTTTGTGTTCTTGAAACTGCTATCTACCTCCAGTGCCCTTCCACCATCACCCATTCTCCGTGCCGGTGAGTCCACTTGGCTGCAACCCAACGATTCCCATGATGCGGTGGACGCTCCCACCGGCCGGCTTCCCAGGCATAGTGGTCGCCTTCGTGCCGGTGATGGCCGCCAATCCAGACATATCCGCGCTCTGGTGGCCTGCCGCGCTCTTCGTAAACCGGCGGCGGCGGCCCTACGCGGATTGCAACCTGCGCAAACGATGCCGCGGGCGCCAGTGCAGCAGCAAATAACAACGCCAGTGCAGTTTTATTGAACATGAATTGAGTCCTCCAGAGGAATGCGTTTCCGGATCGACTCCATCGTTCCGGCCCGTTGAAGAATTCAACGTCGTGCGGCAAAAGTAATCACGATTTCATCGGCCGCCGCACTTAGGACTGTTCTACTCCCCGGCATTTGATTGCGATGACCTGAATTGCTCAGTCGATCGAAGGCACTGCCAAACGCGCGTCCGGCAGTGCCTCGCCTCTCACCAATTGCAAGAAGATATCTACCGCCAGTGCCCTTCAACCATGACCCACTCGCCGTGCCGGTGAACCCACCTATGCGCTACCCAATGCGAGCCGCGATGCGGCGGACGCTCCCACCTTCCAGGCGTCCATACATAGTGCCCGCCCTCCCAACGGTGATACCCGTCGATCCACACAAATCCGCGTTCGGGCGGCGGACCCCTGCGCTCGACAACCGGCGGTGGCGGCCCCACGCGAATGGCGACCTGCGCAATTGAAGCGGCAGGAACAAGAGTAATTGCCAGCAGAATTGCCAGAGCTATCTTCTTCACCATCAATCAGTTCTCCACATTCTTCAGCATTCCGGAATGTTTCCTGCATTCCTGCGTACTGCAAATATGAACGTCTGCGAGGGTGAATAGTTGCTCTGCCAAATTTCGCTTTAACGCGCCGGTACCGCCGCTCCAATTTCCTCGGTGAGCGCCTGCGCAACTTCCGCGCATGCGGCGCGGTCCACATCGAAGTGCGTCACCAGCCGAACTGCCGTTGGACCAATAGTGCTGGCCAGAATACCGCGCGCCTTCAGCCGCAACACAAGATCCGCCGCGCTCAACTTCCCCTTCAACCGTAAGATGACAATATTGGTCTCCATCGAGTTGAGATCCAGTGTCACGTCTTCAAGACTCGCCAGCGCCTCGGCCATCAGCCTCGCATTAGCGTGGTCTTCATGGAGCCGCGCCGGCATCTTTTCAAGCGCAATCAGTCCCGCCGCGGCCAGTATGCCCGCCTGCCTCATGCCGCCGCCCAGCCCCTTGCGAAACAGCCGAGCCCGAGCCATCAATTCCGCCGAGCCCACCAGCATCGATCCCACCGGCGCGCCCAGTCCCTTCGAAAGGCAGAACATCACCGTGTCGAATCCGCGCGTCAACGTCTTCACATCGGTCTTCAGAGCCGCAGCCGCGTTGAAGATGCGTGCCCCGTCCAGGTGCACCGGTAGATTGCGCTCCTTCGCCCCGGCCCAGATCTCTTCCAGCACGGGCAAAGGCGTGCAAACGCCGCCTGCCATATTGTGCGTGTTCTCAATCTCGATCAGCCCGGTTGCGGCGCGAAATGCTCCTCGCCCATAAATCACAGGCTCGATGTGTTTCCACGTCAGGATGCCCTTTTCACTCGGCACGGCCCGCACCAGGCAACCGGAAAAGACCGCCGTGGTGGCCATCTCGTAATCCAGAATGTGCGCCCTAGACTCTGCAATCACTTCCTGCTCCGGTTGCGTATGCAGTCGAATCCCGATCTGGTTGCCCATGGTGCCCGAAGGCACAAAAAGCGCCGCTTCGCGCCCAAAAATCTCCGCCGCCCGCCGCTCCAGCAAGTTGACGGTAGGGTCCTCGCCATAAACGTCGTCCCCCACCTCAGCCGCAGCCATGGCCACGCGCATCTCCGCGGTAGGCCGCGTCACCGTATCCGAACGTAAATCAATCAAGCTTGCCAATGCGCTGTCCTTCCCAAGTCCCTAATCACTAACCACTAATCACTGCCTTTACGGTATCTGCGCCATCGGCAGTTCAATCACCGGCGTGGTCTTCCCGTCCTTCACCGCATCGGCCCATAGCCCGTGAAAGTTCTCCCTCAGCCCCGGCTGCGCCTTCAGCAATGCGCTCAGCACGGCAACCGCCTCCGTGCGCTGCGCCGCAGGATCGGTGACCCCGGTCGATTCGTAGGTCACCGCCAAGTCAGGCTCGCGCAGCGTTGCATCCACTTGCACTGAGTTGATCTTCCAGTTCCTCGTGCCATCGGCAATCGTGTACGGAAACGCATTGAGCGGCGAACCCTTTAGCGCGGTCTGTTCAGCCGTAAGCTTTTCCATATTCGGCGACGACATAAAATCCACCGGCATCAGCAGTGATCGTGCAGCCTCGTAGCAGTACCACGCGCTCCAGGGCATCTGCAATTTTGCCAGTTCGCGGGCGCGCATCCAGAACCAGACGCCGTCATGCCCGCCAAACATCCCCTGCCGGACCGAAACCCCGCCCAGCTTCCACCCCGCACCGGGGCCGTCCCAGGCCAGGATGAATCCCATTTGCCCTGCCAGCGGAGCACCAGCCGCGTCCGCCAGCACCACCGCATAGCGGCCCGGCGGCAATGCCCGCATGGTAATGGTCACCGTCAACGAGCCGCTGGAGTTGGAACAGAAGAACTGCGTATCGGCAGGCGCGCTCAGGCTGGTAGCATCCAGCAAATAGAAGTTCCGGATTTGGGCCTGGCCACCCTTTACCAGCGGAGCAGCCTGCTCCACGGCGCTGCGAATCCCTTCCCATTCCTGGGCCTCTGCGGGTAAAAGCGCCGATTGCAAGGCGCCAAAATCCTGCTGCACAACGGCAATGGACAACCGTCCTCCAGCCGCCGCCAGCGCGTCCCGCTCCTGTCCCGCCAGGGCGCCTTGCGAAGTGCAATTCACGGCCAGGCTCGCCGCCGGCGCAGCCAGCAAACCCGCCGCAATCACCGCCATACCCTTCCAGCCGATGCGCATCTCCACAAGCATCCTCTCCGCCAGGCGAATCTCATTTTGAGCGTTCGCGGACCACTGTTAGTCTAGTACATACAAGAGAACGCCAACGAAATGCAGTGTCCAGGAGCCCACCGGGCGTTTTGGGCGCAGCCGCTTGGCCGGGGAGCAGATCCCATGCGCGCATCCATTAAACCGGTATCCCAAGTCAGGCGAATCCCTATACCGCATAAAATGACCATCTCTAAATCACGAACCGCTTCAGCTCAATTCCCAGAAATCGCTTTGGCTGCGGCGATTGCTCTGTTTTGCGTTCAAATGTTGATCGCCGTCCCGCAGCTCGCCGCACAGCCCCCCGCCGTTCCACCTGCGGCCCACTCAGGACATCAGGCGGCCCATCCGAAGCATCATTCCACTAAGGCTCACTCCGCCGCAGCGCAAGCTGCAGCGGTTCCTGAAGCGCCCAAGGCTCCCGAAGCTCCAAAGTGGCCGGCCAATGACCATCCCGCCCAGGCCTCCGTCGTCTGGGACAGCCAGGGCCTGCGCATCGATGCCACCAATTCAAGCCTCCAGCAGATCCTCAAAGACGTTGAAACCGCCACCGGAGTCGAAGTTGAGGGAATGGGCGACGATGAACGCGTCTTCGGCGCCTACGGCCCCGGACTGGCGCGCGATGTTCTCTCCCAGCTTCTGCATGGCTCAGGCTACAACGTGCTGATGATTGGAGACTTGGGCAAAGGCGCGCCGCGCCAGATCGTGCTCAGTTCCCGCAAGCCAGGCGATGGCAAAACTCCCGCTGGCAAGTCCGGCGCAGATTCCGGCGACGAAGAGGCTCCTGAGCCTGAAGCCGAAGAGCCGCCGCAGCAGCAAGTCCC